>Ga0209058_1005085_pt1 | contig 10365 bp, 8 predicted proteins | sample GraSoiAngelo_147_FD_185904 | JGI IMG/M metagenome (GOLD analysis project Ga0209058, IMG submission 185904) | Grasslands soil microbial communities from the Angelo Coastal Reserve, California, USA - 14_1009_05_40cm (SPAdes) (version 2) | ecosystem: Environmental > Terrestrial > Soil > Grasslands ... | reverse complement strand
GGCGTTTGTGCCGCCACTCGCGGTCCTCCTCCGTCGCGGCGGTGAGCTCCCGCGGGCGCGGGCCGAAGTCAGCGTGCTCGGCCTCGACCACGGTGAGCACGCGCTCGCGCACGAGGTCCGCAAACGACGCACCACCGACCTTGGCGAGACCGGCCGTGAGCATGATGTAGCCGAGGTCGCTGTACTTGAACTCGCCGATCTCCTGGGACAGCGGCTCCTTTGCTGCGAGCCAGACGGCATCCTCGAGCGAGGTCGCCTCCTTCCAGAGAGGCTTCCACCAGGTCAGCCCTCCGGTGTGGAGGAGCACGTGGCGCAGCGTGACGCGGTCTTTCTCGCCGCCGCGAAAGTCGGCGATCAGCTCCCGCAGCGGCGTGTCGAGCGTGAGCTGCCGCTCGCGAACGAACGAAAGAAGGAGCGCGGTCGTCGCGAGCTTGGTGAGCGACGCCAGATCGAAGAGCGAGTCCGTGGTGCATGGTGCGTCCGACCCCGCGCTCGGGTCGGGGCATAGCGTTCCCGCCGCGTATGTGTCGGACTTGCCGCCATGCTCGACGCGAACGACGCAGCAGGTGCAGAGGTTTCCGATCGCCGCATCGACGATCGGCTTTGCTCGCGCGGCGGAGGCCGGTTCGCTCAAGCGAAGTCGTGCATCCCCGCGCCGATCGCGAACATGCCCGGGATCTCCGCTGGGAGGGAACCTGTGGGCTTGCGCTCGCCGAGCAGGATCTCCGCGGCCGCGATGAGGCTGGGCTCGCGGCCGCCGTAGGCGCAGATGTACGCAGGCACGTCGGGCACGGCGAGGATGTCGTATGGGCCGCGTAGCGACACCATCACGATGCTTTTCTCTTTCATCAGCGCGCGTACGAGCTGCGTCTGCTCGGAGTAGGTCAAGAGGTCGGTCGTGCCGACGACGACGGTGTCGGCCGAGCGCGCCGCGTCGACAGCCCGGTCGATGTCGGAGCTCGTGGGCCGTAGCGGAATGTTCTGGACGACCGCGTCCGGGCGCCGGCGCGCGATCACCGCTCCGAGGCTCGGCTGCCCTTCCAGGACCGCGAGGTCGGCATTCCGCGGTGAAACGGCGAGGATGCGGCCGCGCAATGGCAGGATCGCGCGATTCCGCAGCAGCGTGATGCCGTCCCGTGCGAGATCGAGCGATGCGCGTCCGTTGGCGACGAGGTCGGGCGCCGGAGCATCGCGGCGGCCGAGATAGATGCTGTACGCGCGCTTCAGGTCGACGATCTTCCGTACCGATGCTTCTAGCCGCGCGCTCGTGATGGTCCCCGAGCGGACCGCATCGACGATGCGGCGATGCGCATCGATCTGAGCCGTTTCGTCGAATCGGAAGAGCAAGAAGTCCGCGCCCGCCTGGAGCGCTCGGAGTCCCGCATTCGCCTCGCCGATGCTCGCGAGCGCGCCCATCTCGAGGTCGTCCGTGACGATCACCCCGCCGAACCCGAGCGGCCCGCGAACGAGATCGGTAAGTACGGGTTTCGAGAGCGTCACCGGCAGGTCCGGCGTCGCGTCGAGCGCGGGAACGACGATATGCGCGCTCATCATCGCCGGCACGCGCGCGGCGATCGCGGCGAGGAAGGGTGCGAGCTGGATACGTTCGAGCGTTGGTCGGTCGACGTCGATCTTCGGCAGGCCGGTGTGCGAGTCGATCGTGGTCGAGCCGTGACCTGGGAAGTGCTTCACGCAACAGAGGAAGTTCGCGGCGGCGTATGCCTGGACCGCCGTCGTGACCAGCGACGCGACGCGCGCCGGGTCGCTCGAGAACGACCGATTGCCGATGACCGGGTTCGTCGGCTCGTCGTTCACGTCGGCGTCGGGTGCGAAGTTCCAGTTCACGCCGATCGCCGCGAGCTCGGCTGCGGTGATCGCCGCCGCGGTCCGGACGCTCTGCGCCGGATCGGGCGTCGCCGCCAGGGCCATCTGTCCCGGTAGGATCGTCGCGCCCCTCCCGATGCGGCTGACGGCGCCGCCCTCTTGGTCGATCTCGAAGAACAGCGGCAGGGTCTTCGCGTCCCTCGCCATCCGCGTGAGGTCCGCGATCAGCTTCGTCAGGCTCGCCGCATCGGTGAAGTTCTCCGAGTAGAGGATCACGCCACCGATCCCGCGCTCGCGGATCATCCCTTCGAGCGCGCTGGTGATGCGTGTGCCGTGGAATGCGACGCTCATCAACTGGCCAACCTTGCGTTCGAGCGACATCGCCGAGACGACGTCTCCTCGTGCTTCGTCGCCTGAAGGCGCGCACGCGGCAAGCGCGGTCGCCGCGGCGGCGCCGAGGAAGGCGCGCCGTTTCACGGCAGCCGTATCGGGAGGCGGCCCGCTGGCCGGCGTTTTCCCGCAAGCACCGCGGCGATGGCCTCGAGCGAAGCGGGGACATCGCCATAAGAGAGGAGCGCCGGACTCTCCGGGACGAGCGCCGCGTCATACGGGCTGCGAAGGGCGCAGAGCACCCCGCCGCTCGCGAGCAGCTCGCGGACCCGCGCGGCCTGCTCGGGCTGGAAGTACGCGTTCGTGGAGCAGACGACGAGCGTCCCCTTCCCCTCCGGGAGCGAGCTATCGCGCGAGAAAGCGAGCCCGGGTCCGATCTCGCGCCGCAGCGCGGCCTCGAACGTTCCCGCCGGGTCGGCGAGCTCCTCGACTGGAGAGGCCCGCGTTGGCGGGAAATACACGACGCGCGGCTCACCTTCGAGCCGGGGCAGGGGAGGACCGACGTGGGTGATCGACGCCGCGGCGATCTCCATCGCGAGATCGCGCGCGGGGCGATCGTCAAACTCGGCGTCGGGGACCGCGCGTGCGAAACGCGCGCGGAACGCCGTCGCCCGCCGCAGCGCCTCCCGGGTCCGCTCGGGGCGCACGCGCTCGGCGATCCATCCCGCGGCCGCAAGCTGCCGCTCGAGACCGCTCGTGACCATCATCGCGTCGACGCCGGCTTCGAGACCGGTCGTGATCACTTCTTCGGCGGAGATCGCATCGGCGATGCCGGTCATGTCGAGGGAGTCGGTCACACAGAGGCCTTCGAACCGGAGGTCGTGTCGCAGAAGGTCCGTGAGGATCGGCCTGGAGATGGTCGCCGGATTGGAGGGATCGAGGGCGGGATAGCGCACGTGCGCGGTCATCACCATCGTCGCGCCCGCCGCGAAGGCCGCTTTGAACGGATGGAGCTCGCGCCGATCGAGCGTCGCGCGGTCGGCGACGACGTCCGGTCGCGTGAAGTGCGAATCGAGCGAGGTATCGCCGTGGCCCGGGAAGTGCTTTGGCGTGCTCGCAACGCCCGCGCTCTCGGACCCCCGCACCCACGCCGCGGCGTGCTCCGCGACCCGCGCTGGATCGTCCCCGAACGAGCGCGTGCCGATGACCGGGTTGCGCGGTTCCACGTTGACGTCGCAGACCGGCGCGTGGTTGACGGTGATCCCATCCGCGAGCAGCCCCTCGGCCACCGCGCGCGCCGCGCGTTCGGCGTAGGCGGCGTCTCCGGTCGCGCCAATGGCCATCGCGCTCGGGAAGACCGCGCGGTACCCGACCCGCACCACGCTCCCGCCCTCTTGATCGACCGCGACCGGCACGGGCGGTAGGCCGCCGCGGCGGGCTGCGCCCTGGACCTCGCGAAGCATCGTGCGGACCTGGTCCTTCGAGCGGATGTTCTTGCGAAAGGCGAAGAGCAGGACGCCACCGACCTTGCCGTCACGGACCGCGTCGAGGAGCGCGCCGGGAGCGTGCTCGCCGTCGAACCCCGCCCAGACGAGAGCGCCGGTCCCGAGCTCGGTCACGACCTCCGCCGCCGGCGGTACCGCCCGAGCGTGATCTGCCCGAGCGGACGGCCGCGCGGTATGCGTGTCGATTTCTCGAGGACGATGCGCCGGATCTGGTCTGGGTTCGGAACGATCGGCGCGATGCGCCGCTCGCTCCGCGGGCCGGCGATGTATCCACCCAGAGCGTCGATGACGTCGTTCACCCGCTCCTCGATATCGAGCATCGCCAGGGGCCGGCTGCCGAGGAAGAGCTCGATCCGGACCTCGAGCCGATCGCTTTCGCTGTACCCGACGCCGCGTCCGGCCTGCGACTCGAGCACCGCCGCGTGCACCCGCCGCCTCCATTCGTTCCTCGGAGGAGCGTACGGGGGCAGCACCGCACTGAAGGTGAACCGACGCTTCGCCACACAGCGAGGTTAGCGCCAGGCAGGGTAGGCCCGTTTTCACCGTTACTATTTCCTTCTCCGAGGGAGCAGAAACCATTGCCACCGCTCGACGCCGGCGCACGTGCGCGCCTGCCCGACAGCTCATTCGCATACATTGATTCGCAGGGCCGCCGGCGCCTGCCGATCAACGACGCATCGCACGTCCGGAACGCCCTGGCGCGGTTTGATCAGACGGCCTTCGAGGACGACGCCGCGCGCGAACGCGCGCGGCAGCGGCTTCTGCGAGCGGCGAAGAAATACGGAATCGTTCCGATCGGGTTCTTCGACGGACAGCTCCGCAAAGAGCGGCTCGAGGGTCAGATCAAGGCGCGCGCTGTCGACGTCGCGAGCCTGCCACGCGGGACCGTCACATTCGTTCTAACCGACATCGAAGGTTCGACACGCCTCTTGGATCGGCTGGGCGACGCGTATGTCGCCCTTCTGCGCGATGTACGCACGCTCATCCGGACCTGCGTCCGTCGCGCGCACGGGCATGAGGTGGACGCACGGGCGGACGAGTTCTTCGCGGTCTTTAGAGAGCCGCTGCGCGCGCTCGACGCGGCCCTCGAGATCCAGCGCTCGCTCCGGCAACACACGTGGCCGGAGCGCGCCGACGTGCGCGTCCGCATCGGCATGCACACCGGTCGGCCCACGCTCACTGAGACGGGCTACGTCGGGATCGCGGTGCATACGGCCGCCCGTATCTGCTCGGCCGGCCACGGCGGACAGATCCTGCTCTCTTCCGCGACGCGCGAGTGCTTGATCGAGGCCCCCGCGAGTGTCGCCGCCTTCAAGAGCCTCGGGCGCCACTCGCTCGCGGGGCTGCACGAGCGCGAGACTCTCTTCCAGGTCAGCGCGTCCGATCTACCGGCGAAGTTTCCACGACTGCGGACCACTCTGGAGGGTTAGCGCCGACGCGCGTCCTGTGCGAGCCAGGTTCCGAGAACGCTTGGCAGCTCGAGAAGCGAAGCGATCGTCGCATCGGCCGACGTCGCCGTTTCTGGCGGCGGGTCCGCCGAGCATTTCCACACTGCCCGGATGCCCAATCGCTGCGGCCCGATCACATCGGCGTCGAGATCGTCGCCGACCATGCAGGTTTCGGCGGCGGTCACTCCGGCGCACGCCAGGGCGCGCTCGAACATGGCCGGGTTAGGTTTCTCCCAGCCGGTGGAGTACGAGGTGACGACGTGGTCGATGGCACCGGTTAGGTCGAAGCGCACAAAGTCGCGTCGAACTCGATCGTCCCCGCGCGAGATCGTGTTCGTGACGACGACGACCGCCAGATGCCGCTGTTTGCACCAGCGCAGCGCCTCGGCCGCGCCGGGGGTCAGCGTGTACGCGAGAGGCAGAGGACGAGCGAAGTCGCTACGCAAGCGCTCGACCTCATCCGTGGTCAAGACCTCGCCGTTCGCGCTCAGCCATTCCGCGAGCCAGCGGCTCGTCTCCTGCCGATGAGGCTCGTCCTTTGGCGGACGGCGGATGTCGGCGTCATACAGAGGCTCAGCCCACCAGCGCCTTCCGAAGTCCCGCTCGATCGCTTCAAGCACCGCCGGACGACATGCGTCAACGGTGCCCTCCGACTGGACCAGGGTGCCGCCCATATCGAAGAAGACCGCGCGCAACGCTCAGCCCCGCTGCACGTTCACGTCGGCTGACTCGTAGCCCGTCGCACCATCCGGATATGGGGCGCGGCCAATCGGCGTCTCGGTGTTCCCCGTCCCGTCGGTCGAGCGAACGACAAGCTTCACCGTTCCGCTCGCCGGCGGGGTCCACTTGAAGATCCAGCGGCGCCACGTCAACGCGCCGGGCGGCGTCTCGAGCGTCGCCGGCGTGAAGGTCTTCCCTCCGTCGGTCGACACCTCGACTTTGGAGATGCCACGGCTTCCGGCGAACGCGATGCCACCGATCGTGACCTCGCCTCCGGTCCACTTCACGTTGCGGCCGGGGACGTCGATGCGCGAGTTGGTATTCACGATCGCGCTGTCGGACCAGCCTTGCTGCATCCAGTACCCGAGGAAGTCGTAGTTGACCACGTCGATCGTGCGTATCCACTTCACGTTCTTCATGCCGTAGATGTTCGGGACGAGCATGCGCGCCGGGAAGCCGTGCTCCTGTGGAACGGTCTTGCCGTTCATCAGGTACGCGACGAGGGTCCGATCCTCCATCGCCTTCGCGATGGGGATCGAGTCGGTGTAGCCGTCGACCGACGTGAACACAACGTCGTACGCGGTCGGCTTCACGCGCGCGCGATCGAGCAGGTCGCGCAGCGGGACGCCGGTCCACACCGCGGTCGAGATGAGCTCGCCGCCGACGTAGTTCGAGATGCACTCGAGCGTGTGGACCTGCTCCACGGCTTCGAGGTCGAGCAGCTGGTCGTACGTCAGAGCAAAAGGCGACTCGACCTCGCCCTTGATGTCGAGGCGCCACTCGGCCACGTCGACGCGTGGCTTCACCAGCGTCGTGTCCACGACGTAGTGGTCTTCGTTTGCGGTAATGCGCGGTGTGATGCCGGGGAGCGCGTCGACGGCGGGGTCGGCAGCCGGGATCTCCACGCGCGAGCGAAGGCGTCGCGCGGTCGTTGGCGCGTTGCCCAGCGCGCTCGCGCCGAATCCCGCGATGCGCGAGACAGGAAGCGCCGCGAGGGCGACGATTGCGGCGAGGCCCGCGAAGCCGAGGAGCGCTCGCCGTCGGGTCGGTGACGACGCGATCTCGTCGCGCGCGGTCGCGCTCGGCAGGATGAACGCGAGCGCGACGAGAAACGTCGCCGCGCCGGCGGCCGCGTCGATCAGGCTGGTGGTCGGCTCGATGCGCTCGGGCGAGAAGATCCGCGCGAGCCCGTATGCGGCGACCCAAGGCAACAGCCCGAGCGCGATGACGGCCGAGTCTCGCCGCCGTGATCCCGCGAGGTAGCCGGTCGCCGCACCGTCGATGAGGAAGAGCGCGACAACGCCGACGACGAGCAGGATCTTCGCCCACTGGTGCAGCAGCTCGATGAGCGGGATCGAGATCCACCCGGGGAGCACGTCGATGATCGCCTGACCGAGGCTGTCCGCCACGAAAGGCATGCCGGCCATGCTGAGAAGAAAGGAGACGTCGAGCGCGAAGAACATCGCAAGCGCCCCGACGAGCATCGCGGTGCGCGCCCGCCGGTCGAACCGGCCCATGTATGGCACGATACGCTGCGTTGTCCTCGTCGCTTCCCCCATTGACTCCTGAAGACCTTTACGAGTTCCGCTTCCTGACGGATGCGCAGATCTCACCCGACGGCGAACGGATCGCCTTCGCGGTGAAGACCGCGAACGAGAAGCGCGACGGGTATCGGGGCGCGATCTGGCTCGTCCCCTTCGACGGCTCGCGGCCGCTTGCGCAGATCACCGCCGGTGCCGCACACGATTCGTTGCCGCGGTGGTCGCCCGATGGCCGTCGGCTCGCATTCACCTCCGACCGCGGCGAAACTCCCGAGGGCAAAAAGCGCCCGGCGCGCAACGTTTTCGTGCTCGACCTCGAAGGCGGCGAGGCCCGGCAGCTCACCCGGTTCGCCGAAGATTGCTCCGACCTTGTCTGGTCGCCGGACAGCCGCACGCTCGCGTTCGTCGTCCGCGATCCCAGGGACGATGGGGACGAGGACGAAGGCGTCCGCGTCTACGACCGGGCCCGGTACAAAGCCGACGAGGGCGGTCTCTACGACGGCCGGCGTAAGCACGTCTGGCTCGTCGCGTTGGATGGCTCCGCGCCACGGCAGCTGACCGACGGCGACTGGGATGACGGTCAGCCGGGGTACTCGCCCGACGGAAACGAGATCGCGTTCGTGTCCAACCGGACCGAGGAGCGTGATGTCAACACGGTCGCCGACATCCACGTGACCGGCATCACGAGCCGTGAGACGCGTCGGATCAGCGACGGCCAGGGCAGTTACGGCAATCCCTCGTGGTCGCCCGACGGCGCCACCATTACCTGCTACGGGACCGAGGTCGCGATCGGATCTTCCGCACGCAACGCACATCTTTGGGCCTTCCCAAAGACCGGCGGTCACGGTCGGGACCTCCTCAAGGGGTGGGATCGGACCGTCGGATCGTCGGTCATCAGCGACATGCGCGCGCACGCGCAGACCCTCCCGCCAGCCTGGACCGATGACGGGCGCATCCTCTTTCTCGGCTCGGATCAGGGAACCGCGAACGCGTATTCCTGCGCCACGACGGGCGGTGACGTCCGGGCGATGACGCTGGGCAGCCATCAGCTCGTCTCGTGGTCGCTCGACCGATCGCGCAAGCGTTTCGCGACGGTGGTCGCAACGGGCACCGATCCGGGCAACGTTTTCGCCGGCGAGATCGGTGGGGCGATGCGCAAGGTGAGCTGTCTGAACGACGACCTCCTGGGCTCGCGCTTTCTGGCCTCGCCGGAGCGAATCGAATTCTCCGGCGCGGATGGCTGGAAGATCGAAGGCTGGATCCTGAAGCCGCGCGGCTTCGACCCGGCGAAGCGCTGGCCGCTGGTGCTCGAGGTCCACGGCGGGCCACACACCGCGTACGGACATTCGTTCTTCCACGAGTTCCAGGTCCTTGCCGGGCGCGGATATGCGGTGCTCTTCACGAATCCACGGGGCTCTCACGCGTACGGCGAGAGGTTCGTCGCCGCGTGTGTCGGTGATTGGGGCGGCAAGGACTACGAGGACCTGATGGCAGGCGTCGACCATGTGCTGGGTTCGGGATGGGTCGATCCGAAGCGGCTCTACCTGACCGGCGGGAGCTACGGCGGATTCATGACGAACTGGATCGTCGGCCACACCGACCGCTTCCGCGCTGCCGCGACGCAGCGCAGCATCTCGAACAACGTCTCCGCGTTCGGGACGAGCGACATCGGCTGGCACTTCTGGGAGCACGAGATGGGGGATGCGACGCCCTGGCGTGGGAGCGAGAAGCTGATCGAGCGTTCGCCGCTGACCTACGTGACCAAGGTGAAGACGCCGCTCCTCATCCTCCACGCGGAGCGCGATCTCCGCTGCCCGATCGAGCAGGCCGAGCAGCTCTTCGTCGCGCTCAAGGTCCTGGGCAAGGAGGCGGTCTTCGTGCGCTTCCCGGAAGATAACCACGACCTCACCCGTGGAGGCAAACCGAAACATCGTGTCGAGCACTGCCGCCGGATCGCCGACTGGTTCGACGCGCACCCCTGAGGTGCGCGTCCGGCCGGCGACGCTGGAGGACGCCGAGGCCATCGAACGTATCCGCGTGGAGACGTGGCGCGCGACGTACCGAGGTCTATTGCCTGACGGGCTCATCGACGGTCTCCGCGAGAATCCCGACGGGCGTCGCGAGCGGCTGCGTGCTCAGCCTGCCGATCAGTTCAGCTTCGTCGCCGAGGACGCCGGCCAGGTCGTTGCGTTCGCGGTAGGTGGCCGCGAGCGATCCGGCGACCCTGCGCACCGGGGCGAGGTCTACGCGATCTACGTCCTGCCCGCGCACCAGGGGAAGGGTCTCGGCCGCGCGCTCATCCGCCAGTCGGCGCACGAGCTCGCAACGCGGGACTCGCTGCTCATCTGGGTGCTTCGCGAGAACACGATCGGACGTCGCTTCTACGAGCGTCTGGGCGGACGCGCGATCCGCGAAAAGCCACTTGAGGAATTCCCCGGTGCGGCAGATCACATCGAGATCGCCTACGGCTGGTCGGACACCTCGCCGCTCCGATGACCTAGTCAGGCGCGAGATCGAGATCCTTCGGCGGTTCGTCCGGCAGCACCCAGCGGATGTACGGCTTCACCCATTTCACGTGCAGCTCGTTCGCCTTGTCCGTGGCCTTCGCGTACAGCCGCTCGAACGCCGGCCCGTCGTGCCGTTCGAGCGAGGCGAGCACCGGGGCGAGCAGCTCCGCCTCGAACGCAAGGAGATCGTCCGCATATTTGGGGCGGATCACCGCGAGCTTGCGCTGTAGACCGCGAACGCGGCGGGCGAAGTACGCGGCGAGCTCCCAGTTGCCGCCGCGCGCCGCGTACACGCACTTCCACCAGGCGACCCCGACCGAGGCCATGATCTCGCCGGTGCCAGGGAGAAGATCCGCGAGCTGCCCCAGCGTGAGCTGCGGCGGCTTCGCCCGCGTCTCGTCGCTCATCGCGCGATAGTACGAACGTGCGCGGTCGCCGAAGCGGTTCGCTGGCGGTCTTCCTGCGGAACTTTCGTCGGAGCGAGATCCCG
>Ga0209058_1005083_pt1 | contig 10369 bp, 6 predicted proteins | sample GraSoiAngelo_147_FD_185904 | JGI IMG/M metagenome (GOLD analysis project Ga0209058, IMG submission 185904) | Grasslands soil microbial communities from the Angelo Coastal Reserve, California, USA - 14_1009_05_40cm (SPAdes) (version 2) | ecosystem: Environmental > Terrestrial > Soil > Grasslands ... | reverse complement strand
TCTTCGATCGCTCGTTTGCCCCTCCCGACGACGATGTAGAAGTTTCGGATTCCTGCGGCGTAGAGTTGTTCGAAAATCGCCTGGACGAGCGGTTTGAGCTCGAGAGACTCGTCCCCGTCGTGGGCGATGATCGGTAACATCTCCTTGGGGATCTCCTTGGAGAACGGCAGGAGTCGGGTCCCGATGCCGCCCGCCGTGATGAGCGCCGTATATCCGTCCATTCGATTCGATGCCGTTGCCTGACGGGCCGACCCAGAACGCAGTTCCCCCACCCGATGTTGTCCGAACGAAATCGGAGAACGCGCGACCTACGTCAACGTCATGTTTTCAACGTGGGTACAATCTTGGATAGATGCCGCGATTGGAGCACATTCGAATACACGGGGAATATGCGACGACCTCGCTTGCTTCGCTTTGAAGGGCGCCATGCGGAGGAGGACGCTCGCCGGGGCATTTTTCCTCCAGCTTTCGGTCCCGAGATATTATCAGAGGTGAAAACGGTGGATCGGATCCTGATCACCGGTGGAAATGGATTCATCGGCAGCCATTTGGCGGAGAGGCTCGAGGAGTCGGGCCATTCCGTCACCCTCTTCGACCTGCACTTCAACGGAAACACGACGTCGTTGCAGGGTCCGAAGATTCGCGGCGACGTCCGAGATTACGGCGCGGTCAAGGACGCCGTTGCGGGCCACGACGCGGTCTTCCACTTTGCCGCCGTCTCTCGGGTCGCCTGGGGGCAGATCGATCCGTACACGTGTTGGACGACGAACCAACTCGGCACGTTGAATGTCTTGGAGGCGTGCCGGAAATCGGAGACTCGGCCCCTCCTCTTCTACGCCTCGAGCCGGGAAGTGTACGGCGAGCCGCAGTATCTTCCCGTCGACGAGAACCATCCGAAGAAACCTCTCTCCGTCTACGGGATGACGAAACTCTGCGCGGAGCGGGCCTGCGGTTCCTATTCGGATCCGTCCCTCTCCCCTTCGGTCAATCCCGTCATCTTCCGGTTTTCGAATGTGTACGGCAGTGAGAGAGACCTGCCGGAGAGAGTGATCCCGAAATTCATGACGAAGGCGCTCCTCGGCGAAGACATCACACTATATGGCGGCGATCAGGTGCTCGACTTCACGTATATCGATGACACGCTTTCCGGCATCCTGAAGGCGTTCGCCGCGAGCTTCGATGGAGGCTCGGGCGTCCCCGGACAAGAATTCCATTTCGTGACCGGCCGCGGCGTGTCCGTCTCCGATCTGGCCACCATGATCGTCGGGCTGACCGATTCCTCCTCCCGGATCATCCAGAGTCCTCCGAACAACTTCGAGGTCCGGAGGTTCGTCGGAGATCCAGGAAAATCACACAAGGTCCTCGGCCACGAGCCGAGGGTCCGGCTGGAGGACGGACTGAAGATCCTGAGAGAACGGATGCTCCCGATCTTGGACGACGCGTGAGCGTTCGGGACGAAGCGAGTGTCCTCTCCGTCGTCGAGGGATGATGAACGTGGCCCAAATCGTCGCGGAAGTTTCGGTCGAACGATCCTCGTTGGTGGGGCGCCCCACCGTTCGAGGGAAGTTCCTCTATGTGGGAATGGAAAAGTTCTGGGTCCGCGGCATCAGCTACGGCACGTTCTTCGTCGATGATCACGGCGAAGAGCGGTTCACGGCCGAGACGGTGGAACGAGACTTCGCCCAGATGGCCGCGAACGGCTTCAACGTCGTTCGGGTGCACACCGGTCCGCCGCGCTGGCTTCTGGACGTCGCGGTCCAGAACGGACTGCGGGTCATGGTGGGGCTCAACTGGGGGGAGCACATGGCCTTCTTGGATGAGCCGGGCAAGGTCGAAGAAATCGAAGCCCGCATCCGACGATGGATCCGGGTTTGTGCCGGCCATCCCGGCGTGTTCGGCTACAGCATCGGAAACGAGATTCCCGCATCCATCGTGCGTTGGCACGGGAGGAGGCGAGTCGAGAAGTTCATCGAGCGGCTGTATCGCATCGCAAAGGAGGAAGACCCGGACGCCCTCGTGACCTACGTGAACTACCCGTCGACGGAATACTTGCGGCTCCCGTTCCTGGACTTCGTGTCGTTCAACGTGTACCTGGAATCCCGACGGTCCCTCGAGGACTACCTCGCACGACTGCACAGCCTGAGCGATGATCGCCCGGTCCTGCTCAGCGAGATCGGACTGGATAGCCTTCGAAACGGCGAGGAAAAGCAGGCCTCGATGTTGGCGGGGCAGGTCCGAGCCGCCTTCCGTGTGGGTTGCGCGGGGGTCGTCGTCTTTGCTTGGACCGACGAGTGGTATCATGGGAAATTCCGGGTCGAAGACTGGGCGTTCGGGTTGACGACGCGAGATCGGACGCCCAAGCCTGCGTTGCAGGCCGTGTCCCAGGCTCTTGCCGAGTCGCCGTTCCCTCCGGACATGCAATGGCCGAAGATTTCGGTCGTGGTGTCCACCTTGAACGGCGCCGCGACCCTTCGCGACACGCTCGCAGGTCTCGAGCAGCTCGACTATCCGGACTACGAGGTGATCGTGGTCAACGACGGCTCGACCGACGCGACGCCGAAGATCGCATCAGAGTATCATGTCCGGCTCATCACGACCAAGAATCAGGGGCTGAGCGCCGCGCGCAACCTCGGCACCCAGGTCGCCGCCGGGGAGATCGTCGCGTTCATCGATGACGACGCGTACCCGGAGATTCACTGGTTGCGATTCCTCGCGCTCGCGTTCATGGAAGGGAAGTACGTCGGCGTGGGGGGACCGAATCTCCCGCCTCCGAACGACGGTTGGATCGCGGATGCCGTCGCGAACGCGCCCGGCGGTCCGAATCCGGTCTTGTTGTCCGACACCGTCGCGGAGCACATCCCGGGATGCAACATGGCGTTCCGGAAGGAGGCACTCGAAGCGATCGGCGGTTTCGACCGGGTATTCCGAGCCGCCGGCGACGACGTCGATGTGTGCTGGCGGCTTCGCGACCGCGGGGGACTCATCGGGTACACGCCGGCCGCCGTCGTCTGGCATCAAGCAAGTCGGCTACGGGAAGGCCGAGGCCCTGCTGGAGCACAAGTGGCCGGCTCGATACAGTTCGATCGGGCAACTGAGCTGGCGCGGGCGCCTCTACGGCAAAGGCGTCTCGCTCGATCTCTCGGCGATGCGCGGTCGCGTGTACCAGGGCGTCTGGGGCACCGCGCCGTTCCAGTCCCTCTACGGATCCCGCAACTCTCGCTGGTCCCTGGCTCTTGCCCCGGAGTGGTACTTGGCGGTCGCCCTTCTCGCGGGGATGTTCCTCCTGAGCCTCGGTTGGGGTGCCTCGATCGTCGTCGGACCGACGTTGCTCGTGGCCATCGCGATTCCAATCGCGCAAGCCTCGATCAGCGCCCGCCATGCCAAGTTCGTCGCGATGAAACGAAACCGAGCGTGGTCGCTCATCGGTCTGCGGTTCGTCGTGCTGTTCCTGCATCTCATGCAGCCGATGGCTCGCCTTTCCGGGAGGATGCGGAGTGGCCTGACCCCGTGGCGGAGACGAGGCCCGAAGACCCGACCCCGGTTCCGGCGCGTGCAGATGACGTACTGGCGGGACCAGCGGGAAGCGCCGGAGGAAACGTTGACGAAGCTTCAGGCGCAGCTCCTTGACTCCGGCGCGATCGTGCGACCGGGCGGGGAGTTCGACCCGTGGGACCTGGAGGTTCGCGGCGGCGCGCTGGGCGGGAGCCGGCTGTTGCTCGCGGTCGAGGAGCATGCGCCCGGCAAGCAGCTGCTGCGTTTCCGGATCCGTCCGGCCTATGCGAAGTCGGCGGCCGCGTTGGGCGCGGGGTTTGTATCGATGTCGATTGCCGCCCTTGTATCGGGCGCCTGGGTCGCCGGCGTGACGGCCGCGGCGATCGCGGCCGTCGCCGTCGCGCGGGCGTTTTCCGATACCGGGTTTGCCGGCGGAATCCTCCGTGAACGACTTGACCGGTTCGGGGCGACGTGATGCCCGGAGGGTCGGTCTCCGAGTCGCGGACGCCGCGGCAACGGACCGGTCGCACCCGTTCGTCGGTGCGCCCCCGGAGGTCCCCGAAGGAGGTCGCAGGTTGACGGGACGCGGGAACCGGACGGACGACCGGAGGGGACGCAGAGATTCCTCCCGCGGCGATCCGGTCGGAGAACTGCTTCGCCGAAGCGCCAATCGGGGTTATGCGGAGCTGCTCGAGGACCTGCAGGACTTCGTCGGACCGGACGATTCCGAGTCCGATGAGCCGGGCGCCGAGGGAACGGTCCGATCGGAGCGCGAACGGCTCCCGTCTCGCCCCGCACCGCTCGGGCCGAGGGTCGCTAAGTGGTTCGCGACGATCCTCACGGTCCTCTCGGCCCTCTCCATCTCATTCGCCTCCCTGGCCGTCTACTCCCAGCTGTTCACTCCTCTGTTTAACCAGCTGTGGGACGTCGGACGTTCGCGATTCTCGGATTCTCAGCTTCTGCTTCTGCACGTGGCGGTGCCCGTCGTCGCATGGATCGTCTGGGGAATCTCCGCGTCGCGCGCGCGGCGCGTTCGAGCCCGCGGACGGTCATCGCGCCGCGGCGGAACCGTTCGGCGCTCGCTCCGCGAGATGCGACCGTACCGGTGGTCCATCGCCCTCCTCTTCCTGGTGTCTCTTGCCGCGGCCCCCCTGGCGATCATCACGCCGCTGCCCATCAAGCTCTTCGTGGACAACATCGTCCGGTCGCAGCCGCTACCCGCCTATCTCACGTTCTTCGCTCCCGATCCGTCCCAGGTCTCCAAGGACTACGTGATCGTACTCGCCATCGGGATCTTGCTCGGCGGGACCGTGCTGAGCTATCTGCAGAACCTGCTGAACATCTGGCTGACCAACCGCGTCGGGAATCGGATGACGACCGACATGCGGGTCCGCCTGTTCCGCCAGATGCAACGTCTCTCGACCGTGTACCACGACACGAAGGGCACGAGCGACTCGACGTACCGGATCCAAAACGATGCCACCTCCCTCCGGTCCCTCTCGACGGATGGGTTCGTCCCCCTGGTCACCGCGATCCTGACCCTCGCCGGAATGTTGATCGTCATGACGCAGCTCGACGCGCAACTCGCGCTGATCGCGTTGTCCGTGACCCCGTTCATGTTCCTGTCGACCATCGTCTACAAGCGGCGCATGCGGCTCGGATGGCGGAAGGTCAAGGCGTCCGAGAGCGAAGCGATGTCCGCCGCGCAGGAGTCGCTGAGCGCCGCGCGGGTCGTGAAGGCATTCGGACAGGAGGAGCGGGAAAGCGAGCAGTTCCGGTACCGCTACGACAAGACGGCGGCCGCAGCCCTGAAGGTCCTCGTCGAGGGCGGAATCTACAGTCTGATCGTGGGCGTCGTCACCGCGGTCGGCTTGGCGGCGGTCTGGTACGTGGGCATCCACCACGTCCTGGAAGGCACCTTGAGCCCCGGCGCCTTCCTGATGGTGAACATTTACCTCACCCAGCTCTACTCTCCGCTGAAAGACATGGGGAAGAAGGTCCTCGACGTCCAGATGTCGCTGGCGGGAATGGAACGATTCCTCGAGATTCTGGACCAGCAACCCGATGTCCCGGAGAAACGAAATGCCCGGCGGATCCGGCGCGCGAAGGGCCGGATCGCATTCCGGGATGTGTCGTTCGGGTACGATAAGGATCACCTCGTCCTTCGCCACGTCTCGTTCGAGCTCTCGCCCGGCATCTGCCTGGGTGTCGTCGGCCCCACCGGCTCGGGCAAGACCACGCTGTCCAGCCTGATCGTCCGGTTCTTCGACCCGACCGAGGGCGCGATCACCCTGGACGGCGTCGACCTGAGGGACTACAAGATCGCGGACCTGCGGAATCAATTCGGGGTCGTCTTGCAGGATACCCTACTCTTCTCGACGACCATCGCGGAGAACGTTCGCTTCGCGCGACCGGAAGCCACGATGCGCGAGATCGTCGAAGCCGCCAAGATGGCGGACGCGCACGACTTCATCGAAAGCCTGCCGGAGGGATACGACACTCAGGTCGGGGAGCGGGGCATGAAGCTGTCCGGCGGCGAGCGGCAGCGCATCTCGCTCGCGCGGGCCTTCCTGAAAGACGCGCCGGTCCTGATCCTCGACGAGCCGACCAGCTCCCTCGACGTCCACACGGAGGCGACGATCTTGGATGCGCTCCAGCGACTGATGAACGGACGGACGACGCTGATGATCGCCCATCGGCCCAGCACCCTGCGGGCGTGCAACTCGATCCTGATCCTCGAACCGGGTGGGACGAGCCGGGTGACGGACGAAGTCGAGTCGCACATTCAGGACCTGACCGCGGTCGGCGGCGAGAGCTGGAGGAGCACCCTCGTCGAAGGGGGAGCCCATTGAGACCGAACGGATCGAGGTCCCGCTTCCCGAGCACGCCGCGACTGACGGCGGGGCTGACGACGATCTTTCCAGGCAACGGCGCCCCCAATGCCGGCGTCCGGGTCCTCGATCGGCAGCGGAACCCATACGAGAGCACCTTTCCCACGGAGATCGTGACCTGCCGCGTCGGAGAGAACGGAACCCGGTTGCGCCTGTTCATCAAGTATGGCACGAGGACGTTCGACAGCGTCTATGGTCACCGCGGTGACGTGGGGTACGAGGCCCGCGTCTATCGGGATGTCCTCCAGCCGTTGCGCTCGTCGACCCCCACCTTCTACGGTGTCTATCGCGACGGATCCGCGGGAGTCCCGTGGCTGGTCATCGAGTACGTGAAGGGCGGCATCCAGAGCAGTCACTCCCGGGACCCGAATGCGATGGTGCGGGCGGCGCGATGGATCGGGCGGTTTCATGCCGCGAACCGGCGACGGTACCCGAGTGCGCGACTGAAGTTCCTCCGTACGTACGACGCGGCCTATTATGCGGGTTGGGCCCGGCGGACCAAAGAGCTGTTCGCCCACCTCCAGAATCGGCTCCCCTGGCTGTTGGACCTCTGCGACGAATTCGGGACCTTCATCCCACGCCTGTTAGGGGCGCCTCGGACCGTCATCCACGGGGAATACTTCGGGTTGAACATCATCTACCAGAACGGGACGAGCTGGCCCGCGGACTGGCAGTCCGCCGCGATCGCGCCCGGAGAAATCGATCTCGCGTCCTTGACGCATTCGTGGCCTCGACCGCTCGTGCGGAAATGTGAGCGCGAATACCGACGTGCCCGGTGGCCGGACGGCGGCCCCGATGACTTTCCGGAAATCTTGGAGGCCGCTCGGGTCTACATGAATTTCCGCTGGCTCGGCGACCCGAGTTTGATGACACCGCAGATCGGGCGTAGCGGACGACCAGCGGTCCCGAAGAGAGCCAAGAAGTTCCTCAAAGAACTTCATGCGGTCGGAGCACGAGTCGGGCTCGTTGAGTGAAGTCGAATCGTGTCGGGATGAACGAGCGGTTGCGGCTCGTATCGGGCGAACCCCTCACAAGGCTCCAAGCCCTTCGTCGAGCATGATTTCGCTCCACTCGGGAATCGGAGGCGACCGTTTGCGCAAATCTCGTACCGCCCGGTGCAAGCATTCCGCCGCTTTGTAGAACGCGAGATGCTTCGAAGCGTCTCGGGGCCCGGAAGCGCGATACGCATCCAGGAACGCCTCGACGGATGGGTCATGGGCCCGGAGGGAGCCCCGCTTCTTCAGACCCAGACGCTCGAGCGACACGATGAACCAAGCCAAATCCCGAGCCGGGTCGGCCACGTCATACTCGTCCAGGTCGATCACGACCGTTCGGCGTCCGCTCAACATCACGTGCTCGGGCATGTAACTACCGTGGCCCGCACACGGTTCGAAGCTGCCAGGCGCCGGGATAGCCGTTTCCAGATTTCGCAATAACAGCGCGGCCTTGATGCCGAGTGGGCCTCCGAAGGTCCGGATCTGCTGCGCCCAATAACGGATCTGGTCGAGGAATTCAGAGGGCTCCGCGAACTTCCCCTGTCGAGGGGCCCCCGTATGAAATCGAGCCAACCAGGTTCCGCACCGCATCGCGGTCGCAAGTTGCTCGTCGATATTGCCGTCCAGGAAAAGTTCTTTCGCCGGTGTCCCTTGAACTTTTTCCTCGAGGAGGACGTGTAACGAATGTACATATGCCAAGGGCCGTGGAATCGCGAATTCCGCGGTGGGACCGAAGCCGGCATCCACAATCGATTCCATGACTACGACCACGTCCGAGCGGTCCACATCGTGCACTTTCCCAATCAGGCTCTGCCATCCGTTCTCGGTGTCGAGGGATACCTCGAAGGTACACCGATCTTTGTGCGCCTTGAGGACCCGGAGGCGCATGGCTGGCAAGGCGCGGGCCCACCCGTAAGATCGGTACAGCCGAAGCAGCTCGACCTGGAAGTCTCGCTGGGCCAGCTTGGATGAGAACCGCAACGCGGCGGCGGTGAACTCGCCCTCGGCCTCCATCATGCGAGCACCTTCGGGTCCGGCGTCGGATGCGCCCCGATCGACCTCGAATGACCGATGCCGATGGCCAGGACGTTCACGCCTTCCAGCTCCTCGCGCCGGTACAGCCGTCTTGCGTCGACGACGTTCGGTCTCCGCATGTGCTCGGCATAGTCTTTCCCCGTCAAGTTGCGGAACTCGTCCCACTCCGTCATGACGATGCAACAATCGGCCTCCTGGATCGCCGACTTCGGGTCTGCGGCGAACTCGACGGAGTCGCCGAGGACCTGCCGCGCACTCGGGATCGCGATCGGGTCGTACGCGGTGACGTGCGCCCCTTTCTCTTGGAGGCGGTGGATCACCCGGATCGAAGCCGCTTCCCGAATGTCATCCGTGTCCTTCTTGAAGGCGAGTCCGAGGACGGCCACTCGCTTGTCTTCCAGCGGGCCAACGAGCCTTTCCGAGAGCTCCACGACTTTGGCCGCCTGTCGTTCGTTCGTCTTCTCCACGGCCGCAAGGAGGCTCGGATCGTATCCTCGTTCGCGGCTGAACGCGATCAGCGCTCGGACGTCTTTCGGGAAACAGCTTCCGCCGTAGCCGGGTCCCGCCTTCAGGAACAGCGGCCCGATCCGCGGGTCGAGCCCGATCGCCTCGGCCACCTGTTCCACGTCGACCCCGGGGATCTGCTGCGCGATGTTGGCCATCGTGTTGATGTAGCTGACCTTGGTCGCCAGGAACGCGTTGCTCGCATACTTGATCATCTCCGCCGTTTCGGGCGTGGTCTCGATCGTCGGCGGAACCTTCGTTCCATAGAATGCGCGGTAGAGCTGTTTCAGGCGGCTCGTCGATCCTGCGTCGATCGCACCGATCACCAGTTTGTCTGGATGGAATGTGTCTGCGAGCGCCGAACCTTCCTTGAGAAATTCCGGGTTCGTGCACAGACCCAGTTCGGCCCCGACCCGCTTCCCGCTTCTCTCTTCGAGCAACGGCATGACGACGGACCGCGTCGTCCCCGGGATGACCGTGCTCTTCACGACGACGAGCCGGAAGTCGGGCTCCTCCCGAAGGGCAGCGCCGACCTCACGGGCTGCGCTTTCCACGTGGCGTGTGTCGATCGATCCGTCTAAATTGCTCGGCGTCCCGACCGTGAGGAAAACCACATCGGTCGCTGCCACCTCGGCCAGGTCGTCCGAGACCCGCAACCGCCCCGAGACGATGGCGGTCTTCAGGAGCCGTTCGAGCCGCGGCTCATGGATCGGTGCCCGCCCCACTTCGACGAGGGCGAGCCGTTCCGGGTCGACATCGACGCCCAGCGTGTCGAAACCCCGATTCGCGAAGGCGACGGCCGTACAGAGTCCAACATAACCCAACCCGACGAACGATACCCTCAAGCGGTGCCCGGCCAAGAAATCATCACCCGGGGGGTCCAGCCGCACCGCGGTTCTTGACCCCCACCGTACCACTGATGCGTTTTTGTGGTCGCTCGTGCCCCACGCGAATCGCCGCCCGACCCGGACCGGGGCCAAGCAATGTCGCAGCGCCCGAGGCGCTGCGGGTCCTGAGCATCCGCCCGGGCTACGGGTCGTGCGAGTGCTCGTATCCCTCGTACGGCACCGCCAGGTAGGGGAATTTCGGGATGAACGGGAGATCTTCCTTCGTCCCGTCCATCAACAGGCCGGCGGCGCCGTCCGGCGTGAAGCTGCTGTCGATCAACGGGTACGTCGCTCCCGCGATCGCGCGGAGCTCGACCGCGGTCACGTTGTCGAACACCCGCCGGCCGTCCGGGAAGCCGTCCAGGTCGCCTCCCAGGAGGCCGAAGCGCTTCGCACTGTCCCCGGATGGATTGATGCCCGAGTCGGTGGCCGGATAGCTCGGGGCGAAGGCGAGGTTCAGGCGAAGCTCGTCCGCCTGCGTCGGGCCGTTCGAGTTCTGGAATCCCGGGATGATCCCGGAGGGAATCCCCGTCAGGAGGATGGCAATCAGGTCGGCCCGCGAGGC
>Ga0209058_1005077_pt1 | contig 10381 bp, 7 predicted proteins | sample GraSoiAngelo_147_FD_185904 | JGI IMG/M metagenome (GOLD analysis project Ga0209058, IMG submission 185904) | Grasslands soil microbial communities from the Angelo Coastal Reserve, California, USA - 14_1009_05_40cm (SPAdes) (version 2) | ecosystem: Environmental > Terrestrial > Soil > Grasslands ... | reverse complement strand
CGACTGGCATGTTCGTGGATGCGACGTTCGATTTCCCGCACGCGCTCCAACGCCTGATTCCAGCGTCGTTCCAATTCATCCGCTACCAATCGATTTTCCGGATCCGTGGCGTCGTACTGTTTTTGTGCACGCTGTGCGCCATAACGCGCAGCTTCCAAATCACGTTGGAGCGCTTCAAGAACTGCATCTTGTTTGTGGGTTTCTTCTTCGCTGGCCAAAACAGCCGCCTCCAGGGCTGCGGGTTGCACGACGCGGAGTATCTCCTGCGCCATTGCTTCATCGACAGTGATTCCTCCGAACGCGATGCACCGCGGTGCCCCATTATCCATCCATCCCCGATCACACACATAGCGGACGACATCATGATGATTGCCGGTGTATTTGATCATGAGTTTGCGGCCACAACGCCGGCAACGTAACAGACCTCCCAACAATGCCGGCCCCGACTGAATCGCGCCCGTCTTACCCGGACCGCGGTTATTCTCCTGAATCATCGTCCGTATCTTTTCAAACTGTTCCCAACTGACGTAACCTTCGTGACGATTCGGAATCAGGGAAAGCCATTGGGACCGCGGCTTCTTCCGATGACTCTGGCGCGGCTGGCCATTGGTGTAGTCCATCAGTTTTTCTCTTCTTCCGTACACATAAGCCCCGCCGTATGCCGGGTGCGTCAGCATCTTATACACCGTTCCGTAGTAAGGGCGTTTCCAATGGGTTTGTCCTTGAGCATCGTGCACCGGCAGTTCCAGGTCATGCTCCAAAAACCATAACAATGTTTGGCGAACCGAACCGATCTCCACAAATTTGCTGTACACGAGTTGAATGGCCTGCTGGACGCGGCGATCCGGGTCCTTCTCAAGATGTTGCTGGTCGGTTTTTATAAATCCTACCGGCGCTGAAACGATCAGTTCTCCTCGCTTGGCCTTCTCTCGCCGTGCTTCCCAGGACCGCTGACGTAACAGGTCCAGTTCGTACTCGTTCAAGCTTCCTTTCAATCCCAAAAGTAATCGGTCGTTGCTTTGCCGAGGCGTGTAGACGGTCTCTTGGTCGATCAATACCGTGTCCACCACCCGACATACTTCAACCAGTTGTTGCCACTCGCGACTGTTGCGCGCAAATCGCGACACTTCGCGCGCGGCGACGGCTCCCACCTGGCCCATGCATACCTGAGCGACCATCCGCTCAAAGCCGGTCCGCGTCACCGTTCCGGAAGCGGACCGTCCCAGGTCTTCATCCACGACCTCAATTTCCCGCCAACCCAGGCGTTGGAGTCGATCCTCCATCGCATATTGCAATTTCTGGCTCTCGACGTTGTGGCTGACTTGGTAGGCCGAGGACTGTCGAATATAGAGAATCGCTTTCCGTGCGGTGTGCTGCGGCCGGATCTTCTCACTCATCGCCGGCCGCCTTTCGAATCTTCGCGAGCGCTTTCCCGCGCTGTGGATTCAACAGTCGCCCCAAGAGTTTCAGCGTCTTTTGTTGAATCTCCAATGGTAGGCTTTGCCAGTCCGGTCTGTTCACTCTGGCTTGAAATAGATCGAGCTGAACTCGTCGATATCGCCCCTGAAGCTTCGGCATCAGCACCTCCTAAAGGTTGCTGACCTTCTACTATGCCGTCCCCGCCAGTCTGGGACTTCCTCTGCTTCAAGAGCTCCTTCAGACACTGCAGTGCCTTGCAATCGACCCTTGCTGCGCTGCTGACCTCCATACTCCAGCAACGTTTTTCATCGAACATCCATGCCGGTAGCTCCAACGGTCTTGCGTTGACGTTGTTCTCGCTCCGACATCGCCGAATACCTTCGCTGTTCTTCTCCAGTTCTTCGTGGATCCAGACTGTCCGTCCGTACCACGGATGCCACCGATACCGAACTTCTTGGGATTCGATACTATGGGTTTTTGATGGCCCTCTTGTACCACAGGAGCCGACTGCACTTGTCGCTGGACAAGGATTCGCCCAACTTTCGACCTGTTCAATCCATTGGCGCCGTCATCGCGGTGCCGGAGGTCGGCGGTCTGCATCATAGATACGAGCGTCGCGCTGCCTGATCGAACTTGTTTTGTTCTGATGACCGCCCGTGAATACGGCTCATTCGATGACGGCCGCCGAAAATGATGCGGATACATTGCCGGTGACCTCCGACCAAGAAGGTTTTCCAAGAGATCACACCTGGCTTCTCGGCCGAAGATGGGACAAGTTGTCGAGTTGTATTCAAAGTGATCTCAACGGCTACATCGCGGTCGATGACATTATTGGTAGGGACAGTTCATCTGTCGGTTGCGAAAGTTATGGCAGCTGGCCCCCTCCCCGTTGCCGTATCCGTCGCGGCACTGGAGACCAAGTCATGGCCTCCTTACGCAATCTGGCCCGCCTCAGCGAGCCCGCGGTGACGGGCTTGTCCTGCGGGGATGTTTCGGACTCTTTGACGCGTGCGCGGGATGAATTTGTTTGTTTTGACAAAAACGCGTGTTTTGGCTTAAATTCGCTCGTTTTTCAAAACTGACCCAACCAGAACGAACCGAGACCCACAAGGAAGTCCTATGAGCTCTGTGTCTGTTCCGATTCACGTCTCGCCGATCTTCCGTTGGATGTCGGTATTGGCGGTTGTGCGGTTGTGATCGTTCCTCACGTTGTTCGGGCGCAAAACTGAAAACTGGAAAGCGATCGTGGGGGCCGAGAGTAAAGACGAAGGAACCCAGGCGATGGCCTTTCTGCCGAATGAGCTTTGGGATTTTTAAGGGCGACAGCATCACCTGGACATTCCGAACGCACGAGATTTCATGCGCAAACGCGGCTTGAGTTTCATTCTCGCGGTTCTCGCGTTGGCGGTTCTTTCATCGCCGTTGTCCGCCCATCCAATGGGAAACTTCAGCATCAACCACTACGCCAGGATTAACGCCTCCTCGAAAGGGATCTCCGTTCACGTCGTGCTCGATTACGCTGAAATACCGACGTTCCAACTGTTTTCGAACTGGGGTATCCGGAGCGATCTGGAGATCAGCCCGGCCGAAGTTCAGCTGATGGTTGGGAAATTGGTCTCGGACCTGAAGCCGCAGTTTCGATTGCTGATCGACGGATCGCCCGCAATGCTTCAAATTTCGAACATCAAACCCGAGACGACTCCGGGTGCGGGCGGCCTTCTCGTTTTCCGAGTTTCTTTTGATCTTTTCACAGCCTGGGAACTCGCACCGGTACGTTTGGAATTCTTCGATGACAGTTACCGTGAGCGCATTGGCTGGAAGGAAATGGTCGTGGGAGCGGAACCCGGTTTTGAGTTTCCGGGCGGCAATTCTTTCTCGATCGACCGGAGTGCAGCACTCACAAATTATCCCGGCGATTCGCTGGCGTCTTCTCCAGATGTCAGCAGTATTTCGGTTCGTATCAAGCCCGGGAATGGGGTGAATCCAGCGGCGATCGGTTTCAAGGCATCCGGGGTTGGTGCTCGGGGCGTCCTGGGCTCATTCTTGTCCGGAAGCCTCGTTCGAGGGGACCGATTATCCGAGATACTCGGCCATCGCGAGCTGCCGATACGTCTGATCCTTGTTGGCCTCGGGGTTGCCTTTCTTCTTGGAGCGCTGCATGCAATGTCTCCGGGACACGGCAAAACACTGGTCGCAGCGTATCTGGTGGGCAATCGTGGCACAGCGCGTCACGCGATTGTCCTGGGCGCGATCGTCACATTCACTCACACGGTTGGGGTGTTCCTTCTCGGCATTGTCACTCTGTTCGCTTCTAATTACATCGTTCCCGAAAAGCTCTATCCGTGGATGGGCCTGATCTCCGGGCTGACCATCGTGGCCGTCGGTTTGAACCTGTTGGGTGGACGGCTCTCCACTTATGAGCACGAGAGCCAGGGCCATGACCATGGACCCGGAGGTCACACTCACGAGATTCCCGAGAGAATTACGTTGCGGAATTTGCTCGCCCTGGGCGTGAGTGGGGGAATTGTTCCTTGCCCGTCGGCCCTAGTAGTGTTGCTAAGCGCGATTGCACTCCATAGAGTGGAATTGGGATTGTTGCTGCTTGTGGCTTTCAGCATGGGACTGGCTTCATTACTCGTCGTCATCGGTTTGATTGTCGTACGCGCCGGACGGGTGATACAACGCACGCCAGTTGCACAGCGGCTGGCGGGCGTCTTGCCCATTGTCTCTGCCGGGATCATCACCGTCATTGGAATCGGTATCGCTGCAGAATCATTTGCGTCAACGGGGCTTCTGGGAGACACCTCTCTTTTACTTCAGACTCAAGCGCTCGTTGTGCTTGGACTAGGTTTGCTGCTTGGGTTGAAGCACGCGACGGATGCGGATCACATCGTCGCCGTGACAACGTTTGTCAGCGAATCGAAGAGCTTGTGGAGAAGCTGCGGGATCGGAGTGTTCTGGGGAATCGGTCATACACTGTCACTGGCACTAGCCGGACTGCTCGTCATCGTTTTTAAAGTGAGCATTCCAAGCTGGGTTGAAGCGCGTCTCGAATTTGTTGTTGCCCTCATGCTTGTCGCGCTGGGCGCGCGAGTACTGATTCGAACAATTCAAAGGAAGATCGAGCTGCATGCCCACACGCATGTGCACAGCGGAACTGTATCGCATTCGCACTGGCACATTCACACCAGCGGTGAAAAGTGGACCCATGATCATGCGGGCTGGACGCACCTGGGCCTCCGGCCACTGCTGGTCGGCATGGTGCACGGCGCTGCAGGCAGTGCGGCGCTGATGCTCTTGGTTCTTTCGACGATTCGATCTCCGCTTGAAGCTTTTCTGTACATTCTGGTTTTTGGATTCGGAAGCGTGCTCGGGATGTTGTTGATCAGTTGTCTTTTGGCGCTTCCGCTTCATTGGGCCAAAGGAAGGGTGGCTACAAGCTACAAGCCTATCCAGCTGACGGCCGGTTTGTTCAGTTGCTTGTTTGGCCTCTATCTCGGCTTTCAGATTTGGTCTTCGATGCCGTGAGAAAGGCGGTTGGTCTAGATGAATTTCACTAGTAAGGAGGCACACATGTTTCACTCTTGCAGCAGGAAGATGGCAGCGGCTGCGCTAGTCGTGATGGCCGGAATCGCAATCTGCACGCTTCCGGCACGGCACATGAAAGCTGCCGATCACGCCGAGGCCACTGGGGTGGCGGGCGATCCCGGTGCAGACATCGCGGACGTTTTTGCATTTCTCGATCCGAACGATAACTCGAAAGTCGTTCTCGCTTTGGATGTCGAGGGGTTCATTGTTCCTTCGGAACTTTTGAACCTTAGCTTCTTTTCTCCGGACGTCACATATCGCTTCGAAATCGAAAACACCGGCGATGCGCGCCCCGATGCGTCTCTCGAAGTCACATTTTCACCGCAGACTTCCAGGAGCGCGCCACAGACTGCAACCATCCGTTTTTTTGAGGGGCACGAGCACCATCCTTCATTTCAATTCACGGCGCCGACAACGGTACAAACTCTGAATGGCACACCGAATCCGTTCGTGGTCACAACCGATCCGAACACTGATGTGTCGTTCTTCGCGGGGCTCACCGACGATCCGTTCTATTTCGACATCGTCGGCTTCAACCGATTCGTTTCTTCAGTATTGGCGGGAAGCCCGGATCCAACGCAGCTCCAACGCGCGCGGGACAGCTTTGCGGGTTACAACATTCACATGATCGCTCTGAGGGTCCCAGCGTTCATGTTGCGAGGCCACTCAGCCAATGCTGTGATCGGAGTGAATGGTGTGACATTGCGCAAGAAAGTAACGGTGCGTCGGGACGACGGACGTAAGGATGAGGATGAGGATGATTCGAAGGGCAAGCTCGTTCAAGTCGACCGCATGGCGACACCGGCCGTCAATACCGCGCTGATTCCATTTCCACGCAAGAACGAGTACAACAGCGCGACCCCTGTGGATGACGCCGCCGGGCGGTTTGCAGCGGATATTGTCGCGACCCTCACGGCACTCGGTACCAACTCCACGAATATTGGAATCCTGGCCAGTGTCGCGGTCACCAAAGGCGATTACCTTCGCTTAAATCTAAACACCACAAACACAAGTGTGGGTGCGGGAGAGAAGGTTACCACCCCGGGCTATACCGGCTTCCCGAATGGACGCCGCCCGGGCGACGACACGATCGACACGTTGCTCTACTTCATCTCCAATCAGACGCTGCTGAGCGGCGACAACGTGAACTCGAATGATGTGCCGCTCGGTGGATCGTTCCCGTTCTTTGCACCGCCTCAGCAACCCAGAGCAACCGGGGTTATCGATGACAATACCAGAAACTGATCATTTCCATGAGAGGTAGCAGATGAAACAAAATCGTTGGTGTATCGCCGGGGTCTTTTGGTTTTCACTACTGTTGGGCTGCACGAATCGCCAGTTTCCACGCACAGAGGACTCGACCCTGTCTGTTCCTCCCGCGGTACTTCTACCTTCAGCCGCAGCCACCGACGCGCAGACCCTCCATTTTCTTCAAGACAGAATTAAAGCTGATCCAGACGACTTTATCGCGCAAAACAAGTTGGCCGCATGGCATCTGCAACGCGTTCGCGAAACGGGGGACCTTGCATCGCTGGAGATCGCAATGAAGGCGGCGCTGGCTTCGCTGGCAACCTTGCCCGCGGAACACAATACCGGCGCTTTGACTTTATTAGCCCAGGCTGAATTCACGGCTCATGATTTCATTGCCTCACGCAAGCACGCCGAACGCTTGATCGAACTGGAGCCGGGCAAAGGCTACCCGTTTGAAATTCTGGGGGATGCGTTGCTCGAGATCGGCGAATACGAGCGTGCGGAAACCGCCTTTCGAGAATTCGAACAGTCTGGTGGAATTCAAGGTCTGACGCGTGTTGCGATCGAACAGAGAATGTCCAGGCTGGCGCTACTCCGGGGTGACGAAGAAACAGCAGAGCGTCGTATGCTGAAAGCGCTAAAGACCGCGCTATCACTGCCTGTGCCGCCACGTGAAACCGTAGCCTGGTGCCGCTGGCAACTCGGGGAACTGGCCTTCGGTGTGGGAAACTATACGGCGGCCGAAAAGCATTACCGGGCCGCGCTCACGACCGTACCTGGCTATTTCCGTGCGCTAGCTTCGCTTGGCCGGGTGCGCGCCGCTCGCGGCGATCTGCCGGACGCGATCGCCCAGTACGAACACGCCACAGACATCATCCCCGACCCTTCTTTTGTCGCGGCTCTCGGCGATCTCTACAAACGCGTCGGCCGGGATGACGATGCCGAAAAGCAGTATAAGCTGTTCGAAGCGATCGGCAAGATTAGCGTTTATAGCCGGCAGCAGGCGCTCTTCTACGCCGACCACGACCGCCAGCCTCAAGAGGCCTATTCGATCGCGATGAAGGACTACTCTGTGCGAAAAGACATTTATGGCGCCGATACTCTGGCTTGGACGGCTCTCAAGGCCGGCAGGTTAACCGAAGCACAAGCTGCGATTGAGGAAGCGCTGCGCCTAGGCACCAAGGATGCGAAGCTGTTCTTCCATGCTGGCGAGATCGCCAGGGCCGTCGGCGATGAGGCTTCCGCGCTCAGCTACTTCAAGCGCGCGGCTGCACTCAACCCGGAATTCGATCCACTGCAGGCGACAATTATGAAAAAATCATTTTTGAAATCGAACGACGGCGTCGCTGAGGTCGCACATCGGGATTGGGCGCATTGACCATGCAGGCGTCATGGAAGGAGTCGCGACTTTGAAAGGCGAGACACTTTACGAAACCAAGCCTTCGCCCGTCAGGAATGGTGAATTTATTCTTGGCGGACACAGCTGCCGAGTGGTCGTAACCGAGGACGCCCCTCCGGTCAACACGACGTCCGGGTCCTGTAACGGCGGTCCGCGAAGCGCAAGCGCGATAGCGCGCAGCCTTAAGAAACGACGGCCGCGGATGCCATAATATGGATACCCGGCGGGCCGTTGTTAAGGCTACGCGCTTTGCTTGAGGCTTCGCGCTATCGCGCTCACGCTGCGCGCGCCTGCGCTTCGCGGACCCGCTGCTACATCATGAAACGCTCTTCCGACGAACGGCCCAAACTTAAACTCAAGGCATCACACGTCTTTCGGGATCTGTGGGAATTGATCTGGCCTCGGCGGAACTTGTTTTTGCTGGGCCTGATATTGACCTTTATCAACCGCGCCGCGAGCCTGGTTCTTCCCGGGTCGACCAAATTTCTTATCGACGATGTCGTCCAGAAACACCGCCAGGATTTGCTGATTCCGATCGCGGCGGCTGTTGCCGGGGCTATCCTGATTCAAGCCCTGACCTCCTACACGCTGATTCGCCTGCTGAGCACGTCGGCACAGCGGTTGATCGCCGAGATGCGGATCAAAGTACAGCAGCATATCGGACGGTTGCCCGTCCGATATTACGACGCGAACAAGACCGGATCCCTGGTTTCGCGAATCATGTCGGATGTAGAAGGAGTTCGCAATCTCATTGGAACCGGACTCGTCGACTTCGTCGGCGGGCTGTTCACCGCTGTCATTGCGTTTGGACTTCTCGTCAGGATCAATACGGTACTCACATTTCTGGCGCTCGGCTTTCTTTTGGTCTTCGGCCTGATTCTTCGCAAGGCATTCAAATCGATTCGCCCGATTTTCCGTGAGCGCGGAAAGATCAACGCCGAGGTCACCGGACGCTTGACGGAATCTCTTGCTGGTGTGCGCGTGGTCAAAGGCTTTCACGCGGAAGAACGCGAGGCCGCCGTATTTGAAGCCGGAGCCTTCCGCCTCTTTGAGAATGTCCGGAGGACGCTGTTTGCGACTTCGATGATTGGTCTCGCGTCGACCTTGCTGATGGGGATCGTTAGCATCACCGTTATGATCGCCGGAGGCCGTCTGATTTTGGCCGGCAAGATGACTATCGGCGATTTCTTTGCTTTCACACTGTACCTTGGTTTTATGGTTGCGCCCGTGTTCATGATGGTCAGCATCGGTACTCAAATCACGGAGGCCTTTGCAGGGCTGGACCGGATGCATGAAGTGTTCGAAGAGCAACCGGAAGACATCGATCCGAAGCGCGTTGTGCAGCTCGATCGTATTCTGGGAAACGTGCGCTTCGAAAATGTCACCTTCGAGTACGAGCCCGGTCAGCGGGTATTGCGCGGCATCACGTTTGAAGCGATGCCCGGCGCGGTCACGGCACTGGTCGGTTCATCAGGTTCTGGGAAGAGCACGTTGATCGGTCTCGTTGCCGGATTTGCGAAGCCGTCCTCTGGAAACATCTACATCGATGACGTGAATCTTTCCGACGTCAAGCTCTCGTCATACCGGTCGCAGCTTGGAGTCGTTCTGCAAGACAACTTCCTGTTTGATGGCACGATTAAGGAAAACATCCTTTTCGGTAAGCCAGCCGCTTCGAATGACGAAGTTTTGGGCGCGTCGGCAATCGCACGCGTGGACGAATTCGCCCTGAAATTGGAGAAAGGCTTGGAGACGGTCGTCGGAGAGCGCGGAGTGAAACTGTCGGGAGGGCAGAGGCAGCGTGTTGCAATCGCCCGTGCGATCTTGGCCGATCCTCGCATTCTCATCCTGGATGAAGCTACGTCCAGCCTCGATACCGAAAGCGAAGCGCTGATTCAGGAAGGACTCGCCGCGCTGATGTCGGGCCGGACCACTTTTGTAATTGCCCATCGGTTGAGTACTATTCGAAGCGCCGATCAAATCTTAGTGCTCGAAAATGGCGTCATCGTCGAGCGCGGAACTCACACGCAGTTACTCGACTACGAGGGGCGGTATTTTGAACTCTACACGCGCCAGGCCGGGATTGAGGCCAATCGCTTTGTCAACCCCGGCGAACGGGAGCTTGCGGATGCCGAATCCTGCGAAGGACCAAAAGAGAGAAGAGAAGGTCTTGGCGAAGTTGCCCGAGATCTGCTTGGGTTTACCCCAAGCCCGCGAAGTTAAGACCTGGAGGCCCACATGTCGGCGCTCTCGTGTCACCAAGAGGCGCGGAGCCAAAGCGCGTCGTCAGTGTCGTCAAGGTCTACGACTTCCAGGGAAAAACTCGTTTCGTCGTCCGATTCGAGGATGGCTCAGATATCCTGGTGGCGGGGGGCCGATATCCTGGTGGCGGCCAAACCAGCACGAATCAAGTCAAGGAATACAAGGTCTACGTCACGAGCGATACGGTTTTGAAACTAGAAGACCAGGATATGGTATTCAGCGATATGCATGTCGGCGATCGCATTATCGTTTCCGGAATTCCGAAAGGCAGCGGCAATGACCTCGAAGCCACATCCATTAAAAGAAAATTCTAGGTGACCCGCACGAGCAGCAGGCTAAGAGACTGGGACATTTTCGCCCAAACTTCTTGTCGCGTAGATGGCTTCAACATGCGAAGAAACCGCGCCCCAGATACATCCGTGAATGTATCCACGATTGCGCGATGGTAGTGCAGCTCTAATAATG
>Ga0209058_1005074_pt1 | contig 10387 bp, 10 predicted proteins | sample GraSoiAngelo_147_FD_185904 | JGI IMG/M metagenome (GOLD analysis project Ga0209058, IMG submission 185904) | Grasslands soil microbial communities from the Angelo Coastal Reserve, California, USA - 14_1009_05_40cm (SPAdes) (version 2) | ecosystem: Environmental > Terrestrial > Soil > Grasslands ... | reverse complement strand
CGACAAGGCCCTTGCCAACAAGAAGATCACCGATGATCAAGCGAAAAAGCTCCACGACGCCCTCCCTGGTCGGGTGGCGACGTTCGTCGACCGCACGTGGGCCAAGCCGCGCACGACCGCGGTCGGCACGAACGTGAAGAGCTTCCTCGGCGACCTTCTGCAGGCGGGCCAGACGTACCTCGGCCTGGCCCCGCAGGACATCCGCGCTCAGCTGGCTGCGGGAAAGAGCCTCGGCGAGATCGCGAGCACGACACCCGGCAAGAGCCGCGATGGACTCGTGGGTGCGCTGGCGAATGCGGCGAGCGCTCGCATTGACCAAGCGGTCACGGCGAACAAGATCACCGCGGATCAGGCGACGGCCCTCAAGGCCAAGATCGGCACCGAGGTCGCCACGTTCGTCGATCGAAAGCTGCCCGCGAAGAGCACCACGAGCGGAACGACCACCAAGCCGTAGGTGGTCGTGCGCAAATCGCGCCCGACCGTCCTGCTGCTTTGCTTCGCTCCGCACTAGCGCCTCGCGCGCGAAGTATCCGTTCGGTGGCGAGTCGAAACGGGTCTACGCGCGCCTCGTTCACGAACTGGGGAGGCGGGGTCGGAAGGGGCAGGTGCTATGTCGAACCCGCTTGCACATGTCGTCACACGTAACGCCGGCGCTATAGTCGGCGAGCGAGCGAGGGGCACGGAGTTGGGAATGGAGCGGGTTCTAGAAGGTCGTTACAAGATCGAGGAGCCGCTCGGAGTAGGCGGCTCGTCGCAGGTCTACTTGGCCCGCGATCAAGCATTGAACCGCGACGTCGCGCTGAAGGTCCTCGATCCCGCGGCCGCGGCAGACGGGAAGACCCGCAACATGTTCGTGAAAGAGGCGCGCGCGCTCGCGCAGCTCTCTCACCCGAATATCGTCGCGGTCTACGACGTCGGCGAGGTCGACGACTCGCCCTTCATCGTCATGGAGTACCTCGGCGGTGGGTCGCTCAAGCAGCGCCTCGAGACCACCGGACCGCTCAAGCCGGGCGAGGCGGTGAAGGTCGCCACGGAGATCGCGGACGGCCTCGCGTTCGCGCACTCGAAGGGGATCGTTCACGCCGACCTCAAGCCGTCGAACATCCTCTTCGACGCCGCCGACGTCGCCAAGATCTGCGACTTCGGGATCGCGCGTACTCCCCAGGAAGATGCGGACACGCCGCAGCTCTACGCGACCGCGATGTATGTCGCGCCCGAGCGTGTCGAAGGCAGGCAGGCCTCGGTGCAGTCGGACATCTATGGCCTGGGGCTCGTCCTCTACGAGGGGCTCGTCGGCAAGCCGCCGTTCACGAGCTCGAATGCGGCCGTGCTGCTGCGCGATCACCTCGTACGCCAGCCGGTCCCACCGAGCCACCTTCGTCCTTCCTTGCCCAAGGAGGTCGACAGCGTCGTGCTGAAGGCCCTCGCGAAGCAGCCGAACCTACGCTTCCAGAAGGCGAGCGACTTCGCGTCAGCCCTTCACCGGATCGAGAACATCGACAAAGATCTCGCCACCACGCGGATGGTGATGACCGATCCCCTGCAGGACTTTGTGCCACGGACCGAACAGAGTCCGGTGGTCGCCCTGCTTTCGAGCTACGGGCATTGGATCCGCACCGTGTTCTTCGCCCTCTTCACGGCCCTGCCGGTCTTCGCGATGGCGACGCTCGCCGGGTTCGAGCCGGTTGGTGCGCTGCTCGCGGCCGCGCTCGTGGCCGTCGTGGGCATCGCCGGGCAGCTCGGGATCGCCCTCGCGATCTCCTGGGTGATGCTCACCGCATTCGTCTTCGTGTTCGTTCCGGGACTTGCGTTCGTGTTCGCGGTCGTCGGCGTGTACATCTGGCTCCGGGATATCTCGCCGGAACAGGTCGCTCTCGGTATGGCGATGCCGGTGCTGACGCCGCTCGGGCTCGCGCCGGCGCTCATCCTCACGACCGCCGCAGTCTTCGGGCTGACGGGCGTGATCACCGTTGGTGTCGGCTCCGTGCTGACGATGGTCTTCGCGATCGCGCTTGGCGCACAGTCACTCGGCGCGTTCGCGCAGACCGGCCTCTCGCTGCGACAAGATTCGCTCTTCAGTCCGGGGCGTGCCGCGGACACGAAGGCTGCCCTGGTGACCCTTCTGCAGTCGCCGAACGACCGCTTCGGACCGCTCATGACCCAGCTCGACGCAAATGAGCTGGGCAAGCAGATGGTGAACCTCGTATCGCGGCTCGCAAGCGCCGCCAGCGAGACATGGATCGCGACGGTGCTGATGTGGACTCTGGCCGCGCTCACCGTCTGGACCGTGACGCGCCTGATGCGGACGTTGTTCGACACGATGCTCCGGCGGCCGAAGCGATGGTTCGCCCTCTACGTCTTCGCGGTCGGCAGCGGCGTCGTCTCGGGCGCCGTCATCCTCTTCATGCTCGCGGAGTCGTGGTCGCCCATCGCGTCCGCCCCTGAACGTCCGGCATCCAGCGTGCTCTTCATCGCGGCGTTCGTCGGGGCGTGTCTCGCGCTCGCCGCGGGCGTGGTGATCAGCGCCACGGAGCAGCCTGCGGAAGAAGTGCAGGAGTCGATCCCGCTCTCCGCGCGGAGGATGCCGGTCCGCTAGGACCGCTTCTTCTTCGTCGCCTTCGCCGTTTTGGCCGTGTTGACGGCGATAGCTTTGGTTGGGCGCGCACCTTTTGCGGGCAGCGTCTTCGCATAGTCACGCGCTTCGCCGATCCACTCACGGAGCTTCGCAGGGCTTTTGACGACCGCGTCGGGGACGACCACGTAGCCGCCCATCGCACGTCCGGGCATCGGCTCGAACGGCTTCGCCGTTTTGGCGGACGCGAACGATGGATCCTTCCCGACGCGCACCACGATCTTGTCCTGGAACGTGCCGGCGAAGTGGTTGCCGTTCAGGAACACGGACGGGTAGCCGAACATCGGCCGTGAAACGATGGCGGGATCGGTCGGCTTCGCCTTCTCGAATGCAGCTGCGATCTCTGGTGGAGTTTTCTTCCAGGGCATCGGCCCGAAGCTATCGCCTTCGTCGTTTATGTGGCCCGGTGTGTTCGAGCCGCTTGCTTTTTTGGTTGCGATTAAATAGAATACCTGTTCTAGAGGCCATCAGGCGGAGGAAGGACCGACCCGGACCTCGCGAGGCCGCTCGTGTCCGAATCCGCGACTCGACGCTGCTACGACTGCGGCGAGACCAAGCCGGTCGGTGCGTTCGCGTTCGCGAACAAGGCGAAGGGAACCCGGCAGGGTCGCTGTCGAGCTTGTCATGCCGTCTATCGCCGCGGGCACTACCTGCGAAATCGATCGACGTACATCCGACAAGAGGTCGCGCGGATCGAGCGCTACCGTCAAGAGAACCGTCCGCTGCTGCGCGAGTACCTGCGCGCGCATCCGTGTGTCGATTGCGGTGAGACCGACATAGTCGTGCTCGACTTTGATCATCGTGATCCTGCGCGAAAGCGCTATGCCGTGACAGTGCTAGCGGTCCATAAGCCGTGGCCACGCGTTCTTGACGAGATCGCAAAGTGCGACGTGCGATGTGCCAACTGTCATCGCCGACGCACGGCATTTCAGTTCAACTGGCAGTCAAAGAAAACCGGGGACCCGTTCGTTGATGTATCGCCTCAGCTGAGGCCTCTAGAGTTCGTTAGTGAGGCGACTGGTGTGCGGAAGCGATGCGGCACATGCAGAGTCATGAAGCCTCTTTCCATGTTTTCGTTCAAGAATCGACGGACCGGAAAGCGGGGTTCGAAGTGTCTCGCCTGTATGTCGTCGTACAGCCGAAAGCACTACCGGCTGAATCGTGAGAAGTACCTCCGAAAGGCACATCAGAGCCGAATAAGGAGCCGCGGGCGAAATCACGCGCATCTTCTCGCCTACCTGAAAGAGCATCCATGCGTTGACTGCGGCGAGTCGGAACCCCTTGTGCTCGAGTTCGATCATCGCGATCGAACGGCCAAGAGGGATGACGTGGCACGTCTGGCCACGCACGCTGCATGGTCAGACGTGTTTGCCGAAATCGAACAATGTGATGTTCGGTGCGCCAACTGTCACCGACGAAAGACGGCGCAGGAATTCAACTGGACGAGGTTGGCGGGCTAGCACATAAAATGGGGCCGGAACGCGGGTGTGTTGTAGTGGTAACAAAAGACGTTCCCAACGTCTGATCGCGAGTTCGATTCTCGCCACCCGCTCAGTAAATAATTAGGTTACGGCAAGGACGAGAGAGGCCGTTTGTCAGCCTCCCTCACATTCCGCGTAATCTCTTCCTGTGGATCGCGCCCTCATCCAATTCATCTGCGTGCGGAAGGACCATCGGAAGAAGAAGCCGCTGGATCCATCGAGCCCCTTCAACGTTGCCGAACAGGGCGGGTGGGCCTATTGCCCAGGCGGCGAGGCGGAGGGACACCGCTGGTTCCGTACCGGGGGGATCACCCGCGCGGCGCTCGAACGCTTCGTCGATTGGCCAGATGAGGACGAGGCTGAACCGAAGTAGGGGGTCGGCTCGCCTGTATCAGAAGTAAAGGGTCCCTGCCGCCGTAACAGGACAGGCCGCTGGCGGTTCCACCGGCAGATGCGAGTGCTCCTCGCGGTCGCTCTCGTCGTGGCGACGCTCGCGCAATCGCGGGCGGTCGTCGCCCTGACGTGCACCGACCAGGTCGGCCCGGGCATCCCGCCCCCGACATCTCTGCCACCGAAGCTGCCCGGATTCCACGCGGCGTGGTACGGGCAAAGCGGCTACATGCGGCTCTGTCCGGGCGATACTGCCACCGCGACCCTCGCTTACTACAACTCAGGTTCTCTCGGTTGGGTCGGCGGTCGCCTCGGCGAGGCCGCTTACCTCGGCACGTGGGCGAGCGAACCGGGGCAGGACCAGCCCAGCATCCTCGGTGGCGACGGAGCGCTCGGGTCACCCGCCACCGGATGGCCGCGCTTCAACCGCGTCGCGGTCCAGCCCGCGCCGTACGTCGGTCCCGGACAGGTCGCGTGGTTCCAGTTCGCCGTCCGGGCGCCCACGAATTCCGGCACCTATCGGCTCTACGTACGCCCGCTGGTGGAGGGCGCGTCGTGGCTCGAGGACATCGGCGTCTTCTGGCAGGTCACGGTCCTGAATCCCGACGGATCGGCGCCCCGCGCGACGCCGCCCGATCCGATCGGCGTCCGCTTCCAGATCGACCCGGGTGTTTCGGCGGAGGACATCGCGCTCGTTCATCAGGGCGTGCAGCATGTGAGCGCCTTCCTCGATGCGAATGCCGGCGGTACGCGCCGAACCGCGTCGACGATTCACGTGTACGTCGGCGACGGGACGCAGCGTTACTGCTGCCTCACGGTGGGCGACAGCTACGAGATCGTGACGGCGAACCCGGCCTGGGCTGATCCTCCGGCGTCGGCACCGGACACGTGGTCGCCGGACACCGAGCGCACCGAGCTCGCCGCGCATGAGTACGTTCACTTGTGGCAGTACGCACTCGGTGGAAACGCGTGCATGGTCGGCGTTCGCTGGATCGCCGAAGGCATGGCCGAATCGTTCGCGTACCGCGCCCTCGTCGCGGACGGCCTCATTCCCGCGACCAACATGGACACGTTCACGAAGCGTCAGCTCACAAGCGCCACCCAGCAAGTCACGCTGCGATCGCTCGAGACGACGTGGCCGGCGGCCGCGAACCCGTTCTCCGTCTCGTATCTCGCCGTCGATCGCCTGCTCGCGGCGAAAGGGCTTCTTTCGATCCGCGACTGGTGCACCCGGGTCGGCGCCGGGCAGGAGTGGCATCAGGCCTTCGCGGCCGCGTTCGGCGAATCGACGGATTCGTTCTATTCGCGCTTCGAGGCCTACCGCGCGGCGTACGTCCAATAAAGTCCCTACGCTGATCGGCGTGGAGCTCAAGCGTGGCGACACCGCACCGGCTTTCTCGCTCGAGGACGACGAAGGCAAGACACTCTCGACGAAGGACCTCGGGGGATCGCGGTACGTCGTGTACTTCTATCCCAAAGACGACACGCCGGGCTGCACGACCGAAGCGTGCCAGTTCACCGAGAACTTTCCGCAGTTCGAGACGCTCGGGGTGCCGGTCCTCGGGATCTCGCGCGACGACGCGAAATCGCATCAGGCCTTTCGCAAGAAGTACGGGCTACGCCTGCGGTTGCTCAGCGATCCCGACCGCTCGGTCCATGAGGCCTACGGCGCGTGGGGCGAGCGGCCTGGTCGAGGCGAGGGCGTGATCCGCTCAACGTTCCTTATCGGCGGCGACGGCCGCGTCGAGCGGTCGTGGTACTCCGTGAAGCCCGACGGCCACGCGCTCGAGGTGCTGTCCGCGCTCCACGCGTAACGTTCCGCCGGGGCGGTCCCTCCTGGTCGAAGCGCAGAACGGTGAAGCCTTCCGCGTAGGCATAGCGCTTCTTCTTGCCCGCCTCTTTCATCCAGCTCTTGACGAACTCGAGGCTGTCCGGCTCGATCTGTGATCGATGCGCCCGCAGGGCCTCCAGCTTGAGCTCGACGACGTCGCTGACGTCGATGACGACGTCGGGCTTTCCGAAGGAGACGAGGAAGAGGGCCTTGGGTTTGTGCGGCTCGAGATGCTCGCTCTGCCAGAGCTCCGGAAGCATCTGGCGCGTCGATGCGTCGGGGTTGATGGACCGGAGGACGACCTCCGCAGCGGCGATGTGGTCGGGATGGTTCACGTACCCACCGCCGTAGCGCATCGTCGGGTCCATGGTGAAGATCACGTCGGGACGGTGGATCCGGATCTGGCGAGCGACGGCACGGCGAACGTCGATCGTCGGCTCGAGGTAGCCGTCTTCGAAGTCGAGGAAGACGACCTCCTTCACCCCGAGGATCCGCGCCGCGTCGCGCTGCTCGGCGAGACGGATCTCGCGGAGGCGGGCGCGAGTCATGTCCGGATCCTGCGAGCCCGAAGCGCCGTTGGTGATCATGCAGTACACAAACTCGACGCCCGCTTTCGCCCAGGTCGCGGCCGTGCCGGCGAGCGCGAACTCGGCGTCGTCGGGGTGCGCGTAGATCGCCATCGCGCGCTGGACATCGAGACCACCGTCGAACCGCACGCGCTAAGTCTCTCGCAGTGCGAGGCGAAGGGCTCAGGCCTCCCCGGCGGCGCGTTTACGCTCCATTCGAGCGGATCGCCGTCGCCGAGATCGTCACGACGTGGGCGATGCGCGCGAGCCGGCACCTCTCTTGCGGCGATGGTCCGGGACGGAGGTGCACGATGGCAGAGAAGGAAGGTCTCGACGACGAGGAGCTCGAGCAGGAGGTCGGCGTACCCCTTCCCGAGCGCGACGCGATGAGCCTGATCGATCCGAGCGTGGCCAAGGCTGCGCTGTCCGACTTCGCAACCGGCACGGTACCCGCTCAGGGCGACGCGGCGAACGCGGCGGCGACTCCGACGCCGGATAAGGTCGGTGGCGGCAACGTAGAGTCGAGCTAGCCAGGAAACGCGCGCCGCCCGCGTATCGTCGGGCGGCGATGCCTCCCGTCTCGGTCGGTAGTGCGCCCGGCCGGGTCAACCTCATCGGCGAGCACACCGACTACAACGACGGGCTGGTCCTGCCGATCGCGCTCGACCTCGGGGTGAAGATCGCCCTGCGCGAGCGGGCCGATGACGTCGTTCATCTTGTGACCGACGCCGACCTCCAGCCGCAGGAGGTCAGCTACTCGCGGCGCGATGTCGCGACGAAAGACGGCTCCTGGGCGGACCGAGTCCGCGGACTGACCGAGGAGCTGCGCGCGCGCGGCGCCGAAGTGACCGGCTTCGACGCGGTGGTGTCGGCCACGCTGCCGCCCGGCGCGGGACTCGGATCCAGCGCGGCGTTCGCGATCGCGTTCCTTCGGGCCCTCGACAACCTGTTGGATCTCGGTCTTTCCGACGAGGTCACCGTCGACATCGCGCACCGGGTCGAGAACGGGCCGTACGTCGGAGCGCGCGCCGGATTCCTCGATCAGCTTGCATCGGTGTACGGGACGCAGCGGGAGGCGCTCCTCATCGATCTGCGCGATCGCTCGATGGAGCGGATCGCGTTGCCGAAAGACCTCGAGCTTGCGGTCATCGACTCGGCGACCCGACACGACCACGCCTCCGGGGGATACAACACAAGACGCGCGGAATGCGACGCTGCCTGCCAGCACCTGGGGATCGCATCGCTCCGCGAGCTCGAAACCCGCTCGGAGATCGAGATTCTCGATCGCCTTCCGCCGCCGCTCGATCGTCGGGTGCGTCATGTCCTCAGCGAGAACGCAAGAGTCCGCGCGGCCGTCACCGCATTGCGTGCGGCGAACATGGGACAGCTGGGCGAGCTCCTTCGGGCGTCCCACCGATCGCTTCGCGACGATTACGAAGTCTCGACAGCGGAGCTCGATCGTCTCGTCGCGATCGCGGACGACGATCCTGATGTGCTCGGAGCGCGTCTCGTCGGCGGCGGGTTCGGCGGCAGCGTTCTCGCGCTGACGACCGCTGGGCATGCGCGCGATGCCGGGGGGCGGATCGTCACGCGCTACGGCGCGGGCGATCTCGTCGCGGTGGTGCCCTGATGGGTCTCGGCCGACTCTCCGATGGACTCGCACCGACCCCGCCGATGGGCTGGAACAGTTGGAACCGGTTCAAGGGAAACGTCGATGAGCGGCTGGTGATCGAGAGCGCCGAGGCGATGGTCGCGAGTGGGATGCGCGACGCCGGGTATCGCTACGTCGTCGTCGACGATGGCTGGATGGCGCCACAGCGGGACCGCGACGGTGACCTCGTCGCCGATCCCGCGCGTTTCCCGCGGGGCATCGCCGCGGTGGCCGACCGCGTGCACGCACTCGGCCTCGGCTTCGGCATCTATACCGACGCCGGAACCAACACGTGCATGGGCCTGCCGGCGAGTCTCGGCTACGAGTTCAGAGATGCGCGGCGATTCGCCGAGTGGGGAGTCGATTATCTGAAGGTCGACTGGTGCCACACCAGCGGCATGGGCCCGCGCACGCTCTACGCGAAGTGGGCCATGGCGGTGCACGCGACGAGACGGCCCATCGTCCTTTCGATCTGCGAGTGGGGTCGAGCGCGGCCATGGGAGTGGGCTGGATCGATCGGGCATCTTTGGCGTACGACCTGGGACATCCAACCGGATTGGCCGAGCGTGATGGCGATCCTCGATCGGCAGGCGGACCTCCATCGCTTCTCGGGACCGGATCACTGGAACGACCCCGACATGCTCGAGGTCGGGAATGGTGAGCTCACGATCGACGAGAGCCGCGCGCATTTCGCGCTCTGGGCGATCCTGGCCGCACCGCTCATGGCGGGGAACGATCTGCGGGATATGCCGGACGAGGTGCGCGGCGCCATCACTGCGCCGGAGATCATCGCGATCGATCAGGATCCCCTCGGTCGGCAGGGGCGCCGCGTCCAGAGCAAAGACGCCTGCGAGGTCTGGCTGCGCGAGCTCGCAGGCGGCAGCCGCGTCGTCGCCGCGCTCAATCGCGGAACCGCGAGCCGCGAGATCGCTGTCACGTTCGGCGAGCTCGGCATCGACGATCGTCGAGTACGCGTTCGCGATCTCTGGGAGCGGGCCGATCGATCGACCGCGGCCGGGGAGATACTCGCTGACACGGCGCCGCATAGCGCCACTGTTCTTCGGTTAGTGCCGTACTAGGACCTGGTGACCCGTTGGTACTCACCCGACTGGGTGGATACCGCCACGACAGCCAACTAATGCATCTAGGGGTCGCCGGCCAGGCCGGACTTCGCCAGCCTCATGGCAGCGGTGGGCGCGATCGGACGCCTAGCGATGTGTGGGGTGGTCGGGGGGGCGGCCGCATTGGGCGTTTTTGCCATCGCGGCGCCGACGGCCAGTCAGTCGGCACTGCTCCAGGTCCTCTCCCAGCAGGTCACGTTGTCCCGAGACGGCGCGGCGGAGCACGTCACGGTCGAGCGCGTGATTCGCAGCGGCGACACGGTGAGGACCGATGAAAGCGGGCGAGCCGTGGTCACCTACCCGGATGGATCCACGGCGACCCTGGATGGCTCTAGCGACCTGACGATCGAGTTCGTCCGGACGAGCGCCGGCGATTACCTGGTCCGAATGGAGCAGACGATCGGTCGGGTCTGGTACGCGGCCGCGCGGACGATCGGCTCGGGTGGCCGCTACGAAGTCCGCAGCGCGGCGATGGCTTCAGTGATCCGTGCGGGCTCAGGGTTCTATGTCGCCGTAAGCGAAGACGGCACTACCTCGATCACCGCGACCAGTGGCACGGTCGACGCGACGGCAGGCGGCGCGACCGTCACTCTTGCGGCGGGCGCGTCGACGACGGTAAGCGCGCCGGGCCAGACTCCCGCGCCGCCCCAGGTCGTCGCCGCCGACCCGCAGGCGGTCCCGCAGTCGCCGACCATGACGCAGGCACCCCCACTTG
>Ga0209058_1005069_pt1 | contig 10390 bp, 7 predicted proteins | sample GraSoiAngelo_147_FD_185904 | JGI IMG/M metagenome (GOLD analysis project Ga0209058, IMG submission 185904) | Grasslands soil microbial communities from the Angelo Coastal Reserve, California, USA - 14_1009_05_40cm (SPAdes) (version 2) | ecosystem: Environmental > Terrestrial > Soil > Grasslands ... | reverse complement strand
TTTCAAAGCAAAGGACTGGAAAGCGGTAGAAAGTAAGATCGCCGAAGGCTTCCAGTCGATTCATCCGGATGGAGCGCGTGACCGAGCTGGCGAGATTTCGCTAATTGAGCATCTTAATTTGGGTGAGTTCACGCTGAGTAATTTCAAAACGACAGTCAACAGCGACAACATCGTCGTCACCTACACGATCGCAGTGCAGGAAACAATCGATCAAAAACGATTGCCAACCAAGTCGACTCCGCGGCTGAGCGTCTGGAAAAAAGGAACGCACGGGTGGCAATGGATTTGCCACGCCAACCTCAATCCAATTCTCTAGGCGAGGGATGACGCACCGATCGTTTTGTCTGGATCGACGCGTGACCTAGAGGGGCAACTCACCACTACTCCAGACTTCGGATTAATTTTTCAAAGCGAGGATCCTTGCGCAAGGGGTCCCATTCCCAGCGATATTTCAGATCGTTGATGGTGATGCTGTAATCGGCGCTGTCGACCGCACCCGGCGTTCGTAGCAGACGTTCGATCAAAGGAATGGCGAGATCGTTTTTACCGACGCGAGCATAGATCAAAGCGAGATAACCATTCATCAGTGAGCCGTCCACGGCATCTTTCGATTCCGGTTTGAGTTCGACCGCGCGTTGTCCTTCCCTGATCGCATCGTCTCTTCGTCCCATGAACGCGTAAAGCCAACCGAGGATCGCGTGCCGATCGGCGCTCGCCGGCGCTTCTTTCACGGCCGCTTCAAAAGCGGGTCTTGCCAGTTCGAACGCCTTCTGAGCATTCGTATTATCCCCCTGGGCGAGATAAATGCAGCCTTCGAAGAAAATTCTTGGAGTTAAGCCAGCGTTCGTATAAGAGAGCGCGCTGACCGACGAACCTTCGAGAACATTTTTGGCCGCGAAATAATCGCGCCGCAGCATGGCGACATCCCATCGAGCCGAAGTAACGACACCATCTGGATCGATACCGGCGGGGACTTTATCCACGAGCGACTTCAGCAGTTGAGTGTCTCCCTTCCACCAGAAATCGACGTAGCCACTTTGCATCTTCGCCACCAGCGATGCCGGAGCCATCGCACGCATGCGCTCGCCCCATCGCGCCGCTTCCGGCCAACGGCGCATTGAGGTGTTCGTAAACAGAAGCTCGCGAACGATATTCGGGTTTTGCGGATCTAGCTTTGCAACTCTTTCGTACGCCTCCAGCGATTCTTCCCACTTACCCTGCCGACGTTTAATCGCCGCGATCAACCGGTCAGTATCTCCGCTGCTGGGCGATAAACGCGAAGCAATCTCGAATTGTTCGAGAGCGCGATCATAATCCTTTTCCATCCAGTAAATGCACTGGCCTAACGCGAAATGCGCTTCTGCGAGATTTGGCTGGAGCCGAAGAGCAGTTTCGGCCTCCGTGCGGGCTTTGGTCTTCCAAGCATCGGTTGGCTCGTAATAATGGAAAATCCCAGCGTAAACGGAGGCGAGTCGGGCGTGAGCGAGCGCGAAATCCGGATCGAGCGCAATTGCCTGCATGTAAAGTTGCTCGGCTGCTTTGTAATCCTCTAGAAGCGTATCGGGGTTTTGCGAAATTTGATTTGCCCGTAAATAGAACACATACGCGTCGGCGTTTTGGGTTGGCTTGGTCGCGACCCGCGCTTTTTCATCTGCGGTCAAACTCGCACGAAGAGCATCCGCGATTTCGCTGGCCAGCTCCCCCTGTAATCCCAGCGAGTCAGTCAATGTCCTGTCGTAACGATTTGCCCAAATATGCTTGTCATCTCGCGCGTCGATTAGTTGCACGTTTACGACGACCCGGTCGCCTTGCCGGCGAACGCTGCCTTCCAGTACATTTGCGACTCCAAGCGTCTTCGCTATTTCGCGTAAATTTCGCGCGGCGACGTCGCGAAATTGCATCACCGAAGAACGGCTGATCACGCGAAGGTCTTTGATTTTCGCGAGACTCGTGAGGATGTCATCCTGAACGCCGTCCGCGAAAAACGCGTTCGCCTTTTCGTCGCTAAGATTTGCAAAAGGCAAAACCGCGATGCTTTTTTCCAAAATCGCTTCCCCGCTTTCGGTGCGAAACGGCAAGCGCTGGTAAACCAGCATCGCGATCACTAACAGGAGCACGCCAATGATGACAAAATCGACTTTGCGCCCAAATTGACGCTGCGTGGCAGGATCGACGTCTTCGGTACGAACGATCCCCTCCGGCGTCAGCTCGTAAATCCATGAGAGCGCCATCGCGATCGGAAACCCGAGCACGAGCGCTATGATGACAAAGCGCACCGCCGAATTTGGGACATTGAAGAACGGAAAAATTTGTGTCGCTATCTGGGCGAGCAGCCACGCGCCCATACCGTAGAGCACCGCGGCACGATAAACGTTGCGCCGCTTGAGTTCGGCGAAGAAGTTTTTCGGGCTCACGGATTCTTCTGCCGATTCAGCACTTTAGCGAAATCGATTCCGATTCGACGCAAGAGACCAGGGAAACGCGAGTCGGAACGCAGCGCACGAAACTCGGGATGGAACGCGAAGGTGTACAAATTAGCTGAGTGCTCATTAAACGCGCGTTCGAGCCAGCGAAAAGCTTCGTCTTTTTGGCCCAGCGCGACATAAACGGAGGCGATCCTTTCCGCAGCCACGTAATGTGTTCGCGTTTTTTCCACGAGCTCATTGAGGATGCGCTGCGCCTCCGGTTGTCGGCCCATCCGCGCGTAAGTGATGGCAAGCCCGGCGCTGGGGAAATGCGTTGCCGCCTGTGCTTTTTCATAAAGTGCCACCGCCTCCCTGAAGTCACCTTTTTCGCGATATGCATCGGCCAGCGCCGAATCAAAGTAGACGTAGTTTGGATCAAGTTGAACCGTACGTTTCCCAGCATTGATCGCATCCTCTATGCGGTCGACCGCGAGATATGTGCCAACCGCAAAGCTCCAGATTCCCGGTGCAAGCGGATCGAGCCTCTCGGCTTCCTGAATCTCCTTTACTGCCTCCTCTAACTCGCCCTGAGAAGATTTCAGGAACGACATAAGCAAATGAGCGGTTGCTGAGTTGGGATCGATCTCCAAGGCGCGCTTCAACTCCGCTTCTTCACCGGAAAAATTGCGGTCTAATACTCGCTTGGTCTCGCCTAGGTAGCAATGTGCGTCGGCATCGCGTTCATCCAAAGCGAGCGCTCTCGATGCGGCCTCCTTCACTTTTGGATACGCCTCGAGCGGTCTAACGTACGCGTCGGCCAGCCAGTACCATGCCTTTGCGATCCCCGCCCACGCTCGCGCGAAATTCGGATCTTTGTCCAGCGCCTGCTGGAACAGACTAAGGCTCTTTCGCAAGCTCTCCTCGTCGCTCTTGTTCGAGAAATACAGCCCTTGCAGATAAAGATCGTACGCTTCCGTGTTTTTAGGTGCACGGGGTGGCGGCGCGGCCGCCAGCCTTACCTTCAGCGCATCGACAATCGCGCGCGTGATTTCATCTTGCACGGCGAACACGCCTTGCAACTCGCGCTCGAATGTGTCCGACCAAATGTGAAAGCCGTCCCGCGCGTTGACTAACTGCGCGCTGATGCGGATGCGATTGCCTTCGCGCCGCAAACTGCCTTCGAGAACACTTTGCACGTTTAGTTTCTGCGCGATCTCGCCAACGTCCGCGTTCTTTCCCTTGAATGAGAACGATGAAGTCCGTGCAACAACGCGGAGACCTTCCACCTTCGCGAGGGCATCCAGAATTTCTTCGCTGATGCCGTCACAAAAGTATTCCTGATCGTGTGCCTGGCTAAGATCGACGAAGGGCAAGACCGCGATGCTTTTCTCAGGAATTGGTACGGACACTGCGCTGCGGCGCTCTTCTCCCTCTGAACGGACGGCCTCCCGCCGCTGTGGAATCCCTATGCTCCGAAACATCGCAAAGCCGATGACAAAAGCCGAAATCATTGCACCGGCGATGAGAAGATGTTTTCGATTGATCGGTGATTTCTTTGCGCCGGGCACCGCTGCCCCTACATCCGCCCGCCTGAGTTTCTCGGGCGGCTGCGAGTTGCCCACGTTCTCCGTGTAAAGATTCACCACGGATATTTTTGCGCCGTGCTTGATCTCGCACTCACCTAATTCATGCAGGAGCGGCCGCCATCGCGCATAATGTTCAAGATCTTCGGCAACATGTTTTGAGAGAAGAATGTGCCCCGCATCGCCGCAGTCCATCACACGCTGTGCGATGTTGATTCCCGCGCCGGCGATGTTTGCCCGTTCGTTCACATCCGTAACCTCACTCACCGGTCCTGAGTGAATTCCCATCCGCACCTGAATTTGCGGGTGCTTTTTAAGTGCCTCGCTGATTTCCAGCGCGCAACGCACAGGCGCTTCAACGCTGTCGGGAAAGATCAGCGCCATTCCATCGCCTGTCGGAAGTCGAACTAGCTTCCCGGCTGCATCAGACGCACGAAATTGCGCGCTTCCCCGAACGATTTCGTTGAGCGTTCGCAACTGCTCACGTTGCTCGTTAATGAGCAACTTCGAGTAACCGACGATGTCCATGAATAAGACATGACCGATTTCTAACTGAACCTCGGGTTCAAACTCAGCAGGCATAGAGATTCTCAGCAGCCGCCTTTCACAAGCGCGAATTCGTTTTGGAGTGTAGATTATTAGATGCCGTTTCAACTTGAGTCGAGCTACAAACCACGAGGTGACCAGGGGCAGGCAATCGCCAAGCTCTTGAAGTCTGTTGAGGCGGGTAATCGCCATCAGACACTGCTCGGTGTCACGGGTTCCGGTAAAACTTTTACGATTGCGAACGTGATCCAGGAGTTGGACCGGCCTACGCTAGTCATTTCGCACAATAAAACGCTTGCGGCGCAGCTTTACTCAGAGTTCAAACAGTTCTTCCCGCGTAACGCGGTGGAGTATTTCGTCAGCTACTTCGATTATTATCAGCCGGAAGCGTACATCCCTCGTTCCGACACTTACATCGAGAAGGATTCTTCGATCAACGAAGAGATCGAGCGTCTGCGACTGGCGGCCACCAGCGCCCTTCTCTCGCGCCGCGACACCATCGTGGTCGCCAGCGTCTCTTGCATCTACGGAATCACGTCGCCGGAAGATTATCTGAACATGCTGCTCACTGTAAAACGCGGTCAGCAAATCTCGCGCGAGGCCGTGCTTGGTCGTTTGATCGACATGCTCTATGAGCGCAACGATGTGAATTTCGCCCGCGGGCGATTTCGTGTGCGAGGCGACGTGGTGGAGGTTTATCCGGGCAGCGCCGATGAAGAAGGAATCCGGCTCGAATTCTTCGGCGACGAAATTGATGCGATCACGCGATTCGATCCCTTGACCGGTCACGCGCACGAATCACTCAGTGTGATCACATTTTATCCGGCCAAACAGTTCGTGACCCCGGCGGACAAGCTGAATCGCGCGCTGCGCACGATTCGCGAAGAACTGGAACAACGCATTGTCGAATTGGAATCCCAGAGCAAACTACTCGAGGCGCAACGGCTGCGGATGCGCACCGAATACGACCTGGAAATGTTGCAGGAAATGGGTTTCTGCAACGGGATCGAGAATTATTCGCGACATTTGTCAGGCCGCCCGCCTGGCTCGAAGCCCTACACCATCATCGACTTTTTCCCGAAAGATTTTTTGGTTGTGATCGATGAGTCGCACGCAACCATCCCGCAAATTGGCGGGATGTATGAAGGCGACCGCTCGCGCAAGACTGTACTGGTAAATTACGGCTTTCGCCTGCCAAGCGCGCTCGATAATCGTCCGTTCAATTTCGACGAGTTCATGAAGGCGACGAACCAGATCATCTACGTAAGCGCGACACCGGCAGAATTTGAAATTCAAAACAGCGTGGTTGGCAATAAGGGATACATCCCACATCGACGACAGCGGATTGGCGAAGAGGAATTGGTTCCGGCGCTCGTCGCTGGTGAATCTGTAGCGGCGGTCTATGACCGACGGACAGACGGCGCTCACAGAGCGCCGCGCATCTCGCCCACTGATGAGCCGTCGGAAAAATTTGATGTGGACACGCCGGGCGCGCCGCTCGTGGTCGAGCAGATCATTCGTCCTACTGGACTTCTCGATCCAAAGATTACTCTAAAGCCACTTAAGAATCAGATCGATGACACGATTGAGCTTTGCCGTCAGCGAGTGGAAAAAAGGGAGCGGATTCTGGTGACAACGCTGACGAAACGAACGGCAGAAGATCTCGCCGATTACCTGCGCGATGTCGGATTGAAAGTCCGCTACTTGCATAGCGACATCGACGCGATCGAGCGGGTGGAAATTTTGCGGGGATTGCGCGCGGCGGATTTCGACATCCTTGTCGGAATCAATTTGCTCCGCGAAGGGCTCGATCTTCCCGAGGTTTCGCTCGTCTGCATTCTCGACGCGGACAAGGAAGGATTTTTGCGAAGCCAGACTTCACTCATCCAAACCGCCGGTCGCGCCGCGCGTCACGTCAATGGCGAAGTCGTGCTCTTTGCAGACATCGTTACTCAGAGCATGGAAGCGCTCATGTCGATTTCTGAATACCGGCGTGCCAAGCAGATGGATTACAATGAAAAACACGGGATCACTCCGCAGACCGTCAGACGCGCTGTGCAGGAGAGTTTGCACACAATCTTACGCGGACGCGAAATCGCCGCGTCGGTAATTCGCGAAGCCGGCGGCGATTTCAACGTGACTGAATTGCTGCGCGAGCTTGAGGAGGAAATGCAAGAGGCTTCGGCGAATCTGGAATTCGAGCGCGCCGCCCTTTTACGTGATCAAATCATGGAAGTGAAGAGCGGTGTCGGCATCGACAAAATCGAACCGAAACGACGGGCGGTGAAATACACGCGCAACGCCGGGCGCCGTCGCTCGCGAGTGTGAGCTGTAGCCACGTCGCTGTGCGACGTCCTATCAAAGTGCGAGAAGAGACGGCCCACAGGGCCGTCGCTACAACTCGGTGCTCGTACCTTGTGGATGTTCGCTGCGCGTGCAATGGAAATGGCAGTGTCTAAGATCAAAGCAAAGACCGCGACCGCAAACATCCACGCAGTCGTCGGTTCGGACGAAGCGGAAGTGAAACGCATTGCCGCCGAGCTGGCGGTGAAATTGACGCCCCCGGGCGCGGGCGACTTTGGATTGGAAATCATCGATGCCGCCGCAGATAACGTGGATCAGGCCGCCGCGCGAATAAGATCGACAATCGAGGCGCTGCAAACGTTGCCGTTTTTCGGCAACACAAAATTAGTTTGGCTGAAGAACGCGAACTTTCTCGGCGACGACCAGAAGGCGCGCTCAGCGGCAGTGCAGTCCGCGCTGGAAGAATTGTCCGAACTGCTCGACCGCGGTATCGGTTCGGAGATCACGTTTTTGATCAGCGCCACCGAGGTGGATAAGCGACGTGGGTTTTACAAAACCCTGACTAAGCGCGCAGAGGTGCAGGTTTTTGACCGACTCGATTCGGGCCGCGCCGGTTGGGAAGAAGAAGCAACCGAAATCGTTCAACAGCGCGCAAAAAAGCGGAAACTTCAGTTCGACGCCGATGCCCTTGATTTGTTTGTATTGCTCACAGGGGGCGACACGCGCCAGATCGATAATGAACTCGAAAAGCTCGACACTTTCCTTGGCGATCGTGGCACGGGCTTCCAGCCTGTGGAGGCAACCCCGAAAGCTTTCGGGGCTGCTGAATCCAAGCCGGCAGGCAAGATGCCCGCTAGCCCCACAGCCAAGATGGCTGTGCCACGGGTCACTGTCGAACTTGTTCGCGAGTTGGTGCCACTTTCGCGCACAGGCGTCATTTTCGAGTTAAGCAACGCCCTGGCAATGCGCGATCTGGAACTGGCGCTAACGCTCGTGCGACGCTTGTTGGATCACGGCGAAAGCGCCGTCGGCATTTTGTTGGTAGCAATCGTCCCGACGATCCGGAATTTGCTGCTCGCCAAAGATCTGATGGAACGGCATCGCTTGCGGCCACCGCATTCGCCGTTCCAGTTTATTTCCGCCATCAACCGCTTGCCGGCAAAAGCAACAGAACATTTGCCCCGCAAGAAGGACGGCTCGATCAATGCCTACGGTCTGGGAATCGCCGCGCAGCACGCAGATCGCTTCGAGACCAACCAATTAATCGAGGGCATGCGCGCGTGTCTCGAAGCAAACCGTCAGCTTGTCACCACACAGCTCGATCACGAGCTGATTCTGACTGAGGTCGTGGTGAAGTTGCTGGGAGAAACCAAAGTGGGAGGGACCTCAGTGTCCCGATTGTCGCGGCACTAAGGCCGCTCCCACATTTTTTTAGGGCGCGCTTTCTACCTGTCTGCGCGCTACCGGCCCGATGTAGGGAATGTCCCAGCGGACGCCGGTAAAGGCTTTTACGATGGTGATGATCATGATCACCAAAAACGCCAGATGCACCAGCGCCGCGATAATAGCCCAGAAAAATACCAGGATGCCGCCGATGCCCGGGATCGCGCCAAACACCACGTGCACGACAGCGGAGACAATGTTGAAGAGAAACCAGGCGCAGCCAAAAATGATTGACTGCATGGCGTAGAAACGCACAAAACTGTCACGCTTTTCCAGAATGTAAAAAATGATGCCGCCGATCAGTGGAATGCAGGCAATCGCCGCCGCTACATTCGAAGGTAAACCGGTCGATGTCGATTGAGGGCCCGGCTCGGGCCCGGGACTTGGCGGCGGAGGCGGAGGAGGCTGTTCGTCTGGCATAATCTACATACACGAACTGACGGACACCTTGTCAAGCAATCTCGTTTTTGCGGCTCTTTTTCGCTTTCACTCCCGGCGCAAACGCAATATTATGCGCTCCTAACCAACAAATCTATGACCACCAGTCCCCCTCCTCGTTTCGAGCGCGCCTTCACCCTCATCGAATTGCTCGTCGTAATCGTGACCATCGGCATCTTGCTCGCGATTGCGCTCCCGGCTCTCACAAGCGTTTTTGATCGCGCGAAGGCGACAAAGGACATGAGCAACCTGCGCCAGATCGGCATCCTCATGCAAACATACCTCAACGACAAGGATGGTATTCTTCCGGTAATAAATGCTGCGCCTGGCATCGGCACGACCCTAATCCCAGTCATTTACCCGAAGTACATCGGGAGCAAAAGAGTTTTCCAATCGCCTTTTGACAAGCGAGCTGCCGCCGAAACGGACAGTGCACCCGTTAGTTACGGCATCAACCAAAACATGTATACGGCGTCTCCGGGGATAGATAGAAACATGACAAAGGTGGTCTCGCCGTCCGCCACGATTCTCATGGCGCCTAATTACAGTGGACCTCCCGCCGTCAGCGGCTCATGGACAGGTAAGGCCGCAGCGTTACCACCGCCGTACCAAATCTCGCTGCGGGAGGAGGCGCAGGGATGACGACCGGTCCGCAACGCAATGGCGCCCAAATTAATGCGTTATTCTGCGACTTGCACGCTGAAAGCATGACGTTCGGTCCAAGCTCGGTTTTGGGCTCATTCAAAGACACCATATCAGATCCGCTTGGTCAGAAGCACTGGGATCCAACGAAGTAACGAACGGTTTCGCATGATCTCTGTGCGTGCCGATGCCGGACGCATCCTAATCGGCAAGCAGTTGTTGCCGCAGACCGGGAAAAGATGTCAGGCACTCCGACTTTTCGGACAATGCGCCATTGTTTCTGACACAAATGTCGCCAGGCAATACGCTGACATCTTGAAACAAAGTTTAATTTCAACCGGATTTCGCCCAACGGTGATCACGATCCCAGCGGGCGAGAAATCGAAGACGCTGGAGCAAGCTGGCGTGATTTGCGATCGGATGATCGCAGCCGGTCTCGACCGCCAATCGTTTATCATTGGCCTCGGCGGCGGAGTGATTGGCGACATCTCCGGATTCGTGGCGGCGATTTATCATCGCGGCATTCCGCATGTTCAGATTCCCACGACACTGCTGGCCATGGTGGACAGCTCAATCGGTGGAAAGACCGGGGTGAACACGCGTGATGGAAAAAACTTAATTGGTGCTGTGCACCATCCCTCGGTCGTGATTGATGACCTCGATGTTTTAAAAACGCTGCCCCCGCGCGAATTCAATCAAGGCTTCGCCGAGATCATCAAGCATGCCGTCATCGCCGACGCCAAAATGTTCCGAACGCTTCAATCCTGGGGGGCAAGGTCGCCGCGGCGACCGCTTGCCCTGCAAGCGCTGATCAAGCGCAACATCGAGATCAAATCAATGATCGTCGCGCGGGACGAGCGCGACCGGACTGGCGAGCGCGCTCTTCTTAATTTTGGTCACACGGTTGGTCACGCGATTGAGCGCGCAGGAGATTATCGCAAGTTTTTGCACGGAGAAGCACTGAGCCTTGGAATTGTCGCTGCGTGCGGCATCTCCATCAGAAGGGCTGGACTGGCGCCGGATCAACGG
>Ga0209058_1005067_pt1 | contig 10393 bp, 8 predicted proteins | sample GraSoiAngelo_147_FD_185904 | JGI IMG/M metagenome (GOLD analysis project Ga0209058, IMG submission 185904) | Grasslands soil microbial communities from the Angelo Coastal Reserve, California, USA - 14_1009_05_40cm (SPAdes) (version 2) | ecosystem: Environmental > Terrestrial > Soil > Grasslands ... | reverse complement strand
CGGAATCCGTCGAGCTCGTCGTCTCCGCGGCAGCGGACCTCGTGCGGCACGCCGCCGACGCGGGCCGTCAGGTGGGACTCGTCACGAACGGCATCGACAACCTCACACATGAACGTCCGCGGTCCGCGCTCGCCCGCGGTCCACGGTCGCTGCAGCGCAGCCTCGAGATCCTCGCGCGCCTCGGCCCCTATGCGGTGAACTCGCCGGAGGCGGTGTTCCTTGCGGAGCGCGGCCGCATCCCGTGGGGCGCCACGCTCATCGTGGTGACGCCGAAGATCTCGACCGGCCTCGCTGGCGCGGTACTCGCGCTGCGACGCGCGGGGCACCGCGTGCTCGCGCTGAGCATCGCGCCGGTGTCGCAGGAGATGTCGACGCACCTCACTGCGCGGGGCATCGTGCTGGACGTCCTGCATCCCGCGGAGCTCCGGCGTGCGGGCTAGCGCGTTCAGCGTCCTCCTCGTCGCGTCACGGTGCTTCGTCGAAGCCGTGGCCTTCGCGGCGCTCGCGACGCTCGTGCACGCGATGACCGCCGGGCGCGGCGCGGTGCCTGTGCTGGCCACGGTGCTCGCGCTGTTCGGGGTCGCGCTGCTGCTCGTCTCGATCATGCGCGAGATCAAGAGCGAGCGCACCAGCACGTTCGTGCTCGTCGTCGCGCTCGCCGGCGCCGTTGGATGGGGTTTCATCCTGCCGACGCGCGACGCCGACGGCTTCGCGCTGCTCTCGCGCGCAGTGCTGTTCGGCATCCTCGGCGAGGCGTACCTGTGGCGCATCCTCTCCATCGCGCGCGGCGCGACGCGGTGGACCGATGCCCGCAACGCCGCACCGTTCGCCGGCTTCGTCATCGCGCTCGCGGTCCTTCTGCCGCTCCCGGCCGACCACGTCGATCGCGGCGCGTTCGCACCGCTCGCGCTCATCGTCGTCGCGGCCGCCGGACTCGCGCTCTCGCTCGCGCGCACGACCGAGGAGCTCGCGCTGTCCCGCGGGACGACGGGATCCGCACGCGCATCGTCGGCGACGAGTGCGACCGTCGTGCTCGGCGCCGTCGCGATCGTGGCCGCGGCGCTCATGCCCGGCGTACAGGACCTGCTCGGCGCGGTCGGCAATTTCATCAGCCCGATCGTCGGCCGCATCCTTTACCTGCTGATCCTGCCGTTCGCATACCTCGCGGGCGCGCTCGTCGAATGGCTGCGTCCGCTCCTCGCGAACCGTCCATTCCTGCCACGGCCGGTGTTCACGCCGATGCCGCCCGATCAGGAGGAGGAGCTGCTGCGCCAGATCGAGCAGACACGGCCGTTCCTCTTCGGATTCGTCGAGCTCGTCGTCGCGGCGATCGCCGTGCTCATCGCGCTCGTGCTCCTCGATCGCATGCTGCGCGAGCGCCGGCTCGAGTTGCCTGAAGGGGTCACGCTCGAGCGCGAGCGCACATCGGGGATGGGCCTGATGGATGCGCTGCGCGGACTGCGTCCGCGCGCGCGCGTCCGGCGCCGTCCGCCGGCCGACGATGGCACGCCGGTGGCCGCGATCCGTCTTCTGTACTGGCGGTTCCTCGGGCTCGCGGAGCGATACGGTCCCGGCTGGCGCGCGCGCGACGAGACGCCGTCGGAGCACGCGCGCCGTGCGGCGGCGCACGCTGCGGTATGGCGCGAGGCCGATCCGATCGTGCGCGCGTTCGAGGACGTGCGCTACGGCGAGCTCCGACCCCAAGAGGTCACCCTCGTGCACGCGCGCGAGGCGCTCGCGTCGCTGGAGCGTTCGATACGCGGGTCATAAGGCCCGAGCCAGGCTCGGCCTGTACGCCAGGGCCCGCCAGAGCGGGCCCTGTGGTAGCGATCGTCGGCCCGACAGCGTCGGGCAAGAGCGCGCTCGCGCTCGACATCGCGGAGACACACGATGGCGAGATCGTCTCGGCGGATTCGCGCCAGGTGTACCGCGGCCTCTCGATCGGTACCGCGAAGCCGACCGCGCAGGAGCGCGCGCGAGTACCGCACCATCTCATCGATGTCGCCGACGCCGTCGAGCGGTACGACGTCTCGCGATATCAGCGCGAGGCGCGCGCCGCGCTCGCCGACATCGCGCGCCGTGGACGGCTCGCGGTCGTCGTCGGTGGTACCGGACTGTACGTGCGCGCGCTCCTCGACGGCCTGGATCTCGATGCCGTCCCCACCGATCCGGACCTGCGTGCGAGCCTCGAGGCTGAGGCGGCCGCTGGGGCGGATCTGCACGCGCGCCTCGCGGCGATCGATCCGGAGGCCGCGGCGAACGTCGACGCGCGCAACGTCCGCCGCGTCATCCGCTACCTCGAGGCGTCGCTGCTCGGCGGCGCCGTGTCGGCGCGGTGGCGCAGACGTGACGCGATCCCGTCGACGAAGATCGGGCTCGACCCGCCGCGTCCGTGGCTCCTCGAGCGCATCGAGCGACGCGCGCGGGCAATGGTCGAGCAGGGCGTGCTCGACGAGGCGCGTGGGCTGCTCGCGCGCGCCATCGACCCGCGGCTGCCGAGCATGAGCGCGCACGGATACGTGCACTGGATGGCGCACCTCCGCGGCGAGATCGATCTCGAGCGCGCGATCCAGCTCACGATCCGTGACACGCGCGCGTACTCGCGCCGCCAGATGACCTGGTTCCGGCGCGACCCGGGCGTGCGGTGGTGCGATCCGACGAGCATCAACTCCGTCGCATTCGTGTCCGCTTTGCTCGGCGAGGCCGCATCATTGACGACGTGATCGAGACCCACGCACCCGCGGAGCGCGCGTACCTCGTCGCGCTCGACCGACCGCGCGCCCGTTTCGACGCCGATGACTCGCTCGACGAGCTCGGTGCGCTAGTCGAGGCGACGGGCGCGGTCGTCGCCGGCCGTGTCGTGCAGCAGCGCCGCGCGCCCGATCCGAAGACGTGGATCGGCAAGGGCAAGGCCGAGGAGCTCTCGCGCGAGGCGGCGCGTGTGAACGCGGACCTCATCGTGGCCGACGAGGAGCTCACGCCGACGCAGCAGCGCTCGCTCGAGGCGGTGACCTCACGCCGCGTCGTTGATCGCTCGGCGGTGATCCTCGACATCTTCGCGCGTCACGCGCGCACGCGCGAGGGACGTCTGCAGGTCGAGGTCGCGCAGTACGAGTACCAGCTGCCGCGACTGAAAGGCATCTGGAAAGGCCTCTCGCGCCTCGGCGGCGGCATCGGCACGCGCGGACCGGGTGAGTCGCTCCTCGAGACCGACCGGCGGGTGATCGAGCGCCGTCTACTCGATCTCCGGGCGCGTCTCAGCGAGGTGCAGCAGCAGCGCGAGCGCAGCCGCCAGTCGCGCACGCGCGAGGGCCTGTTCCTCGCCGCGCTCGTCGGGTACACGAATGTCGGTAAGTCGACGCTCATGAATGCGCTCGCCGGCGCGGACGTGCTCGTCGCCGATCAGCCTTTCGCGACGCTCGATCCGACGACGCGGCGCATGGCGCTGCCGCGCGGCGGCGCGATCCTCCTGTCGGACACCGTGGGCTTCGTGAACAAGCTGCCGCCCACGCTCGTCGCGGCGTTCCGCGCGACGCTCGAAGAGCTGAACGATGCCGATCTCCTCGTGCACGTCGCGGACGCCGGGCACCCGAACATCCACGAGCGCATCGCCGTGGTGCGCGAGACGCTCTCCTCGCTCGGCCTGTCGGACCGCCCGAGCCTCATCGTGTTCAACAAGGTCGACACGCTGCGCGGGCCTGAGGGCGCGTCCGTCCGCGAGGCGCTCGAGGGCGAGTTCCCGGGCGCGGTGTTCACGTCGGCGTCGACCGGCGGCGGTCTCGATGCGCTGCGCGCGCGGCTCGCTGAGGCCGCGGCGCGCGACTTCAAGCGCGTGCGGGTCGTCGTGCCGTACAGCCAGGGTGCGCTCGTGCAGCGCGTGCGCGAGCGGGGCACGCTTCACAACACGGCATACAGCGAGGCGGGTATCGAGATAGAGGCAGATGTCCCGCCCGACCTCGCACGCGAGCTCAACCAACCGCGTAGCGCGTAGCCGCACCCGATACTCGAAGGAGTGAGGAAGGCCGCCGCGGGCGTCGCGCTGGCGACGCTATTCGCGGTCACATCGCTGCTGTTCACGGCATCCGCGGCGAGCGCAGCGGCGTGCGCATCGACCGGAACGCCGACGCGGACGATCTACCTGCCGAACATCACGAAGACGCTGGGCGGACCGTCGGGGTGGGTGACGCCATTCATCGTGCAGAACATCGGCGTCGCGCCGACCGATCTCGATGTCTCCTTCTATCGCTTCGGTGACGGTGCGCTCATGGCCTGCCGCCGCGTCGTAGCACTGCAGCCGTTCCGCAGCTTCGCCGACTACCCGAACGCCGACATCGATCTGCCGGGCAACACGCAGTTCAGCGTCGTCGTCCGCTCGTTCGGCGCCGACGTCATCGCCGTCGTCAACGAGCACCAGGGTGCGGGGCCGACCGCGGAGGCGCTGTCGTACGTCGGCCTCGCGACCGGCGCGCGGACGCTCGCGCTGCCGTACGTCGCCAAGTTCGTGAGCGGCTGGCTCGTGAGGTTCGTCGTCCAGAACCTCGGCGCGGCGAACGCGAACGTGACCGCGCGCCTGCTGAGCTACGACGGGACGAAGAGCGCGTCGCTGACCCTGTCCGTGGCGCCGGGCGCGTCGCGCTTCGTCGATCCGTCCATCGAGCCGACGCTCCTCTTCGGTACCGAGTACTCGGTCGTCCTCACATCTGATCAGCCGATCGCCGCGATCGCGAACGCGCACAACGACGCGCCTGGCGCGATCGCGCCGATGGGCTTCTCCTACAACGCCGTGCCAGCGGTCGCCGCGGACCAGGTTTACGTGCCGTCCGTGGCGCGGAACTCCGAGGGCCGGAACAGCCGAGTGCTCATCGAGAACACCGGATCGTCGCCGGCGACACCGTCACTGCTCCTCCGGCGCGGCGGGCTGACCTCGTCGCTCAGCGCACCGAAGGCCATCGCTCCCGGAGCGACCTGGTCCTTCGACGCGCAGACGCTGCCGGATGGTGACTACTCCGCGACCGTCAGCGGTGGCCAGTTCGCGGCGCTCGCCGTCACGACGTCCGCGACGAGCGCGTTCGGCTCGATCGGCGCAGCGAACCCCGGCAACCGCGCGTACCTGCCGAACGTCACACGGACGCTCGGCGGTCCCGGTGGCTGGACGACGCCGATCCTCCTCCAGTCCGCGGGCGCGACGAGCGCGACGCTGCGCTGGTACCGCTTCGCCGACGGCCAGCTCCTCACGCGTCAGCAGGTCAGCGGGCTCGCGCCGGGCGCGACGGTTCGCGTCGATCCGCGCGCCGTGCCTGGGCTGCTCGACGACACGCAGTACGCGGTCGTCGTCGATGCGCAGGGCGGCAACATCGCCGCCACCGTCCTCGAACTCTCGTTCGCCGGTGGCGACGGTGCCATGGCCTACGAGGGTCTCGCCGCGACGGTGGGCACGACGAGCGTGCCGACCATGGTCGTCGTGTCGATACCGACGACGACCGTGTACAACGGCGCGCGCGTGCAGGCGACCGCGGTCGTGAAGGACCAGTTCGACAACACGCTGAACGCGGCGGTGACGTGGTCCATCTCGCCCACGTCGCTCGGCCAGATCGGACCGACGGGACTCATCGTCGCGGCGGACGGCGCGAGCGGCGTCGCGACCGTCACGGCGACCAGCGGCGGCGCGAGCGCGACCGTGGCCCTCACGGTCGCACAGCGTCCGATCGTGGACGTCAGCGGTCTGCTCTTCGCGCTCGACGGAAGCGGTCGGGCCGACGTGTACACAGAACCGACGATCACCGGCAGCGACGCGAGCACGTTCGTCGCACAGGTCGACCAGGACGTGGCGCGCGTCGAGGGCGACCACGGACGCGCGTACGCGACGCGGCCGCGCCTCTTCTTCCTGCGCACGACCGCGACCTACGCGAATGCGCTCCAGGCGATCTTCGAGTACGACGCGGATACAGCGAGGCAGCTCTCGACGACGACCGCGGGCCTGTACCTGCCATCGCCGAACGCGGTGCTCATCGACTGGTCGAAGGTCCGTGGCAGCGTGCCGCTCTCGGCGCCGCGTCACGAGCTCACGCACATGATGGAATCGCAGATCGCGGGCGGAGCGTTCATCCCGGCGTGGTTCAACGAGGGCAGTGCGCGGCTCGAGGAGCTCACGATCCCGGAGACGCGGTATCTCGCGATGGTCAGCGCCTACGGCGCCGCGTCGATGGCCGCGAGCGGCACGCTCTTCTCGCTCGCCGACCTCCGCTCGCAGGCCGCGTGGAACGCGCGAGACGGCCTCGCCGGACAGTTCCAGTACCACGCCGCGTCGCAGGCCGTGCGGCAGCTGCGCGACCGTATCGGCATGACGGGAACGCTGCGGATCCTCGGCGCGATGGGCGCAGGCATGTCGTTCGAGGAGGCCTACGCGTTCGTCGCGGGCGAGCCGTTCGACGCCTTCGCCGCGTCCTACGTGGCGCGCACGCTGGCGCTCGCGACGACGTATCCGGGGATCGCGACCGCGCCGGATACGGTCGTCGGACCGGGTCTGTCGATCATGTTCTACGGCTTCCGTCCGGGATCGCTCATCTCGTACTCGGTCAGCGGCGCGGGATCCTCGAGCAGCAGCACGTTCGCGACGCAATACGGCACGTACGTGAGCTTCCTCGGCAGCGATTGGCCGGCGGGCACGTACACGATCACCGCGACGTGGTCGGGCGGTGTCGTCACGACGGTCGCGACCAAGACGCGCTAGCTCCGGCCGACGATGATGGGCAACGACGGATCGTTGCCCCATTCCTCCCAGCTGCCGTCGTAGGTGCGCACGTCCTCATGGCCGAGCGCGGTGAGCACGAGGTGCGTGAACGCGGCGCGCACGCCGGCCTGGCAGTACGTGACCGCCGAGGTCTCGGGCCCGAAGCCCGCATTGGCGTACATCTCCTCGAGATCGTCGGCGTCGCGCAGCGTCCAATCGTCTTTGAGCGCGTCTTTCCAGAGGATGTTCACCGCGCCGGGGATGTGACCGCCGCGCGCTGCGCGCTTCTCCTCGCCGGTGAACTCGCTGTCACGGCGCACGTCGAGGAGCCACGGATCGCCTTTCCGCACCGCGCCCAGCACCTCATCCCTCGACGCGAGTACGCCCTCGCGCGAACGCGCTGTAAAGCGTGCTCGTGGCGGCGTTACCTCACCTGGTTCGGTCGCGCGGCTCTCGGCGACCCACTTCTGGATGCCGCCTTCCATGACCGCCATGGCGTCGTGCCCGTAGCGCCGCAGGCCCAGCCAGAGGCGCGCTGCGTGGTGACCGCCTTCCGCGTCGTAGCCGATGACGAACGTCTCGTCCCCGATGCCGAGACGCGCCATCGCGTCGGCGAACTCACGCGGCCCGAGAAGCATGTAGCGCGGATGGCCTGACGCGGGTGGGGGAGCGGACAGGTCGCGCGACCAGTCGCAGGGGACCGCGCCGGGAAGATGACCCGCGAGATAGTCCTTCTTCGCGTCGCCCTCGAACGTGAAGCGGCAATCGACGATGCGGACCTTCGGATCGCGCAAGCGCTTCGCTACCTCTGCGGTGGAAATGAACAGTTCTGGACGGGCAAAGGGCGACACGGTCAGACTCTAGCCCGCGCCGCATCCCGTCGTCGGCGCCAGGGAGGGACCATGCGCCATTCGTTCAGCGTGCTCTTCGCGATCGTCGCGTTCGTCGCGTCCTCGTTCCTCGCGCAGCCCGCGTTCGCGGCGAAGACGCTCCCCGCGCCGCAGATCAGCTTCACGCGCTTCGCCCTGAGCGGCGGCACGCCCGGCGCGGGAATCTCCAACACCGGCGGCACGCTGTCACTCACCAGTGGCGCGACCGACGGCACGTGGCTCTCGCCGTCGCAGGACGCGCAGTTCGACTTCGACGAGCTCGTCGCCTCGTGGAACGCGACGACGCCGTCGAACACGTGGATCACGATCGAGATGAGCGCGAGCGCGGTCGGCCGCACCGCGACGAAGTGGTACACGATGGGCATCTGGACGTCGGATCCCGTACCGGCGCACCGCACATCCGTCTCGCTGCAAGGCGACCCCGACGGGTTTGTCGCGATCGACACATTCATCCGCTCGAAGAAGGCGGCGCCGCTTCGCTCCTATCAGCTGCGCATCGGTCTCCACCGCAGTGGCACGAGCGCGACGCCGAGCGTGCGGTTCATCGGCGCGATGACCTCAGCGGCGGTCGATAAGTACGACATCCCCAGCACGCCCTACGGCCTCGGCTCCGTGCGTGACGACCTGGGCGTGCCGACGTACTCGCAGGAGATCCACAAGGGTGAGTTCATCGAGCTCGATGGCGGCGGTGAGGCGTGGTGCAGCCCGACCTCGACCGCGATGATCCTCGACTACTGGCACGCCGGGCCGACCGACGCCGAGCTCGCGATCTTCCCCGGTCCGACGAAGCCGGACGGCACCCCGTACAAGCGCCCGCAGGTCGACTTCGCGGCTCGCGCCGTCTTCGACTGGAACTACAACGGTGCGGGTAACTGGCCCTTCAACGCCGCCTACGCGGGCTCGCGCGACCTCGAGGGCTTCGTCACGCGTCTGCGTTCGCTGAACGAGGCGGAGCGCTTCATCGCGATGGGCATACCGCTGGTCGCGTCGATCAACGGACGTCTCCCCGGGTTCTTCTTCGGCAAGACGAACGGACATCTGCTCACAATCGTCGGCTTCACGGCGAGCGGCGACGTCATCTCGAACGACCCGGCGGTCCCGACCGAGGGCGAGGTGCACAAGACATACAACCGCGCCGACTTCGAGGACGTGTGGCTGGGCGGGTCGGGCGGCATCGTGTACGTCATCCACCCGATCGACGGCGGCCTCCCGGCGAACATAGCTGGTCTGCCCAACAACTGGTGACACGACGCGCGGCAATCTGAGGCGCGGCCTCGCGCTCGTCCGCAAACGGACGCCGCGCGGGCCCGCGCGCCGAGTGCGCTTCTACGAGAAGGCCGACTGCGGGCTCTGCGCCGAGGCGTACCGAGCACTCACGCGCGTGCGCATGCGCATGCCGCTCGAGATCGAGCGCGTCGACATCCTCGTCGACCCGCTGCTCTTCGATCGCTACGCGCTACGGATTCCCGTGCTCGCGAGCGGCGAGCGAGAGCTCGACCTGGCTGGGCTCGACGAGGGCGTCATCGAGCGCTGGCTCACTACACTGAGACCGTAATTGGTCGCGCCAGCCGGTCTGGCCGAACTCGATGGCCGCCTTCGTGCGGCCGGCAAGCCAGCGCGCGCCAAATTCGACAAGGCGTACCTGAAAAGCGACCTGCGCTTTTACGGCGTGACGCTGCCGGAGATCCACCGCATCGCGCGCGAGTACGCGCGCGAGCATCCGGATCTCGATCGCCGCGCGCTGCGTGAGCTGGCCATCGGGGCGTACGCGACCGACAAGCACGACCTGCGCACCGTTGCGATCGCGCTGCTCGATCGGCGGCGCCGCGTCCTCGAGGAGCGCGACCTGCCGTGGCTCATCGATCTCATCGACGGCTCGAACACCTGGGCCCACGTCGACTGGCTCGCCATCGGGGTGATCGGTGACGTCGTCGCGAGGTACCCGGCGTCGCTGCGCTGGCTCCCGAAGTGGGGGAAGCAGAAGAACTTCTGGATCCGCCGCACGGCGCTGCTCGCGCAGCACGATCAGCTGAAGGTCGGGAAGGGCGAGTGGCCCCTCTTTGCGCGGCTCGCGGATTCGATGCTCGACGAGCAGGAGTTCTTCATCCGCAAGGCGATCGGCTGGGTGCTGCGCGAGACGAGCAAGAAGCGGCCGAAGCTCGTGTACGACTACCTACGGCCGCGCCGCGACCGGGTGAGCGGGCTCACGCTACGTGAGGGCGCGAAGTACCTCTCCGACGCGCAGCGTCGATCGCTCGGCCTTGCGCCGTGGCGCGATCGGGAGGGGAAGCCTTTCGGCGCTTAGCGGTTCGGGCGCTTCTTGGCGCTCGCTACCGTGCCCATGCGCGAGAGCCCGTCGAACGTCGCGCCCTTCGCGACGCTGAGGGCCGGCGCGGTCACGTCGCCCTTCACGTGAGAGGTCGGCTCGAGGGCGACGGCGTCCTTCGCCGTGATGTTGCCCGTGACCGCTCCATGGATCGTCGCGGCGCCACAGGTGATGTCCGCGTCGATCTTCGCGTGCTCGCCGACGAGCAGGGCATCGTCCGTCGTGATCGCGCCCCGGAAGGTGCCGTCGATCTGGACCGGGCCGCCGAAACGGAGGCGCCCGTTCACATCCGACTCTGGCCCGAAGAGGATGCCGAGCATTTGGCCTGTCACCGTACCGCCGAGCTCGACTGTGCCCTCGAAGTGGAGCTTGCCCGCGCTCACGGTCTCTCGGTCTGACATGTAGTCCGATGTCTCATGCGATTCGTCGATCTTGCGCGCCATCTCG
>Ga0209058_1005065_pt1 | contig 10395 bp, 6 predicted proteins | sample GraSoiAngelo_147_FD_185904 | JGI IMG/M metagenome (GOLD analysis project Ga0209058, IMG submission 185904) | Grasslands soil microbial communities from the Angelo Coastal Reserve, California, USA - 14_1009_05_40cm (SPAdes) (version 2) | ecosystem: Environmental > Terrestrial > Soil > Grasslands ... | reverse complement strand
TGAGCAATTATACAACGTCCCAGTTCCGATTCAATTTCACATCAACCGTTTTCCTGTCCACCTTCCTCCAATCCTACGCGACCGTCCAAGCTGTCTACGAGTGCACTACTACGACTGGCGCGGGTAGCTGCGCCCAAGCCGCGGTCCTCCTGAAGACTCATCCAGGACCCGGCACTTCCGCCGGAGGCGGCTAAGATCCAGAGAATCCTCGCAAGCTGGCCATTTCGGACAGAGCAGCGACGATATGCTGTCCTCGTCCTGCTCTGGGGAATATCCATCGCAAGTATCTTCGGCCAAGCACTATTTCAGCGAACGACTCTCACCGTCTACGACTTGGCGTTTCTCTTTGTCATATGCATCACGGCCGGAGCACTCACCCAGGATTTCCCAAAGGCGATCTTCGGATACGTTGGAGCGATGATCATAGGCTTGACAATACTCTTCGTACTCGCGATCATGCCCGTGCTGAACGGCGAGGTAGCTCCACCAGGAGATCAGTTCCTGATCGTTCTCTGGATCTCGATCCTCGCACAGCAGACCTTCCCGATCCCTATACTTCTCCTCTTCGCCGGCTCCGTCATAGGAGCGGGACTCGCAGAATACTACTGGTATTGACTACGACTAGATCGGTAGGAGTGCTCGCAGGACTAAGGCTCGGATCCACAAAACAACAAAAGAGCCGATGACCTAGGTCTTACTTAGTCGATCAAAGACTTGTGAGACAGACCCCGAGACGGAGCCTAGGGTCAAACTCAGATCCTTCAGAGCAAGCCATCAGCGAAATGGCTGTCTACCTTATTCTTTGTAAGAATAAATATGCAGGACCCGAGAATATCGAAAATCGATAATTTCGAGATCCAATATTTTCAACGCCCGGAACAAGCCTTAACCCCCGTTCACTTGACGGTTCAGCGGGTCAACACGCAAACTGGTCGATCTGCTACGAGGAAGTATCTTATAGCAATATTCTCGATAATCCTAGCCGTCCCGGCCTCTCCACTGCCTTTCGTCGTAGCCACAAGCAACACCCCAACTTACGTTCTAGGGGTTTCCAATCCGACGGATCCATTGATAGTTGACCTGCAGGGGTTAACCTCCTCTCTTACCATACTCCCCGGAGTTTCCAGTCTGACTCTTCTCGGAGGCAACTCAATCCTATTTGTTGACGGAGTATGGCTTCAATCAGCATCGTCAGTGGATCCAACCGTACTGTCACTCGTTGCACAAGAAGCTCTCAAGGCGGTTCCCACCATCGTTGTCAGAGGCACCCCATCTCTCCTTGCAAATTCGATCTCCGGGCTTGTGACGACAAGAGTGCCGGGATTTCCATTGATCTCGGAAGGGGTCCAGATAATCGGTACCCTGCCAGACGGGACCCGTCAGGGTAACACGTTTCAGGTCATAGCCGGGTTCGACTACGCCGCCCAGGCAGAGTTCACTTGGGCCCAACAGCTCCTTCCACAGACAAGTCTATCCCCCATTCTTACCAACCCCTTGATGAACGGAAGGGGGTCAATATCGGCGACGTCACCAAACACAGTGTCCGGTTCTCCAGCATTCTTCGCCTTTGCTGGCAGTGCCAAGACTAGTACAGGCGACTACTTTGCCCCTGTAGCGAGGGTCTCTTACAACTTCACAATATTCGCACTACAGAACAGTGGGCAGCTCACGCTACCGATGGTTCAACTTCTTCGCCAACGAGACACTACAGCCAGGGATTTCGACTTACAGCAGTAACTGGAGAACAGCGGAGGAGGTCGACCATGTTGCTTTGAACAACCTGACCTCGAACCTCTTGGTTGATCATGGACCTCAACTCTTCAGTACAGCGGGGGGATCATTACTGACCTACACTATCGGAGCACAAGCCGGCGTTCTGAACGCGACAACCACGGCGAGTCAAACCCAATCCTATTTCCTGAAGAGCGCCAATGTGAACGATATCTCCACGAATTCCTCCAGCAACATTGGCTGGGATCATCAGATTAGTTCCCGTACATCCGCAGGCAAGTTGACCTTTCTCGATTATTCCAGGCTGGACTGACAGGGTCACCATGGACGGCAGTATTGACCTCCGGGGTGTCTTCACGTCGCACTTCACTGATCTCACAACCAATCCGGTCCAGACCTCGTCGACATCGCTGTCCTTCTCAATATTCGGCGGCTAAGATCAAAAATTTTACTTTCCAAGCTTCGTCTAATTTTTTCGGCTCCCGATTTCTCGGCCGCACCCCCGCGGAGATGACCAGTCGTCAATCTTGACGTATTACAATCCGAAGTCCCAGTTTGGCTATTTCATCTAATTGAAATCCGCGCGAGAAAGCGGTGAAATCTGAATGCAGTCATCGAGGATGCGTTCGTCCCAGACCTCACCTAATGAACCAGTTCGCATTTGCAAGCTCGGGTCAGAGCGAAGTTTGGCTACTTTTTTCGAGACCTCGCCTTAGACCGCTTTCTGCGGAAATAGACGAAGAGGACAATCACGACCAAGGGTAACCCAAGGGCGGCAGATATCTCTGTCGCTGTCGCAAACCCGTTCGCGTCCGAACTGGACGAGCTCCAAAGTGACGTGCTGTCCAACCTGAATCCCAAAATTACAGTCCCACTGGAGTAGGCCTCGTACTCGCACATAATCCCCGTACTCCGGTCCCAAGATACATGGACGGACTGATCCGACCTTGAGAACAACGTGTACACTTGAGGCCGAGACAGGGCTCCACAAGGATAGGGCTGCTCGGCTAGAATGGAAGTACTGTTACCATTGAAAACAGGGTCACCAACATTCAACCCAGGAGAGACAGCGAATAACACGTTCGACGTGGAATTAGTGTTCCCCGAGAAGACATCGAACCACATGTTTCCGAAGTAGACTCCGGGAGCTGGATAATCCGTGAAGTTCACCGTAACCTGCGTTCCGACTACGCTTAGAACCTTCATCTGACTGTTGTAGTAGTTGTTCTGGTAGAAAATTCTGTACATTACGACATCACCCGGCTTCAACGCGGTCGAATAAATAATGGCGAATGCAGGAGATATAGAAATGGAAAACAGAGAAATTTCAAGGAAAAAGGCCGCGAGAAGGATGATGCTTTGACGGTGCAAGGTTCCCCATGGCAACTATTGGCGGAACCGGAACATAACCATTATTCCACAAAGAGGCTGCTTAGATCGCTGAGTATTCATTCAACAAGTCTTCTAGAAGAGAAGATATCGCAAGCACCAAAGATAGAAGGACACCATTCGTCTCGGAGATTAGCGATTCGCTTAACACGCAGTGGCCTCCCATACAGGCCAAGGCGATCGGTGAGGTATCAATGTCCATACTAACGGGAGGATTGAAAGATGGAAAGTCAGGGCAAACGCATAACATAAACCTTCGACCCCTCGCCTTGGTTACTGTCCTCATTCTCGTCTCAATCGCCGGGTCGACGATTCATCTGACGAGAGCCTTGCCTCTGACTTCCCATTCCCCGATATCCATTGTCGGAAACAGCGGGTTCACGCCTGCCAACGGGACGACGCCAGGAGGGAATGGGTCGCTCTCAAATCCTTACATTATCGAGAACTGGTACATAGACACAACTAACAAAGACGGGATTCACATAGAGCAGACCAACGCATCCTTCATCATTAGAAATGTCTACATACACGGACAGAACCTCGCTAATGGAATATTCTTTCTCAACGTGGCCAACGGGATTGTTGACAATACAACAATCACGAATTCCTACGACGGTGTCACAATATCTCTGTCCAATGCTACCGTCCAGAACAGCCACGTCTCAACGAACGCAGAGCACGGCATCAAAATCCTCGACGGCGAGAGCGTCAACCTGTTCAACAACACACTCACGCAAGAGATGGGAGCGGGCATTTCCAGTGAGTCTTGTGTCAAGTGCGACCTGAATATTACGAAAAATACGATCACATCAAACCATTCAGGTATCGTTCTCCAATCCATGAACAATAGCTTCATCTTCGAAAATACGATTTCCTCAAACCAAAACGACGGCATAGGCGTCTACAGATCAACATACATTGCCCTCGTCCTCAACAACATCATCAACAATGGCATCGGAGCCAACCTAGTCACGTCCACCAACAACCTCGTTCACCACAACAACTTCGTCAAAAATCGGGTGAAGCAAGCCTTCGACAATGAAACTGGACAGAACAAGTGGGACGTCGGATATGCAAGCGGGGGAAACTATTGGTCTAACTATACCGACGTGGACAGCTGTAGCGGTCCCCACCAGGAGATTTGTCCGAGACCAGACGGGATAGGAGACACCGCATACACTTTCGCGAACACACAAGACGATTATCCCCTGAAGAATATCTTCGTGCAATCAGTAATCCATGATGTAGCAGTCTCAAAAATCACCCCCTATTCTGCATCAGTGAACCAGACAGCAATCCTTTCCATCACAGTGACAGTCATGGACGAGGGAGCTACCGCTGAGAATTTCACGCTGACGCTGTACTATGATCGCACAGTAATAGGGTCACATGTTATCCAGGCGCTAGTCCCCGGCATCTCCCAGAATATACGGTTCAGCTGGAACACAACAGGTGTGGCCCCGGGACCCCACAACCTCAAAGCAGTAGAAACGACCGTTTGGGGCGAAATAGACGTGGCCGACAACATACTTGTCGTAGGACCGATAATCGTCGAATCTCCCACTACGACGACACCGCCGGCCTCCGGGCCCCTACCCCACACTTTCCCTCCAACTGACATTTACGTCGAAACAGGAATTGCAGGCCTACTCCTACTCGTCATTCTCTCCATTGTAGCCTTCAGGAGGCGAAAGAATCGCTGACCTTTGTCTTCGATAGTTGCGAGGCTCATCGAGTCTCGACCTTGTCGCCCAACGTATCCTGGAGTAGCTTCGAGACATCAGCAAAGTCCCGTGAGGTGAGGAACTCATACTTGTCATCTTTCGTGAGGATCATCAAGCCCACGAGATCGGGATTCTTATCCAGTTCCACCCGAACCACGTCACCGTAGACGATGTCGAAGTTGTCCTTGTCCGCCTTCAATATCTCATCCGGGCTCATCTCCTCAAAACCCCTTCTGACCCGCCTCTGCTTGCGAGCCTCCCCGGGACTCTTGAACAGGCCCTCTAGAGCGGCCCCCCACTTTCCCAGCAACGTCATCCCCGTCAATTCTCCAGCACCCCTCTTTCCAATGTGGGCGAGAATCAGGCGTCGTGGAGTGAAGAAAAGCTGCAGCAGTTGAGCCCCCGACCGGAGCTGCACTGAAACCTTGATTGACCCGACAATAGTTTCAGGAGGCTCACTCAACCCGCAAAACACAGGGAAACAAGTGCCTAACCTCAAGAAATAAGCACTGCCTCGAGCGAGAACATCGAAGAGATTCCAATGACCCTTTCGCCAAAGGTGATTTTTGGCAAAGCTATTCCGAATGCATAGGCATCCTGATTTCTTTGATCGAAAGTCCCGTCGAGAGCGGAGGCGCCTCCCAGAGCGCTAGGGAAGAGCAACTCTTATTTTCTCATCTGCTTTCGTGGCCTACCGGGAGTAAGTTAGCTCATGACGCGTGTATCCCTGTCTATCTTGATACTCTTCCTTCTTGTCCTTGGAACCTTCTCATTACCAGGAGGTCATCAGACCCCCGGTGCAACATACCCGGCTAAGACGCGTCAAGCCGGTGTCTCTCGTGCACCAACTCTGGGAATTGACTGCGGCTTAGGCGCAAGAGAGGCCGTGTTGAATGGAACCGGCTATCCTGTCGCTCCGAGCGAGAACGGGGCATTCGAAACTCTCAGCTCGTGTACTTGGATCGGCGATGTCGCCTTGACCGGCGGCGGGACAGCGGATGGGACGAATGAGCCTCTAGTCTCGGATCAGGACGAATCTTTCGGTACGGTTTCTCCCCAGATCGGTGGAGGCTTCACAACCGACATCGTATATCTACAGAACGCTACTTCCACATTGAACGGGTTCGACATCTTCGTCTCCTGGAACCCGAGCATCCTTCACGCAGTAATGATTGACCAAGGCGGGACAAATTGGGGAGCCTTGTCTCCTTTTAACGCAGTCCAAACGGTCGATAATACTGTTGGTCAGGCTCATTTGGTGCAGCTGGTCTTCGCCAGCTACGGTCAGAACTTCACCCTCTTCCGGATTCGATTTGATGTTGTCGGTATCGGGAGTACCGGGCTGACCCTCAATAACAGCGTTATCACGAATCCTGGAGCGGTTGTTCATCAGACGATACAGAGTAATTTCAATAGCGAAACCTTCTTCGACCCCACTCACACGCTGAATTGGAGCGGATCCTTCACCTTCTCTCCAAACCCGCCGGTCCCTGGTTTACAGACTACTTTCACGGCGACAATAACATGTCCAGGCTGCACCGGCTTACTACATTACCAATGGGACTTCAATAGTGACGGAGCAACCGACAGCACTACTAGCCCCGCGACGATCACGATCCCGACCCCAACTTTCTTTGTAAGCCGAATAACCCTGAAGATCGCGGACAGCGCCTCCCCTTCAACTCACAACGCTACGGTTGCTGAACGCCTCCCCTTCACCGCAGTCATTCAAGGACCATCCAGCCTTCCAGGCAACACGGCTGCGACATGGAACGGTCTCTGGTTGGGAGGAATTGGGAACTATACTGTCAGCTGGAGGTTCTGTCCAGGCGGGATTATCAATACAGTTGTATGTTCGAAGCCCGCCTCCTCGGTCGCCTCGCAAGCAAGTCAGAATAATACTCAGACCCTCAGCGGTTCGATACCAGGCTATCATTTCTCGGGGGTGTACAATGTCAGCCTGAGAGTCACTGATTCCGGTTCTGGATCACTTCCAGCTAACACGATGACAGCGTACAACCCACTGAATGTTACGGGTGGCACACCGGTTTTCACGGTTCAAGTTACGTCCCAAAGCGCGCCAGTGGGATCACCAACAAAAATTTCAGCGGCCATCACGTACTCGAGTGCCTATCCAACAACCACAGGATTCCGATCAACCCTGTTCAAATACACTCTCTACTGGGGGGATGGCGCGTCATCTATCTTAACGAGCGCTGGCCTCACCGTGTCAGCAAGCCACGTGTACTTGTCGGCTGCAAGCTATCCGGTCACAGTGATTGCTCAAGACCTACAGACATTGTCGCAAATACAAGAAACAGGCTTCGCAACAGTAAACATACCATCTTCCACCGGTTTCGACTACTCTCTGTCCCTGATCCCGAGCCAAGGCTCTGTCGCATCAGGAGGTGGAGCATCCTCTTCACGTGTCATCGTCAACACTTTGACAGGAGCTCCGCAGACGGTTTCGCTGGAGGCCATCTCTCCATCCCCCGGAATTGCAGTTTCGTTCAACACGACTTCAGGCCTTCCACCCTACACCGCCGCCATGACAGTTACGGTTTCTCTCTCCACCCCTATTGGAACCTACAGTATTGTTGTAGTAGGAAACACTACGTCTCTCATCACTCACCAAGCACTGTTCCGACTTACCGTCGGATCCCCTTCAATCCCCGTGGTCGGGGTGTTCGGCCCCACGTATGGTAGCGCGAACATTACCGATCCTTCCTTGACTATTGGGTCGCGATTCTCTGTTCAGGTCAACGTGACGAACGCCCTTCCTTTCAACGCCTACGAATTCGCTCTCTACTTTGACCAGAACTACATCAGCCTCTATTCCTACGATATCTCAACAGGCACAGTCTTCGATAATCCCTACAAGGCTCCCAACACATACAACAATACGGGAGCCTTGAGGCTGGCTGTCGTGAATCTTGCCACGACCACCAACAACCGTGGGCTTTTCGGCGGAGGATCAGGCAGGCTTGCCAATCTTGTCTTTTCGGTGGTCAAGGTAGGCGTTAGCCCTCTTGCCCTGGCGGCCGGAATGTCCAACCCCAGCTCCAGCGCTGCGGCTCCTGGAGGACTCTGCCCTCAATGTCCGACCGGAGCCTCCAACTGGACCCGTCTCATCGACGGGGTTAATCACCTAGTTTATGGCGTTGAGACCTCCGACGGCTACTTCAAGAACGTCTCCGGAAAATCCGGCCCGGTCGCATCTTTCACGGTCTACCCGACAAATCCCAGTCCGGGCGACACGGTCACTTTCAATGCCACGAGCAGTTTCGACCCGGACAGTCTCAGTCCTTACAATCACGGAATCATGGAGTACTTGTGGGATTTTGGAGACGTATCTGGCCAAGCCAATCTTACTTCTGTTATCCCCATGGTTACACATACCTTCCAATCATATCCCAACTTCTTCTCTGGAAACTTCTCGATCCGACTAACAGTAATCGACCTGGACAACGGATTCCAAGGAATGAAGACACTGCGGCTCGAAATCACTCATTCTGTCACTGCTGTCCACGACGTCGGAGTCTCTCTAAATCTCTCTAGCAACATGGCTTTCCAGGGCGGAACCGTCGTGCTGTCGGTGCAGGCCGCGAATCTCGGAACGACCACTGAGACCTTCGACCTGACGCTGATCCGTAGATTGGCAAGTGGGCTGCAAAATGTCACCTTCGTCAGGCTGACAGCACAGACAGTGTCGTCCGGAAGTTTTGTCGCTTACACGTTCTTCCTGAACACAACCAGCCTTGCCCCGGACACCTACAACATCGTCGCAACGGTCTCGGATGCTCTCGACACTAATCCCTTGAACAATGTCGCGGTCGCCCAGCTCCAGGTTCTAGCCCCAGACGAGCTTCCCACTGCTAGTTTCACCTTTACCCCGCAAACCCCGGTCATAGGGCAGGACGTAATCTTCAACGGAACACGCAGCCTAGACCCCGACGGAGCAATAGTATCATGGACTTGGATCTTTGGCGACGGATACTCCTTACTCAACTTGCGTTCGCCCTTGGCAGACCACATCTACAATTCTCCCGGAAACTACACGGTAACCCTGACGGTCACAGATATCTCAGGGCTCATGGGAAGCGAGACTCTGATCGTTCGAGTCCTTCCGCGGCCGCAACATGATGTGGCCCTCAATTTTGTTCACCCCTACCCCTCCGTCGCGGTCTCTGGACAGAAGATTTCTTTGGAGGCGGACATTGTAAACACTGGATCCAATTCGTCAACGGTGGATCTCACATTCTACTATGGCGGCAAGGTCGCCGTCACCCAAAGAGGATTGCTCGTATCTCTCTCACCCTACATCTTCTACGTATACGTTCAATGGGACACGACAGGTATCCCCGCAGGCAACTACACGCTATCGGCAACCGTTTTCCTCTCAGGCGACCCGACACCCGCTGACAACTCACTAACCGACGGCCAGTTGATCATATTACCTCCTCCAATTCTCACCCTGATTCCCAATGCCGGACCAGTAGGAACACTCGTCGTGGCTCATGGCTCGGGCTTCCCCATCCCATCCGGACAATTGTATCCCGTCGAACTAGAGATGACCTTCGACGACCAGCTTGTTGGCTTCTTCTTCATCCAAAGTAGCTCTTTCAACTTCAGCTTCGACGTTCCTGACGCCCAAGTTGGTGTTCATCAGGTTCACGCCCTTCAGCTGTTTCCCTCCAATCTGGATGTTCAGGCCGTCTTCACCGTCACTCCCACGCCAGCCCCTATCAGCGTAAGCGTCACCGTCGGAACCATCTACTTCCCCGGAGACACAGCAACAATCTTTGTCATGACCAGTCTCAATGGACAGGCAAGCTCAGTCGGAAGCCTACAAGTCATTCTAATCAGACCGAACGGGACCAGCCTCACACTAACCGCCCTCCCCACCGCCGCCGGTCTCTACAAAGCATCCTACACCATACCCCCCACAGGCTCCATCGGAACCTACGCCGTCACAGCCCGAGCACACCTGACAGGATCAGGAGACGGGTCAGCCCTTGCCAGCTTCGAAGTCAAACCATCATGGCTATCATCCAACAGCAAGAACATTACAACAGGCATCGCGATAACCGGCCTGGTAGGTGTCGCAGCTCTCGCCTGGCGAAGAGGCTACCTCAAAAAGAACGACGGCGAGGAATAACTCTCCTAACACTACAAAGCGCGACGCGGGCGCTAGGCCGCAAGCTCCAAGAAGAATCGCCCACTATCTGTCCTGATTCGCGATCTGAACAGGCGCATCTAGAACATGGGATGATCCACGCTGGAAACGCGGATAATTCCAGACCGATACAAGCCCAGACCGAGCTCTGAACAACAAGACTCGCCCATTATCAGTGCCACACGGCGGGCGTTTTAGAAAATAGGAGGTCTTAGCGACCCGACCTTGTGTCGCATGAGTGGTTCCTCGCGGAACTCAAGAGCCCTTTCAAAACCGGCCGACCCTCTTTTTTGAACAACCTCCTTTTATTCCCGGATACTCTTTCGGATAACCAGCTCCGTCCAAAGACAGGCTAGATCAGTATCTTTCCTTTTT
>Ga0209058_1005064_pt1 | contig 10396 bp, 11 predicted proteins | sample GraSoiAngelo_147_FD_185904 | JGI IMG/M metagenome (GOLD analysis project Ga0209058, IMG submission 185904) | Grasslands soil microbial communities from the Angelo Coastal Reserve, California, USA - 14_1009_05_40cm (SPAdes) (version 2) | ecosystem: Environmental > Terrestrial > Soil > Grasslands ... | reverse complement strand
CGGCCACAGATCGGGCCAGATGGCGGCGAGGTCCGCTCCGTCGAGGAGCGCCGCGCGCATCCCTCGGATCACGTAGGTCGCGGGCGAGATGAAGGACAGGACCTGCATCCAGCCCGGCAGGATGCTGGTCTCGTAGTACACGCCCGACACGAGGAGCACGACCGCCTGGACGATGTACGCCATCTGCAATCCCTTTTCCGTCCAGAGCAGCGGGAACACCGCCGAGCCGATCGCGAGGCCGATGAACGCGACGGCGCCCGTCGCAAGCAGCGCGACAGCGGCGAGCGCGTTGGCATGAGACAGGTCGACCGGCACGAAGAGCGCGACCGCGGCGAGGATCGCGACGCTGAACCCGAGCGCGCGCACCAGCGTCGCTCCACACATTCCGATGAGGTGCGTGAGCCGGGGCACCGGCGCCATGAACGTGTACTCGATGGTGCCCTCCCAGCGCTCCCACGCGATCGTCTCGCCCATCTGCTCGAAGATGAGTCCGAGGAATCGCCAGGTGATCGTGCCCACGAGGAGATACAGCACGAAGCGCGACACCACCGCAGGGTCGCCGGACGTCCCGGTGATTCCGGGAGCGCCGAGGGCGATGTACGCGACCGACAGACTGGTCACGATTCCGTAGACGAGCCACACGATCTCCCACGCCCAGTAGCGTTTCGAGAGCGCTATCTCGCGCTCGACGAACGCATAGGCGAGACCGAGCTGAGCGCCGACGTCCGCGATCATCCCTTGACCACACCGAGCGGGCGGAGCTTCACCGTCGCTTCCACCAGATCGCGCTGCCGTGCCATCACGTCCTCGATGTCCTTGTAGGCCCGGCCCGACTCATCGAGCGTCGTGGAATCCTCCGGGCACACGAGACAGATCCCCTGCCCTGACATCTCGGCCTCGATGTCTACCCCGACGTTCGCCTTCCGCACCGCGTTGCGCCCGAGCTTGCGGCCCGCGCCATGCGAGCACGTGTCATGCGCGAGCACGCTCGGCCGACCCAGGCCGATGTAACTGCCCGTCTGCATCGAGCCCGGAATGGTCACGAGTACGCCAGCGCCTTCGACGTCCGTCGTGCGCACCGCCCCCTTGCGATGCACGACGAGCTCACTGCCGGCGCGGGTCTCGATCCCGGCGAAGTTGTGGTGCGTCTCGATGGACTGCGTGACAGAGAGTTCACCGAACACATCGCGCAGCGCTTCGACGCACCGCTCGTAGATGCGAGCACGCGACTCCTCCGCGAATCGCATCGCGTAGCCCATGTCGCGCAGGTACGAGCGGCCAGCATCGTCCTGGGTGTCGAGGTACGCGAGCTCGCGGTTGGGAAGATCGATGCCGGCCTTAGTGCACCGATCGAGCGCCTCGGCGTGCCAGCGATCGCACACCGCTTTGCCGAACGAGCGCGAGCCGGTGTGCAGCATGAGCCAGATCGCGCCATCGGTGTCGGCTTGGATCTCGACAAAGTGATTTCCGCCGCCGAGCGTTCCGACCTGTCTGTCCGCGCGCTCGCGCGTGGAGCGCAGGACGGGATCGTCCTGGCCACCGTCATCCCACCAGTCGCGGAGGGCCGCGCTGTCCTGACGCACCTCGAAGCTCCCCTGTTTGGGGTCGCGGCGCGAAGGCTGTCCAACCGGGACGCGCCTGTAGATGCCTTCGAGCGTCTCGCGGACGCGCTCCGGCGTTGCGTCGGCAACTCCGAGCGTCGTCTTCGCGGCGATCATCCCGCAGCCAATGTCGACTCCCACCGCGTACGGCACGACGGCCGACCTAGTCGCGAGCATGCAGCCGATCGGCATGCCGTACCCCTTGTGCGCGTCGGGCATGACGGCGACGCGCGTCGCCACCGCCAGCGACCCGATGTCGCGAATCTGCTGGAGCGTGTCGGGCTCGATCTCCGCGGCCGGCAGCCAGCTCCAGGTCTCGGCGTTACGGCCGGACCAGACGAGCTCGATCGGAGAGCCGGTCGCGATGCTCATGCGGCCGGCCCTCCGGTGTCGTCGGCGTCTTCGAGCCGGCGGCCGGTGAAGGTCATGAAGACGTCTTCGAGCGTTCCGCCCCCGTGAGATGCGGCAAGCTCCGCGGCCGTCCCCTCGGCGACAAGGCGTCCCTGATGCAGGATGCCGATTCGATCGGCCAGTCTCGCGGCCTCGTCGAGGTCGTGTGTGGTCAGCAGGATCGTCGCGTCGTGCTCGTCGCGCAGATCGCGCACGAACGTCTGCACCTCCCGCTTGCTACGAATGTCGAGACCGGTGGTGGGCTCGTCCAGCAGAAGCAGCATCGGCGCCGTCAGGAAGGCACGCGCGATGGCGACCTTTTGCTGCATGCCGCGCGAGAGCTTCTCGAGCGGCTCGTTCACGCGTGCTCGGTCGATGCCGAGCCGATCCAGGATCGTCCTGATCTTCGGGCGTGACACGTCGGGCGCCACCCCATAGAGGCGTCCGGCGTATATCAGGTTCTCCATCGCTGAGAGCTTCTTGAAGAACGAGGCCTCGACGGAGACACGGTTGATGAGCCGTTTGACCGCGAGCTCGTCCTTGTCGATGTCCAGCCCGAAGACGCGCACGTCGCCGGCGTCGGGCGTCAGCAGCGTCGAGAAAAGACGGATGAGCGTCGACTTCCCGGAGCCATTCGCTCCGAGGAGCCCGTAGATCTCACCGCGCCAGACCGAAAGACTGACGTCGTCCACCGCGCGCACCGTCGTCCCACCGCCCGGTAGCACTCGTGCGGGACGGAACGTCTTGCTCACGCCACACGCGGCGAGCGCCGCGGTGGGTCCACCTGTTTTCGCTTCAGCTCTTTTTCGTTCGTGTACCTGGATGGCCATCTCTTCACCTACTTCAAACAAAACAAAAGACCGTGGGCTCTGGTGCCCACGGTCCGAGCGGCCTCGCGAAAAGGAGCTTTAGGCCATCCGGTAAGTGGGCAGGCTGCGCCGACGACCGGCGAGCGCGCCGGAGCCGGTGCGATTCGGAACGAAGCTCAGCACTGCGCCACTTCCTTTCGGTATGTCCACGCGGCCCGCGTGGCGATGGGACGATAGCAAGCGCACGCTCGCCGCGTCAATGACTGGATGTCAGACAACGGCGAGCGTGCGCGCGTTCGCTAGAGAGCGACTCTGCGACCTGAGAGCAGTTGCACAAGCAGCACGATGAGCGCGACCACCAAGAGGATGTGAATCAACGGGCCGAGGGCGAGGAACCCGCCAAGCGCCCACAGGATCAGCAGGATGAGGATGATGGTCCAAAGCATCCGTGGTTACCTCCTTCCGCCGGTCTCAAAGAGAGAGGCACGCAAGCACCGTGCCACTGCCGTCCGCTCGCCTGAGCGATCGCCTCACAAACGAAAGACGCCCCGCTTTGGGGCGTCTCTCGGCTGCGGTGAAGTGGTCGCGTCGTTATGCCTTCGTGAGCTGTCCTCGAATGACGCCGACTGGGTGAGCGGCAGAGTGGAAGTTCACGTAATACCCGGACGGGTTCGCCATGATCGCTGTAATCAGCGCGGCGTCCCATGCCGGTGGGCCGGTGGGGGTGGCGGTCTTCGAGAACGTGGCGCCGCCGCCGGTGAGCGTCAGCTCTCCCGCTGTAAGGCCCGTGCTGATCTTCACTCCTCCGGCGACGCCTGCGGCGCCCTCATGGATGTGACCGATGTTGATCACCGTCGTCGCCGGGCAACCGGTGATCACCACGTCGAACTTCACGCTCGTGGGATTCAGAGTGACGGTCGCGGTACCGGCGCAGCTTGCCTCTGCGTCGGTGACGGCGTTTGGGGCGACCTCATTCGACGACTTCAACTCCGCTTTGAAAACGTTGGCCACGGTAGGCGACGGTGAGGCTGTCGCACTAGGCGACGGACTCGGGGCGGCGGCCGGTCCGCCACAGGCGGCGACCAAGATCGCCGCGGCCGCGATGCCAGCGAATATGCGCATTTCGATCCCTCCCTGGTGGGTTCACCGTCTATACGGGTTGGCGCACCGTTCGGATGACGAGGCCGAGCAGGCCTATAAGCACGGATTCTGTCGAGGACGGTCATCCCTCTCGAGCGGAGGTCACCCCCCGCCTCTAGCGGCCTACCCGGGGACGGCGCGGGCCACGCCATGGTCCCCTTACGCGGCCTTGCTCCAGGTAGCGCTTGCCCGTTTCACCCCGCTCGCGCGGGTTCGTCACTGTGGCGCTGGCCTCGCCTCACGGCGGAGGGGCGTTACCCCTTACCTTGCCCTGCGGAGTCCGGACTTTCCTCGGCGGCTTTCACCGACGCGACCGTCGGGCCTGCTCGGCAGGCTAATTCTAGGCTCTTCGCTCTTCTACCGCGCTTCGCGCGGCCTTTGTTCCGTGCTCGTGGCGCGCGCCATCTTCTCCACGAGTCGACTTGCTCGCACGAGATCCTTCCTCACGGTCATGCCAGTGAGCTCCCCGTAGTACTCAAAGAGCTTCTCCCCAGGATCCTCGCCGGTGAAGCGCTTCAGGTCCTCGGTGAGATGGGCGATGTCCAATAGCCCGCACCCGACATACGCGCGGCGCCATTCGAGCAGGATCACACCGCGGGCGGTGAGTCGCGCGTGCGTGCACGCGAGCTCTCCATGACACAGCACGAGCGGGAGACTCGATAGGACCGCCGCCGCGGCGCGAGCATCGGTGTCGACTGGGCGATCGGTCGCCGCGCGATCGACCGCACGCTCCACGAGCTCGACGGGGGTGGTCGCCTTCACCCCTAGCGCTTTGAGAGCCGGCCCATCTGTGGCGACGGCGCGCTCGATCGCGACTTTCGTTAGGACGATCGCGCGAGGATCCTCGTGACATGCACTCGTCGTGTCCACCAGATCCTCGGTCAGGACCCAGGGCCACGCGGGCACAGCGGCCGGCGGAATACCGCGCGAGAGTACCCGCGGGACACGATCCGTCTTTCGCGCGAGGAACGGCAAGAGCTGCACCTCGAGCGAGTCGTCGGTCGGTACGCGCTTCAGCGCGAGCGAACGCTCGACCCCGTCCTGGCTGAAGCGAATGCGCTCGATCTCCATGAGAGCGTTCTTCGCGACGACCTCGCTTCTGACGTCGCGGACATCGCCGCGGAGGCTCCGCGCGATGAAAGCGGTGAGCGGATCCTCGCTCACGCGGTGACCTCGCCCTCGTCGATCGCGCGATTGGAAAGCTCGTCGGCGACGCTGTTCTCCTCCCGCGGAACGTGGCGGATCTCGCGCTCGCGGAACGAGGCGAGAAGTGCGCCCGCTTGAAGAGCAAGCGGAACCAGACCCGGATGCTTGATGCGCCAGAGGCCGCGCATTTGCTGGACCACGAGGAGCGAGTCCATCCGCACGTCGATCGCGGTCGCTCCGCGGCGCTTCGCCGCCTCGAGCCCGAGGATGAGCGCGCTGTACTCGGCCACGTTGTTCGTCGCGCGGCCGAGCGGTCGAGCGAGGGAGGCGACGACCTTCCCCTTTTCGTCATAGAGGACCGCGCCCGCACCTGCGGGTCCGGGGTTCCCGCGCGCGGCGCCGTCCGCATACAGGACCAGCCTCACCCTTCGAAGACGCGCGCCATTCTGCCCAGGTCCACGTTTCCTCCGGAGACGATCGAGACGACACGCTCGCCGGGGCGCACTGCGATCTTTCCGGCGAGCAGCGCTCCCGTCGCCGCCGCACCGGCTGGCTCGGCGACGAGCTTCGCCCGCGTGGCGAGGAACCGCATCCCTTCGGCGATCACGTCATCGTCGATCACGACGACGTCGGCGACGAGCCGTCGAACGATCTCGAGTGGGATTGTCCCCGCGACGGGAGCCGCCAGCCCGTCGGCGATCGTCTCGATCTTCTCGAGACGGACGGGCTCGCCGGCGTCCAGCGCGCGCCGCATCCCTGCAGCTCCGGCTGGCTCCACGCCCACGACTCGGACGCCGGGCCGTCGCGCGGTCGCGGCGACGGCGATACCCGCGATGAGCCCGCCTCCCCCAACCCCGACGACCACCACGTCGGCGTCAGGAAGATCGTCGAGGATCTCGAGGGCGCAGGTGCCGTGGCCGGCGATCATCGCCGCATCGTCGTACGGGTGAAGGAAGTACGCACCAGAACGCTCCCGAAGCTCCCCGACGAGCGCGATCAGCTTGGTGATGTCCGGCGCAAAGGCGATCTCCGCGCCGTACGACCGCGTCGCCTCGACCTTGGTCTGCGGAGCCGTCTGGGGCATCGCGACCGTCACAGGCACGCCCGCGGCGCGAGCGGCGAAGGCGATCGCCTGGGCCGCATTACCGGCACTCATCGTCACGATGCCGCGGTCGCGCTGCTCCTTCGAAAGACGCGAGATCGCGTAGACCGCGCCGCGGGGCTTGAAGGAGCCGGTCCGCTGAAAGCTCTCGGCCTTGAGGTACGCCGGCGCCCCGATTCGCTCGGAGAGCGAACGGCTGGAAAAAAGCGGCGTCCGGTGCAGGACCGGGGCGACCACCTCACGAGCACGCTCGACGTCGGCGAGAGTGACGGAGATGGACGTCCTCCACGGTGGGCCCGCCAGGGATCGAACCTGGGACCAGCAGATTATGAGTCCGCCGCTCTACCACTGAGCTACGGGCCCTAGGAGTGCCGCTGCGCGAGCTCGCTCGCGCAAGCGGCCGACGACGGGCCCGCGAGTTGTCGCGAGCGAGCCCGGCGACTTGCTCAAGTATCGCCGAGTGCTCGCGAGCGACGCTCGACGAGCCCGTAGGAGCGGAAAATGATCGGCGACTTTTTCACAAAGCCGCACAAAGACGTTTGCGAAGCCGCTATAGTCCGTCGCAAGGCTGGGGCGCGTGCGTTCCGCGCGCTGTGGGGAGCACAGCAACTCGAGCGGACCAGGGCGAGGGGTCCGCGAAGAGGAGAACGCGGTTGGGCAACGTCATCGCGATCGCGAACCAGAAGGGCGGCGTGGGTAAGACCACGTGCGCAATCAATCTCGGCGGCGCGCTCGCGTCGCTCGGTCACGAAGTCCTCTGTATCGACCTCGATCCGCAGGCGAACCTCACCGTTGGCCTAGGCATCGATCTCAACACGGTCGAGCGAAGCATCGCCGACGTTCTCATCGACTCGAACGTCACGCTCGGATCGATCATCCGTCCGACAAAGACGAAGAAAGTCGACGTCGCGCCGGCGACGCTCGAGCTCTCCGCGGCCGAGGTCGAGCTCTTCAACGCGATCGGCCGCGAGATGGCGCTCCGCGACAAGCTCGCACGCGACATCGTCGATCGCTACGACTACGTCCTCATCGACTGCCCGCCGACGCTGGGACTGCTCACATTGAACGCGCTCGTCGCGGCGACCGGCGTCATCATCCCGGTACAGACCCAGTACTACGCGCTCAAGGGTGTCGCCGCGCTCCTCAAGATCATCAAGACCGTGCAGACGCGGCTGAACCCGAACCTGAAAGTGCACGGGCTGCTCCCGACGTTCTACGACAGCCGCACGATCCTCGCGCGCGACATGCTCGACTCACTCAAGGACCTCGGTGATCACCAGGTATTCGACACCGTGATCCGGCAGTCAGTGAAGATCGGCGAGGCGCCCACCGCGGGCGTGCCGATCACCGTGTACGAGCCACGGAGCGACGCGGCGAGAAGCTTCGTGGACCTTGCCAAGGAGGTGATCGGTGCTCACAAGTAGTCGCCCCCGAAAGAGCTTCCGCGATGCCGGCGAGCGGATCTTCCAGCAGGAGACTGACTCGCAGCCGGGCATCATCAGCCTGCTCGCTGCGCGAACGCCCACCGCGGTCCGTGACATCCCGCTCGAGAAGGTCGTCCCCAACCCGAGCCAGCCCCGCATGACCTGGCACGAAGACACGCTCGCGGAGCTCGCCGCTTCGATCCGCGAGCACGGCGTCTTGCAGCCGATCCTCGTTCGTCCGGCCGGTGACGGGTACGAGATCATCGCGGGCGAGCGCCGCTGGCGCGCGTCCAAGCTCGCAGGCAAAGAGACGGTCCCGGCCATCGTCGAGCGCTTCGATGACTCGACCGCGCTCGAGATCGCGCTCATCGAGAACCTGCAGCGCGAAGACCTCTCCCCTCTCGACGAGGCCGTCATCTACAAGAAGATGACCGACGAGCTGGGGTACTCGATCCGTAACCTCGCGACGAAGCTGAGCAAGGACAAGGGCTACGTCGAGAACCGTCTGCGTCTGGCGGCGGCGCCGGACGACGTTCGCGACATGGTCGCGCAGCGATACGACACCCTCTCCGCGGCGTACGAGCTCATGAAGCTCGAGAACAAGCGGCGCCGTCAATCGCTCGCGAAGCAGATCATCGCCGGAAAGCTCACGCTCCTCCGGCTGCACGATCAGGTCGAGCGGATCCTGCACCCCGGCGAGAAGTCGCTGAGGGCCGAACCCGTGATACCGCCCCTCCGTGACGATGCGCTCATCACGGCAACGCGAAAGCTGAACGAAGCGCTCTCGGAACTCGCGCGCGCGATCGGCGACGATGGCCAGGGCCGGATCGCCGAAGGTGACCGACAGAACCTGGCCAAGTTCCTGACCATCTCCCGAGCGCGGCTCGATAACCTCGTCGCACGGCTTCGCACTGGAGCACGCACCTAGGCGCCGCCCGGGAAGGCGAGTGGTGGCCCGCGGCGCAGCGGGATTCGCCGTCCGCCGCATGGGCCGGGGACACAAGTGCGCAGGCGAAGGGACCCGCGAGCACGCGGGACACCCGAGCCTCGCCCGGGCGCCAGCGTCGCCGTCCTAGAGTGAAGGCGTGCGGGTCGGGTTTCGCAGCAGCGCCATCGGGTTCGGGCTCATGACGGGGGCGGTCACGCTCGCGGCGATGGGCCTCTTCGTACTCATGGATCCGCGCGCCCAGGCCTTCTGGGGAACGCGCATCGGGGATGCGATCAGCTTTGTGAGGTCGCTCTTCCCGCGCTGAGCGGGAGGCTTGCTAAGCGGCGCGCCCGTAATCGACCGGTACGTCCTCGGTCACAGCCACGACCTGGGCGCGCTGCGCCTTCGCGTCGCGCACAATCGAGATGGCTGTCGCGACGATGCCGATCGCTGCAAAGATGACCAGTCCGCCATCGCCTGTCAGAAGGTCCATCACGCCTTAAGCACAAGCACCTCTCATGCCAGCGCGGCGGGCAAGCGGGCCGTTACTTCTCCGTCACACGAGTAATCACGCGGCTTTCCGGGGCGGTCGCGCGCGGACCACACGGACCTGCGCGACCCGGCGCCCGTCCACCGCCGTCACGCCGAAGCGGTAGCCCTCGACCTCGATCGTGTCACCGACGGCCGCGAGACGGCCGAGCCGACCGAACACGAGCCCGCCGACCGTGTCGTATGGCTCGTCCGGCAGCTCTAGACCCAGACGCTCGCGGAGCGCCTCGAGAGAGGTGAGGCCGTCGACGACGAACGTCCCCGGCGCCTCCTCTTTGAAGGCCGGCGCCTCGCGGTCGAACTCGTCCTGGACCTCACCCACGAGCTGCTCGATCACGTCTTCGAGCGTCACGAGCCCGGCCGTGCCGCCGAACTCATCGAGGACGATGGCGAGCTGCACACGCTGGCGGCGGAACTCCGCAAGTGCCTGGTCGAGCCGCATCGTCTCGGGCATCACCGGAACCTTCCGCATCACGTCGCGGGCGCGAGTCCGGTTCTCCTTGTCGACGCCGACGAGGTCCTTCACGTGGACGATCCCGATGATGTGATCGAGGTCTTCCTGATAGACGGGGAAGCGCGAGAAGCGGTGCTGCCGTGCGGTGATAAGGATCTCCGCGACGGGCGTGTCGTCGGAGACCGCGACGATCTCGGTACGCGGCACCATCACCTGGCGCACGATCCGGTCTGCGAACTCCATGGCCCGGCCCACGATCACGCGCTCGCTCTCCTGGAGCACACCCTTCCGCGTCGACACCGCGACGAGCATCTTGAGCTCCTCCTCGCTGTGCACATTCATCTCGTCGCTCGGGCGGATCCCGACGAGAAGGAGGATCGCGTTCGCGCTCGCGTTGACGAGGGCGATGAATGGGTACATCACGCGGTAGAAGAGGTCGAGGGGATACGCGCACCAGAGCGCGAGACCGAGCGCCCGCTGGATCGCAAGGTACTTCGGCGCGAGCTCCCCCACGACGATGTGCAGATAGGTGATGACGCCGAACGCGAGCGCGAACGAGATCACCTCGAGGAACGGCTCCGGAAGCCACAAAAAGAGGGGGCCAAGGAGTGCGGCGACCGCCGGCTCGCCGATCCAGCCGATGGCCAGGGAACAGAGGGTGACGCCCAGCTGCGACGCCGAGATGTACTGGTCGAGCCTGCCGACAAGGCTCGCCGCCAGGCGAGCCCGCGCACTCCCCTGCTGGGCCAGCTCGTCGAGCTGTGTCTTTCGAATGCGGACGAGCGCGTATTCCGCCGCGACGAAGAACCCGTTCGCGATGACAAGAACAAGGGCCAGGCCGAACGCCACGAGC
>Ga0209058_1005063_pt1 | contig 10396 bp, 8 predicted proteins | sample GraSoiAngelo_147_FD_185904 | JGI IMG/M metagenome (GOLD analysis project Ga0209058, IMG submission 185904) | Grasslands soil microbial communities from the Angelo Coastal Reserve, California, USA - 14_1009_05_40cm (SPAdes) (version 2) | ecosystem: Environmental > Terrestrial > Soil > Grasslands ... | reverse complement strand
CAAGGGGCGGGTCGCCATCCCGGCCCGCTTCCGGGAGGTGCTCTCCGGGCTCCAGGACGAGCGCCTCGTGGTTACCAAGTTCCGACGCCGCGGACGTCCGTGCCTGGACGTGTATCCGCTCGCGGGGTGGCAGCGCTTCGAGGAGAAGATCGCCACCGAGAAGCGCTTCAACCGCAAGCTGGCGACCTTCGAGGCGTACTACGTCGGCTCCGCACAGGACGTGCAGCTCGACGCCCAGGGGCGCATGCTGATCCCGCCCACGCTGCGCGAGTACGCCGGCATCGGGCGCGAGGTGATGTTCGTCGGCGCGACCGACAGGTTCCGCATCTGGGCCAAGGACATCTATCATCTGGTCGACCGCGACGACGAGAAGGAGATCTTCGAGGACAACCCGGATCTGTTGGACGATCTCGGGCTGTAGTGCAAGTGATTCGGTGAGCATGAGCCGCCGGCGGGTGCGGGCGGAGGTGGAGGCGAGCGGTGAGGGCGGCGAGCGCTTGGGGACGCGAGGCGCCGCCAGTGACGACGCGGACGGACATCGGGCCGGGGGGCGCCGCTCATGTGCCGGTGCTGGTGGGGGAGGTGGTGGAGTGGCTGCGCCCCCGGCCGGGTGCCCGTCTCGTCGACGCGACCGTGGGTCTCGGCGGCCACGCCGCGGCTCTCCTCGCCGCCGCCCCCGGGGCGCGGCTCCTCGGGCTCGATCGCGATCCCGCAGCCCTCGCGCGCGCCGCTGAGCAGCTTCCGGGCGAGCGCGTCGTCCTCCGCCAGGCGCGCTTCAGCCAGCTGAGCGCGGTCCTCGCCGAGCTCGAGTGGGACGGCGCGGACGCCGTGCTGCTCGACCTGGGCGTGAGCTCCCTCCAGCTCGACGATCCGGCGCGCGGCTTCAGCTTCCAGGCCGATGGGCCGCTCGACATGCGCATGGATCCCGGCAGCGGTCCCCGCGCCGCCGAGATCGTGAACCAGTGGTCCGAGCGCGAGATCGCCCGTGCCCTGGCCGAGCTCGGCGAGGAGCCGCGCGCCCGCGCGCTGGCGCGCGCCATCGTGCGCACCCGTCCCCTCGCCACGACGGGCGAGCTGGCGCGCGTGGTCGCGGGCGTCCTCGGCCGGGGACGGCCCGGGCTCCATCCCGCAACCCGCACCTTCCAGGCGATCCGCATCGCGGTGAACGACGAGCTGGGCGAGCTGGAGCGCTTCCTCGCCGACGGCTACCGCGTGCTCCGTGCGCGCGGCCGGCTCGCCGTGCTCGCCTACCACTCGCTCGAGGACCGGCGCGTGAAGGACGCCTTCCGCCGCTGGGCGGCCGACTGCCTCTGCCCGCCGCGCACGCCGCGCTGCGTGTGCGGCTGGAGCGCCAAGGTCCGCCTGCTGACGCGCCGCCCGCTTCGTCCCTCGCCGCTCGAGATCGCGCGCAACCCGCGCGCGCGCAGTGCCCGCCTCCGTATCGTCGAGCGGCTGGAGGAGCGCGCATGAGCCGTTCCGCCGGCGCCGCGGCCCGCGCCCTGACGGTCCGACGACCGCTCGCACGACCGGCGGCGCATCCCGCCCGCCTGCTGCGCGCCATGCGCGGCTGGCTCGTGCGCCGCGCGCTCGGGCTGGGGGCCGTGCTGGTCGGCCTCTGCCTGCTGCAGGTCTGGCTCCGCCTCCAGGTGACGCATCTCGGCTACCAGCTCTCCGCGGCGCGCGACATGCAGCTCCGCCTCGAGCACGAGCAGCGCGAGCTCGAGGTCGAGCTGGCGACGCTGCGCGACCCGGGCCGTCTCGGCGACCTCGCCCGCCGCCGGCTCGGGATGCAGGAGCCCGGCAAGGGACAAGTGGTGATCCTGCGGTGACCCTGCCCGGACCGCCGCAGGCGCGCATGCTCGCGGTGGCGGGTGTGTTCGCCGGTCTGCTTGCGCTGATCGTGCTCCGCGCCGTCGACCTGACCGTGCTCCGCGGCCCCGAGCTGGCGCGGCTCGCCGCGCTGCAGCACCGGGCGCGGATCGCGCTCACGTCGCATCGCGGCCCGATCGTCGACCGGCACGGCGAGGCGCTGGCCCTCTCGCTCGATGTGCCGTCGGTCTACGTGCGGCCGCGCGAGTTCGGGCGGCAGGACGTCCGCCTCGCCGCGCTCGCCGCGGCCCTCCATCTTCCGCTGCGCACCGTGCGCAGCAGGACGGCCCGCGCGGAGCGCTTCGTGTGGCTCGAGCGGCAGGTGCCGCCGCGCGAGGCCGAGGCCGTCGAGCAGCTCGGCCTGAAGGGTGTCTATACGGTCCAGGAGGGCCGCCGCTTCTACCCGCACCACGGCCTCGCGGCTCACGTGCTCGGCTTCGTCGGCGTGGACTCGCAGGGGCTCGAGGGGCTCGAGCGCCGTCTGGACCCCGTGATCCGCGGGCAGCCGCGCGACGTCGAGGCGGACCGCGACGGGCGCCGGCAGATGATCTTCACCGCAGGCGTGCCGGCGCCGCCCGCGCAGGGGAGCCGCGTCGAGCTCACCATCGACGCGGGCATCCAGGACGTGACCGAGCGCGAGCTCGCGGCGGGCGTGGCGGCGGCCAGGGCCGCGGGCGGGGCGGCGGTCGTGCTCGACCCATCGACCGGCGAGGTGCTGGCGCTCGCCAACGTCCCCGCCTTCGACCCCAATCAGCCGGGCCGGCTCGGCGACCGCGGCTGGCGCGACCGCGTGCGCAACCGCGCCATCACCGATCCCTACGAGCCCGGCTCCACCTTCAAGGCGATCCTCGCCGCCGCCGCGATCGAGGAGCAGCTGGTGAAGCCGACGGACATGTTCTTCTGCGAGAACGGCCGCTACCAGATCGGCAGGTGGCGCATCCACGACTCGCACCGGCACGGCTGGCTCAGCTTCGCCGAGGTGATCCAGTACTCGAGCAACATCGGCGCGACCAAGGTGGCGGAGCGCCTCGGCGCCGAGCGCTACTACCGCTACTTGCGGGCGTTCGGCTTCGGTGCGCGCACCGGGATCGAGCTGCCGGGCGAGAGCCCGGGCATCGTGCGCCCGGTCGAGGCCTGGGCGCGGATCGACCTCGCCACGCTGAGCTTCGGGCAGGGCGTGTCGGTGACGCCGCTCCAGATGGCGGCCGCCTTCGCCGCGATCGCGAACGGGGGCCTGCTCGTGCGCCCCTTCCTCGTCCGCCGCGTGCTCACCCCCGACGGCGACGTCGTGCTCGCGAACGAGCCCGCCGTGGTGCGGCGCGTGGTGAGCGCCCGCACCGCCGGGACGGTGACCGCTCTCCTCCGCCGCGTGGTGGAGGAGAAGGGGGGGACGGGCGAGAAGGCGCGCCTCGACGACTTTCCCGTCGCCGGGAAAACGGGTACTGCGCAGAAGGTGAACCTGCACACCGGCAGCTACTCCTCCAAGCGCATCGGCTCCTTCGTCGGCTTCGTGCCGGCCGACCGCCCGCGCGTCGTCATCCTCGTGCTGATCGACGAGCCCGGCGCCTCGAGCTACGGCGGGGTGGTGGCCGCGCCCGTCTTCCGTGCCATCGCGGGGACGGTCCTGAAACGCCTCGGGGTCGAGAGCCCGGCCCTGCCGCTCCAACTGGCTTCGGTGCCGGCCGCTCCGGCAGCGAAGAAGACGCGGGCCCCCGCCCGGTCGGCGCGCACCGCGACCGCCCCCGCGGAGCCCTCGACGCCGAGCTTCCTCGGGCTCTCGCGGCGCGAGGCGCTCGCCCGCGCGTACGCGGCGGGCTGGGACGTGCAGGTGAGCGGCATCGGCTACGTGAGCGAGCAGTCCCCGCCGCCGGGGGCGCCGCTCGCGCCCGTGCGGCGCCTCGCGCTCCGGCTCATGCCGGGTCTGGCGACGGCCTCACCATGAAGACGGCTCGATGCGGCTGAGCGAGCTCTTGCGGGCGCTGGGCGTGGAGGCGAGCGGGGTGCGGGAGGACGTGGAGGTCGGCGGCATCGCGGCCGACTCGCGCCAGGTCCGGCCGGGCGACGTGTTCTTCGCGCTGCCGGGCGTCCACACCGATGGCCGGCGGCACATCGCCGAGGCGCTCGGACGCGGGGCCCGCGCGGTGATCACGACGGGCGAGGTGGACGCCGGACGCGCCCCGGTGGTTCGCCTGGACGCGCCGCACCGCCTCCTCGCCCGCGCCGCCGCTCACCTCGCGGGCGACCCGAGCGCCGCGCTCACGCTCGTCGGTGTGACCGGGACCAACGGCAAGACGACCACCACCTACCTGCTGGAGGCGATCTGGCGCGCGGCGGGACGGCGCCCGGGCGTGGTGGGAACCATCACCTATCGCTTCGACGGGGCGAGCCGGCCGGCTCCGCTCACCACCCCCGACCCGATCGCGCTCCAGGCGCTGCTCGCCGAGATGCGCGCCGCGGGCACCACGCACGTCGCGCTGGAGGTCTCCTCCCACGCGCTCGCCCAGGAGCGCGTCGCGGGCTGCCGCTTCGACGCCGCCGTGTTCACCAACCTGACCCGGGATCACCTCGACTTCCACGGCGACCTCGAGCGCTACTCCGCCGCCAAGGCGCGGCTCTTCCTCGACGAGCTGCCCGCGAGCGGGAAGCCCGACCCGGTGGCGGTCGTGAACGTCGACGACCCGGCGGGCGCGCGCCTGGCGGCGCGCGTGCGCACGCGCTGCGTGCGGGTCGGCCGGGGCACGCGCGCCGACGTGCGCCCGCTGGAGGTCGAGACCTCGCTGGCGGGGACCTGCGGCGCGCTCGCGCTGGGCGCCGAGCGCCTGCCGTTCGAGAGCCGGCTCGTGGGCGCGCCGCACCTGGAGAACATCCTGGGGGCCGCGGCCGCAGCCTGGGCGCTCGGGACGCCGCCGGAGGCGATCGCGTGCGGCCTCGCGGCCGCGGAGTCGCCGCCCGGGCGGCTCGAGCAGATCGCCGGGCCGGGCTTCACCGTGGTGGTCGACTACGCACACTCGCCCGACGCGCTCGCGCGTGCGCTCGACGTGCTCCGTCCGCTCGCGCGCGGGCGGCTGATCACGGTCTTCGGCTGCGGCGGCGACCGCGACCGGGGCAAGCGGCCCCTCATGGGCGAGGCCGCCGCGCGGCGGAGCGACCTCGTCGTCCTCACCTCCGACAACCCGCGCACCGAGGATGCGCTGCGCATCCTCGCGGACATCGAGGAGGGCGTGCGTGCCGCGGGCATGACCGGCCACGTCGTCGAACCGGACCGGCGCGCGGCGATCGCGCTCGCCATCGGCCACGCGCGCCCGGGCGATCTCGTCCTGGTGGCCGGCAAGGGGCACGAGGACTACCAGATCGTCGGCACCGTGAAGCGCCATCTCGACGACCGCGAGGAGGTGCGGCGTGCCCTCGGGAGGCTCGGGTGAGCGAGCCCACCCAGGCAGCACCGGCGGCGTTCGCCCTGGAGGAGGTCCTCGCCGCCACCGGCGGCGATCTCGTTCGCCTGGGCGCCCGCACCCGCTTCCCGGGGGTCACGACCGACAGCCGGAGCCTCCGGCCGGACGAGCTCTTCGTCGCCCTCCGCGGCGAGGCGCACGACGGGCACGCCTTCCTGGGGGAGGCGGTGGAGCGTGGTGCGGGCGCGGTCGTGGTCGAGCGCGCGCATGCCGAGCGGCCGCTTCGCTGCGGCGTCATCGCCGTGCGCGACACGCTCGCCGCGCTCGGCGACCTGGCCGCGTTCCATCGCCGCCGCTGCCACCCGCGCATCGTGGCCGTGACCGGCAGCAACGGCAAGACGACCACCAAGGAGATGCTGGCCGCCATCCTGGCGCGCGCGCTCGGCCCGGGGCGGGTGCTGCGCACGAGCGGCACGCAGAACAACCTGGTCGGCCTTCCGCTCACGCTGCTCCGCCTGGCGGGCACGGAGGAAGCGGCGATCCTCGAACTCGGCATGAACGGGCCGGGCGAGATCTGGCGCCTGGCGCAGATCGCGGAGCCGGACGTGGGCGTCATCACCTGCGTCGCGCCGGCGCACCTCGAGGGCCTGGGCTCGATCCACGGCGTCGCCGAGGCGAAGGCGGAGCTCTACCGCCGCCTGCGGCCGTCGGCGACCGCGGTGGTGAACGCGGACGATCCCCTGGTGACCGCGTCGGCGCGCGCCTTCCCGGGACGCAAGGTGCCGTTCGGGATGGCGCCGGCGGCCGGCGTGACGGTCGGCGCTCAGGGCATCGTCGACCGCGGGCTCGAGGGCACCGAGTTCCGCCTCGTCGTGGAGCGACGGGAGGCCACGATCCGGCTCGCGGTCCCCGGCCGCCACAACGTGACCAACGCGCTCGCCGCGGCCGCCGCCGCGCACGCCCTCGGGGTGGACCTCGCCGCGGTGCAAGCCGGGCTCGAGGCCTTCCAGCCGCCCGGCATGCGCATGGAGGTGACGCAGCTCCCGACCGGCGTCACCGTGCTGAACGACGCCTACAACGCGAACCCGGCCTCGATGGCGGCGGCGCTGAGCACGCTCGCGGCCAGCCGCGGCCGGCGGCGCCTGGCGGCGCTCGGCGAGATGCGCGAGCTGGGCGACGAGGCGCCACGCGCCCACCGCGAGGTCGGCGCCGCGGCCGCCGCGGCGCGCCTCGACGCGCTCTTCCTCCTCGGGCCGCACGCCGGGGAGGTGCGCGCCGGCGCCGAGGCGGCCGGGCTCCCCGCCGAGCGGATCACGATCGCGGCGAGCCACGACGAGCTGGCCGCGCGGCTCGCCGCCTACTGCCGTGCCGGCGACCTCGTCCTGCTCAAGGGCTCGCGCGGCGCGGCCATGGAGGAGGTGCTCCGGCGCCTCACGGCCGACGCGAGCGGGGAGCGCCGGCCGTGATGCTCTACCTGTTACTCTATCCCCTGCACGTGTCCTACCCGCCGCTCAACGTCTTCAAGTACATCACGTTCCGCACCCTGCTGGCCGGACTCGCCGCGCTCACGCTCTCGCTCGTGCTCGGGCCGATGCTGATCCGGCGCCTCTCGGCGCTGCAGATCGGTCAGGCGATCCGCAGCGACGGCCCCGCCAACCATGCCAGCAAGGCCGGCACGCCGACCATGGGCGGGACGCTCATCATCTTCTCGCTCCTGCTCGCGACCCTGATGCTCGCGGACCTGAGCGTCCCCTACGTGTGGATCGCGCTCCTCGTGACGGTGGGACACGGGCTCGTCGGCTTCCTCGACGACTACGCCAAGGTGCGGCGGCGGAGCTCGGCGGGCATCCCCGGGCGCGTGCGCCTGGCGGCCGAGTTCGCGATCGCCGGCGTCGCCGCGCTCGCCATCTACCTTCGGCCCGAGCACGGCGGCCAGCTGAACATGCCGTTCCTGAAGGACGTCCACCCCGACCTGGGCCTCTGGTACGTGCTCTTCGGGTCGCTCGTCGTGGTGGGCGCGGCGAATGCCGTCAACCTGACCGACGGGCTCGACGGCCTCGCCATCGGCCCGGTCATGATCGCGGGCGGCACCTACGCCGTCTTCGCCTACACCGCCGGGCACGCGAAGATCGCGGAGTACCTCCAGATCCCCTTCGTGCCCGGAGCGGGCGAGCTGGCGGTCTTCTGCGGCGCGCTCGCGGCCGCCGGCCTCGGCTTCCTCTGGTTCAACGCCTATCCGGCGCAGATGTTCATGGGCGACGTCGGCTCGCTCGCCCTCGGCTCGGCGCTCGGCATCGTGGCGCTCATCACCCGCCAGGAACTGGTGCTCGTCCTGGTGGGCGGGGTGTTCGTCGGCGAGGCGCTCTCGGTGATCGGGCAGGTGATCTCCTTCAAGCTCCGCCGCAAGCGCATCTTCCGCATGGCCCCGGTCCATCACCACTTCGAGCTCCTCGGCTGGCCCGAGCCGCAGATCATCGTCCGCTTCTGGATCGTCTCGGTGGTGTGCGCGCTGCTCGCGCTCGCGACACTCAAGCTGCGCTAGGCCTCCTGATGGACCTCCCGCGTCACGTCCTCGTGCTCGGCTTCCGCCGCACCGGGCAGGCGGTGGCCGCCGCGCTCGCAGCGCGCGGCGTGCGCGTGCGGGTGGCGGACGCGCGCCCGGCCACGGCGCTCGGGGTCACGGGCGCGCCGGCGGGTGTCGAGCTGCGCCTCGGCGAGGACGGGCCCGCGCTCCTGGCCGGCGTCGAGCTCGTCGTGCCGAGCCCGGGCGTGCCGCGCGACGCGCCGGTGCTGGCGACCGCGGTGCGCCGCGGCATCCCCGTCCGGAGCGAGATCGAGCTGGCCTTCCGCCTGCTCTCGTGCCCGCTGGTCGCCATCACCGGCACCAACGGCAAGAGCACGACGACCAGCCTGATCGGCCTGGCGCTCGAGCGCGCGGGGCGCCGGACCTTCACCGGCGGCAACCTGGGAACGCCTCTCATCGCCGCGCTGGACCTGGCGCCGGAGGTGGCCGTCGCCGAGGTCTCGAGCTTCCAGCTCGAGTGGGTGGAGCGCTTTCGGCCGCGCGTCGGCTGCCTCCTGAACGTGACGCCCGACCACCTCGACCGCCACGCGAGCTTCGCCGAGTACCGCGAGGCGAAGGCGCGCCTCTTCGCCGCGCAGGAGGCCCAGGACTTCGCGGTCGTGAATCGCGACGACCCGGAGGCGTGGCGCGCCGTCGCGGGGGTGCGCGCGCGCATCGTGTCGTTCGGCGCGGGCGCGGTCCCCTGCGGCGCCTTCGCGGGCGAGGGCTTCGTCGCGCTCTGCCTGCCCGACGCGACGGAGGAGCGCTACGGGCTCGGCCGCACGCGGCTCGCGGGCCGCCACAACGTCGAGAACATCCTGGCAGCGGTGACGGCGGCGCGCCTGGCCGGCGCGCCGCCCGCGGCCGTGCAGGCGGCGATCGACGAGATCGAGCCGCTGCCCCACCGGCTCGCGCGCGTCGCCGAGCGCGGCGGGGTGGCGTGGTACGACGACTCGAAGGCCACCAACGCGGGCGCGGCGGCGAAGAGCCTCGATGCGTTCGCCGGCCCGGTCGTGCTCCTGGCCGGCGGCGTCGACAAGGGGGGCGGCTACGACGCGCTCGCCGCGAGCGCTGCGGGCAAGGTTCGCCTGGCGCTCGTCTTCGGCGCGGCCGCCGACCGGGTCGGCGCCGCGCTCGCCGCCGTCGCCGTTCCGGTCGAGCGCGCGCGCACGCTCGAGCAGGCGGTCGTCCGCGCGGCCGCGGTCGCAGCCGCCGGCGACACGGTGCTGCTCGCCCCCGCCTGCGCGAGCTTCGACATGTTCGCCGACTACGCGGCGCGCGGCCGGGCCTTTCGCGCCGCGGTCGAGGCGCTCTCGTGATCGGGACGGGCGCGCTCGGCCGGGGCGCCGCGGCTCCGCCGGCCTTCCGCGGTGCCCTCGGCGGGCAACGCCCGCGGCTCCGGGGCGCGCTCGGCGGCGACCCGTGGCTCGTGCTCGCGGTGGCGGCGCTCGTCGGGTTGAGCGTCGTCATGGTCTTCAACGTGAGCTACTTCTACGGCCAGGACCACTTCGGGGACTCCCTCCTCTTCTTCCGCAAGCACCTCCTCGCCGTAGGCCTCGGCACGGTGGTCGCCGTGGTTGCCTCGCGCCTCTCGTCGGACACCTATCGCCGGGCGGCCTACCCGCTGCTCATCGTCGTCCTGGTGACGCTCGTGCTGGTCCTCGTCCCTGGCATCGGGCTCGCGCGCGGGGGGGCGCGCCGCTGGCTCCACCTGGGCCCGCTCAGCGTCCAGCCCTCCGAGCTCGCCAAGTTCGCGCTCGTGCTCTACCTGGCGCGCTCGCTGGTGAAGAAGGGCGCGCGCCTCGCCACCCTCGAGTTCGGCATCGTGCCGCACTACCTGGTGGTGGGGCTGGTCGCCGGGCTCGTGCTGCTCGAGCCCGACTTCGGGACGGCCGCGCTCGCCGTGATGGCGCTCCCGGCGCTGATGGCGCTCCCGGCGCTCGCCGCCGTGGCGTGGAAGGCGCCCTATCGCTGGGCGCGCATCGTCGCCTTCCTCTACCCGGACCGCGATCCGCTCGGCGTCAACTTCCAGCTGCAGCAGTCGTTCATCGCCTTCGGCTCGGGGGGTCTGTGGGGTGTCGGGCTCGGCGCGAGCCAGCAGAAGATGTTCTACCTCCCCGAGGCGCACACCGACTTCCTCTTCTCGGTGATCGGCGAGGAGCTCGGGCTGGCGGGGGCGCTCGTCGTCCTCGCGCTCTTCGCGGTGGTCGGGGCGCGTGGCTTCCGCATCGCCGTCCGCCATCAGGATCCGTTCGCGCGCCTGCTCGCCTTCGGCGTGACGCTCTCGCTCGTCCTCCAGGGCGTGGTGAACGCGGGCGTGGTGCTCGGCTGTCTCCCGACCAAGGGGCTGGCGCTGCCGTTCCTCTCCTACGGCGGCTCGGCCATGATCGCCGCGCTCGGCCAGATCGGCGTCCTCCTCGCCCTGGCCCGCGAGAGCGGGTGAGCTCGCCCATCATCATCGCCGGGGGCGGCACCGGCGGACACCTCTTCCCCGGCCTGGCGCTCGCCGACGCGCTCGCCGCCCGTGGCGCGAGCGTGACCTTCGTCGGGACGGCCGCGGGCATCGAGGCGC
>Ga0209058_1005060_pt1 | contig 10399 bp, 10 predicted proteins | sample GraSoiAngelo_147_FD_185904 | JGI IMG/M metagenome (GOLD analysis project Ga0209058, IMG submission 185904) | Grasslands soil microbial communities from the Angelo Coastal Reserve, California, USA - 14_1009_05_40cm (SPAdes) (version 2) | ecosystem: Environmental > Terrestrial > Soil > Grasslands ... | reverse complement strand
GCCAGCGCGGAGGATCAGTTCCCGGTCCGCTAGGCGCAGTTGTCGAGCGCGCGCACCGCGCGGCCGAGCTGTGTTCGGGCCGCGTCGAGCTCATCGAGCGGCAGCAAGATGGCGTCGCGGATGCGCGTGTTCAACTCGTTCGTGATCAGCGTTCCCACGCGCCGCGCCCAGCGCCGCCCGCGCCACCCGGCGTGCAGACGCAGCGCCATCGCCAGCAGATATCCCGCGAGCAGCACCGCCGCGAGGAGGATGACCGGCGACGGCACTGGGCCGAGGATCGGCAGATCGATCGAGCCGGTGGCCGGTCGCTCCAGTACGAAGAGCGACACGAACCACAACGCGGCGAAGATGAGCAGCGCCGTGACGACGTACTGACCGACCCCGATGACGGACCAGACCGCGCTGCTCGGCACGCGAAACGCCATGGCCTCGGTCGTGACCGTGCGATCGATGGCCTCCGAGAGGCGTTTCTCGAGCGCGGCGGGCGCGCTCAGTGCCGCGACCTTCGGCCGAAGCGCCGCCGGCACCGAGGGCAGCGCGCTCTGCAGAAGCTCGCGCAGCGGTTCGGTCGCGGGCGCGAGCGATCCGCGTGTGTGCCAGCGGCGCAGATGACCCGCCGGATCCGCCGCGACGCGCGCTCTCCCTGTGAGCCGATAGATGGCGCTCGTCAGGGCCCCGAGCGGACCTGCCCCTCGACCGCGCGCCGACAGACGCGTCGCCGCGACGGCATGGCGTTCGAGCCCGCGAATGTCGATGACCGCGAGCGCGCCCTTGGCGACGTCGCCTACCGCGCGCTCGCGCCGCGCTGGCTCCACGAGAGGCGCGACGTCGGCCTCGACGCCGGCGCGCCGGGCGAGCTCGAGCGCGGCGTCACGTGCGCTCGCGCCCAGACGACCGGTGAGGATGCGCTTGCTCTCGACACCCTGCTCGAGCCAGCCGCGCAGCTCCGCGATCCCGGATGCGCCGTCACGCGCGCGAGTGAGCGCGATCGGCACGTCGTCAAGCGCGTCGAGGCGGAGGCGCGAGCGCAGATCGTCACGGACACGATCGGCATCCGCGGCCGGCAGGAGGTCCGCGCGGTTGAGCACGACGATCTGGCGCGCGATCCGCGGCCCCCAGGTGCGCAGGTAATCCGTGTGCGCGACGTCATCGCTGTACTTCTCCGGATCGACGACCCAAGCCACGGCATCGACGCGGGGTAGGAGCGCATCGACCCGCGCGCGGTGATCGGCCGCGATCGAGTCGGTGTCCGGCAGATCGAGCACCGCGACGGGACCGAGCCGATCCGTGGCGTGCTCGTGTACCTGCGTCACGCCCAGCCACGCTATGAGCTCTGCCACTTCGGCGCGCTTCTCGGCGGGAAGCCAGGCGACAGCCTCGGACGTCGTCGGCCGCCGCGCGCTGGCGGCGCTCACGTTCGCACCCGCGAGAGCGTTGAGGAGGCTCGACTTGCCGACGCCGGTGCCGCCGACGAGCGCGAGGACGTACACATCGCTCGGGAACCGCACGCGTTCGTTCGCCAGCGCGCGCACCGTCTTCGCCGCGGTCGTGTCGATCCCCAGCGAGTCGGCCGCGGCGATCGCTTCGTCGAGACCTTCGAGGCACCGCGCGAGGTTCACGCGGCGAGATCCTCGACCGCGTCGCGCAGGTCCCGTGCGAGCTGCCGCAGCGCCGTCGCGTCCGCCACCAGATCGTCGAAGCGCTTTCGATCGCGCGCGAAGATCGCCTCCAGACCCTCATCGAGCCTGCGTCCGGCCTGCGCCACGAGCTCGTCCATCGCGCGCTCGCCGAAGATCGCCTCGAGCAGCTTCTGATTCACGAATGCGGTACCCGCGGCGATGCCGAGCTCGGTGCCGGTGAGCCCGGCGGTGTGCGCGAACACCGCGAGCATCACAGCGACGCCGACTGCGTTCACGCCGATCGCGGCGACGCGCGCGACGGCATGTTTCCGGCCGCTCGCACCGCGAACGTCATCGATCACCGCATGCATCCAATCGCGAAGCATGTCGCGTAGTGCGGGGGCCGTCTCGGGCGACGCGGACCACAGCGTCGGATCGCGCGCGAGAAGATCGGACGTGTCGCGCTGTTCGCTCCACGACCGCGCCGTCCGACGCGCTGCCTCGCTCACGTGCCTGAGCGTGAGCGCTTCGACCGAGCTCGCCATGCTCTCTTCGACGCTCGCCACCGGAGCCGGCGGCGTGCCGCGGATCGCGAACAACAGCATGCCGCGAAGCCTCGCGAGTCCCGACGACATGAAACGAGCGATCTGATCGGCGCCCACGAACTCCTGCCACTGTCGCAGCACCTCGGCCCGGAGCAGCACGCCGCTGCGCAGCTCCGTCGACAGCTGGCGCAACTCCGCCGCGTACGCCTCCTCGGCGATGCGTCGGAGTCCTTCGCTCTCAGCAGCTTCACTTTCGAGGTCCGCCGCGACGTCGCCTGCGAGCGGCGCGAGTCCACGGATCGCGCCCGCCAGCGCCTGCGTGGCGAGAGTGCGCCGCTCGGCACTCGCCTCCCGAAGCGCGCGGATGCGGTCGGCGAGCGGCCTCGTGGCCTCGCGCGAAAGCGCGTCGATGTCCGCATCGACCTCGCCTTCGTCGACGCGCAAGATGGCGAGCCCCGCATTCGCGGGGGTCATGCTGTGATCCGCGAAGAGTCGCGTCACGTCCGCGATGACGATCTCGCGATCCGCGGCATCGGTCGGCAGGCGATTCAGGACGACGGCGAGCGGGACCTGACGTTGTCGTATGCGCTCGAGCACGTTCCACGGAACGAGGTCGGCGTATCGCGTTGCGGTCGTCACGAAGACGCAGAGGTCACATGCTTCAAGCAGCGTGTCGGCCAGCGCGCGGTTGTCACGTTCGAGCGAGTCGATGTCGGGTGCGTCGATGATCGCGACCCCGGCACTCGTCGGTGTGGCCGCGGCAACTACCAGTCGCTCCGCGGGAACACGGCGAAGCCGCCCCTCGCGCAGGCTGCGCACGTCGTCGGGAGATGCGTACACGACCGCCTCACGAGTAGTGGGCCGGAGCACGCCCGCGCGACTGACGTTCGCGCCGGCGATCGCGTTGAGGAGCGACGACTTCCCGGCTCCCGTGGAGCCGATGAGCACGACGAGCAGGGGCGCGTCGATGTCGGCGGCTCGCGGCAGGACGAAGCCCTCGAGGTGATCGCGCAGGCGACGCGCGCGTTCGCGCGCTGACGGAGCGCGCGGCTCCAATGCGAGTCGGCGCTCCGCCAGATCCGCGAGCCGGCGGCTTCGCGCGACGAGGTCAACGACCTGGCCGCCGGTGGTCATGCGCGCAGTTCCGCTATGAGTCAGACGCTAACGCGTCGGCCTCCGACCTGGCGCCAGATGAGCAGGACGATGATCGCTCCGATGATCGATCCGATGATCCCCGTCGGGCTGAGTGCGACCACTCCGCCGAAGATGAGGTTCGCGAGGAATCCGCCGACGAACGAGCCGACGATGCCGAGGACGATGGTCCCGATCCAGCCCATCGGATCCGGACCAGGCACGAGGAATCGCGCGACAGCTCCGGCGATCAGGCCGATGATGATGAACGCGAGAATCGTACCGAGATCCACATTCGCCTCCTTTCGTGCACGCCCAGCGGGTTGCAGTCCGCGTGCCCTTACGCGCCGGAGCAGAGAAGCGCGCGAATAGACTGGTGTTCTCGGCCCGGTCGCCTAGTGGTCCAGGGCGCTTCCCTTTCAAGGAAGAGGTCAGGGGTTCGAATCCCCTCCGGGCTACACGGCTCGCTCGCCTAGTGCTTCGGTAAGAATCCTCTCCGCGACTGCCGCTGCGCGAAGCGCGCGGTGATCCGTCATTGCGGCGGTGTGGATGTGGGGGGCGGCGGGCTCATGGAGATGAGTTTGCGCCGCGCCACCGCGATCGCCGCGGCGACGAAGCCCGTGATCGCCGCCATCGCGATCACCTGTGGCGTCGCTACATCGAGCTGCAGCGCGATCACCGCGGCCACCGCGCCGGCGATGCCTCCCTCGATCACGTCGCGGACCACCTGCCCAATAGGCGAGTTGAGCCACCGTGCGACCTTCATCGTCCCCTCCGTGTTGCTGGCACGACGCGATTGGCCGGCCTATCTGCGTCCGTGGGTTGGCGTTTGACAACCTAGCATTCGCGCTCGGTCGCGTCGCGACGCTCGGATGTGCAGACCGAGGGCGGATGAGCACACGGGACGGATGGTCGAGCGATGCACGAATCGGCTGCCGCTCGCGGAGCGGTGGTAGTTCGTCGCCCAAGGCATGAAGGAGACTTGAGTCTCCCGATGGGTCGGCCTACGCGGTAGCAGAGTCCTCGAAGCGCACCGTCAGCATCGCGCTGCATCTTCCACAGCGCATTGTCGCCAAATGTGGTTCGCCATTGCCGAGGCTGCGTACGAACGAGAGCTTGTCCTCGGGACCGATCGGTCGACGACAGCTCGGGCAGCGATCCTCGCCGCGCTGAAAGCGCGCGCGATCCGTCATGACGTCCCCGAAGCCACTGCGCTTCTTCCGGGCCATTACCCGCGCTCCGCCGGCTTCGGCGTCGTTCGCCGCGAGGGCGAGAAGACCTGCTCATCCGGCAGGCGCACGTGGTGATAGTCATGACGCGCGACCTCGTGATCGGTCCGAGCCGCGCTCGCGGCGTGAAGCGATGCCATCGACTTTTGGTCGACGACCCGAAATGACTCAAAGCACCCAACTAGCCGGCACGGAAATCCACCTGCGCGCATTCGGTTTCCTCTTTCGCGACTCGCCGTCGCCCTACGAATAGATCGCGAGGCGTTCCTGATGAAAGGGTACTCGTGCCTTGCGCTTGAGCTCCAGGAATTCTCGCTGCTGTGACTCGGTGACGAATGTCACGGCTTTGCCGCGTTCGCCTGCGCGTCCGGTGCGGCCGACGCGGTGCACGTACGTCTCGGGGTCTTCGGGTAGATCGAAGTTGACTACGTGGTCTATGCCCTCCACGTGGATGCCTCGCGACGCGAGGTTCGTCGCGACGAGCGTGGATAGTGTTCCGCGACGGAATGCCTCCAGCACACGCTCGCGTGCCCGCTGCGGGATGTCGCCGTGCAGAGCGCCCGCAGGGTGACCGAGACGGACGAGATCCTGCGCGAGCTTGTCGACGCCGCGCTTCGTGCGACGGAAGACGAGGACGCGGCTGGCTTCTTTCCGGGAGAGCACCTCCCGCAGCGCCCGCAGCTTGTCGGCGTGGAGCACCTTGACGAAGGCTTGGTCGATCGTGTCGATCGTCGGCTGTTCGGGTCGCACCGACAGCTTCACCGGATCGACGGTCATGCCGCGAGCGACCGCGTCGACCTCAGGTGTGATGGTCGCGGAGAAGAGCGCGGTCTGGCGGCCTTTCGGCAGCAGCGCGGCGATGCGACGGACGTCGGCGATGAATCCGAGATCGAGAAGACGGTCCGCTTCATCCAGGATCAGCACGCTCACACCGCGGAGGTCGAGAGTGCGCCTGGACACGAGGTCGAGCAGCCGGCCAGGCGTACCGACGATGACATGCGGCGAGGGGAATCGGAGCGTTCGCTCCTGCGCGCCGTAGCCGTTGCCACCGTAGAGGGCGGCGACCTTCACCTTGCGGTACTTCCCCAGCGTCTCGAAGTCGCGTGCGATCTGGAGGCAGAGTTCGCGCGTCGGCACGATCACTAACACGAACGGGCGTTTCACCGGCCCCTCGACCCGCTCCAGCAGCGGCAAGGCGAAGGCGCCGGTCTTTCCGGTGCCCGTCTGCGCCTGGGCGACGATGTCGCGGCCGGAACGTAGCACCGGGATGACTTTGGTCTGAATGGGTGTCAGCTCGGACCAGCCGAGCGCCTTTACGGCACGGCCGAGATCTGGATGGAATGCGATCACGCGGTGGAGTCCTTCTCTCGTGGGCGCCGCACAAAACGAGACCCGGAAGCACACAGCTCCCGGGTCGAATCTCTTACTACCCCGAATGTACTTGTGACTACAGTCTATAGGTAGGGATGTTGTTCTGCGCAGTCTCGCGGTTTTTCCCGAGTGACGATGTGCGATCAGAGCCTGCTCCCGGGTCAACGTTCAGGTGATCATCGACATGCCGACGCCGCCGTCTGCCGACAAGCCGAGCCCAGTTACGAGTCCGTGGTTCCGGCTGGACGATCCGATCGCGGGCTTGATCCTTCTGTTGGGCGGACTCAACCTAATGCGCGGGTTAGCAGTGCCGGGTGGGCTCCCTCGGGAAGGACCTGGACTTCTTGACCCGACGTACTGATTGGCCGGGGCGATCCTGGTGCTAGGCGCGCGACGTGACGCTCCATCGAGGCCGCGACCCTTCGCTAGACCGGCGCGAGGCGAATACATCCGTATCATTGAACGATACAGATGTATCATCTATTCATGCCCGATATCGAGCGTTCTGCGACCGAGGGCCGCCTCCTCGCGCTGCTGACGAGTACCCCGGGCCAAGAGTTCCATACGCGCGACCTCGTTCGGCGGATCCAGGGGAGCCCTCGGCCCGTACAGCTGGCCCTTGAGAAGCTCCTCCGCCAGGGCCTCGTCGAGAGTCGGCGCGTGGGTCCCTTGCGCATGTGGCACATGGATCCCGCGAATCCCGTGTACCCAGCGCTGCGCGACCTTTATGCGCGAACCGTCGGTCTCGTGGCGCAGCTCCGCGCGATCCTCGCGCGCGAGCCCGGCGTTCGTTGTGCGTTCGTGTTCGGTTCCTATGCGCGTGGGGACGACGACGTCCGCAGCGACGTCGATGTGCTCATCGTCGGTGAGCAACGCGGTCACGACTTTCTGGAGAAGCTTCAGTCGCTCGAATCAACGCTGGGCCGCGAGATCAATCCGGTCGTGTGGAGCGAGCGCGACCTTCTGACGAGGGTGCGTGCGAGGGCACCGTTCCTGATGACGCTGTTGGCGGAACCCAAGATCTGGATTGTCGGAGATGAGGATGAGTTCAACACGCGAACGCGCGAACTGGCTAGAACGTCATCGCGAGGTGGTTCGAGAGATACGGCCCGACCAAGCCGACGCAGAGGCAAAGGTCCGTCTCGCGGAACGCAACCTCGAGCGCGCTCGCTCACACGCCGAAGTCGATCCTGACCTGGCGCTCGTCGCCGCCGAGTCCGCGCTCGTGAACCTCGCCGACGCCATCCTTGCCGACGACGGCTTCCGTCTCCGCGGCAAGACGGGGTCGCACGAAGCGCGCTTCTCCTATCCCGGTCTGCCGCGCGGCTTTCGCGAACATTCCGCCCTCATCGCGGCAGCGCGCAAGGGCCGCAACACGGCGCTGTATGACACCGCCGGCGCCGTTGCGCCCAGTTTCGTCACCGAGGTCACTCGCGTCGTCAACGTGCTGCTCGAGCAAGTGCGTAATCGTTGATCCGCGCATTGTCGGCGCGTCCGGCCATCGGTCGCTTCCCTTCGCCGGTGTCTCCGACGGCCGCTTCCCTGACGCGCGGGGTTGGTCGGTCCGGCGCGCCTTTCGTCCGGCTTCGAATCACCTCCGGGCTACACGACTTCGCGGTGCCCGGGTCGATCGCGTGCGACTATCTCGGGCTATCACTTTGGCCGACCGATGTGATCGGCCGATCCCGCGGCTTGGGCACGAACGAGAGGAAGGTCCGCTGAGTGGGCACCGTGCGCGGCACCGACGCGGGATCGCGCGCACGGCCCCGGTGGAGGATCGTCGCCGCGCTGGGTGTCGCCGCCCTGGTTGCACTGCTCGCGGTCGGTGCATGGCTCGTCCGCGTCGAATCGAAGCAGCTCACATGGCAGTCCTTACTCAACGCCACGTACACCACGAGCATCACGCCGCGCGGCGCCGCCCTGCGCGACGGGACGTTCGAGGCGGAGGCGGCGCCGGGCTCGGCGTCGAAGATCACCGTGCGTCTCGCCGACATCGCCGCATTCGGGGATCTCGACGGGAACCTGGCTCCGGACGCTGCCGTCGTCCTCGTGAGCAGCGGTGGCGGCAGCGGGACGTTCGTCGAGCTCGCGGCGGTCCGCAACGAGCGTGGCGCGGCTCAGCCGGTGACGACCGTTCTCCTCGGAGACCGGATCCTCGTGCGCGAGGTCCGGATCGAGGGCAAACGCATCCTCGTGCGCCTGCGCGCGCGCGGCGCGACCGATCCGTTCAGCCTGCGCACCCGGGAGATCTCGCGCCACTACGCGCTCGACGGGAACAGCCTTGTCCTGCTCGACGAGTCGGAAGCGGAGGTCCAATCGACGCCGGCCGAGGACTACGTCTACCGTCCGGAGCGGCTCGACGTTGTAGTCGGCTCCTCGCGCTCGGTCGATGGCTCTCTTGCACCCGGACAGATCGCCTCCTACGTGGTGCATGGGCGCGCGGGCGAGATCCTCGATCTCATCGCTCGGAGCGATTTCGACAACGCGGTCCTGTCGGTCTCCGGCCTCACCGATGGGATGACGCTCGTGAGCCGACGCGAGTACGCGACTCAACGCTCCCTCGTCCTCCCAAGCGCGCAGGACTATTCCGTCAAGGTCGTCAGCGTTGCGGGCTACCGGCTCCCGTATGTTCTCCAAGTCCAACTGCGCGCAGCGTCGCAGGCAGCAGCACCGACCATACGGCCGTCCGAGGCGCCGCTCCCGTCGCGAACGCCGTCCCCGCTGCCGACGCCGTCGGGCGCGGCGGGCCTGGTGGAGCGCCCGCTCGTTCAGGCGTCCGAGTCCGCGGTGGCATTCGCGCGGTCTCGGGCTCCCATCTGGGGAGTTGCGATCGTCGTCCCATCGCGCGGCCTCGTATTCGCCGAGAACGCCGACACCCAGGTCCCCGTAGCCAGCATCGTGAAGGCGCTCGTGCTCCTCGTCGTGCTCGAGCAAGCGCGCGAGGATCATCGTCCCGTCTCGGAAGAGGACCTTGCGCTGCTGTGGCCGATGATCACGGAGAGCGACAACGACGCGACCTCGCAGCTATGGGAGCACATCGGGCGAGGCCAGGCGGTGTCGTCATACCTGCGCAGCGTGGGCGTCGGTGGATTCACGCCAGATCCGGGGACGTCCTGGGGCGCGAGCTTCGCGTCAGCTCGCGCGATGGCGGCGATCCTCGGGAAGCTGCTGGGTGGCGAGATACTCGATGCGCCGTCGCGTGCGCTCGCGATTCGCATGCTGGGTGCGGTCGTGCCAGAGCAGCGTTGGGGCGTCACGGCGGGGACCGATGTGGCAAGCGGTGACCGCGTCGCGCTGAAGAACGGGTGGTATCCGGGAGAAGAAGGCTGGCGTGTCAACAGCACCGGCATCGTCTGGCCGCGAGCAGGTGACGCCTACGCGATCGCGATCGTCACCGGCGGGCGAGTGAGTTGGCAAGAGGGTATCGAGACGATCGAGGGCATCGCCGCGCCGTTGAACGCCACGATGCGATCGGTCCGGTCATGACCGCGACGCTGTCGAACCGCACGCTTCCGAACGTCCTTCTGCTCGCGGTCGCCCTCGTCGTCGTCGTCTGTGCGCCGACGGGCACGGCGGCGTCGGGTGTCACCTCGTCCGTCTCCCCGCCCGATCCGTCGAACGCCACATTCAAGATCGAACGCGACACCGTTGCGCTTGTGAACGGCCGCGCCGAGCGCGAGGCCGCGCCGGGATCGGCGACGAAGGTCACAACGACGCTCGCCGATCCGCGCGCGTCAGGGGACGTGGACGGCGACGGGCGACCCGATACGGTCGTCATCCTCATCTACCAGCCGGGCGGCAGCGGAACATTCTTCTACGTCGCGGCGCTGCTGAACGTCAGTGGTGGCGTCACGACGACGCCGGCGGTCCTGCTCGGCGACCGCATCAAGGTCACTGGGGTGAAGCTAGACGGCCGCACGATCGTGGTCGACGTCCTCGATCGGACCGCCGGCCAGCCGCTGAGCGAGTCGCCCTCCGTCGCCTCGACGAAGCGTTTCGTCGTCGACCGCGGAGCGCTCGTCGCGCAGTAGCGAGGTGGCCTGCTTCAAGGAAGAGGTCAGGAGTTCGAATCCCCTCGGGCTACAAGGTCGCGTCTAGCGAGTCGCGGCAAGGCGCTTGAGCTGACCGGCGACGGCCTCGAGCGGCGCGACGCTGCGCTCCGCGCGGCACAGGATCAGCGCACCCTCCATCGCCGCTAACGCAGCGACCGCGAGCGTCCTCGAACGAGCCGCCGGAAAGCCCGCCGCGCGTAGCTGTGACGCGAGCAAGTCCACCCACGAATTGAACGCGGCGCGGACCGCCGCCATCAGCTCTGTGGCCTCCGGCATGATGTCGACAGCCACGCCGGCGACGACGCACCCCGCCGCGCCGTTCGATGCGACCACGATCTGCCTCCACAAGTCGATGAAGCATTTGAGGACGCCGACCGGCGTGTTGGCGGCGCAGGCGCCCTGCTTTGCCAGGACCCACTCCGACGTGGCGCGGATCGCTTCCTTTGCGAGCT
>Ga0209058_1005056_pt1 | contig 10405 bp, 11 predicted proteins | sample GraSoiAngelo_147_FD_185904 | JGI IMG/M metagenome (GOLD analysis project Ga0209058, IMG submission 185904) | Grasslands soil microbial communities from the Angelo Coastal Reserve, California, USA - 14_1009_05_40cm (SPAdes) (version 2) | ecosystem: Environmental > Terrestrial > Soil > Grasslands ... | reverse complement strand
AGGCAGGCCGGGAACGTCTCCCCCTCCTGGCGCCGGTCGAACATGTGATAGCCCACCTGCGACACGTCGATCCGCCGCGTGCGCAGGCACTCGGCGATCATGGCGCCGGTGAAGTTCGACACGCCTATGAAGCGGGCGCGCCCGGAGGTCACGACTTCTTCGAGTGCGCGCATGGTCTCGTCGAACGGCGTCGCCGCGTCAGGCCAGTGGACCAGGAGCACGTCGACCCAGTCGGTGCGCAGCCGCTTGAGACTCAGGTCGACCTCGCGCAGGATGTTCGCGCGGCTCGCGTCGCGGAGCGGCCCGAGCTGGCCGGGCGGCGGCGGCTTCACGCCGCACTTGGTGACGAGGATCACGTCGCGCCGGCGCTTCTCGAGCGCCCGCGCCACCACTTCCTCCGAATGGCCGCCCCCGTAAGCCGGCGCGGTGTCCACGCAGTTCACGCCCCGGTCGAGCGCGCGATGGATCGCCTTGACGGCCTCGTCGTCTTCGATCGCGCCGTAGCGGTCGCCGGCCATCGGCCAGCAGCCGAAGCCCATCACGGACACCTGCAGCCCGGTCCTGCCGAACGGACGGTAGCGCATGGTCGGCGCTCCTACGCCGTCGCGGCCTTGAGATCGTCGAGCTGGCGGCGAGCGCCGGCGATCATCGAGGCGAGATCGGACGTCAGCATGATCATGTCGAAGCCGCGCTTCACGGCGCCGGCCGCGAACGCCGCGCTCGCGCAGTGCATGACCGCCTTGATCCCCGCCTTGTGGGCCGCGTCGCGGATCTTGTCGCACGTGGCGATGTGCACTGGGTCGGGGTTGTCGCCGCGCGGCGCCATGCCGAGCGCGAACGAGAGGTCTGCGGGGCCGATGTACACGGCGTCGAGCCCCGGGGTGGCGCAGATCTTCTCGAGGTTGGCCAGACCTTCCTTCGTCTCGATCATCGCCATCACGACGATCTCGTCGTTCGCCTTCGCCACGTAGTCGCTGCCGCCGTAGTGGACGGCGCGGACCGGCCCCGACGAGCGCATGCCCACCGGCGGATAGCGGCACGCCGCCACCGCCTTCGCCGCGTCCTCGGCGGTGTTGACCAGCGGCACGATGACGGCGTAGGCGCCCAGGTCGAGCACCTTCATGATCGTGGGCGGATCGTTCCACGGCACCCGCACGACCGGCACCGTTTCGGTCTGCGAGATCGCCTGGAGCATCGGCCAGACGTCGTTCATGTCGGTCAGCCCGTGCTGCATGTCCACCACGAGGGCGTCGAACCCCTGCCGGGCCATGACCTCCGCCGTGAACCCGTGGGACACCGAGAGCCATCCGAGCGTCACCCACTTCCTGTCCTTCCACATCTGCTTGATCTTGTTCGGTCGCACTGTCGCACCTCGCGTTGTGATTGAGTACGATGTGGCCGGTCTCCCCGGCGAGCACGCGCAGGGTAGCACACGGCGAAGCACGACGCCCGCGTCTGGATTAGTATCTGTCGGGCGCGAGGCGGCCGCCCGCGTTCGCTCCAGGGAGGCTCCAAATGATCGTCGACATCCACGCCCATTACTTCCCCAAGGAATACAACGACCTGCTCCTGCGCATCGGCGGGCGCAGCCTGCCGGAGGCGGCGCGGCCCACCACCGCGCGGCCGATGCGGAACGACGACGCGGCCGGCATCCCGACGCGCCTTGAGCAGATGCAGGAGGCCGACGTCCAGCTGCAGGTGCTCTCGCCGGCCGCGAGCCCACCCTATGCCGAGAAGGAGGCCGACGCCGTCGCCGCGGCGCGGCTCATCAACGACAGCTACGCCGATCTGGCTCGGAAGCATCCCGGCCGATTCAACGCGGTGGTGTCGCTGCCCCTGCCCCACATCGACGCCTCGCTGCGCGAGATGGAGCGCGGGCTCGACCAGCTCGGCATGCTCGGCGTGTCGATGACCTGCTCGTGCTTCGACCGCTCCACCGCGGAGGCGGAGTTCGAGCCCCTCTACCAGGAGATGAACCGGCGCCGGACCGTGCTGAACTACCACCCCATTCAGAACGGCATCTGCTCGCCGATGATCAACGACTACGGCTTCACGGTCTCGGTTGGCGCCTCGCTCGAGGACGCCGCGATCGTGCTGCACCTGATCGCCCGCCGCCTGCCGGAGCGCTTCCCGAACATCAACTACGTCGTTCCCCACCTGGGCGGCATCATCCCGATGCTGCTCCAGCGCCTCGACAACCAGGCGCCGCGCCAGCATCCGAATCTTCCAGAGCGCCCGAGCGTCACCGCGCGCCGCTTCTACTACGACATCGTCGGTCACGGCTCGCACGCCGGCATCCTCTGCGCCTGGAAGGCGTTCGGCGCCGACCACCTCGTGGCCGGGAGCGACTATCCGGTGCTGCTCGCCTTCGAGACGTACCGGCAGAACTTCTACTACCTCAGCGAGGCAGGCCTGCCGGCCGGCGACGTCGACAAGATCCTCCACCACAACGCCCAGATCGTCCTGGGCCTGCCGCACTGAGTCCGAGGGACGCATGATCTACATGGTCGAGATGGCGCTGCTGGACACCGCGCGGCGCGCCGAGTGGGACACCTGGTACGCGAGCCATCAGCACCGGCTGCTGTCGATCCCCGGCTTTCGCGCGAGCCAGCGCTTCGAGGCGATTCATCCGGCGCCGTCGCCGTTCGTCGCGCTCCACCAGGTCGACTCGGCCGACATCTTCACGGGCCCGACCTACAAGGCGAAGGCGGGGCCGACCAACACGGGCGAATGGCAGTCGAAGATGAACAACTGGCATCGCAATCTGTTCGCGATGGACCGGAGCCCCGACGTCCCGATGGACGCGCGGCTGGTCGTGGTGGAGGACGGCGGCCCCGCAGCGCTCGGGGATCGTGTCACCGTGCAATGGATGGACGCGGTCGGCCTCGACCGCAGCGTGAAACGGCGGGGGCTCGCGGTCATGCCTCCCACGACGGCGGATCGGCTCGTGGGCACGCCGGGCATGCGCGTGCTCAAGCCGCTCGCCCCGCGCCTGACGAGCCAAGGAGCCTAGCGGGTCAAACCCGTTCGAGAATCACGACGGGGATCTCGCGAGTCGTGCGCGCCTGATACTCCTCGTACGGCGGCCAGATCGCGGTCATCGTCTTCCACAGCGCCGGCTTCTCCGCCGCCGAGGCGGTGCGGGCGCGCGCCTTGAAGCGATCGGCCATCACCTGCACGTAGACCTCCGGCTGTGCGACGAGGTTCTGGTACCAGCCCGGATGCTCGGGCGCCCCGCCGCGCGAGGCCACGACCAGATAGCGATCGCCGGCGCGGCCGTAGATCAACGGCGTGGTCCGCGGCTGGCCGGAGCGCCGGCCCGTCGTCGTCAGCAGCAGCGTCGTGACGCCTTCCCAGTCATGTCCGTCACGGCCGCCGGTCTCGAGATACCGCTTGGCGTGCGCTTGCTGCCAGCCGGGCGGCCGGCTTCCGGGTCCAGGTCTGACGGTCGACATGGTCGCTATCTCCTCTCATGCCTTGTGCCAGTTGGCGAGATTCCAGAACGACGAGTCCCAGCCCGAGTGCGCCATGCCGCGGAGCCGCGCGGTGGCGGCACCCACGCCGTTGCGCCAGACCACCGGGATGACCACGACGTTCTGGATGAGCAGGTCGTTCATCCGGATGAACATGGCCGCGCGCTTGACCGGATCCATCTCGTGCTCGGCCCCTTTGTAGAGGCGGTCGTACTCCTCGCTGCGCCAGCGCGTGATGTTCCGTCCTGCCCACTTGTTCTCTTTCGCGGTGAGCTCCCAGGAGACGAACTGGCGCATCCCGAGCTGGGGATCGATCGCCGTCTGTGTGTTGTACATCTGGAGGTCCGTGTAGAAGTGCGAGTACGTATCGGGGTTCGCGGCATCCGAGGAGAAGAAGACCGAGGCCACGACCGATTTGAGCTCCACGTCGATCCCGGCCTTGGTACACGCCTGCTTGACGATGGCCTGTGTCTTCTGCCGAGGGGCGTTGATCGAGGTCTGATAGACGAACCGAAGACGCTTTCCGGCCTTCGTCCTGATCCCGTCGGCGCCGCGCTTCCAGCCGGCCGCATCCAGGACATGATTCGCCTTGTCGACGTTGAACTCCCATCGCATGTTGGCGGATCGGAACCGGCTGGGCGCGTTCAGGAAGTTGGGCGTGGTCTGAGCCTGACGGCCGTAGATTTGCTCCTGCACGGCCGCGCGGTCGACCAGGAGGTTGAGGGCCTGGCGAACGACCGGGTCACCCAGAAGGGGATGGGTCGTCTTGATGCTGGAGCGCTCGCCGTCGACCTCCTTCCACGGATCGGTGAAGTTGCACTGGATGTGCTCGATGCTGCTCGTCGACCAGGTCTCGATGCGACCCTTGCCGCTCTGCTCGAGGCGCCGGAGCAGGTCGTCTTCCACCAGCATGTTCCAGGCGTAGTCGAACTCTCCGGTCTGGAGCACGGCGCGCGCCGCGGAGGCGGCATCGCCGCCGCCTTTCATCTCCAGCGTGTCGAAGAAGGGCCGATTGGGCATGTGGTAGGCGGGATTCAATTCGGCCCGGACGACGTCGCCCGGCTTGAAGTCGACGAACCGGTAGGGACCGGTGCCGACCGGCTTGAGGTTCGTGGGAGCTTCGCGGGACTTCGCGCCCTTGTAGGCGGCGAAGAGGTGCTTGGGGAGGACCGCACGGCTCCCGCAGAAGGCGTCGAACCAGAACGGCATCGGGTTCTTGTAGACCACCTTGACGGCGTGGTCGTGCAGACGCTCGACCCGATCGATGTCCCGGTAGGACTGGATCCACACGCCGGCGGTGGCGGGATCGGCCGCGTACTCCCAATTGAAGACGACGTCGTCGGCCGTGAAGGACTTGCCATCGTGCCAGACGACGTCCTTCTTGAGCCGCCAGACCACCCAGGTGCCATCCCGGCCGAGGTCGCCGTTGTCGACGGTGGGGATGCCGGCGGCCAGGATAGGGACAAGATTGCCATCGGGATCGTACGCCGCGAGCGGCTCGTAGAAAATGCGCGAGGCGTCGGTGTCCTTCTGGCCGGTGCCGAAGTGGGGGTTCAGAAGGGTCGGCGCCTGCCACCAGAGGACGCGCAGCGGGCCGCCACCGCCACGCCGGGTTGGCGCGAACGCCGGCCGCGTCTGCGCGCGGGCGACCCCGGCGGCGGCGAGCATGCCCGCCGCCATCGTGGCCGTGAGCCCGAGCGCGGTCATCGCGCGGACAAACGCGCGACGCGAGAGATGTCCTGCCTTGACCTGGCCGATCGTGTCATGGAGCGCATGTTCGTCCATGGCCTGGTCCCCTCTAGCGTGATCGGGCGGTTTATTCGCTCGCCTCGGCGGGGTCCCTAAGCCCCGCGACGGCCGGCCGCTCGCACCGCGGCACGCAGGGCAGCGCCCGGCCCGTAGACCTCTGGATTCACTATATTGAGTGGACACTGCCCGGTCAGGGCGCGCGCGATCTCTTCCCCGCACCGTCGCGGCACCTGCGCCACCGCGGCCGACGAGAAATAGGCCGCGTGCGGCGTGGCGATGACGTTGTCCATCCTCAACAGCGGATTGTCGCGCGCGATCGGCTCCTCCTCCCACACGTCGAGCGCGGCGCCGGCCAGGCGCGTGGCCTCGAGCGCGCGCGCGAGCGCCCGCTCGTCGACCACCGGGCCGCGCGAGGTGTTGATGAGGATCGCCGTTGGCTTCATGCGGCGGAAGAACGCGTCGCCGATGAGATAGCGCGTCTCCGCGTTCAGCAGCGTGTGCACCGAGACGTAGTCCGAGCGCTCGGCGAGCGCCTCGAGCGAGACGCGCTCGACGCCGAGCGCGGCGAAGCGCGTGTCGTCCACGTAGGGGTCGCAGGCGATCACGTTGGTCTCGAACGCCGCCACGCGGCGGGCGAAGGCGCTGCCGATGTTGCCCAGGCCCACGATGCCCACCGTCTCGCCGTGGAGCGCGCCGGTGTGAGCGCCCGGCACGCCGCCGCCCCACACGCCCGCGTGCACCTGGCGGTCCATCGTGAGGATCTTGCGGTTCCAGGCCAGCAGCAGCGCGAGCGCGTGGTTGGCGACCTCGCGCACCCAGAGGTCGGGGATGTTCACCACGACCACGCCGAGCTCGGTGGCGGCCGGCACGTCGATGACGTCGTAGCCGACGCCGGTGCGGACCACGGTCTTGAGCCCTTCGAGCGCGCTCATCACGGCGCGAGTCACCGGCGAGGACACGACGACCATCGCGTCGGCGTCTCGCGTGCGGGCGATCAGCTCGTTCTCATCGCCGATGAACGGCAGCGAGGTCATGCGGGCGGGCACGTGGGCGATCGCGGCCTGGCAATCGGCGTAGTCGCGCTCGCCACGCCCCTGGATGACGTAGACGTGGAAGGCCTGGTCGGTCATGATGGCTCTGGGCTGCGGATCGAGCGGCATCGTTCGTGGCAGTGTACACGAGGTGGTGCGCGCCGCAGGCCGTCGCGGGGCTGGGGCCCCGCCGGCCGAGGCGCGGCGATGAATAAAGGAGACGCGATGGAGTTGGGGCTCAAGGGTAAGGCCGCGCTCGTGACGGGCGCCAGCGAAGGCATCGGCAGCGCGGTCGCGCGCAAGCTGGCCGACGAAGGCGTGCGCGTCGCCATCTGCGCGCGCACCGAGTCGAAGCTGAAGGACACGGCGGCCGAGATCGCCCGGGCCACCGGGATGCAGATCGTGCCTATCGCCGCCGATCTCAGAACGCTCGACGGCTGCCGCGGGTTCGTCGACCGGGCGGCCGAGCGGCTGGGCGGCGTCGACATCCTGGTCAACAACGCCGGCGCGTCGACCTTCGGGCCCTTCGTCGATTTGCCGGACGAGGCGTTCGTCGACGCGATCAACGGCAAGCTCCTGGGCTACATCCGTTGCGCCAAGGCGGTCATCCCCCACATGCGCCGGCGTGGCGGCGGCGTGATCGTCAACATCACGGGCACGACGCAGCAGGCCGTCCCGCTGCACACGGCGGGCAGCGCGTGCAACGCCGCGCTCCGCATGTTCAGCAAGGAGCTGTCGATCGAGCTCGGCCCACTGAACATCCGGGTGAACAGCCTGGCCCCGGGCCGGATCCAGACCGCGCGGGGCGATCAGCTTCTGCATGCAACCGCCGCTGCGCAGGGCGCGTCGCCGGCTGACGTGCTGGGCCAGCTCGTCAAGACGATCCCGTCGGGCCGGCTGGGCGCGATCGACGACATCGGCGACGCGGTCTGCTTCCTGGTCTCGGAGCGAGCCACCTACGTCAACGGCGCGGCGCTGGTGGTCGACGGCAGCAAGTCGGTCGTGATCTAGACTGGAATATGCGCCGCAGGCCGTCGCGGGGCTGGGGCCCGCCGGCCGAGGCGCAGCTATACATAATGGCCGCCGGAATGGACTTCCTGATCATCCGCCACCCGGCGCCGGCTGCGTGCACGCCGGTGCTGGTGAGCGTGCCCCACTACGGCACGCAGCCCCTGCCCCACATCAGTCGCGACGACTATAGCGAGCCATGGTTCGAGACGTTCGCTTACGGCTTCGCCGACACCTTCGTGGGCGATCTCTACAGCGACCTGCACGAGCACGGCGCGACCGTCCTCACCACGCCGTTCTCGCGCATATTCGTCGACGTCAACCGCCGCCGCGACGACTTCGAGCATCAGGACGGCGAGGTGCGCTCGCGGCGCGGGGTGGTGCGCACCCACACCATGCGCGACGTGCCCATCTTCAGGCAGCCGCTCGGGCTCAGCGATCTCGAGGAGCGCCTACGGGCGATCTACGATCCCTACTACGCGGCGCTCGAGCGGCTGCTCGACGCGCTTCATCGGGTCCACGGCCACGTGCTGCTGCTCGACGGCCACACTGGCAGCCCGCGTCGGATGAAGGACCACCAGGTCATCATCGGCACGCGGCACGACACGACCTGCGCTCGCGAGCTCGTGGAGACGGTCGCCCAGATCTTCACGCGCCACGGCTTCGAGGTGCACCAGAACGTCAGCGGCTACGCGGGGGGCAACATCGTGGCCACGTTCGGCCAGCCCCAGACCCGGCGCGTCCACGCGCTCCAGCTCGAGGTCAACGCGTCGCTGCTCATGACGACCACCCGTGACGAGTTCATCGCTCAGGTGTCGCGCGGCGAGATCCCTCAGAAGGCCGACGAGAACATCGCCCGCGTTCGGCGGTGCCTGCAGGAAGTGCTGGCGGCGCTGCCCGCCGTCCTCGCCGCTGTCGGCGACTAGAGCTGAGCGGTAGCGGTCCGGGTACGGTCCGCAAGGTACTTGACGCCGGGTCCGTTTGCGCTGACTCTCGGGGGCATCGGAGACCTCTCCGCCCTGCTCCGACCGATAGGGGCCTTGCGTGTCGTAGAGGAGGCGCCCATGTCGAACAAAGTGAGGGTCAATCAGGCGAATCCCGCGGAGCTCCTGGAGCTCCCGGGCATCGGTCCCGAGCAGGTCCGGGCAATTCTCGCGTTTCGCGCCGAACACGGGCCCATCCAGGATGCGAGCCAGCTCGCGAAAATCCTGGGACTGTGGCCCGTCTCCGAGGCGATGTGGGAGCATGCGGAGTTCATTCCCTCGGACAGCACCGCTCCTGAAGCACCGGGCGCGTAGACAGGAGGTCAGCCATGGTGATCCGCATTACGTGGGGCAAGCTCCGGACTGGCGCATGGAAAGACTTCGAACGCACCTACCGGGAGAACGTCCTCACCAAAGGCAAGAGCCTCAAGGGGCTGCGCGGCCGCTGGCTGGCCCAGGACGAGGCGGACAAGGACACGGGATTCGCGGTGAGCCTGTGGGACGACACCGCGGACATGCAGGCCTACGAGCAGAGCGCGCTCTACCGGGAGATCATGGCTCCGCTCCAGCCATTCTTCGTCGGTGAGTACAAGACGTATCGCTGCGACGTGAAGTACAGCGACGTCGGCAAGTAACCCGCCGGGCTACCCCAGGAAGAGCTCGCAGGTCTCGAGCCAGGCCTGCGTCGTGAGCGCGAGCGATTCGACGTCGACTCGCTCGTCGTTGCCGTGGAAGCGTCCAGACATCGCCTCGGCGGTCAGGGCGCGCGAGAAGAGACCGAAGCCGTAGGCGACCGCGCCGTGCTCGCGGAAGTACGGCGCGTCGGTGAAGCCGACGATCAGGCGCGGGAGCAGCTTCGCGCCGGGATAGTGCGCGTCGACCACCCGCCCGAGCACGTCCCAGAGCGGCGTGCCCGTCGGTGAGACCGACGCCTGCTTCGAGAAGAGTTTCTCGACCACGACCTCTTCGGACAGATCGCCGAGCGCCTTGTCGATATGACGGCGGACCTCGTCCTCGTTGTCCCCGGGAATCGTCCGGATGTCGACCTCGATGTCGACCGTGTCGGGAATCACATTCGTCTTCACGCCGCCGCGGCACATGTTCGGCGAGAAGGTCGTGTGCGTGGTCGACCACGCGAACCGCGCGAGCCCCGCGGGCAGCCTGGCGATGGTCTCGTCGACGCGGGATGGATCCACCAGCGCGGCCTTGACGGCCGGGTCGAGCTCGAGCGAGCCGACGAAGTTGCGCCACAAGTCGTCGACGTACGGCGCCGGCCGGTACTCGGCCAGCCGCGAGACCACGTGCGCGGCCTTGACCAGCGCGTTGTCGGAGCCATACGGCATCGAGCCGTGGCCGGGCGTGCCATTCACGCGTAGCCGGCGCCACGCCACGCCCTTCTCGCCGACGTGCACCGTGACGTTCAGCTCGCCGCCGTGCGCGCTGACGGTGCCGCCGTTCTCGGTCAGCAGATAGTCGGCCCGCAGCGAATCCCAGTGGCGCTTGCACACGTGGCCGGCGCCCAGGGCGCCGCCGGCCTCCTCGTCGGCGCACGCGAGATAGACCAGCGTGCCGCGCGGGCGCCACCCGCGTCGCGCCAGCGCCTTGAGGGCGACGGCCTGAGAGGCCGTGAGGTTCAGCATGTCGATCGCGCCGCGCCCCCACACCTCGCCGTTCACCAGCTCGCCGCCGAACGGATCGCGCGTCCAGTTGGCGGGCGTCACGGGGACGACGTCGGTGTGACCCATCAGGCACAACGTCGGCGCCGTCGGGTCGCTGCCCTGGATGCGAGCGACGAGGCTCTTGCGGCCCGGCGCGCCGTCGGGCTCGTACACTTCGATGTCCAGGCCGCTGCCTTCGAGATACCCGCGCAGCACGTCGCTGGTCCGCACCTCCTGGCCGGAGGCGACAGTGCCGTCGTTCACGCACTGGTTGCGGATGAGCTGCTGGAGCAGCTCGACGGTCTGCGCGGTCAGCGCGTCGTTCATGCGCCGGGCGCCTTTTACGGCTTCGGCGTGTTGCGGGTCAGGAACTCGCCGACCCGGCGGATCGACTCGGCCAGGTGCGTCGGCGCGCGCCAATCTTTCTGGATCTCGAGGTTCGGGGCCAGCCGCGCGATCTCGGCGCTGGTCTCGGCCGGATGCGGCTTGTCGGTGCCCGGCTG
>Ga0209058_1005051_pt1 | contig 10408 bp, 4 predicted proteins | sample GraSoiAngelo_147_FD_185904 | JGI IMG/M metagenome (GOLD analysis project Ga0209058, IMG submission 185904) | Grasslands soil microbial communities from the Angelo Coastal Reserve, California, USA - 14_1009_05_40cm (SPAdes) (version 2) | ecosystem: Environmental > Terrestrial > Soil > Grasslands ... | reverse complement strand
AGACTGATCGATTTGCCGAGAACACGCGGTTTTCGTATCCGGTTTTCCAGAGTGCACGTGCTCTTCTCCCGAAGAATGTGAGCATGGCAGCAATGACGTGGCCGGCTGATTTTTATGTGAGGTTCGCTAACGCCACGCCGGAAATGGTGAGCGGCCAGCTTGTCTCAGGGAACTATTTCGAAACCCTGGAAACTTATGCCACCCTAGGCCGCACACTTAATCCCGATGACGAGCAGGTGGCCGGTGGCAATGCGGTGGCTACGATCAGCTATGGATGTTGGGAACACCGCTTCGGGCGCGACCCCAGCGTAATTGGCCGCAAGATCGTCGTGAACGGAATGCCATTCGAAGTGGTCGGAGTTACTGCGCCAGGTTTCTTCGGGGCAAGGGCTGGAACTGCGCCAGATTTCTGGCTGCCGGTCACCGCGCAGTCGGCGGTCCACTATGCGCAGCATTACAGCCAGACGGAAGCGGCACAGTTCGACAAGCCCTGGGTTCCTCAACTGGACATTCGCTGGCTCCAGTTTATCGTGCGCGTCAAAGATCGACTCACTGTTCCCCAAACGATGGCCGCGCTTAACCAGGTCTTCCGTCAAGACCGCGATCGCGATGCCGCGGGACTGAACGATCCTCAAGAGCGCCAAGCCTTTCTCCGCGCTCGCTTGGATCTGGAACCGGGAAGCCGCGGATTATCCACGCTGCGGCGGAGTTTCTCTCAGCCCTTGCTGATCTTGATGGCTGTGGTCGGACTTGTGCTGCTGATCGCATGCGCCAACCTAGCTAATCTCTTGCTGGCGCGCGCCGCTGGACGTGAACGCGAGATCGCCGTCCGTCTCGCGATGGGAGCAAGCCGCGCCCGATTAATCCGGCAGCTTTTGACCGAGTGCATATTCCTTTCCGCGTTGAGCGCGGCACTTGGAATCGCCGTGGCTCAGTGGTGTAGCTCCATCCTGCCCAGGTGGGCATCGAGCGGAAGCTCTCCGATCCCTTTGAACCTTGCGCCCGATGGGCGCGTGCTTCTGTTCAGCATTGCCGTTGCAGTGTTGACGGGAATCCTGTTCGGCTTGGCTCCGGCATTACAGGGCTCGCGAATTGACCCAATGCACGCACTGAAAGCCACGTCGCGGGGGTTCTCTGGCAGCGGCGGTGGGAGCGGCGGGTCGTTCAAACAGTCGCTCGTGGCCTTCCAGGTGGCCATATGTGTAGTGCTTCTGGTCGGTGCAGGTCTATTTCTTCAGACCCTGCGCAATTTCCTTACGCTCGACCCGGGTTTTGACCGCGATCACATCTTGACGGTATGGCTGGACACGCACATGGCTGGCTACAAGGCAGATCAACTGCCGTCTCTTTACAAGCAGTTGATCGAGCGTGTGGAAGCCGTTCCTGGCGTAAGCTCGGCGTCTCTGGCTAGCTGTGGTCTCGCGGTTGGATGCGCCGATGCAAGTGACATCTATCTGCCCGGCGTTCCGCACACGAATGGCGAAACCGACGCTCAAGAGCGGCGCGTGAGCCAGCACTTCTTCGCTACTGCCGGAATTCCCCTGGTTGCAGGCAGGGACTTTGCGACAACCGACGCCGAAAGAAGTCCCGCCGTTGCCATTGTGAATCAAGCCTTCGTCCGTGAATTCCTGAAAAACAAGAACCCGATCGGCCAATACTTTGGCTATGACGCAAGCAATGACCATCGATTTCAGATTGTCGGGGTGGTTAAAGATGCGCGTGTAAATGACATCCGCGAAAGCGCGCTACCGATGATCTATCACTCACTGGCTCAGGATGTCGTTGATGTCGAGAGCCTCGATGTACACACTCTGGGTTCTCCGAGCCAGCTCATTGCCCAAATCAGACAAGCGGTTCGCAATGTCGATCCGAGTTTGCCGATCGGGGGAATTAATACGCTGGCCGAGCAGGTAAGCAACAACCTGGCGCAGCAACGGCTTATTGCCCGGTTGACTACGATTTTCGGCTGTGTCGCTCTCGGCTTGGCCTGCCTGGGTCTTTACGGAGTGATGTCGTACAAGGTTGCCCGCCGCACCAGTGAATTGGGAATCCGGTTGGCGCTGGGTTCTAGTCCTTCCGGAGTGCTGCGGCTCGTAATGCGCGAAGCTCTCGCAGTTGTCAGCATCGGCATCGCGACTGGGCTGCTCCTGTCTTTGATTAGCACACGTTTAACGGCCAGCTTACTGTTCGGACTAGGCCCGCGCGACCCGGTTACCTTTGCAACTGCCGCCAGCACTCTCTTAACAATCGGCCTTCTGGCGAGCTACATTCCCGCGCGCCGTGCGGCCAAAGTCGATCCCATGGTGGCACTGAGGTACGAATAATGGACACTGTGGTACAAGACATTCGCTATGCGCTGCGCATGATCTGTAAATCGCCGGGGTTTGCTGCAGTCGCAGTGCTGACGTTGACTCTGGGCATAGGAGCCAACACGGCGATTTTCAGCGTGGTCAATGCTGCGCTGCTGCGGCCGCTGCCATTCAAAGATCCAAAGCAGCTGGTGCAGATTTGGCATGTGCCTCCGGCGAAGAGCTTTCCCGGGATGACGATGTTTTCCGTCTCCGCCGCCAATTACGTGGATTGGCACAATCAGAACCGTACGTTCGAAAAAATGGCGATCTATGCCTACTCCGGATTGAACCTGACCGGGAAAGGGCAAGCCGAAGCCCTGACTGCGGCTGCCGTTTCGCAGGATTTTTTCTCGGTTTTGGGTTCTGAGCCGATGCTTGGGCGAACGTTTTCGCCCGACGAAGATGAGCCAGGACATGGGAACGTTGCCATCCTTGGGTATGGGCTCTGGCAAACTCATTTTGGTTCGGATCGCGGAGTGATTGGGCAACAGATTTCACTCAATGGCCAGAGCTACACGGTCATTGGCGTCATGCCGCGGAGAATGCGGTTGCCGTCATGGGCGCAACTCTGGACGCCAATGGCATGGACCGCAAAGCAAGCCGCGGTGCGAGGTGAGCACCACTACATGGTGATCGCGCGCCTGAAGCCGCAAGTGGATACCAAGCAGGCGCAGGTGGAGATGACCACTATTTCCCGCCGCCTCGAACAGCAATATCCAGAAGATGACAAAGGCTGGGGCGCAATCGTGGTTCCGCTGCGCGACCAGATGGTGGGGGACGTTCGTCCGGCACTACTTGTGTTGTTGGGCGCAGTTGCATTTGTTCTGCTCATCGCCTGCGCGAACGTTGCGAATTTGTTTGTCGCGAAAGCGCTGGCGCGGCGCAAGGAAATTGCCATTCGAACGGCTTTGGGCGCAAGCCGTAGCCGCGTAGTGCAGCAGATCCTGACCGAGACAACTCTGCTCTCGATCGCAATTCGCGGTAAAGCTGATCTGGCGTTTCTTGCTGACCGGCTGCCTGCTTCGATCATGGTCACACTGGATGGATGGGTATTAGCGTTCACGCTTTCGATCTCTGTGTTAACGGGCATCCTGGCGGGCTTCGCGCCAGCCTGGCGGCTGACCAAGACTGATTTGAGCGAGGCAATGAAAGAAGGCTTGGGAAGAACTGACGCAGATGCCGGCGGAAACCGCACTCGAAGCGTGCTGGTGGTTTCGGAAGTTGCGTTGTCCTTGGTGCTGCTGATCGGCGCCGGGCTAATGATTCGCAGCCTGTGGCGGCTGCGCGGAGTTGACCCCGGGCTCGATCCTCACAACGTTCTCACCCTCTCGGCCTCAGTCTCCAACAAAAGATTCCCCGAGCCGCGACAACAGGTCGTTTTTTTCAACCAAGTGCTGGAGCGAGTGAGAACACTGCCTGGAGTGCAATCAGCCGCTGCTATCGATGCACTGCCAATCACCGGCGAGGGTTCCAATCAGCCGGTCGCGATCGAAGGCCGGCCGAAGGTTCCCATGTCCGACCAACCGGAAGTCGCAGTGCGTCTGATTATGCCTGGCTATCTCGAAGCCATGCGAATACCGCTGCTGCGGGGACGAAATCTGAACGACAGCGACACTGCTGATAGGCCCGCAGTCGTGCTGATCAGCCAATCCATGGCAAAGCGTTTCTGGCCGAATGAAGATCCTATTGGCAAGCACTTGACGCTGACGTTCTTTCCTGAAAAGTCGCGCGAGATCGTCGGCGTTGTCGGTGATGTGAAGCAGTGGGGCCTGGACGTAGTCGAGCCCGTGGCAACGTTGTATTTTCCGCTGGCTCAGATTTCGCCGTCGATCACGGCAGATTGGGCGTCATTTCCAATGACCCTTGTGGTGCGCTCAAGTTCGCAGCCGGCTGGCGTGGTTTCCGCAGTGACGGGCGCGGTTCATCAGGTTGATCCGGAAATTCCGATTGTTGATGTCCTGACAATGGAGGACCTCATCAGCAATTCACTCTCCCAGCAACACATGACCATGTTGCTGCTTGCAGCGTTTGCTGGATTAGCGCTTGTACTGGCTTCAGTGGGGATTTACAGCGTGCTCTCGTATGCGGTCAGAAGACGCCTGAGGGAAATTGGGATTCGCATGGCGCTCGGCGCGCAGGCGCGAGATGTGCTGCGCATGATTCTTGGCTACGGCGCGAAATTGGCAGCCATTGGTGTGGGTATTGGAGCCTTGTCAGCTTTCGGCCTGACTCGGCTAATGACCAGCCAGCTTTTTGGGATAACGGCAACGGACCCGGTTACATTCGCGACGGTCGCGCTACTGCTAGTGCTAATCGCACTGGCCGCCTGTTATTTGCCCGCACGCCGCGCAACCAAAGTCGACCCTATGGTGGCCTTACGCTACGAGTGAAAGGTTCAGGAGTTATTGATGATTCAACTGCGAAACGTCGAGCGAACTTACAAAACCGGCGCCGGAGTTACTTACGTCCTGCGGCGCATTGATCTGGATATTCGCGAAGGCGAGTTCATCACGGCGATGGGACCTTCAGGGGCGGGAAAGTCCACTCTGCTTAGCATTCTCGGCATGCTCGATGATGCGTGGAAGGGGGAATACTATTTTCTAGACAATCCAGTCCACAAGTTCAATCGCAAGAAACGCGCAGATCTGAATCGGCAGTACATTGGATTTGTCTTTCAGAGCTATCACCTGCTCGATAACCTGACCGTCTACGAAAATCTCGATGTGCCGCTTTCCTATCGCAATTTGCCTCGCTCGCAGCGCGCGAGCATGGTGGCCGAGATTCTTGATCGTTTTCAAATTGTGGGTAAGAAAGATTTGTATCCCAGCCAGCTCTCCGGCGGCCAGCAGCAGTTGGTAGGCGTAGCGCGCGCGGTGGTGGGCAATCCGAAGTTGATCCTTGCCGACGAGCCGACAGGCAACCTGCACTCCAGCCAGGCGAAAGAAATCATGGAGCTCTTCAAGAAACTGAATGATGCCGGGACCACCATCATTCAAGTAACACATTCAGAAGTGAACGCAGCGTACGGCAATCGCACGATTCAGTTATTTGATGGATGGATTGTGAAGGATCCAAGCGCGCGTGCAGCGATACCAGAGGTGGCCGCGAGGTAACATGCAATCGTTGCCCGCGACCCAAGACCTCCCAGCGTCGCCATGATCTAGAATTTCCTCTGCATGCCAGCCACTCCGAATTCGAATGCGCGCCTGTTGATTGCCGATGATCAACGTGACGTGTTAGAGGCGCTACGCCTTTTGCTAAAGCCGGAGGGCTTTGGAATTGAAACGGCCGGTTCACCCTCCGGCGTGCTTGATGCGCTTGCGGTTCGAGAATTCGAGGCCGTTCTGATCGATCTAAATTATGCCCGAGATACGACATCAGGTCAGGAAGGGCTTGATCTGCTCTCCCGTATTCAAGCGATCGACAGCACGCTGCCGGTGATTGTGATGACCGCCTGGGGCAGCGTGGAACTGGCCGTCGAAGCTATGCGCCGTGGCGCTCGTGATTTTATCCAGAAGCCCTGGGAGAACGCCCGGCTACTTTCCGTGCTGCGCACGCAGATCGAACTGGGCAGCGCGTTGCGTCGCGGGCAGAAATTGGAAGCGGAAAATCGTCTGCTCCGTGCCGAAAATCTGCCCACGTTTATTGCCGATTCTGAGGCAATGCAGCCCGTTCTGCGCCTGATCTCAAGCGTAGGACCTTCCGATGCAAACGTGCTGATCACGGGCGAACACGGAAGCGGAAAAGAAGTTGTAGCGCGCACGCTGTACGCGCTGTCCAATCGGGCGTCGCGTCCGCTAGTGGCGGTGAATACCGGCGGTTTGCCGGAGGGCATCTTCGAAAGCGAATTGTTCGGCCACGTGCGCGGCGCGTTCACCGATGCTAAGACAGACCGCATTGGCCGGTTTGAACTCGCTCACGGTGGAACGCTCTTTCTTGACGAGATCGCAAATATCCCTCTCTCGCAGCAAGCCAAATTATTGCGCGTCCTTGAAACAGGAGAGATGGAGCGTGTCGGCTCGTCGCAAACCAAGCGTGTGGATGTGCGAGTCATTTCGGCAACGAACGCGGACTTGAATGACGAAGTTGCCGCCGGGCGATTCCGACAGGACCTCCTGTTTCGCTTGAATACGGTTGAAATTCAGGTTCCAGCGTTGCGGGAGCGGCGGCAAGACATTGCTCCTTTGGCGAATTATTTCTTGAGCCGCTATGCGCAACGTTATCGCAAGCCGGCGAAGAGTTTCGATCCTTCAGCGATGCAGGCGATGCTGGAGTACTCCTGGCCGGGCAATGTGCGCGAATTAGATCATGCCGTGGAACGCGCGGTGTTGTTGTCCGCTGGAGACTCGATCCGGGTGAGCGATTTAAGCCTTCGCTCCACCCGCGAACCCACGCAGAAGCTGGAAGACTTGAGCCTAGAAGAGGTTGAGTCGTTTCTGATTCGTAAGGCAATTGACCGCTATGGCGGTAATATCAGTCAGGCGGCGGACGCGCTGGGCTTGAGCCGCAGCGCTCTTTACCGGCGCCTGCAGAAATATGGAATCGGAAGCAGCTAAGGCGACTCCCGCCAGCGCGGCCATCTCGCGCAAGTCTGCACCCGCAACCTCCCGCCCGAAACCCAAGCGCCATCTCAGTCTTGAGAATCGCGTACTGTTGCTGGCTCTGGTGGCAGGGGTGGGCGGACTCACGCTCGCCTTGGTTTTGCTGTGGACTGGCAACCACGATTTCAATACTCAATTGTCGCTCACGATTCTGCTCCTGGCCGTGTGGTTCGGTTTTGCGGCTGCTGCGCGATCGGCCGTGATCCGGCCCTTGCAAACTCTAGCCAATATGCAGTCCGCTCTGCGCGAGGGGGACTTCTCGTTTCGCGTTCGCGGCGCTCGCATGGGCGATGCGCTCGGCGAGCTCATGGTCGAAGTGAACACGCTTTCCGATATGCTGCGCGAGCAGCGCCTGGGCGCAATGGAAGCCAGCGCCCTGCTCACAACGGTAATGACGGAAATCGATGTTGCGGTTTTCGCTTTCGATGGGGGGCGCAAGCTTCGGCTGGTGAATCGCGCCGGAGAGCGGCTGCTGTCACAAAATGCGCAGCAGCTACTAGGAAGAACCGCCGACGACTTGGACCTTGCTGATTGCCTAGACGGAGAATCGGCACGCACGCTGGAAAAGAATTTTCGCGGACAATCCGGCCGTTGGGGAGTCCGGCGTTCGGTATTCCGCCAGGGCGGAGTGCCTCATTATTTAATCGTGCTCACTGATCTAAGCCGCGCGTTGCGAGAAGAAGAGCGGCAAGCTTGGCAGAGACTCGTGCGCGTTCTTGGTCATGAATTGAATAATTCGCTGGCGCCGATCTGCTCCATTGCCGGCAGTCTGGAAGAAATCGTGAAGCGTGAGGCGCGGGCGGCTGACTGGGAGGATGACCTCCGACGTGGACTGCGCGTGATCGCCGAGCGCTCAGACGCATTGAGCCGCTTTATGCGCGATTACGCTCGGCTGACCCGGCTTCCCAAGCCTCAACTGCAGCCTCTTGATCTCGAGGCGCTTGTACAAAGCACGGCTGCCCTGGAGACGCGCCTGGCGGTGCAAATCGACCCAGGGCCGCCGGTCAGATTGAATGCCGACAGAGATCAGTTGCAGCAGATGTTAATCAACATCATTCGCAATGCTGTAGATGCCTCGCTCGAGGCAGGCGGCAAAGTTCGCGTGGCATGGGCTCGCAACGGAAACTGGGTCAATTTATTTGTTCAGGATGAAGGGCCTGGTATTGCGAATCCTGCCAATCTTTTTGTTCCATTCTTTACCACCAAACCGGGCGGATCTGGCATCGGCCTGGCGCTCAGCCGCCAGATCGCTGAGGCACATGGTGGAAGCGTTTCCCTGGAGAGTCGGGTCGGCACGAAAGGATGTGAAGCGAGAATTTGTTTACCGCTAGAGGGATGAAAACCGCATTCCCGTCAATAAGGAAATCGCAAAGCGACTCTCGTCGTACAGCCCAATCCAGTCAAGATTTCAACTTGTTGTATAAGGAAAAAAACAAAATCTAATTTCGATTAACATCACGTGACCCGCCCGTTGCATGCTTGCGCGAAGAGGTGGTGGCGCGCTGTCTGAATCGGAGCGTGATCCCCAGTTCACTTGGAAGAGCTGTTCCGCTGAGCGCAAGGCTGCTTTTCAAGAAGCGAAGGATCAAGTTTTGGATGGGGGTCTCACAGCGCCGGCGCATCCGTCTCAGTGAGGCGGGGTTCAAATCCATGCCGCAGGACTTCACCGCAACGCTGGACCAGTTCGCAGATTGCCTGGCGAGGCCTGAATTTTCGGTGCACATGCCCGCCTGCTTGCATAACGGAGGATGTCCGAATCTGGACAAAGCATCCCAAAATCGCGCAATGCGAGGCATAAGACAGCCTGGCGTATTGGAGTAACACGATCACAGGAAAGAGCTTAGATTGATCGGTACGGCTGGATTGCTAATTGCATTCCTATCTTCGACATCAGTTCGCTAAGATGAGGCAAAACAGCAAAACTCATGGTTGCTTCCATCGCTTGGAAAACGGACTTCCGGGAAAAAGAGCAAAATTATGTCGTTCGTTAACGATCTGAGAGTTGCGGTCCGCTCGCTCGCTCGAACCCAAGGGCTTGCGGTCACGGTGGTGCTGACACTGGCGCTCGGCATCGGTGCCAACGCTGCCATCTTCACGCTGGTGCGCGGCGTCCTCCTCAAGCCGGATATCATGCTTTCGGCATTCATCCTTTCGGTTAGAGGTGTCAACGATCCCGGGAAGACGATGTCATTGATGCCGAGTCCCACGATGACGTACCCGACGCCTGCTTGAGCAAGCACGTCACGTTTGAAACGTGCCAGGCCCGCTTGGCCGAGGGCTGCCCCAAATGGACTGCGAGCCCGTCGAGGGCTGTCATTCAACAGGCGATTGCCGATGATGCCCTGATTCAGGACGCCCACTTCCGTCATCCCGTCGGCGCCTTTCTGCAACCGCTCTGCAAGCACATCGGGCCAACGCCGGTTGGTATCCAATGTGGAACCGTCTCCGTCGGTGAGCGAGGAGCCAAACGCTACGATGGCTGCTCCGTGAGCCGAAGCCGCGACATCGACCCCGGTTAGGAATGGCCAAGAGCGGATCGTCTTGGCGACTGGGAATTTCACGTCCGCTGTGGAGTCCCCTGTGTCGGACGAGACGTAGCTCGTCTGCATTGCCAGAATATGTAAAGTCGTTGCCTCCGTGGTCTTAGGAAGAAAGAGGCTGATCGCCAGATCCGACAGCGCAGGCACGTCCAGCTCGGCCGGATCGCTCACCACCATCGATCGCGCAGGGACTGTAGTGGACGAGCGTCCATGAAACATCAGAGTTCGGTCGGAGGTCGGATCGATGCCCGCTGCGGCAGTCCGGCGAACAATGTGCGCGCCGCCTATAAGCAATGGATGGTCACCAAAGGTGTTCGAGATCTTGATCCTGACTTTCGTCCCGCCAGCGCTGGTATGCACGATGAGGCGCAGGCTTTGGTTCGTGAAGCGTTGGAGACTCCCTGGCATGAATGGCTGTGGGGCTGTCGCCCACGTTCCGATCCACCGTTTGCCGTGGGCAAGCACTGCCTGCGTGGGACTGATCGCAGGCTTTTCGGCAGCATTCTGCGCCATTGTTGGCATGGACAGCAGTCCGATGAGGGTGCAGGTCATGGTGTTCGCAATCAGTCTGTTCATGGGGCCGGCTCCGCAGAAATGTCTTGCTGGCACGAACATATTTAGACGATTGATGGCACATTAGAGTAAGCACATGGGGTTAGGAATCCCGACGCAATGGGCCAAGGTCCCCTTGTGAAAGCTCCCTTTGGCGCTTGCCGCCGCTTAGGCGCAGATAACGGGCCATCCTGTAGTAATCCCAAGGTAAGAGTTGCCGACGATGACCCACAATGCGCCGTTGCGAGGGTACTTCTACGTGTAGTACTCGGGACCCGCTCGTCTTTGTCGTGTTGAACCTGCTCTTGAGTTTCGCTTGCCGCATGTTATATCCCTGCGCGTCGACCCCCATCGTGGCCTTCGG
>Ga0209058_1005050_pt1 | contig 10409 bp, 16 predicted proteins | sample GraSoiAngelo_147_FD_185904 | JGI IMG/M metagenome (GOLD analysis project Ga0209058, IMG submission 185904) | Grasslands soil microbial communities from the Angelo Coastal Reserve, California, USA - 14_1009_05_40cm (SPAdes) (version 2) | ecosystem: Environmental > Terrestrial > Soil > Grasslands ... | reverse complement strand
ACTCGCCCAGGTGCTCCAGCACAAGGCGTACCGCCCGTTCTCGAATCTCCACTGGATACCTCCCCGGTCTTGTCATTGCTCCATCCTCTCACGGCTTGGAGCCTCCACTTTTCCCGGGGCGGTTCACTGTGAACAGGGAAGAACACCGCTAGCGTGGCCGTTGTCACATCGCTTGCGCCTGGGGGACACAGCCGCACTCGCCGCTCGTCGCGCAGCCCAGGCAGTAGGCCGGGCAGGGAAGAGGACCATCGAGTGACGTCAGTGGAGAACCGCAGCCTCGGCAGTGAACCTCCCGGCTCTGCGTTGTTAGCGTTACAACCCCGTCCAGAGATACCGCTCCGGCCCCTTCTCGGTCTGTGCTTGCCAGCGTGGCTGCGCTCTTTGCCTTCCGGCGGTAGAACTTGACCCGACAAGCTCCCGAGTAGAAACGGCAGGACCGGCGCTGTCCTTTGACCAGGCTACCGGACGGTGTGGGGCCCTTTATCTTTTGCTCGCTAAGCCGGGCGGAATGCGTTCACAAAACGCACGCCGTTTTGCTGGTACGGCGCCGCAGCAACTTGCTCCTCGGGAGATTCGGTATCGGTGTTAGAGCTTATGGTGAGCGTATCGCGGTCGTCTTCGAGTTCGAGGTCTGAATCTTCGTCGTCTGCAACAAAGCTCACAATGGGCCGTTGCCGCACTTGCATGTTCAGCTCGCCCCCGGCGAAGACTCTGATTCGGTCCTGATCAAAGCCCTCCTCAAGCAGGCTTTCTACTAGCCTGCCTGCCTTTGCGATGCTCTCGACGACACTAATCTCGCCGTGTTTGGCGTCGTCGACGTCGGATACTACAACCATTACTTGGTCAGACACGAGCCGATACCTCCTTGGGGACGAGAGCCTGCGGAGCGTCTGCCCCCACAGCATCTATCGCTGAACCCTTCGGTTCTCGGCGAATACCAGATTAGGGTTTGGTTCAGGAACCCAAAGTGATTCAGCGATGGCCGTTACGGTATGTCACTACGTAGGTAATCTGTTTGCGGAACCAAGTCCGCGGCGCTGTCCAGCGCATCTCAGACTGCGATTTCTCGGTCATGGAAAGCGGCAACCATCCGTGTTCGTGCGCTCGCCAAATATCATCCAACATCTCTTGGATAGTGGGGTCAAACGGAGCACGCGCCGTGGGGTCCACGGGATCCGTTGACCGTCGTCTGGCCGCTGATAGTCTCCGGCTGCTACGTGTGTCGAGATCATGCAACCCCGGACTTTTAATTTTCCGAGGTCCGTCTCTGTCCATTCCAAATTGACCTCTCATGACCCGTTTCGTATGTGAGATCGGCCTGCGCTGTCCCAGCCCATACCCCTGCGGCGTAGCTCTTTTTTCGGCAAACGAAGAGAAGTGGTACAATAGCGGGCACGATAGCTTAACGGCGAAAACAGAGGCTCCACCCGCTTCAACCCTCTTTCTCCCCCGGGCACGGATGCCGCCTTTGTCTCCCGCAAGGAGGAAGCAAATGGCGGCTCCATTAATCGGCATTGCGAACCATGACCCCGTCCTTATTCGTCTGCTGGACCAGGTTTTGACCGAAGCCGGGTTTCGCACGGTACACTTGCTCGAGGGCACAAGAGCTTACGAAGAGATCAAAAAGCACCAACCAGCCCTCATCGTTCTAGACACGTGGCTGGAAAACCGCGAGGCCGGTTGGACATTGTTCCAAGTGCTGCGCTTGGATCGCGAGACGAGAGACATCCCGGTCCTGATCTGTAGCTCAGACCTCGCTGAATTCGAGAAGCGGGCAAGCTCACTTCTAGAGCACAGTCATGTGGCGGTTCTTAACAAACCGTTCGATATTGATGTGTTGGTCGCAAAGGTCTGCGAAATGCTCTCGCAAACGGGAATCGCTGCCCCCGGCCGGGATGGGTCCAGCCCCATATGAATCAAGCTGATATACTTGGCTTCGCTTCGGGTGTGTTCTGACCTCTCGGCAATAGTTTTCTACGCGCCTGAGCGACAGTGCCCGGGAGCATTTTTCTCGTCATTGGGTTTGCTGTTCCTCTGGCGCTGCTCACCCATGTTGTTGTCCAGGCGCTAATAGACATTGAAGTTTTTCTCCCATTGACGCCTGCCCGCCGCTGCGCTAAAGCCACGGCGGAGGTTCTGCTCATCGCACCTACCTTGGAGCAAGGCCGGTCACAAAGCCGCCTTCAGCTTGACCGGCCAAGAAAATCGCAGGTCGAGAGCCCATGGTCGACTGGCGGAATATGGTTAGGCCGGTTTGGGGGTTCTGTTCGGTTCACCCGACCGGCCTTCTCTCTTTTTTCCATGCTTCTACAGCGGGTTGTAGGGGTCGAGGCGCCGGGAGAAAACTGTATTTGTCTGTGGCGGCGTGGCTTAATGAGAGCCGTCGACGTCGACGAAGCCGTCACGCGGGTCCGCAGCGACGTTGTCGCGGGCGCCCAGGGCTAGACCTATACGATCATGGCCGCCGCCGACGCCCACGCGGACGATGGTGCTGCCTGCGGGCCGTTCCAGATCCCGAGCATGAACTGCTTCAACGCCCTCGCCGACGACGACAACGATGCAAGCGACAACAGGGCGACCACCAACGCCTTTAGGGTGAAGTAACGTTACCCGGATTCGTATTGCGTAGCGGACATGCAATGGCGAAGGCCCCCACTGTGCCGGTTGCCGCGATACCGCGCCTGTGGGGCTTCGTGGGCGGTAGGGTGAACGGCTACAGCACCCAGTCGCCCCTAGTACGGCCTCCGGCTGAGAGCGGAGCGAGCGAGTGCCTGAAGGCTTGCGAAACGAGGCCGTCGAACCGTCTCCGACCCCGCGTCTGGGTCAAGCGTTTCAGGACGCACCGTAGGCCTCCCGATGGGACGACCGATGGAGTGCGATGACGACGCAGCAGCGGTCTAGACGCCCTCATCGTAGTCGGAGTAGGCGAGGCTACGCACCTAAGGCAGGCGACACCGGACCAAGATGAATGATCGGGAGCGCAACTTTAGGCCCTCCTCCTCGAGCGCCAGCCAGACCCGGCTAGCGGCTAGTTATTCTCCAAGAATTTCCCGAAGGCACTGTAACAAATTTGGCCGGAACTGCATCGTCATTTCCAAACCAATTCTTCACGCTTTCTTTACTGGAGGAGGCCTGTGAACGAGCAACGCCAAAACCCCCTTATTAATGCCGGTAGGAGTGACCGTCTCACGTCCAAACAGATGGAGCACCTTGAAGGGCAACTCATCGCCTGCAAGGTGCTGCTAAGAGCGTGTCAGGACGCCACCTTCGACTTTTCCTTGAGTTCCACCTACGCGAAAGACTCAAGGGAAGAACGGCTTAACGAGACAGCAGCCCTGGTGCTTTCCAACGTACTGCATTCGTGGCGAGAAGCGGCCTCTTTCTTGAAGGACCTCCTTGTTCTCCAAGAGTGGCCGGACGAGGTGATGCTGGCTCGCTGGATGCAGGCCGACTTTTCTTTGACGCCTACTGCAAGTGCCGCTTCCCGGCGTAAAAGTTGGATGTAGGTCGAGGCGATGGCGACTAGACGGTCAGTCAAGGCGGAGAGTCCCGGTCGTGCACGCGGCCATGGGTCGTGGAGGGCCACGAACGGCACATCTCGTGCTCGCCTCCGCCACCCGAAACAAGCGGCTGTAGCCCAGACCCAGCGGCGGCCCAGCTCCCCTGCCAATGCTAAGGGTACCCCCGATAGGCCCGCTGCCCGGCAGGAGAGCGCGTCAGCCAAGCGCCGTCTGAACTTCCTTCGTCTCTTAGAAGAGCTGCCCGAAGCTGCCGTCGTGGTCGGAGGCGAGGGCGAGATTCTGTTCGCGAACGCGCACACAGAGAACCTTTTCAGTTACCAGCCGGATGAGATTGTTGGCCGGTCCGTCAACACGGTGGCTCCTGTTGGCTTTCGGGCGAGGCCTGCGGGCGCCGGTCTAGACCTCTACGGCCTGCGCAAGGATGGTTCAGAATTTCCCGCGGATATCCGAGTCAGCCACGTGAACACGAACGACGGGGGACTGATCGTCGCTACAATCCGTGACATTACCGAACAGAAGCGGGCTGAGGAGTCGCTGAGCGAAAGCGAAGCGCGGTACCGCAGCCTCGTCGAAGCCTGCCCGGATGCAGTCACGCTGACAGAGATCGATGGTCAAATCCTTTTGTGTAACGAACGGGCAGCGACACTGCACGGTTTCCGTAATCCGGAGGAGGCGATCGGCCGAAACGCTTTTGATTTCATCGCTCCGGAAGACCGTCAGAGAGCGATGGACGGGATGTCCGAGACACTTCAGACGGGTGGAGTGCGAGACGTTGAATACATGCTCATGCGAAGAGACGGGACGCGCTTCGCCGCTGAACTCAGTGCTTCGGTTATCAACGATGAGGAGGGCAAACCAACGGGCTTCACCGCCTACGTCAGGGACGTCACGGAGCGCAAGCGCATGGCCGAAGCACTCGAAAGAGAGGCCGCCAGTCTCAAATTGTTGGAGGCGGTGGCGTTCGCTGCTAACGAGGCGTCTAGCGTTGACGATGCGATGCAATTCGCAGTCGACCGGGTCTGTGCTCATACGGGTTGGCCCGTCGGGCACGCCTATATGCTGGACTCCTGCGGCGAGCTGATCCAAAGCTCCACGTGGCACGTTGATGACCCCGATCGTTTCCGAGCCTTCCGCGAACCTACTCAGGCAACGCGCTTTACTTCGGGAATTTGGCGTGCCGGGTCGGCACTCGCTAGCGGCAATCCGGCCTGGATCATGGATGCCACGAGGTCGCATGACTTGAAACGGCTCAGGGTAACGAAAGAAGTCGGTATAAAGGCGGGATTCGCCTTTCCCGTACTTGTGGAAAGCGAAGTGGTAGCGGTCCTCGAATTCTACTCCGATGAGGAGGCTGAGCCCGATGAACGTCTGCTGGAGGTTATGGCTCATATCGGAACGGTGCTGGGTCGTGTCGTCGAGCGCAAGCGAGCAGGGGAAGCGGTCGCTTCCAGCGAGGCGAGAACCCGGCTGATTATCGACGGTGCTTGCGATGCCTTTGTTGCGATAGGCACCGATGGTGTCATCACCGACTGGAATCCTGAAGCCGAAAAGATCTTTGGCTGGTCGCGACAGGAAGCGATAGGTCGTCCCCTGGCCGAAACCATTATTCCGCAGCGGGACCGCAAGGCGCACCGGAGGGGGCTAGCCAGGTTTCTGAAAACGGGTGAAGGACCGCTAATGAACAAACGCATTGAGGTCACCGCCGTGCATCGAGACGGCCACGAACTGCCGGTCGAGCTTGCGATTCGCGCTGCTCAGTACGGGGACTCGTACAGCTTCAATGCTTTCGTGCGCGATGTCACTGAACGCAAGCGTGCGGAGGAAGAGCTCGCGAGAGCGCATACGGAACTTGAGGCCAGGGTCAAGGAAAGGACCGCTGAACTTGCTGAATCCAACCGGCTTCTCAGACGCGAGATCAGCGAGCGCCGAAAAGCTGATGAGGCAGCGGCTCGGCACGCGGCAGAGTTAGAGCGCTCGAACGCAGAGCTAGAGCAATTTGCCCACGTAGCATCCCACGACCTGAAGGAACCGCTTCGCATGGTGGCGAGCTATCTGGAGCTTCTCCAACGTCGATACAAAGGCAGGTTGGACACGGATGCCGATGATTTCATCCACTTTGCGGTTGACGGGGCGTTACGGATGCGCAACCTGATGGACGGGCTGCTCGCCTTGTCTCAGGTCGGGACCCACGGCCGTCCCTTTGGGCCGACAGACTGTGATGCAGTCGTCGATAAAGCGGTGAACGATCTGGCCGTGGCGATCGCAGAAAGCCGCGCGGTAATAACTCGGGACCCTCTTCCGACGGTCCTGGGCGACGCCGGGCAGCTCGAACAGCTCTTTCAGAACCTCGTCAGTAACGCCATCAAGTTCCGCAGTGAGGAGGAGCCCCGTGTGCACATAACCGCCCGGCGGAAAAGGACGGAGTGGCTGTTCTCGGTTCGAGACAATGGCATTGGCATCGATTCTAAATACTCGGAGCGCATCTTTGTGGTCTTTCAAAGGCTCCACGCCCGGGAGGAGCGCTCTGGGACCGGGATAGGCTTAGCTATCTCCAAGAAGATAGTCGAACGGCATGGCGGCCGGATCTGGATTGAGTCTCGCCCGGACGAAGGTGCGACTTTCTACTTCACCATACCTCGAAAGGAAAGGGCGTTAGCACGATGAGCCTCGGCGAAGCAATCTACCCAATAGAAATGCTCCTGGTTGAGGACAACCCCGGTGATGTTCGCCTAACGACTGAGGCTTTGAAGGAGGCCGAACAGGGGATTAACCTTAGCGTCGTTGCGGACGGAGTCGAAGCGCTCGCATTCTTGCGGAAGCAGGGTAAATACGCGGACTCGGCTCGTCCTCATCTAGCGTTGCTCGACCTCAACTTGCCGAAGAAGAACGGACACGAGGTCCTCGAAGAGATAAAGTTCGACCCTGACCTCAGGGGAATACCGGTTGTAGTCCTTACAACATCCCAGTCGGACAGCGATATCCGCCGCGCCTATGAGCTGGGTGCCAATTGCTGCATCACGAAGCCTACTGACCTGATGAGCTTCATTCGAGTAATGGAATCCATACAAAGTATCTGGCTGACAGCTGCCAGGCTGCCTGCCGACTGAAAGGAGGCTACAAGATGACACAGGATGCAATCAGGGTGCTTCTTGTAGAGGACAACCCGGGTGATGCGCGCCTGGTTGAGGAGACGCTCGCCGAAGTACGATCGGCACGCTTCGATCTGACGCATGTGACACGTCTGGACGATGCGCGGCAGAGTTTGGAGAAGGAGCAGTATGACGCGGTCCTGCTGGACCTCTTTCTGGAGGACAGCCCGCGTCTCGGCACACTCCTGGAGATGCCCGATCACGCTTCGCGAGCGGCGGTGATCGTCTTTACCGGGCTCGACGAAGAGTTCGTCGAGAGTTTTGCGCTCGGCGAGGGCGCGCAGGATTACTTGGTGAAGGGGAAGCTTAGTGCCGAGGAGCTAGCGGCGTCAATCCGGACCGCCATCAGAAGGCATAAGACGGGAAATCGTCCGGCTACCAACCCAGCAAGCGAGGTAGAGTGATGAATACTGATAAAGCCACGCATGAGGTGGAGGGTGAGGTAGTCGAGGTCCTGCTGGTGGAAGATAATCCGGGCGACGCCCGGCTCATAAGAGAGAGACTATTGGAAGTCCCGTCTTTTCAACACCACGTTACTCATGTTGGGCGTCTGAGCGAAGCCCGGCGCCAGCTTGCTAATGCCCGCTTCGACGTTGCCCTACTGGACCTCGTCCTGCCCGATAAGCCAAGGATGGGCAGCCTCATCGAAATCTACGACCAATCGGCCCGGCTACCGATCGTTGTCCTTACGGGACTGGATGACGAGACACTTGCGATGTGGACCCTAGAGGAAGGGGCACAGGACTATCTAGTTAAAGACCAAATTGACGGACAATCACTTGTGCGCTGCATCAGGCATGCTATGAAGCGCCACACGACACAGAGTGAGCGCCTCCGACGGGCTCCTGCCCGATTCGCACTAACATGAATCCCGTGAGCAGTTCGCAAATTCCGTCGGCATGGCAGGTAGGAGGATGCGCCCCGCAACTCGTTGCGACTCCTCAGTGGGCTTGAAGGACTACGTTGATGATCGCCACCGGCCTCCTAGCCTTTGTCATCGTCCTGCTCGTCGCCTCTGATGCGCAGGCGAAGATACCCGCAAACGAAACCACAAACACCAACGTCTGCCTAGTCTACGAATATGGTGGGACCTTCTACGGCGGTCTCCCGGTCATGGAGCCCCAGACGGTCGGCTATCGTCACCTCAACGACGATGGGTCGGCCTTACTCTGGTTGCCGGGGCGGGAGCGCATCCGCGTTGATTCCCTGGCGGTCGTGCCCGTTTCCTCAATTGGGGAATGTGCGGATGTCTTGAGCGCCTCAAGCCAAACGGGGATCATCGAACATTTAAGCTGCGGAGACCTGCCGGTCAACACGGGCGAGGAAGTTCGGTGCAGCGGTCCCGTTCATGGCGCTCGCACCGTGTGGCAGGCGCCGGGCGGCGATCCATTAGCGGGAACGGGCACTCTCAGTTCGTCCATCGCTATCTCGCCGGAGGGAGTTCAGGGCGACAGCGGCACGATCGCCGGATTCACGACCGTATACGACGAGCCCGGCTACAAGAAGGTGTGGCTCACCGCCTGCGACAGCTCGCACTGCGAGACGCGCTTCGCCAGCGTTGAGATCCATCGCTAGCCGGCGTAATACCGCGCCGTGAGCGGCCGGGCATCGCCTTGCGCTCAGCGGTCTATCGGCGGACGAGTGAGGTGCCGGTGTCGGACACCGTCCGCGACCTCCCCCGTACGGGTGTGGGCAGTACAAGGAATAACATGAACCCCGAGGGCGAAGCCGTACTTCGGGGCAATGTCGCTAACTACTTCGGGTTCAAGAATAGATAGAAGCGAACGCGCGGGTCGGCTGAGTGTCCGACTGGCTGCCTGAGCTAAGCACCCATCGATGAGCAGGACTCGGCCAGGGCGCTCCTCTCGCCGCTTAGCGGGATTAAGACCGCAGCCTGCCCGGTCGATTGACGAGCAGCAAGGATGCCCGAGAAGGCAAAGGAGTAGGCGGCGAGCCCTCCTGTGAATCTGATATGCTCAGGCTCTTGGGTCGCCTACGCATCGCCGCCCTGGGTCTGCTCGCGTAGATTCGCAGGAGGAGCGGGCTGAGTGGCTGTCAGAGAATCGGCAGGGACGGGTCGTCGCTAACTCGCTGGGTCGTGGTCGTTCGATGTTGGCCGGACGCCCTTCTTGGGCGCGTTGGCACTTAGTTCGAATCTACCGATTGCCGCCAGAAGATTGCGAACGACTTTGTCGTCTTCGCGAGCGAGTGCCTCAGTTAGGCGACGTTGCAATTCCGCAATAACACCGTCGTGGGAGGTCGCCATATTGCCTGTCCCTTTGGAGCGCAGTCGCGGCTGGCTCCTCGGCAGTCAGAGGACAGGCGGGGGGTTAGCGTCGGGCGAAGCCAAATCCCAAGAGCCCCAGCTGATTTAGCGAGTCGCAAAGTTGCGAGTCGCAATTCGGGAACAGTCCTAGCATAACAGATTTACCGCCCCTTGGTTCCTTCTCAACGCGATGTCCTGGGCGTCCTGGCTCGTCTCCGCTGGGCGGCTGCTCCTCAGCGCACCTTCTCCCATCTGGCCAAAAAACAGCGTCGAAAAGCTCATGGCTAAGTGAATCTCGTCTGTAGTCACATCGAACGCTGCGGCCATGCCGCGCATGTCTACTGTCATATGGACGGCTCACTGACGCTCGAACGACGGTGAGTCCAACATCACTCGCTACTATATCTTCAAAGTCTTCTTGCCTCCCAGGGCTATTGGTTTCTTGAAGCTAGCTCTTCAACGAGTTCGACCACTTCCATTGGGCCGAAAGGCTTGGTCACGAGGGTATCGGCTGTGTGCTCGAAGGGTTCATCGTCGTCACTTATCAAGATCACTGGCGTATCTGCCAGCAGCGGTGCGGACCTGAGAAGTTGCGTGATCTCCGCCCCATTCATGCCCGGTAGATGCACATCGCAGAGGATCACATCGGGGGCTTCATCAGGCAGCTCCTCTAACGTCGTTACGGCGTCGGACTTTAATAGGGGCGTATGTCCAGAAGCACGCAGGGCGAAGGCGAGCATGGATAAGAGGGTCGGGTCGTCCTCCACCACCAGTACACGTTAAGACTCGCTTCCACTCGCAGACTCCCTTTGCCTCGAACCGCCCAACCGTGTGACCGGGATACCGTCTTTCGCCCGGCGCCTTTAGCTTGAGGCCAACGCTGCCGGCGTCTTTGAGCAGGCGTTTACAGCTGTAGCAGACGGCGCAATATCTCGCGGCGCGAGGACTTCGCGGGCGGGGTCGCCTTTGCAAGCGGTCATTGCCCACTTGACGGGTGCGGGCCTGGGGCAGAAGGCGCAGCTACAAGACACGGCATCCTCAGGCCTAACAAGAGGAGATCGCGACCTTGATTGCGAGCGAGCTAGCGAAAGCGGAGTGAACGAGCGACCGCTACAACGACGGCTCCGAGCGCTATGACTAGCATGAGCCCGATAGACCGACGGCGACCCCGAGGGCCAGTGTGCATTCTTCGCTGTTTTAGTCTCCGTGCGCGGCGGCTCACAATTCATGTTTCGTTGGAATTTCCCGCGCCCAGTGGCCTGAGACGTAAGAAGCAGCCAGTGTCACGGCTCCGCTGAGCGGAATGGGGCGATCAGAACGTCGCTCATCTCAGTCTGTATCGTTGCGGTCGGCATTGGGATTAGCCGACGGGCTGGCGGCTACAAAGTTGTGGATAGGGTCTCAGTTCTGACGAAGTTCTGACGAGATTCTCAAATTCTTATAAAGAGTTGACGAAATAACGATTGACGCGCC
>Ga0209058_1005043_pt1 | contig 10415 bp, 9 predicted proteins | sample GraSoiAngelo_147_FD_185904 | JGI IMG/M metagenome (GOLD analysis project Ga0209058, IMG submission 185904) | Grasslands soil microbial communities from the Angelo Coastal Reserve, California, USA - 14_1009_05_40cm (SPAdes) (version 2) | ecosystem: Environmental > Terrestrial > Soil > Grasslands ... | reverse complement strand
AAGGCGCGAGGGCGCACACGGGTCTCGACGCCAGACATTCGGTCCACATCGCTCAGGTTTATCGCAGTCTGACCGATACCCTCTACAAACTGGTAATTTCGGCGCCGATCCTGGATGACAATGGGAAATTCCTCGGCGTCATCTGCACTGCTCTACCAACGGATGCCAGATTGGGGACAGTGATCCCCGGAGATTCCCGCCGCAAAGTAGCACTCATCGGCCCCGAAGACAAAGAAAGCGCGGGACAACCTCAACCCGGCAAGGCTGTGATCGCTTTTCATCCTGCCTACAAGGCCGGCCTTATGACGGTTTCCACTATTAGTCCGATCCCGCCGGGTACACAGTGGATTCATGCTGAAGAACTGAATGATTCCAAGCTTCTCCTTCCCGCGCGAGATGACTATGCCGATCCTGTTGGATCTATTCAGAAGGAATATCAAGGGCGTTGGATTGCGGGGTTTGCATCGGTTGGGAACACCGGGTTTGTAGTCGTTGTTCAGCAAAGCTATAAGGAGGCGCGCGCGGTGGATCCCTCGACCTTCTGGAACCTGACGGTGTGGACCGCCGCCGTCATCTTCCTGGCCGTCGTCATCGTTGCCTGGGTCCTGCGGCGCTGGTTTCGTCGTTCAAACGCGCCGAACATCGTAGTTTGAAGGAGGTCGCGTGTTCTGTCCGAAATGCGGTTCTGAGTATCGTGCTGGATTCCAGGAGTGCGCGGATTGCGCTGTACCCTTGGTGGAATCCGTTCCTGCGTCATCACAACCTGGCCACCATGACGTTCAGCTTGCCACGGTCTTCGCGTCGGGAGACCCTGCGCTCATTGCCTTAGCCCGGTCGCTCCTGGACGCGGCGGAGATACCCTTCACGACAAAAGGGGAAGGTATCCAAGACCTCTTCGGCTGGGGGCGAATGCCCGGCAGCTACAGCGTGGTTGCCGGGCCTGTAGAGTTTCAAGTCAACGAAGAAGATGTCGCGGATGCGAGAGCCTTGCTTGAAGATCTTCATGAGAGTAACCAAGACAGCGTCGAGATTGATTCAGAGCCTGAGGACGACGTCTACAAGCCGTTGGGATCTACGACTTGTCCAGCCTGTGGCATGCCGTACAATCTCAGTGATTATCGCGCTGACGCACCAAAGATTTTTTGTTCCCACTGCCGGACTGAGCTGCCCAGAACCCGCCCTATGTCACTCACGGACGACTGGCCGGTAGTTCATGAAGGCGTCTGGCTGTACGCAGGCACAACTCCTGTCGCCGTCCGCATCCTTTTGAGTAGCGAAACTTGTGGCACCGGCGACTACGAGGATGAAGAGTCTGCCCAACAGAATCAGGATGTAGAGTGCTACTTCCTGGCCTACGAAATGCCAGGAGCTCCGGGCAACTTCTGCAACCAGGTGTGGGACTTTGTCACGGTGGAGTCAGCTGTGGCTTACGCCGAGGAGAAGTTTCCGGGCATTCAGTGGTGTTCGCCGAAGCAATGAGCCATGGGTTGCGTGTGAGCTCGAGGGCGCCTAACCCTTCCATCGAGCGGACGTTCCAAATGGTCCGGGATTCTCATTTTTCGTACAATCCGGCGCATCGGCGACGCGGTTTTCATCCCCGCCGCTTGAATCTCTTACGCCCCACTGGCGATCTGCCCGCAGCGAATCAGACTGCGAGACAAATCGAATCATGGCCGGTAATACGGACGAGTCGAGTAAAATTCGGTAACGCTCGACAAGATCCATCATTTAAAGAATCTGCGCAAGACGGAGATCAATCATGCGAAAAGGGTTCTGCGCGTTGTAGTTCTGGTCCTGACCATTTCTGTCTCAGTGACGACCGGCCATCGGGAGGCACTCCGCATCAACCCAAACGACGCTCTAGCCCACAGCAATCTGGGCTTCACGTTTCAGCGTCAAGACAAGCTGGACGATGCGAGAGTGGAACTTCGGGAGGCCATTCGCATTAACCCAAACCTAGCTGAACCTCACTACCTTTTGGGAGGGGCTTTACGACAGCAAGGCAATCGGACAGGGTCTGCACGCGAATTTCGCGAGTTTCTGAGACTTGCCACAGGCAGTCCCAAATGGAAAGCGAACATTGAACGCGCAAGAAGCATTTTGCCAGAACTGGAAAAACACTGACTGTTCAAAAAATCACTCTGGGCAACACAACCGGATCGCCCATCCCGTACCAGTTCAAAAGCGAAATGCGACCCATACGAGCACAGCCGAGTCCAAAAAAACCAGCTTTTGACCGATTGGGGATTTGTTTCGGTTGGTGACGGACGTACCACAACCACCCGTTATGAGGCGTTAATCAGGTACCCCCGATGACCCCGAAATTGTCAGGTCGGCGGTGCGACGTGCGAGATTGAGGGAACGCTGGAGGATGATCACTCAATCGGCGAGGCGGTAAATGTCCTTTCGTACTTTGGAGCGAGCATCTGAAAGTTCGGGATTACCTAGGCACACATCCCGCCGAAGTTCAGTCTGGCAGCTAATTGCTCCTACGCATTGGATCCCTCGACTTTCCGGGATCTGACTGTGTGGACCGCCGTTGTCATCTTCCTGGCCATCGTCATCGTTGCATTGGTCCTGTCGCGCTGTTGCCTCACTCCGAATCTCACGTTCTGAGAGTCGTTACCCACACCTGTCTTCCCAGCGGTTTATCTTTTGGGGCTGTCGTCTTTCTCTGTAGACGAAGCGGATTGGGTTATTCGGTGCTCTCGAGGAAGGAGTGTAACCAATGACAGGAACTGCGATTGTCGTGGGTCTGGTACTCGTGTTTTTCGCGTTGCTTTTCACGTTACCAGACCGAGACCGTACACGTGTGAATCTCTATAACAAGCTGCAGAGCCTCGGTGTAAGTGCGCGTATCGAAGAGCGCGGCCACCAAGCCGAGCAGATCAGCCGCAGCCGCAAAGCTGAACGGTGGGAGTTACGCGGCCATTCGCTAGGTGTGATAGAGATAACCGGTGGGCCGATCCGTTGGGTCAACGTCAAAAGGTACGGAGCGGACCAAGAAGTTTGGTACGGGTTCGAGTACGCCATGCCAGACGTGAAGGTAACATGCGATTTTCCGCCCGTGCGTCTCAAGCTCGTACGGAGCAGGAAATGGGGGTTCGGAGTTAAAGACGTCTGGGGGTTCGGACCTGTTAAAGAAGTGTGGTGGAATGGAAAAGACTTCGGCCTCGGGATCATCGAACGTCTAAGCCGAGACGCATCTATAGCTAACGCAGTACAGGCTGCTCCCGGGACCCGCACCGTACTTACTAACCTCGAAATAGACGTAGACAAGAAACACGGTTACTGGATATTGACGGGCGACGGCGTGGGAAAAAGGGATGTACTCTCATCCGACCTATGGCACACGTATAAAAAGATAGCTCTCCATTTGCTCGCTGCCTCTAGGCGTGAGGGACAGTTTCTTTCGCCGTCACCTGCAGCAGCAACTGCGCCTGATGCGCTTCCAATACCCGCGCCGCCTGCTTTCCCGTCGGCCACCACTGAAACCGGCCCTTCGACAAACGCTTCTGTGCCAGCCAAAACCCCTGGCCGTCATAGACCAAAATGCGGATCGACGTTCCGCGCCGGCTGCGGAATAGGAAGGAATTCGTAAGGCAATCGCGCTGGAACCCAACAACAAGTACTACCAAGAACAATTGAACAAGTTTGAGCGTGCCCCCGAGTGATGGAGTGCGGTTCATCCGAACCGGAGATGTCGTCTCTTCTCTCAGAGGAGGACCCTATGATGAAAACACGATCAGTCCCAGTTAGCGGCATGGCTGGCGCCTCCACAAGAAACCAGCAAATGATGAAACCCCGGAGTGCGGCGATAGCGGCGGTTTTGGTGACTGCTGCTGCGTTGCTGTGGGCGGCATCGCATTACTTCGGCATCGGGATCCCCGCCGGGATTCTGATGGCAAGCCGATGGCTAGCGATTTTCGGCCTGGCTGTGTGCGCGAAAGAACGGCAGTCGCTGACGACCTGGATTCTTTTCAGCATGATCGCCGGCGCCGAGATCGGTCATGACTGGCCAACAGCGGGCCAGAACGCGAGGACACTAAGTCTGATCTTTCTTTCATTGATCAAAACCATCATCGCGCCACTGCTGTTCTCGACGCTTGTTGTCGGAATTGCCGGGCACTCGAATCTCAAACAAGTCGGGAGAATGGGGGTGAAAGCCCTCATTTATTTCGAAGTAGTAACGACAATCGCCCTTTTCATTGGTTTGGCGGCTATTAACATCAGCAAGGCCGGCGTCGGCGTGGACGTGCCCGCAACGGCGTCACCCGGTCAAACACTGGGTACGCCGGCTAAGCCGACGGCGAGCGAAATCATTCTTCACGTATTCCCGGAAAACATCGCCAAATCCGTGGCCGAAGGGCAGGTACTGCAGATCGTGGTGTTCAGCATCCTGTTCGGCATTGCGCTGGCACTCCTGGATGAAAAACAGAAGCGGCCTATGTTGTCGTTTGTGGAGAGTCTTTCGCAGACGATGTTCAAGTTCACCAATGTCGTGATGAGATTTGCGCCAATCGGTGTTGGCGCGGCGATCGCATACACGGTCGGCCACATGGGACTGGCTGTGCTTATCAACCTTTTCAAGCTGCTGGCGACGCTCTATGTTGCTCTGATCGTTTTCCTCGGCTGCGTCCTCGTGCCGGTTGCGTTAATCGCACGTGTGCCGCTAAAAAAGTTTATCCGTTCGATCGCGGAGCCCGTCTCGATCGCTTTCGCGACCACGAGCTCCGAGGCGGCGCTTCCCCCCGCGATGGAAGCGATGGAAAAATTCGGCGTGCCCAGGCAGATCGTTGCGTTCGTGATGCCTGCGGGGTACAGCTTTAATCTGGACGGCACCACGCTCTACCTGTCGCTTGCTTCAGTATTCGTCGCCCAGGCGGCTGGCATTCACCTGTCCTTCGGCCAGCAGTTATTAATGGTGTTCACACTGATGCTCACCAGTAAGGGCGTGGCCGGCGTACCCCGGGCATCGCTGGTGATTCTGCTTGGCACGGCGGCATCCTTCAACCTCCCGACTGAACCGATCTTCGTGATCCTCGGGATCGATGAGCTGATGGATATGGCGCGAACCTCGGTGAATGTAATCGGCAACTGCCTGGCGACTGCGGTGATTGCCAGGTTGGAAGGAGAGCTGCAAACGACGGACGAAGCCACGATCCCCGAATCTCTCGACAGAGTTGAACGTCAGCCGCACATGGAGGAACAGTGCATATGATCGGCGACTGGATGCCTGAGATCGGACTTATGGTCATCATCCTTTCCGCGGTGGCCTTCGCCGCAAGCCGGATGCTGGTAGTGAGGATTCAGGAGCACGAGGTGGGGATTGTCATCAAAAAATGGGGCAATGCCTCGCTTCCGGCGCATCGGTTGGTCGCCTTGCATGGGGAGGCGGGCTTGCAGGCGGACACCCTTGCTCCCGGGCGGCATTGGTTTTATTGGTCGCCCAAGTACAAAATCCTTAAGGTCCCCAGCGTGTGGGTGCCGCCAGGTGAGCTAGCCCTGGTTATCGCCGAGGACGGAGACCGCCTGCCCGAGGGACAACTCCTGGGCAGAGTAGTGATAGAGTGCGACCAGTTCCAGGACGCCAGGACCTTTCTCCTTCGAGGCGGTCAGAAGGGGCGCCAACGGGCGGTGCTCACGACCGGCCGCTATCGCATCAACACGGCGCTCTTCCGAGTGGTGACGTCGCACACCGCAACCGACCATGGGCTCAAACCCGACGACCTTCGGGTCTACACCGTGTCCGCCGACAGCATTGGCATTGTCACCACCTCGGAAGGCGCGTCCCTCCCGCCGGGCGACATCGCTGGGCCGCCCATCGCAGGGCACGAAGATTTCCAGAACATCCAGAAGTTCATCGAGGGCGGAGGATACAAAGGACTGCAGGAGGCCTTTCTGACGGCGGGAGCGTGGAACCTGAATCCATGGTTTGTCACCGTGGAACAAGCGCCTCTCACCACTATTCCCACGGGGACCGTCGGGGTAGTTGTCTCGTATGTCGGCAAACAAGTCCCCGAACACATCGCCGGCGGGCAACTGGTGGAGCCTGGATACAAAGGAGTCTGGAAGACCCCGCTATATCCCGGCAGGCATCCGGTCAATACGAAAGTCATGCATGTGGAAATCGTCCCCACGCACCAAATCACGCTCGATTGGTCCAACGACAGCGCAAAGCCAGAATCCAATTACGACGCCCAGCTTCACTCCCTCGAACTGCTGTCCAAGGACGGCTTCGCTATCGAGATTGCCGTGACGCAGGTCATCAACATCGATGGCATGAACGCCGCCATTATGATTTCCCGGATCGGGTCTCCTCGCGCCAGGGGTTTAACACGCCAGATAGCCGAGAGCGCGGGAGGCTTCAAATTCGACTCCATACGCAACCTGGTAACGAGGGTTCTCAGCCCCATGATCGATAATCACTTCCGGCATTCCGCCCAACACTACGAAGCGCTGGACTTTCTGGAGCACCGCAGCGACCGGCAAGAGGACGCCATCTCGCACATTGCCGCGGCCCTGCGTGACTACGGCGTGCAGTCGGTTGGAACGTTCATCAGCAAGATCTCCCTTCCTCCGCAGTTGATGGAGATACTCGCGAACCGGAAGCTCGCGGAAGAGGAGCAAAAGACGTACGAGAAACAAAAGGACAAAGAAAGGGCACGGAAAGAATTGGCTTATCTGCAACATCTGTCCGATTCACAAAGAGACATCGTTACGCACGAGCAACAGGTAAAAATCGCCGATCTCGAGCGTCAGGCGAAGCAAATAGTCGCCGAAGCCGAGGCGGCATCAATCCGAACCGTGGGTGAAGCGCAACTGGAAGTCATGCGGGCGAACATGAAGGCGCTCGGCCCCGAGAAATATCTGGAGTTGGAAAAACTGAAGCATTTGGCGACCGTCAAGTTGCCGGAAACGCTCGTCAGCGGCGCTATCGGCCTTGATTCCCCATTGGACGCCTTGGTCCTGCAGATGTTGAAACGGTTCACCGGTGCGCAGCAACCGGGAAACCCTCCAGGGGGGTCACCCGAGCGGGCGGCCACAACCCGTGACGGGAAGTAGTGGAGACGCGCGCCTCGTCTGGTGCGCGTCAGTATCCATAAAGCTCATGATATCTTTCAGGGGCCGGTTCGCTTGAATTTATTTACTATCCGCAACGGGCCCGAGCGGATTACTCGCCATAAACGCCATAGGGTTTACCGATTCTTGGAGCGACTCCGTGAAAGGCGCCAACGATCGAATCGAGTCGATCACATGATCGAATGCGATATGATCGGTTGATCGCTGATGATTCGGCTCATATAACTGCTGCGGCCTGATGGTGTAATGGAGTTACTGCCTGTGATTCCTGAACTCCAGTTGGAGGATGAATCTAATGGCCACGGGTGACGGCAATCGAGTTTGGTTCCCGGAAATGATCGAGACGTTGCGCTCGCGGTGGAACGCAGCGATGCCGTTCCCGCTTTTAATCGAGTTGTGCAAACACCCTCGACGGAATGTTTCAACGCAGACGGTCCAGAGGTCCAACCCTGCCCCCGGGTTCCCGCTGTCCCGAATGCGGGAGAATCGTGGGTTCCGAAAATCAGCAACAACACAGCATTAGCGTTCGGGCAACTATTCTGTCATTGCGCCGATTCGGTATCGCCTCGCCGGAAGTGAGCAAGCGGACTGAAAAGGAATGGGCCAGATACAGGGCCGAGAACCGGCTCGATATATATGGCCGCCGTATCACTTCAACTGCGAAACACGTCGGCGAAGACTTGATGTGCGAACACGCAACGCCAGAGGAATAGAGTGTGCCCTTGGTAACGAGAACGGCGCATATGACTTGAAGCCGTCAACCTCCGCTCCGCCAACTTCAGATTCTTGAATGCACATTTCCGTGTAGCCGACTAACCAGGAGTCGAGGTCCAATCCGCAAAGCAAATGCGTGGAATGGTAGGGAAATGGTAGGGAGGACGTTGCAGGAACCAACAGTTCGTGCTAGCGTCTCGCAAACTATGAGTTCGCCGAGTTTGGCACCCGCTAGAGTCATCATACCCAGCCGAGACTGGCCGTTTTACGCAGGTATGTCGGTTGTGATAAGCCTATTGGTCTTCGCTGGATTTGCTCGGACCTACTATCTGAAGATCTACACTAGTGGTTCGCCTCTGTCTCCACTGGTGCATCTCCACGGAATTCTGTTCACGTCATGGATATTGTTGTTCGTTCTTCAGACCATGCTTGTGGCTGGCCACCGCGTCAATACTCATCGGCGTTTGGGTTTGGCCCTTTTGCCACTTGCTGCGGCCATGATTGTCGTCGGAGTGTTGACGTCTATAACCGGCCTGAGACTCGGACACAACGCCGTTGGTGCACCTGACCCCGTCGCGTTTCTTGCAGTACCCCTTGGCGAAATGGTCATTTTCCCAATCCTCATTGCATTCGGCGTCTATTACCGGCAGAGGAAGGAAGCGCACAAGCGTCTTATGCTGTTGGCAACACTGAGTCTTCTCACTGCGCCCTTAGGACGGCTACCGATAGTCGGTGGATTGCCGCCGGCTGTAGCTTTAGTGTATGCGGCGCTTGTTCTAGCCGGTCCAATCTATGATCGCATTGCATACGGCCGTTTTAACCGCGTTTATCTCGCTGGAGCAATGGCGTTGTGGGTTTCGGTGCCGGTTCGGTTGGCCATTGGTGCAACTCAAGTCTGGCATGATTTTGCCGCGTGGCTTATCAGCTGAGTTCCGATTGCGTCCTAGCCTTCAGTTGGCGACTAACCGCCTACCATTCGTTTGGCCGTACAGGCAGATCCGAGATTTCATAAGTCCGACAAGCCGACTATCCGCCAACTGAGCCGGGATACGGTATACGCTGCGGCGTTTAGCATGGTTTCTAGCGAACTTTCACCTACGGCGGGTTTCGCGTACGAGGCCCTCGCGTACAAGCATTTTTAGAAGGGTCTGATATCCAATGCCCTTGCGTTCAGCGATCTCGCGGGCCTGTTCCAGATCAGCTGCAGGCAGGCGAATGGCAATCTGTACGCTGCTCTTTCGATTCAGCTTGCCAACCATGCTTGATCCCCTGACAGGGGTTCCTTTCGATCGAGTTTCGGCTGATTTCTGCTTCACATAGGCGCGCCCCAAGGGACTGGCCCACCAGTCTGCCTCCTCACCCTCATTCTTGAACTTGGGCATCTTCAGCACTTTCTTGTTCATAGCGTCATTCTCCTTGCGCCCGCCTCTTTATATAGTCTCGGCGTTGGCCAGCATCAAGATCATAGGAGGTCACGACTCGGATATTATCGCCGCGTTCTGTAATGATAACGGCCAGTAGCCGTCCAGCATTGGTTTCGCCGTAATAAACGAAGCGCGGCTCACTCCCCACATCTTGAGAGTAAACCAAAATTGGACCATTAAGGAGCGCCTGCTCAGCCTCCGCATGCTCGATATTGTGCGCCTTAATTTTGCGCAGGTTGCCCCGGTCCCACTGAAACATCGCTTCGCTCAATTGTATATGCAATGCATAGGCATCGCCAGCCTCGAGAACGCTCAAATCTCGTAATCCGCCAAGACCGTACTTTGGCCGGACAATCCAAGGCATCAGCTCACTTTCCGCGAAGCCGACTATCCGGGACTTGGGTGCGAGATGGGTAAACCCTCCGGCGGTCTCCAAGACTGAGTCTCGGGAATCACGTGGTCAGAGGTCACGATTACCATTGAATGTGTAAACGGGCGACATATAAGTCTGCGGTAATGGGAAAATGCTCAATGCAGACGAAGAAAAGAAGGCAATAACAGCTGCAGAGTACGTTGCCCGCCGCAATGCGTACGCCTATCCGGCCGTCGGTCTTGGCGGCTGCCTCATAAATCTTGCCCACCGAACTTTTCTATCCATCAGATCGATGGAAAATCACCATAGATTCCTCCTCCGGTCTCAAGATGATGAGAGCGCAGTATTGGGGTATCTCAGCGTCATTTACTGGGGTCATTACAGTGGCCAGGACGGAATCCCACGGGGCGCACGCGCACTCGGAAAGGTACGATTGGCCAAGGACGGTAAGGACCGACACAAGAACGGCAAAGTTGAGAGGATACGCGGTGTCGCCGATATCGGCATAGCTGTAGTGGCTGAACGCATTCGTGAAGCCACGGCGCTTGTGGACCTTGGCAAATACGCAAACGCAATGAAAGTGTTGTTCGAATTGCCACAGCTCAAGTTTGCCTTCGCATCCAAAGTATGTGCCTTTCTGTTACCCGAGCAATGCGGTGTGGTTGATTCTATTATTGCAGACGCGCATCGGCAGTTCGGTTTCGAAGTCGACGCGAACGGGTACGTGCGAAATAACAGCGCAAACGCTTCAAGGTACATGACCTATTGCTCGTTCTTGTCCGGACAAGCGGAGGTGCTTAATAGTAGTGGAGCCGCCTTCA
>Ga0209058_1005040_pt1 | contig 10417 bp, 14 predicted proteins | sample GraSoiAngelo_147_FD_185904 | JGI IMG/M metagenome (GOLD analysis project Ga0209058, IMG submission 185904) | Grasslands soil microbial communities from the Angelo Coastal Reserve, California, USA - 14_1009_05_40cm (SPAdes) (version 2) | ecosystem: Environmental > Terrestrial > Soil > Grasslands ... | reverse complement strand
GAGCGTGGCGTGTGCTACGGTTGGCGGGCCAGACGCAGCAGCTCCAGCTCGGCATCCCCAAGTGTGACCCACCGCCACGCCACCGTAGGCCGCTCTAAGAATGGAGCCTCGCGTTGGTACCGATGAACGCCGTGGTGCGGTCGGTGTTGATAGACGCCGCTACTCGGCGGAAGCATCCCAACGATCCGGACGCTTCGATCTTCGCTGGAGCCTACCGAACTGTCGCACGGGCGTTCACGCAGGCCGTGAGTCGCGCTCAGGCCGCGTTGCGGGCATCAGGGAAGGATGCAACTCGGCTTGACGGGTACACGTGGCACTCAAACAGACACACGTTCGCTAGCCGTCTGGTCATGGCAGGCGTCGATCTCAGGACCGTACAAGAGCTGGGCGGATGGAAAACACTGAGTATGGTGCTATTCGCATCTCGCGCCCAGTCATCTTCAGGAGGCAGTTGAGCGTCTCGTGCGTCAAGGTGCTCCAGAACTAGCCCGTAACTAGACCGCGTCGCGTGTTCGCCGCCTGGGCAAGCACATGATGTATCGTAAGTAGCTGTTCTTCAGGGCACGGAGGGCTAGCCTCAACTGGCAAGGCAGTGGACTTGAAATCCACCGGGCCGCGAGGCCCTTGGGGGTTCGAATCCCTCGCCCTCCGCCACTTCTCAAGCACTTACATCGCACTCAATTTCCTGAGCAGGTGGTCAACGGTGCTCCGCTTGGCCATTTCTTGGCTATGTCAGCGTTTTGCGATCCGCGAGAGGGACTGCGGTCGTGCACCGCTCGCCTACGACCTTTGAAACCTTTAGGACAGAACGGGGGACCGACCTGGCCATAGACCAGTTCGAGGTGGCCGTCCTTAGGGGTGGGTGGAACGGGGTCTGGCTGATCGGCTATGGCGCTCCGGCGCTAGTGCCTAATCGTAATGGCTCTTAACCCAAAGGTCGCTGGCTCAAATCCAGCCCCCGCAACCATCGAAAACGACGGGGTTAGCGGACGCAGCAGCAGCTAACCCCTTTCGTTTACCCAGGCCTTACCCAAAAATTGGTTGGGTCTTTTCAACCGGTCCGCACCAGCTGACAGCGCCCGCGCCGACCATTGATGAGCAGAAGGAACAGTCGGAACGTCGGGCGGCGCCCCAATCATCTAGCGTGCCACGGACGCCATTGAGCTTCCGGAAGCCGCGCTGAAGGCCGGACTGGCCATCGAGCTCGACGTCGCGGCGTCGCAGTCCCGATCCGCCGAGTCCGGTAAGGAGCTGAAGAACCTCCGTGACCGCCTGGCTTGCGACCACACCGTTCAGGCTTACCACTTGGGCCTCGCCATCACGGTTCTCGAAATAGTTCCGGTTGGGACCCTTGAGTTCCGAGTGGAGTTTCTCCCTTGAGAGGACGCCCGAGCACCACATGCAGAATCCGCCCGGGATGAGCGTCAATATGTTCCCCCCGATCGTGACGCGCGGCCCATCGGGCTCGGGATCTTTGATCGCGCGGATATTCACGCCGACGTCGATATAGGGTATGAGAAAACGTAGGGAGTTCTTGGAGATCCGCTCGGGCGTGGAGGTTGTCGAGGCAGCCCACGATGACGTCGACTGTCTTGAGCGCTTCTACCGCGGCGGGCCCGGGCACGCGCTCTTCGATCGTCCTGCACCGGCTGCTCAGCCCGACCCTCCTCACCATACGGCGCATGATCATGGTCTTCTTCCGGCGGAGCCAGAGGTCCAGCCTCGTCATGCCGATGAGGCGGGGGCGATTCGTCCTCGCTACGCGATCCGCGTCGATCCCAATGATTTCACCGACGCCGAGATGAGCGAGTTGCTGGACGACGTGGCTGCCACCGCCACCCAAGCCGACGACCGCCACCCGTGCGTGGCCGAGCGCGCGTTGGCCGTCGTCTCTCACAACTGCGAGCTGTCGGGCGAAATTCTCTCCCGGGGCGCGACCCGAGCGATCGAGCAGTGAGATTCGCCAATCCATGATCGAAGCGCCGAGCCAGCGAACCGCGAGGTCAGTCCTGGACGCGGATTCGCCTGGCATCAGGACGATGCCGCCTGCGTGGCTCCGGGAAAGCACGACGGAGCCGTGGGGCCGCGCCGGGACGCGGGCCCTGAACATAGGGATGAGGCGCTCTGCGCTCCTGCGGTCGTCGTCGGAAAGTTGCGGCGGTCCGCCGTGCCCGTGGGCGTGGAAGATCACGATCCCGAGCGTCTCTTCGATCGCCCTCGTGATCGCCGGGATCATCGCGCTGCCGCTCCATACGGCACCGTGGCCGGCGTTGGAGCGATAAGCACTCTCCGGTAGCTCGAGGAGATACCGGAGGAACAACGTGTCTCGGTCGCCGAGCCGCGCGTGGCTCGTGAGACCCATCGCGACGTATTCGTGCCGGCCGGAGCGGAAGACGATGTCCCGGAGGGCTTCACCAACACCCAAGGGGATGCGGAGCTCGAGCTCAGTCATTCTGCGCGAAGCGCTGCCGCGCGGCGGCGATGAACCTAATGATGCTGGCCTCCTCTGCCCAAGGGATGTTGAAGGAGAATTGCATCCAGGATTCGCCCCCGACGATCTGCGTCGAGGTGCTCCGTGGTGCGCAGCCGTTCGAGAGCAGCTGCCCGGGCTGTAGAAATTCGACCGGCTTCTCCGCAGCAGTGTCAAGGACAAGGAGCATCGGTGTTGTCGCGGGCCGGCATCCCGGCGGCAATTCGACCTCGGCCAAGCGTGCGAGCGTCCGGGATCCCTCACGCGCCGTCCGAACCGCGCCGCCGTAGACGGAGACGAGATCCGTGATGGCCTTCTCGATCGTCTCAGCCTTCATCGTCTAGCTCACCGTGCCCGTCGGCAGCGCGATGAAGTGATCGCCATTCTTGATCTCCACAAGCTCGTCGAGGCCGATGTTCCCCCCGCTCGGCTTGCCGTGAACGAGCCGGGTGAGGTCGTCCGAGAGGGGCGCGCCGGCCCGCTCGCGGATCGCCCGGCCGCTGACGGGCGAGGAGTCGAATTGGATGTGCTTGTTCTTCCCGTCCACCTCCACCACGATGTTCACTACGTGCTTGGCGACTGCCGTTGCTGCTCCGGCCTGGTGCGTCTCCATCCTGATCCTCCGGAGCGGGGCTCCATGCCGTCGGGCCGCTGCGCTCCCACCTGTGCAGTGCCCGATTCCAGGGGGTCCCGGACATTTCGGCACCCGTGTCCGGCACGGCCCGGGATCGGGCATATATAACTGAGAGCGAGCGGCGGGCCGGCCGCACGGGGAGGCGAGGCTGGAGAAGCAGTCGAGACGGGTGCCCGAGGAAAGCGCTGCGACGCCGGCCGAGATCACGACGGCGATGGAGGTCCTTACCGCGGCGGCCCTCCTCCGCCTGCGCAACTATGCCCGGTGGCGGGTGCGGGGCCTCGGCCGGAAGGCCGCGGGCCGGACCGAGACCGAACTGCTCGCCGATGCCATGAATGCCACGCTCGAAGGAAAGCGCCGCTGGAATAAGGACAAGGTCGATTTCGTGGGCCATCTGGTCGGCGCCATGCGGAGCATTTCGAGCCACTGGCGAGGGCAATCCAAATCCGCCGACGAGGCGACACTCGAGTCCGACCTGCTTCGAACAACCGAGGACGGGGAGGTCTTGCGCCCGTTCGATCTCGTGCCGTCAGAAGAGCCCGGGCCGGACGAGGAGCTCGAAGCGAACGAAAGTCAGAGCGAGGCCAGAACGCGCGTCGAGGCCATCGAGAATGCGTTCGCCGACGATCCCGTGATCTCCCTTATCCTGGACGGGCTGCGTCAAGGGATGACGCCGGGCAAGGTTCGGGCCGAACTGGAACTCTCCCAGACGGAGTACGAAACCGCAATGAAGCGACTCCGAAGAAGGATGCGGGCGGCTGCCGGCTCCGGAGCAAGCGATGCCTGAGAAGCCGAGAGATTACGAAGCGGAACTGCGCGCCCTCATGGACGCACTCGCCGAGTCCGTGGTCGAGGCTACTGACGAAGAGATCATCAGCGAGATGCGTGAGGGAGGCGAGGACCCCGCGGCAGCGGCGGAGGGGGTGCGGGCGGTCCTGCGTCACGCTGTGAAAGCTTATGAGCAACGGCATCTCCGCGAGGCGCAAGAGGCATACGAAAAGCGCGTCGACGCGATTCGCCGGCGGACTTTCTCTTTGCCAACGGCGCCGGAGAGCCGGCGCAAGCTTCTCGCCGTCGTGATGACACGGAAACCCGATTTGCGCTCTGCGCTTGTCACGCTGCAGCACAGAGACTTCAAAGAGTGGACGGACACTGATATTCAAAACTGTCTTGAACAGTTGGGCGCCCTCGGAGTTCTTGCTGAGTTCGAGGGGTCTTTGAGCGACGAGCAGTAATGTGGCCTCCGTCTACAGAGCGCCGGAGTCGATCCTAGGAGAGCTTGGCATTCGTGAGCCGCGCGATATCCATATTGAGGCGATCGCCGAATATTGTGGAGCGACCATTCTTTATCAGCCGCTCGAGGGCTCCGAGGCGAGGATTTTGGGCTACCGCGATCGAGCGATCATCACCGTAAATAGCGCGGCGCCTCTGGGACGCCGGCGCTTTTCAGCAGGGCATGAGCTCGGGCATTGGATGTGCGATCGGGGGAAGATCGCGTTTTCGTGCACTGAGAACATGCTTGCTCGCGAATGGGCGGACGATAACCCCGAGGTGCGCGCGAATCAGTTTTCGGCCGAACTTCTGCTCCCGCAACCTATGTTCGTGGCGACGGCGAAGAACCTCGAGATGACGTTCGCGACTGTGCGTCAGCTCTCCGAAACGTTCCAGACAAGTCTGACCGCGACGGCCATTCGCCTTGTAGAGTTCGGGTCGTTCCCGGCGATGGTCATCTGCAGCGACGCCGAGCGCCGACGGTGGTTCCGGCGCGGCCCCGACGTCCCCGGCGTCCTTTGGCCACATGAGCGTGTGTCGCGCTTGACGATGGCTCACGACGTTTTGAGCGGCATGGCAACCCCGCCGGGGCCTACGGATGTCTCTGCGGACGCATGGTTCGGGCATCGTGACGCGCGCCGGTACGCTATCCGGGAAGATTCAATACGCATCACCAGGGACTTGGTCCTCACGCTTTTGTGGTGGAAGGACGAAACCCAACTCCTCGACTTGGAGGATGACGATAACGAAAGCGAAGACTAAAGAGGAGCGCCTGGGATGAGACAGACGACGAAATGCTTTGGCGACGTCCTCCAGGTCGGCGCCGAGATCTTCGACGATCTCGACGGCCACGTCTTCAGCGTCGGCTGGTGGGCGCCGGCGCCCGGCACGTCGCGCCGCATACTGATCAGCGACCACCTCTACAACTGTGTTCACAGCGTCGAACCCAATCTCATTGAGGCGCGCCTGCATCTCCTCGAGGCAATGGATTGCTGGGATCAGCGGCTGTTCAAAGGTGTCGGTCGGAGAGCATAGGTCGCGGGTGGCCGACCGAGTTCGAGCGCGGCACGCTCGCTTTGCCACGGCCCTCAAGAACGCCTCGATCCGCGTCATCGATGTCCGAGTTCGGTTCATTCGCTCAGACGTGGCGCTTGTGCACATGAACCACGAGATGAGCGGCATGCTGGATGCCGCGGGCGCCGAGCTCCCGCCACACCGTGAGCTCAGTTTGCGTGTTGTCGTCAAGGATCGGGGCAAGTGGTTTGTGACAGCGTTTCAGAATACGACTGTGAGCGCGCAGACTGCGCGGCCACAGTAGTGCGCTTTTGTGAACCATAGGATCGCCGAACAAGGCACTGCGCCACCGGCCGCTCAGCGCCTCGCCCGCTGAGATAACGCTCGCGCCGCCCCGGTGCAGTCCCGGCGGGGCGCTGGTGCGCATAGTGGCCTTCGGCTAGACTCCCCGGCAGCCATCCTCCACCGAGGTGTCCATGCGGCTGATCGGGCTCGCGGTCATTCTCGCTGTAAGCGTCATTCTTGCGCCGCTCGTCGGCGAGGCGCAGCAAGCCGGGCCATCGAAGGTGGGTCTCCTCTTTCTGGGCACGGCCGGGATCGATTCGACCGAGCGCTCGGGCATCGCGGTGAGGGAGGGGCTGCGCGAGCTTGGGTGGGTCGACAACCAAAACATCCACTTCCAGCACCGATACGCTGGTGGCTTCCGCGATCGTCTCGATCAACTGGTCAGCGAGCTGGTCAAGGGCAAAGTAGATGTCATCGTCGCGTTCGGCACCGAAGCGACACGCGCAGCGAGGCGAGCGACATCGAAGATCCCCATCGTCATGGCGGGAGTCGGCGATCCGGTCCGAGCTGGTTTCATCGCGAGTTTGTCACGTCCGGGCGGCAACACTACGGGAGTCTCGCTTCTCAATCAGGAGCTGTGGCCAAAAAGACTCGAGCTGATCAAGGAAGTCGTGCCAGCCGCGATGCGCGTGGCCGTCGTTTCCACCCCGGATCCCCAGCACGCCGAGTCGTTGAAGTTGCTCGTGGGCGCGGCACCGCGCTTCGGCCTGGAGCTTCGGAATGTGCTGGTCAGTGGCCAAGGCGATCTTGACCGTGTCTTCGCTGATATCGGCAAAGGTCGCGTCGACGCACTCCTCGTTCAGCCCAGCCCCGACATCAACGAGATGGGTGGGCGCATTGCTCAACTTGCGGAGCGGCAGCGCCTGCCGTCGATGTTCGCCTGGAGCCAATTTGTGGAGGCGGGCGGTCTCATGAGCTACGGGGCCGACCTGTACGGCTTGCAACGGCACGCCGCGTCCTACGTCGACAAGATCCTCAAGGGCGCGAAGCCCGCCGATCTACCTGTAGAGCAGCCCACCAAGCTCGAGCTGGTGATCAACCTCAAGACCGCGAAGGCGATCGGGCTGACGATCCCACAGTCGCTGCTACTGCGTGCGGACCAGGTCATCGAGTAGAGCGTGCTCGATCAGCGCTGCCAGCTCCTGCGTACTGCTGTCGGCTTCGTCGGGCTCCCTCGCCCTACGTACGACCTCTCGCTCCACGGCCGGCGCTCGTGGCTGGACTCGTGGGTGGCGTAGGCTGGAGCATGCTCGGGCCGATTCTCGAAGGTGACCGCGTTCGTCTGGAACCACCAGCGCGCGCACTCTTCCCCGCTAGCTGCGCGTCTGCCGCGAGCGGCGCAAGAAGGACGCTGACAGTGAGAGCGACCGCGAGCCCGATCAGCCGCATGGGCACCTCGGTTGCGAATGTACTTGCGCGGAGGAGCTGGCCGCGTGGGTCGAGCATGCGCTACTCAATGACCTGATCCGCGCGCACGAGCACTGACTGCGGGATCGTGAGCCCGAGCGCCTTCGCGGTCTTGAGGTTAATCACGAATTCGAACTTCCTGGCCTGCTCGACGGGAAGCTCCGCCGGCCTAGCGCCCTTGAGGATCCTGTCGACGAACGTCGCCGCGCGTCGCTGGAGCGCATAGAGGTCGGCGGAGTAGCTCATGAGGCCTCCTGCCTCCGCCCAGTAGGTCAGGGTGAAGATTGAGGGCAGCCGCTGAGCGTTGACGATCTCCACAATCCGAGTCCGCACATCGTCGAGCGCCGGGTTGGCCACCCCGAGGATTGCGTCGACGCGTGCCGTCCTGAGCTGGGGTGCCAGGTCATCCAGCGTCAAGGGCTCTCGCAGAGCGATGCGGTGGAGCTTCACGCCCTGGCGCGGCGCGGTGGCCTCGGCCTCCTTCATCGACGCACTGGGAGCTGGGCCGCCGAGAGAGATCACGCCGATTCGGGACGCCCTGGGCGCAACTTCCTTGAGGAGCTGGATCTGTTTGCCGATCAGGTCGGGTACCAGCAGCGACGTTCCGGTCACGTTTCCGCCGGGCCGCGCGAGGCTCGTCACAAACCCGGAGGTCACCGGATCAGAGACCGCGCCCATCACGATCGGAATACTCGACGTTGCTCCTCTCGCCGCGCGGGTTGCGTCCGTCCCGAACGCCACGATGATGTCGACCTTTCGCTGGACGAGTTCCGCGGCGAGCGTTCCGAGCTGATCGCGCTTCCCCGATGCATAGCGATGCTCAAAGTGGATGTTTTGGCCTTCGTGCCAGCCCAGCTCGCCCAGGCCCTCACGGACCGCGGCAACGCTGCGGCTGCCGAGCTCCGGCGTGAAGAGACCGAGCAAACCAAGCCGGGCGACTTTTCCTGGCTGCTGAGTCTGGGCGGCGGGCGGCGGAGCGAAGAGACAGACAGCAAGCGCGACCGCGAGCCCGATCCGCCGCATGGGCACCTCAACGGGATGGCTGGCGGGAGTCTAGCAGACCTGAACTATGAGTGGGGTGAGAGCAGGAGCTGGCCGCTTTGCTCGAGCACGGGCTACTCGATCACCTGGTCCGCCCGGCCTAGCACTGATGGCGGGATGGTCAGCCCGAGTGCCCTGGCGGTCTTGAGATTGATCGCCAGCTCGAACTTCGTTGGCTGCTCAACGGGGAGGTCAGCAGGTTTGGTACCCTTCAGGATCTTGTCGACATGGCGTGCGGATTTTCGAAAAAGATCCGCCGAGTTCGGTCCGTAGCTCATCAGGCCGCCAGCCGCGACGAAGCTCCGATCCCTCTCCATTGTGGGGAGGCGATGCTTGAGTGCCAGTGCAGCGATCTGAGCCTGCCTGTCCCCCGAGCCCAGCAGTGGGTCTGGGAGGACCAATAGAGCACCGACCCGCGGGAAGATCGACTTGAACACCCTGGGCAGATTCTCGGCGCTCTCCACTTCGAGGATCTGCAGCTCCAGCCCTAGAGACGAGGACCCCCTCTCGGTTTGCTTTCGGAGCGACGGGGCCTGCGGATTGGTCCGATTTACGAGCACGGCCACATGTGTGAGGTTAGGCACCGCGGCCTTGAGGAACTCTAGCCGCTTCGCGCTCAATTCGACATTGGTGGTGGTAAAGCCGGTGATGTTCCTGCCGGGACGCGCGAGATTGGCGACCAGCCCGACCCCGATTGGATCGGCAACCCCGGTGAACACGATTGGGATGCGATCAGTAGCGCCCTGGGCTGCCTTTGCCGGTGGGGTGGCTGAGGCGACAATCACGTCGACCTTGAGCCGAACCAGTTCGGCGGCGAGCGCCGGAAGACGATCATCGCGCCCCTCCGCCCAACGATACTCAATCGAAATATTCTTCCCCTCTTCGTATCCCAGATCACGGAGGCCGTGGCGGAACGCCGCGACAAGCTCTGGAGTGTCTGCAGCAGACGGCAGGCTGAGGAAGCCGATCTGGTACACCTTGCCGGCCTGCGCCTCCACTGCGGCAAGCGGTGTGAGAGTGAGGCTGAGCACGACCGCGAGCCCGATCAGCCGCATGGGGGCACCTTCTATGCCCGGATGTGCCGACTTCCCGCCTTGCTGATCCCTTGTTCCCGATGTCCGTCGCCACTTTGGTACGGCGTCGGCGTGAGCCCCGCCGCCGCCCCGACCTCCTTGCGGTTCCGGAACCGTCGCCACCCGAAGAACTCGTTCACATAGACCCACGCGCCGCTCGGCCCGACCGCGCGCAGGCGGAGCAGCTGCCGGACTTTGGCGATGGCCTCGCCGTGCCCGTGGGCAATCGCGCGCTGGCGTTCGCGTTCCAACTCGAGAATCCGCGTGCGTAGGAATTGCGCGTGCTCCCATTCCCGCTCCAACCGGGCCCGCAGCGCCGCGGGCACGGGCGAGCCATCCCACAGGCGCATCGTCTTCGCCGCGGCCCCGACGTCGGTGCCCGGCGGCAGCCAGAGGCCCTGGTTCGCGAGCAGGCCGTTCATCCGGTTCGCCACCCGCGTGCGTTCCTGCTTCAAGGTCCGCAGCTCGCGATGCAGCTGGCGCCGATCCTCCTCCTCCACCGTGGGCACTCGCACCACGCTCCAAACGTGGCGTTCGCCCGCGTGGTACCGCAGCAGCATCCCGAGCAGCTTGCGGGCATCCAGTCCATCCGACTTCGCGCGCCGGAGCCGGCGATTCACTTCGATGCTCGACGAGTCCACGACCACGTTCGCGAGCCCGAGGGAGGTCAAGTACCGGTGCAGCCAGAACCCGTCGCGGCCCGCCTCGTAGCAGCCGCGCACCGGGGTGGCGGCCTTCAGGCCGAACCATTGCTTGGCGTCGGCGATCTCCCGGGTCAGCCGCTCGAGATCGCGCGCCGGCATCGTTCGCACGCGCGGCGTGGCCCCGGGCTCGGTCGTGAACCCGAGCTTCCACTCATTGCTCCCCAGCTCGAAGGCGAGGTACAGGCACAGCGTGGTCGCTCCGGTATACTCGGCGGTGCGGGTCGCTCTGGTCATCGTCGGCTCCTCTCTTCCTCGTTTTGGCTGAAACAAGGTTGCAGGAGCTTACCAGCAGCGGCCCGCTCTGCTTCTTCCATTGCACCTTCATAGGATCTCGGTGGAGGATGGCTGGCGGGGAGTCTAGCAGACGATGGCGGGCACTCGCCCCGGTTGGACGAACCCCGGGGCGTCGGCGGTGCGCGAGCACGAGTATTACCAGATCCGCATAGGGCAGAGTTCT
>Ga0209058_1005037_pt1 | contig 10419 bp, 9 predicted proteins | sample GraSoiAngelo_147_FD_185904 | JGI IMG/M metagenome (GOLD analysis project Ga0209058, IMG submission 185904) | Grasslands soil microbial communities from the Angelo Coastal Reserve, California, USA - 14_1009_05_40cm (SPAdes) (version 2) | ecosystem: Environmental > Terrestrial > Soil > Grasslands ... | reverse complement strand
TGTGCGCACTCAAAGCTTGTTCCGAGCCGAAAACCCTACCACAGGTGCTGCACTTGAACTGGGTAGGAGCAGTAGCATCTCTAGTCCTCATCGACAAGCCGGCCCCGGCAGCTATCAATCCAACTAATGCAATACCAGCTCCGCCTTCGGGGATGGTATGGTGAGCCCCGTACGGATAGATGGCTACAACAGCGATGCCCGCAACCACCATTGCCACGCCTATTACGACGAAGGGTAGCCGCATCTCGAGTCGCCCGGCTTGAGGAATGGCTCCTCTAAAGACCTTCCAATTACTCTAGCCCGTTCAACGCTAGGGTTTGAACACTTTGCGTTCTTTTGTGAACTCGGTCAGCTTCTCCTCTGCAACTTCGACTCCAAGCCCGGGGCGGGTTGGGACTGTAATGGTTCCATCGTTGTTCAGAGAAAACTCGGGCTCAACAATGTCCTTCTTGAAATATCGCGAGCTCGCGGAAATATCATTGGGCATGACAAAATTGGGAAGGCTGGCCAAGGCAATGTTATGGGCTCGTCCAACGCCTGTCTCAAGCAACCCTCCACACCACACTGGTATCCCGTTCGACTTGCAAAGGTTGTGAATCTCCGTGCTCGTCGTAAATCCTCCTACTCTAGTAGGCTTGATGTTTAGAATCCTGCAACTCTTCAAGGCGAGCGCCGCTTTGAAATCGCTCAGGCTAGCGACACTTTCATCGAGACAGACAGGGGTCTTGATATTCTTCTGGAGCTCCGCGTGGTCAACCAAGTCGTCCCAGGCGAACGGTTGCTCAATCATCAATAGGTCGAACGTGTCCAGCTTCGCTAGTGTTTCGGAATCCTCTGAGCGATATGCCCCGTTTGCGTCCACCATTAATGGAGTATCCGGGAAGTCCTCTCGTATCGCTGTTACGAGTTCGATGTCTTGGCCGGGTTTGATTTTGATTTTGATTCTTCGGTAGCCCTGCTCGAGGAACCTCTCAACGGCCTCGACTAGTTTCGCGGTGGTCTTCTGGATTCCGACGCTGACTCCGCTGGCCACTTTGGTCTGGGTTCCCCCAAGCAATTTGCTGAGCGAGACCCGCTTTGTCTTTGCCATGAGGTCCCAGAAGGCCATCTCGAAAGACGCCTTGGCCATATTGTGTCCCCGTATGCTGTCGATGGAGTCGAGCAAGTTCTTTGGAGATTCGAAATCCTTCCCAAGGACCAAGGGTATGAGATAGTCCTTCATCACGTGCCAGGAACTGGTCGTTGTCTCGTAGCTGTACCATGGACCCGCACTTACGGGACACTCTCCGTAGCCCGACTCGCGGCCGGAATGCAACTCGACAATTATGCAGGTCTTCTCTTCTTCCTTCCAGGCGCTGGTCTCGAAGGACGAGACAAGTGGCATTCGAAGGTGCCGCAGTTCCACCGCGTCAATCCGCACTGGTCGAGCCTACTCTATTCGTCGAGAATGTTCTAGTAGGTAGAAGACTCTTCTCTCTTTTCCTTCCTTAAGAACAGAGACATCGGTGGCTATGTAGCCTCGCGGGAAATAGTGTTCGAAGATTTTTCTGAAGCTCAAACACCAGTCTCGGGCAAGGCTCAAGCTGGAATCTCTAACCTTGCCGATACTCTCAGGAATCTCGACAAGCAATTGCTCGTCTCTGAGACCTAGACGCATGCCGAGTGTCATCCTCACTTCTCCTTTGTCTCTCCGAGTTTCGTTCACGGCCTTGACATCCTGTCTCGGGAAGCTGAGAGACATTTCATTTCTCGGACTCTTCTCAAGCCTGTCGCGAACACTCTTACTTCGAATCCACCATTCGACCTCGAACCTATCCGTTATTCTACCCCTGTTCAATGAATCGTCTAGGGACCCGTACACTTCTCGCCGGTATGTTCGACAGACCGCTCCCAATTTTCCGATGTTGAAATACGCGTTTCCAGCCTGGAGGGGGTCAAAGGTCCACTTTACAAGGTTCTGGCCTTGGCGGAGAACATGTTGCCGCTGGGCGAGCTTTAGCTTGAAGCCGACTCCTTTCGCCTGGTAATCCCTCATGACTCCGGTAATATGCGAATAGTGATAGGGTCTCCCCTTGTCTAGGGCTGTAAACCCGAAAAGAACTCCAACCATCTTCCGGCCATCATAAGCTCCTAGAACAAGACCACTGTGATGCTGGCCAGCAATTAGCAGGTGAGCCGGGACCGCGCCTGAGGCGCCTAGGCCCCACGCGCTGCGCTGAACCTCGATTGACTCGGCAAATTGTTCGGGTCGAGTAAGCTTTACGATCCGAATCAGTGCGGGTCCCTTGAATCAGGATGCGTTCTTTTGAACTTCCTCAGCTACAAGTGACTGCGGAACATCTCTCTCCTTGCCGCTTTTCATATCTCTCAACCGAACCTTTCCCTCCTCCAACTCCCGCGGGCCGACAATGACCGTGACACGAGCTCCCACCGCATTAGCATACTCGAGCTGTTTCTGAAGAGTTCGCTGTTTCAAATCGTAATCCGTTCTGATCCCCGCCTCTCGCAACCTCTCAACAATTTTCAAACCTTCCCTCCGCAAGCTCTCGTTCACCGTAACCACAAAGGCTTCGGGACGCTGTTCCAGGTCTGGAAACAGTTTCTTCCTGTCGAGGGACAGCATGAGCCGCTCTATTCCACCGGCAACTCCTGTTGCTGGCATGTCTCTCTTACCGTAGGTCTTGGTCAGCTTGTCGAAGCGTCCTCCGCCGAAAATCGAGCCTAGGTCGTCAGCGTCGCGGTCAAACCCTTCGTACACGGTCCCATCGTAGTATCCTATTCCTCTGACAATGCCGAGGTCTACCGTACACTTTGACAGTTTGCCCAGATACTCCGCGGCTTCTATTGTCCCCGACAATTCCTGGAACCCTTTCGTTATCATTTCGCCCTTCGGGAGTCGCTTCTCTAGGTCACCCATGACCTTGGCGGGGTCACCTCCCATTCCTGCGAAACCGAGGATGCTTCTGATTTGGTCCTTTGACAGGCCCGCTGTTGCGAGTTCTCTTTCTGCCTGTCCCGGGCCTATTTTTCCGAGCTTGTCGACTACTCTGAAGAACCGCTCCAGCTCTGGCTGGGTTTGGATTCCGAGGCTTCGCAGAAAGCCTTCTAGCAGTTTTCTGTTGCTGATCCGGATCACGTGGTCTTTGAGACCCACGGCGTCTAGGATGTCTGAGCCTGTGGCGATTATTTCAGCGTCGGCGGTCGGCTCTGTTACGCCATAGATTTCCGCGTCCCACTGCGTGAAGTATCGGTATCGTCCGAACTGGGGCTCCTCGTACCTCCAGTTGCCGCCTATGCATGCGACCTTGATGGGAACCGGCAGGTCAAGCCTGTTGGCCACCATCCGTGTCATGCCCACAGTCAGGTCGAATCTCAGTCCGAGGTCTCGCCCACCCTTGTCTTTGAACCAGTAGACCTGGTCTCGAATTTCTGGGCCCGATTTTGCCTCCAGAGTCTCAAGGTTTTCCAAAGGGCTGGGCTCCAACAGTTGAAAGCCGTGGCTCCACAAGACTTGGCGGATTTTGTCGGCGAGCCAGATTCTATGAGCCATCTCGTCTGGTTCGATGTCCCGCATGCCGCGCGGAATTGTGAACTGCGGCTCGGACACGAGCGGTTCCGCCTACTCTGCTTGTTCGCCCTTGAAGCTCTCAGTGTTCAGAGTGTAGTAGACAATGTCAGTCCTTCTGTCGATGACCGCGAGAACCAAGTCCTTCCCCTGACTGTTGGCCCGGGCCGACAGCTGGGCCAGCTTCTCAAGCGTGGATTCTCCGCCTTCGAACACGATGGAGACCATTCGCCGGGTCGCTCCTTTTCCGAACGTCTCGAAGTCGAAGCCTTTGTTCTCAACTCTGACCAGATAGCCCCGGTCTCGAAGGTCGCGGTAAACCAAATACTTCGTCCATATCGCCGGTTTCCCTACGGAGAGTTTCGTCACTAGTTCCTGAAGAGAGAGCTTCTTCTTCGTCTTCTCGTTCAGGACTCTGATTCGGTTCTTCTCGACGAGGTAGAATGTTTCGTATGGGTTTAGGATTATCTTATCATCTGCGAGGGTTCCGAAGGCTTTCTCTCGAAGCTCCATAAGCTTGCTGGGCTCAGGAAGGTAGGTCTGTCCTTTGGAGAGGAAGGCCTCATGAACCTCAACCGTTACAGCCTCGGGGCCTGTCTTGCTATCGCTTGGAGTTTGCAACGTTGGAACTTGCAACGGTGGCTCGGCTGGGACACGCGGCTATAAAGGCATAACAAACGGAGACCGAAATAATTAGGGAAAAGCAATGCCCCGAACAGTTCGCAACGAGCTGGAGCCGGTCAAGTGGCGGAATGGAACGTTGCAAGTCATTGACCAGACGCTCCTCCCGCTGAGGCTCAGATACGTCAGAATGCGAACCTTGGACCAAGTTTGTAACGCAATCCGCATCATGAAGGTCCGAGGTGCTCCTCTCATAGGCGTAGTCGGTGCCTACGGACTCGTTCTAGCCTCTAAGAGAATACACTCGAAGGATCGAGACGAGGCACGACGACAGCTGCGCAAGTCGGCGGACACTTTGATAGCAACCCGTCCTACAGGTGTCAACCTTCGATGGGCTGTGGAAAGGGTCTACAGCGCCTCATCCAAAATCAGCTCGACCGCCTCCCTTGAAACGCGGCTTCTCGAAGAAGCTAATTCAGTACTGGACGAGGAGCTGAGGGCTGCTCACAGCATCGGAATCTTCGGCGCGACGTTGATAGATGAAGATGACACCGTTCTGACCCACTGCAATGCAGGTGCTCTGGCGACTGCGGGATATGGGACAGCCCTCGCCGTTATCCGAGCTGCAATAGAAGAGGGAAAACACGTTTCAGTAATAGCCACGGAAACCAGACCCCTGCTTCAAGGCGCCCGGCTAACAGCCTTCGAACTGGCCAAGGACAAGGTTCCAGTCAAGATAATCGTAGACAGTGCCGCAGCCCAACTAATGGCTCGCGGAGCAATCGACAAAGTCATCGTCGGCGCCGACAGAATCCTCAGAACCGGTCATGTTACAAACAAGATCGGGACACTTCCTATCGCCATTGCCGCGAAGTTCTACGGAGTTCCTTTCTATGTGGCAGCGCCTATTTCGACGATGGATCTGGAGACCGATCCGTCTCAGGTCATTATCGAAGAACGGGACCAGAGAGAGATTCTCTACTTTGCGGGGAAGCGGATTGGACCACGCAGTGTTGAGGCGTTGAACCCTGCCTTCGACATAACACCCGCGGAACTCGTCACTGGAATAATCACAGACAAGGGAGTCGTCGGACAACCGTTAGAGGATAACTTGCGAGCAAAGTTCGCGGTAGAAGCCACAAATTCCGCACGATAAGTTCCAGAGCAGCCGGGACAACCGAGTTGGCTCGGCACCCGGCACATCTTACTTCGGTCAAGTTGGGCTTATGAATGGGAACGTTCGATACGCTTCATCTTCTAGACTGAAGAAAGGAGAAAAGACTGTGTGGGAATTCCTGGTGGGTCATAAGTCCGACGGAACAGTCCTAACAATAGATCCTACAGGTCTCACAAAACATTCCGTCGTGTTCGGAGCGACTGGCTCCGGTAAGACGGTACTCTGCAAGGCCATCATCGAAGAAGCGGCCGTTCAAGGCGTCCCGGTATTGGCCATTGATCCGAAGGGTGACATTGGATGCTTGGCGATTCGTTCTCTCGATTTTCGCTTTCGCCCTTTCTCGGATGTTGAAGCAAAACTTCTCGGTAGGACGCCGGAAGAGTATGCCACAGGGCTCGCTACGGAATACAGGAACAAGTACGCTGAGGAGGGCCATGGCGATGAAGACTTGGAAGGATTCGTCAAGAGGACAGAGGTGAGAATCTACACTCCTAGGTCTAGTAGCGGCTTTCCCGTTTCAATGTCTCCTAGGCTCGCACCACCAAGAGATTTCGTCAAGATGATGGCTGAGGAGCCAAGCCTCGCCCTAGATCTGTTAGAATTGAAAGCTTCCAACATTCTCCGTCTGGCTGGCTACGGTGAGGAGAGCAAGGTCCAACACGCTCTGATTACGAAGATTCTCGAAGAGGCGTGGAGGAGTGGTCACGAGCTAACCCTTGAAACGCTGATCCAGGAGGTTTCAGCTCCTAGTTTTGACAAGCTGGGGATGCTAGAACTAGACGAGGCCATAGGGACAAGGGACAGAAGTGAGCTCGCTCGGAGGCTTAACGTTCTCGTCACGGACGCGGGAGCCAAGGCCTGGTTCATCGGTGAAACTCCGGATTTTGACAAATGGTTTCGCAAGAGCCAGGGACGAACGCCGATTTGTGTAGTGGACCTTCGGGGAATACCCAGCGAAATAGCAAAGCAGGTCTTCGTCGAGTATCTGCTTCAGGAACTCTTCTACTGGCTAACTCGCCAGGAGGGAACTCAGGCTCTGCAATATTTGCTCTACTTCGATGAGGTCCACGGATATTGTCCCCCTGTGAGAGAGCCACCTTCCAAGAAGATTCTGATGCACTTGATACATGTTAGCAGAGCCTACGGGCTCGGAATCATAATGGCGACACAAAACCCGTCGGACGTGGACTACAAAGTAATCTCAAACGCCAATTTCAGGTTCATCGGCAACCTCTCCACGAGACAAGACATCGAAAGGGTCAGAACCGGGCTGTCTTTAGGCTCGGATGCGTTTCAGACCATCTCGACACTGAGGACCCGTCAGTTCTACCACCAGGTCTTCGACCAGGGCGAATCAAGCATCATCACTCCAAGATGGCTAATGAGCTACCACCGCGGACCTCTGGAGGCAAAAGAGGTGAAGATGCTGACTGCAGGGCTGCCGGCTCCGAAGACTTCTGTTAGAGCATTGCCCCTACTAGTTCCGGAGGAAGCCCTCGTTCGCGAGGCAGAGAAGAAAAGGATCAAACGAGGGTTTCTTGGGGGCACCGAGGAGCGATATCTTTTCCAGAACACGGTTTACCTCCCGTACCTTGAGTTTTCCTACCGATACTCTGCAAAGAAGGGTCTCGTGTCAAAACAGATGGTGATCCAAGAGGGCAGGTCTGCTGTTCTAGCATTGAAAGAGGTGGACCTTGGATTCCAGCCCGAGTTGTTGGAGTTGACTTCTCAGGTCAGCGAGGAGGAATTGGATCCCCGAAGCGTTGTTGTCGGAGTCGACTCAACAGAACTCCTCAACCAGAGACTGACTGAGCTTAAGGGCCTGCTCTATGACCACGACGAGAAACTAGAAACCCTCGCTAAACAATCAGAAGGTAATGGAGAGGACGATGTTACTAGAAAGAGCTTGAAGGAACACATGGAATACGTCGCAAAGCAGAGGTCGTTCCGGTGGAAGCTCTTCTCTGACGGGCTCAAGCTACCTTCGAAGATAGACCTTGATACTTTCGAGTTTCTCGAAGGGAACCTCTTCTACATACCTTACTACATCATCAAGCTATCGCGGGACCGAGAATCGCGCTACCTCGTCTGGAACAGAGTTGGGAAGGAGGATGAGACGATAGCCGACGAGTTGATGAAGAACAGAAAATTTAGAGACCTACTCGAGACTCGACGGGCAGCGAAGCTTCGCTCCGAGCTCGTTCCTACTTCAAACGCGTTGCAGAGATAGCACCCGTAGAACCTGCACATGCATTTCTATACGTGTGGGTTGCATAGGTCCTGAAAGATCCGTGGACCCAAGACTTTTCCAACAGGCTGGAACAGGCAATTAGTCTTGATTGGGAGTATAGGAGTTTGAAGTCGCCTAAGTGGGGTCCTGGCTTTCAAAGCATAGACTCCAATCTGTACAGAGCAGAGTACGCCGGATTATTCCTGGGGATTTTGGTCTGTCTAGTCTGGAGAGGAGCTGAGCTGGCAGGTGGGGCAGCTACCATTTACTGGGGCTCAATCGTTTTTTGGCTCATTCTTCCCGACTTGGTCTCCTTCATCCCAATTGGGTTATTCTCCAAAGGTGGGAGCTGGCCGAGCTGGGGCGCGCGCCTCTACAACAGCTTTCACAGCGCGGTAGTCTGCGGGCTCGTCTTCGTGATTTCCTGGTTTCTCCTGCAAACTGTATACCTGCCCCTCCTTGCCTGGTTCGGGCATATTGCCGCGGATAGGGCGGTTGGATTTTACCTGCGAAGTCAGCCGGTTTCAAGGCAGGATGCGGCTTGAAAGGCAACAGTAGTGTCCCCTCTCAATTCCCATTACCTAGATTCCTTCAGAAGCTCCCCTTCTGGCTCGGAGCAGTCATTGTCAGCTTCGTCCCGATAAGAATCCTCGCGATAATAGACTATCTGGCTTCGCCCTCTGGTGCGATTGGAAGCCTGTTCCTAGACACTGGGTTCGTCCTGTCGTTTCTCATAATCTACTTTCTCTATGCGATGCGGTACATTTCGAGAAGATTAGGTCGACTCAGCGACTACGTGGCTCAAATGAGCCCTGAAACCCTCCCGGGACGCATCACTCCATCGTACCGTTGGAGTAGGGTCCTAGTAGTCTGGTTAGCAACTCTCGGGGTCAACACTGTTCTGTTCCCCACGCCGACGAGTCTCGCCGGGGTCTTCGCGGAAGCCATTCCTGTCTTCGCGTACTTCTTTCTCATCCTTGCAGCTCTCCTCTACGTCTATGGCTCGTCGATGCTGGCAATCTACCGAGCTGGGAAGTTTCCCCTGAAACTCAAACCCTTCACTGAGGACAGAACTCTCGGCCTGAAACCCTTCGGGACAACCTCGCTGAGGCTAACCAGCGTCTACGCCATCTTGCCAATTGTCGCGACCGTTCTTCCACTGGTGAACATAACCGTCGAATTCCCCGGCGGGGTCACTTTCACACCCCTGGTACTTCGACCTAGCGATATCATTTTCACTGGTGGGTTGGTGCTTATTGGAGTTGCGCTCTTCTTCGTTCCGCTCATGGGCATCCACCGCCGTCTTCTTGAGGAGAAACGCCATGAGCTGGATTGGATAACGCCCCGATATACCTTGATTGTCCAGCGTTTGAAAGACCAAGCAGCCAGCTCTCCTCAAAGTGAGAACATCCGCGACAGGCAGGCCCTTGCCGACGAGCTCACAATTGTCCGCCAGCTGCAAGCTGACATTCACAGAATCATGGGGTGGCCCTTCGACCTGGGTGTTATGACACGGCTCGCAACAGTGCTCGCCCTACCCCCGTTACTCGGGGTTGTGGCGAGAATTCTCATCCTCACATTCCTCCACATCTAGCTAGGCACTGTTATCTTTAGCACATTTTGTAAACCAAACGGCATTTGAACCACGAGAAGGCCAGGTGAACTTGGCGAAGCGAAGGATGGAGGAAAAGGATGCCCCCTTTGGACCGCTCAAATATCTCTACATCGGAACCTCGAACGTTCAGAAGGACCTGGACTACTACACCCGGGTCCTGGGGGCAAAGAAGGTCTGGGACCTCTCAAGCTTTGGCACGAGGGTTGTGGCCGTACGCCTTGGGAAGGGCCCGCTTCTTTTACTCGCAGACCATCGTCCCGCGCCGAGCTGCATTCTCATCTTTCAAGTCGACGACATAGAGGCGACCTCAAAGGAGCTACGAAAACACGGCTGGAAGCCAGAGGGAGGGAAGTTCGAGATTCCAGAAGGACCCTGCTACAGGTTCAACGATCCAAGCGGCAACCCGCTCGCCCTCCTCCAAATAGTAAGACCCAACGTTCTCGGAAGCATGCGTGGAGATACGGACTAGTTGGAGAGAGACCTCGGTCAGAAAGAGACTCGTTCATACCTCGCAGTCGCTCCCAAGAAAATAATTCGGTACTGTTCCTGCGAGTCGTCTCATACAACGCAAGCCCAAGACAATAAAAGGACTTATCGTTCAGAGCAGAGGTACTGGGCCCGTAGTCGAGCCAAGAAGGATCCTTCCTGGCCTGCAAAGCCTTGGGAGGGACCCATTTTCTAGGGATTTCCGAACTTAGTCGTAGGAATCGAGCCAATCTCTCAGTGTTTGTGTTTCGGATTCAAGGTCCTTTAGGGAAGAATAGCCCCCCGGACTCAGGCGTCGGAAAAGGGCAAGAAGCTCGGAAGCAAGGGTGACTATCCCCTGAACCCATTCTCTCACCGTTACTCTGCCAACTTCCTTAGACTGAGGCCAATTTGTTACGGTCTGCACCGGGCCCCAGTGTCCATCGACTTCTACATGGATATCTAGGTTGTTTCCCATGCGAACCAACCTGAAACCGAAACCTGTACCTAGTAACCAGTATCGATGCTCGCCGATTGGTTGAGAAGAGACTTTCTGAATTAACCCGAGAGTCTCCCGTAGGAAATTCTCTAGAGAGTGCATTATTACAGGATGTTCGACACCGGAGATACCAAATGGTTCAAACGCGTTTTTCCCTTCCGGTTCTAGACTGACTGTCGGTTCGAAGATGTCGTATCCGTTCACATCACTGATTTCCCAGTTCTTGACGTCGCATAGTACGAATCGA
>Ga0209058_1005033_pt1 | contig 10422 bp, 9 predicted proteins | sample GraSoiAngelo_147_FD_185904 | JGI IMG/M metagenome (GOLD analysis project Ga0209058, IMG submission 185904) | Grasslands soil microbial communities from the Angelo Coastal Reserve, California, USA - 14_1009_05_40cm (SPAdes) (version 2) | ecosystem: Environmental > Terrestrial > Soil > Grasslands ... | reverse complement strand
TGCGTGGACAGCGCGAAATTGGTCAGGGTCCTATCTTCCCCTGGAGAATTCAAGAAGACCCTTCTCGGCAACCCACGAGCCACGAGATTAGTAAGCTGCCTATCGTCACCTATCGTGATTCTCCGGCCGGCAAAGCGCTCGTTCAGCCACTCGTCCAGAACAGCGTCCACAACCATCTTCCGATAGGCCGCAAGAATACCGCTACAACACGTAACGCAGCCGAATTTTGACTCCATTCCCTTAGCAAGCCGGAACATCTCCACGTACCAATAGTGTTGAAGCCGGCCCAGGACAGTTTGGAGATTAGCCGCCTCCCCGTTTCCACAGACTGCTACGACCTTGCGATCCGCGAATGGTTGGACGAGCAGCTTGATGGCTTGAGGGTCGACAAAGCTGTCGCTGTCAATGCATATGACAATGTCGCTTTTGGCTTGCGAGAACCCGCTGGCGAGGGCTACCCTCTTTCCAAAGTTTCTCTCATGATTTATCAGAGTCACTCTGGGATTGTCTCTGAAAAGCTGAAGACGTTCCCAGCTGTCGTCAGTGCTTCCATCATTGACCACAATCACCTCCAAGAGACTTCGTGGATAATCGCTGGCGAGAACCGTTTGAACAACATCCGATATACAGGCTGCCTCGTTCTTCACCGGAACAACAACAGTGACCTTCGGCCGAAAACCAGTATCAGGAATAGGTCTGTAGCGGCCTGTAATAGTGTAGACGAGGAGTAAGTAGCAGGTCATGCAGATGGAGTATCCCCAGAATAGGGGAGCAATTGTTTCACCGAGACGGACGAAGAGCAGGGGAAACAAGCTCCCAAACGTCAACAATCCCACAAATAGGTCGAAAACCCTACTCTCAGGAATGGGCCGCCTTCCTAGACTGACGACCCTCTCACGCTGTTTGGTTATTGCCCTTCCAGTCACCGTCCAGGCCTGCGGACACTTGGAAATGTCGCACGGGCCCCTCCTATCCTAGCTGCCCCACGATACGAGCGTCACTGTCGTAGAAGCTGAAGCGATCGCGGAGTTGAGTTACGCAGAATCCAATGACCTTGGCGACAGTACCAGTTCTAACTAGAACTATGCACCGAGCCCTGCTAGGGGGAAGCACGCAGAACTACGCGTTCCACACCGACCCTTAAACAGAACGGAAAAAACGCTCCCCAACTTATACCGCAACAGCCCTTGTTACATCCTGATATAGCCGTAGATATCTGCAAAAGAGCCTAGGCAAGCCTTGGTTCATCGGACACGACGGGACTCACTTATGGATATGACCAGGGACTCCTAGGCCAGTTCGAGAATCCTGCTTGGCCTCCAGAACAGGCAAAAGTGTCGCGACAGTGCCCGATCCTGATGACCGCCCACCAAACCAGCCAACTCCCGCCGACTCGCAAGAGGAGCCATTACCCCTCAACGCCCAGGCTTGATCAACTTGACGAACTCCGCTGTCCTGACTATCCGCGCACGGCCTACCCGCCCCATTGATAGAAGGTCCCGGTCCCCTGTCACCAGAAAGTCGGCCCTGCCGGCTGAGGCACAGTCAAGGAACTTCTGGTCATCTGGGTCTCTGCACCTCGCCTTCGCCTTGCCGGGGGCAAGGATAATCTCGCCAACCGAGACTACAAGTTGGAAAGCGGACCCGGCCTCGTTTGGGGAAAGCTGGAATTTCGGCCTGGAAAGGACCTCTCTGACCTCCTCGAGAATCTCCAGGCTGGTCAGAATCTTGACTCGGCGCTCTAGAGCTGCGTCAACCAGCTGTGCCTCGTTCCCTGAGCGGAAGAAGAGGCCTGAGATGAGAGTATTTGTATCTAGGACGACTCGGAGCTTCAAGAAGCCCTTTTCCGGCGTCCAGCTCGCACCTTTCGAATCTCCGCGGCAACGTCCTCCTTTGAGAGCCCTAATGCTTTGACCCTCCTCCTCAACGACTCCAGCGCCTCCCTCGTGCTAGACCCGGGTCCCAACGTCACCTTCTTCAAAATCAGAGTATCACCTTCTCCAAAGACCAAAAGGCGGGTCCCCTCGTCCAGACCAAGCTCCTCCCTAATCCGTCCAGGGATAACAACCTGTCCCTTGCTGGAGATCCTCGTCATCTCCAAATCCATAGAAACCAGCAGAGGTAAGACCCGTCTTACTCATAAACTCGTCGCAACACCTACTGCCCTCGACAATAACTCCCGCAGGATGAATTTCAAGCATCATCACAACAAAAATTTACCAAACACTCAGGCCTTTCTCTGAGAACTGCTCTGTAAGATATTAGCCCCCTTAGTCCTACCGACCAAACTAGTACGCAGTTACACTAAATTCTACCATCACGTCTGCGCGACATTGTGAACATGAACAGCTCCTCAAGAGGGAGACTCAACGACCTTGTCGCCGAGGAGACAGCCCAGCACTCTGACGGCGAAGTCTCCACTCCCACCGTCGCCGAAAACCCATCGAAAGGTGAACGGCGGAGTTCTCGGCGGTCAACTCTACAAACAGAGCCCGAGAATGAACGATGGCATCTTCGTCTGACCCAATCATACTGGCAATCATAGCAGTGAGTGTTCTGCTCACGGTGGCCAAGCTACTCGCTGAGCTCTTTGCAAGGCTCAATCTCCCGGTCGTGTTGGGAGAATTGACCGCAGGAATCATACTCGGACCTCTCTACTTCGGAGGACTGGTGCAGATCTGCTGCGTTAAGGATGCTCCTAAGCTCCTCCGGCCGAGGCGGCTTCTCGTCAGCTGTCCGGGTAAGCTGGCCCCGCCCCGTGATACGTATCTTCTTGACCACCTGGACATCGTTAAAGTCCAACCAGCTACTCACCGCCTTGACCATGTTAGCAGTGTAGCTCCCGCTTCGACCCTCCTTCTCCAGCTCCTCAAGCATGTCCAAGAGAAAGTCGGTGGCCGTTTTGACTGAAGTCTTGGCCAGGTCTTGGGGAGACTTGCCGAACCGTCTTCCAACATAGCCCAGCCGCCGAAGCAAAGTTGTAAGTGTAGCTTGTCAGTGTCCCGTTGATGCTTTGCCGCAGTCTGTTCCCAAGGGTAGACTGTCGGTTTTGTAATTAGGGTCTTGGAAGTTTGCTTGGAGTTAGGGAATGCAAAAATACCGCTACGGGCGACACCGGTGCAACCTTGGCGAGTCAAACGGCTAGAGCCCGGGAGGTTCTCTCTCGACACGCAGACGAGCTCAGGGTCAGGTTCGGACTCAAGCAATTGAGCGTCGGCTACCTCCGGAGCGGGGACAGCCTTTCGGGCCAGGTGGGAATTGTCTGCTTTGTCGGTCCAGGTGAGGGAGTTCAAGGTCTTGATGGGGTCCCGAAAGAGATCGAGGGTGTGCCAGTCCAAGTTATTCGGTTGGGAGAGAAGTTCTCTCCCCGATAGCACTGACCGCGTTGCCTAGAGTTTGAACTTCAGGTTGTGGATAATTGGTATTATTGGGCTGGCTATGGTGAGGTCGGAGCCGTGCTCGTCGGTTCCGCCGGCGAAGAGCAATGCTGCCGCTTTGTAGCTTCCCGCCCCCTTATCCTTCTCGTCTCTGAGAATTAGGCTACCTGAATCTCCTGCCCCCGAGAACGGGCCCTGTTGTGACTGAATAACTAGCTGGAGCGCGAAATCCGCATCATGACCATGGTAGGGCCCCACCCGGGTCACTGCTCCAGGGACGAAAACATGTGTCACGATTCCCTTAGTGACCTCCGTCCTTGCTCCCATCTTAGTGACCTCATCGCCTACATCCACTGATGTAGCTCCTTCCACCTTTCCTAGTTTGCGAACCTGGCCCGGTTCGAAGTCTGTGCCTTCTTCCAAGTTGTCTAGTACTCGGCCAATAGCTGCATCGTACATGTTGAAACGGTAATCTTGGTGAAGGACGGCTGGAGCTATCTTGTTCCAGCGATCGAGGACTGCCACTGCGTCGCTGGCTGTGGCGCCTCCGTGGGCTCCTGGCTGAAGCCACACATCGCCTTGTCTAGCGAAGTCTCCGCCCTCCACATCCTCGTTGGCACCAACATGGTTGTTGGTCAGGATTTCACTGTCCTTGTTTACTATTGCGAATGTGCCTGAGCCGCTGACTGCGAAGTGTATGCCAGCGTCTCCTCCCTTGAAGGGCCGCTGACGACCAAAGTTGGCACTGCGCCCGAACCCTGCGGGGAGGGTTGTTGGTTTGGTCAGAGTCTCGCTCAGAGAATCTTCAGGGAGGCGTACTTTCCGTTCCGAGCGAGGGTAGAAACCACCCGGAACTTCAACCACGTCAGTGAGAACCCCCTTCACGGAATCTTCCAAGGGAAGTATTCGGCGGTCATTCAATTGGTTTCGCGACAGTTTCGCCTGTGTGAAAGCGACGATTCCTAGATCGGAGGTGATCTTCCCACTTCGAAGTTTGAAGCCGACAGTCACCTGTCGCAGGTTGCATTCGTGGAATATTCTGTAGCGCGAATCCTGGACCACGCCGCGGATATGTCGAAGGTCCTCACGCTGCTTCTCGGTTAAACCCAAATTTCGACCCTTCCGAAGCAGGCAGGCCATAACCAAGACAAATGGTCTTTGTTACTGGAACCAGTTCGAACCAGCAACATGTTGAACCACTAACGATTTGTTAGGGGTTAAACGAGGATTTCCGACATGCCTGCAAAGTATCATCGAGCCGTACTCCACAGCATTTGCTAAAGCGAGCTTCTCAACCAAGAATAGATACAAGAAAGCCCACGAGTCCCGTCAATATGGACGGAAGTCGCTTTGAAAACGCATCTTGGCCCTGATATTACTCAAAGCAACCGAAACATTCGAAGGTTGTTGCATCTCGCTCAAGCATCGAAGAAGGATGTTTTCTACGACCTTGGTTGCGGCCGAGGTCAACTATGCATCATCGCGGTCAGTGAATTCGGCGTAAGGCATGCGGTCTGAATTGAGAGACTCAAGAGCAGAGCGAAGAAGGCGGAGCAACGAGTAAGACACTTAGGTTTGTCACGTCAAATCGAGATAAGGAATGAGGATTTTTACGATTCAGACCTCTACGAGGCCACGATTGCATACAATGGCTTGATGGAAGACTTCGAGAGTCTGCAGTTCTATGAACAGAGCCTGAAGCGCGAATGCAGGCTGGTTACTCTGAGTATGCCTCTCGTTGGAGTAATGCTTAACTCACAAGACTATCCGTTCTATCTAATGAAGATCCCATTTAGGAAGGCCAGGAGCGTCTCCCAATGGGTTCAAACAGTTCTTTCCCAGAAGATGCCCGTGAAAGACTTCTTCAAGGAAATCGCAGAAGACCCTGACTATTGGACTGATATTCGCACGTTGAAGGCATTGATTCGAAGACGTTTTCGATAAGCCCACGCAAAAGTTTCCGCCAATATTCAGCCCTCTCTCACAGTTATGTCAAAACGGTCGAGACGCGCATGAATTCAAGAGGGACAAGAAGGTTTCCCAAGAAAATCGCCCTGAGAGGGCATTTACGAGACAAGAGATTCAATACGATCTTACATCAAGGTCTGGGAAAGGTTGCTGAAAGCCTCGCGAAACGACTGCTCATCGCTGAGGGATTCGACGTGAAAGATTTCAATTTCAACGTCTCATCGTACATTGCCGGAGTCCGCCATGCAGGAAGTATGAGCCAGTCCAAGAGAGAAGAATTGTGGGAAGACCTGCTCGAAGAACGAGGCCCCATTTTTGCCGACCATCGAGTTAAGGAGTTCGTCGACGACCTGATACAATACAAGAAGATTAAGGGAGATGGCGTCGATTTGGGCGGCGAAATAGACCTAATTGCGAGGAGAGGCGAGGAAATACTACTCGTCGAAGTAAAATCGCAAACTCTAGACTCATACCAATGCAGATACGGGCGTTGGAACTTGCGAGAAAACATGGTATCAAGACCCTGATATTGCGAGTCAGATTTCACGTCAGGTTCGACCACGAAGAACTATACGAGGTGAATAGTAACCACGATGTCAGAGTTGTCAACAACCTGCCGCATGGAACGCTAGGCTAGCCTAGTACGGCTTTCGTGATCAACGGGGCAACCGGGAATGGAAGGTTGGAGAAACAGGAAGGTCTATCGTCTGGCTCGATGATTGGTCAAAGACAGTCTGGCTGTTTTGTAGGTCAAACCAACAAGAGTAGCCTCAATGTCAATCATGTCGGCCCCCGTCGGGGTCTGACTGTTATTGAAGGATAGGATGTTGTTACCCGCCGGAAATATAGCCTTGACTTGTATTTGCCGGACAATTTCTCTATGCTCAGAATAGTGCTTCTTACAGAACCATTTACGACAACCAAAACAGAATAGTTCTGTTCCACCGTCGCAACCGGTGACCTCACAGCGGGATACCATAGGATAGGTGGGGCATGGCGGATTGTTAAGTAAGAGATGCAACGAAAAGTGCGGCTGTGTCTATCGGCTCGAAATTCAACCTGCTTGCTCTGGGTATTCCCGTAGCGGGGTTGTTGGTTCTTCTGGGACTGATCTACCTCTATGCTCCTTCACTGACGGAGCGAACCGGCCGTGCAGAATTAATAGCGGGGCTATTCCAAACACACTGCGGATTACTTTGAGTCGGTGAGACTTCCAACGGCCACGGTCGATCTGGTTCTAGGCTTTATCAGCGGCGGAAGCCTCCTCGTCGCATCCATAGTATCCTTCTACCTAGCCTACCGAAGCAGCATCACCACTCTCCGAGTTCTCAGCCTCCTCCTCGGCCTCTTCGCCCTCGCACACGGCTCCTACCACCTCCTCTTCACCTTCATCATCGGATACCCGGCCCGAGCATTTCTAGACTCAACATCAGTCACCGTCCTCATCATCTTCGCCCTCTACTACAGCAAACGAGGAGGACTCGCATGACAGACATAATCGTACCAGTCGAAATCGGCATCCTAATCGGCGTCCTGATCGCCTTCGCACTATTCATCAGAATGGCCGTGTCCGCTGGAACAGTCAGAAGCCTCCAATTCCAGCTGGCCGGATTCCTCTCCATCTGGACCATCTCCGAGGTCCCGAGAGTCCTCAACTCTATCGGCGCTCTCAACCTGAGCGCGTTCAGCCTATATGGGACGATGACGCATACAGCTTCGATGGTAGCGTTCGCCCTCTTCATCGTGTACAGATTCTCAAGATTCGTACTGGGCGGGAAGAAATGAAACGCTCACCATCACTCGAAGACGCTCTTGAAGGAGCTGTATCCGCCGGGCTCCAAAGCCAGCTTGGCGACGCCGCTGGGGTAGTCAGCGTCTTTCTCGACCCGGGAATAGCCGTCAGCAAACCAGACTCATACGTCAAATCGCTGAGCAAAATGCTCCCCGCCGGAGCCAAGGTCGAAACAGTAGTCACAGCAATCTGCCAGCGACTATACGAAGACCTCGGCCTACAGTTCCAGGAGAGAGAGGGATGGAAACTATCCGACTACGTCAACGATGCAACCGGAAAGGTTGAGTCAGCCGGTGACTACAAGGAAGCCTCGAAGGCCTTCAAGAGAGTCGCAGAAGACTACCGGCTCACCGCACAGAAAATCCCAGGACTATCCCTTGTCCTTACCGAGCTAGCATCTTACATGGACGCCTGGTCCAGCATAGGCGAAGCACGCTCCCAACACCAAGAAGAACGCTACTCAACCGCGTCCGAGAACTATGCGAAAGCAGCTGACATACTCAAAGCAACCAAGGCCCGGAGCCACTTGTCCAAACACTACGAAGCATGCACCCTCCTAGAGAAGGGGGAAGCTTACAGCAGTGAGGAGAACCCGGAAGCGTCAATCGAGTCATTCAAGACAGCAGTCGACGCCTTCAGAAAAGCAAAGACGGGCCTGGAGAACATGCTCGCCCAAGACCCCGCCCCCCAAGAGAAACAGGACCAGCAGAAATGGGTCGAGATCACCCGCAGCCGAGAAAGATACTGCCTGGGAAGGGCTGAGCTTGAAGAGGCTAGAATACTCGACAAGAAAGGAGACGAGGAAGGAAGCTCAGCAAGATATCGTTCAGCATCCCAACGCTTCGAAGAACTAGCCGCGGAAGCCCAGACCGACCAGGCGCGATGGGAACTCGAGACCCTAGCATTATCATGCCACGCCTGGGCGGAGATGAAAGAGGCTGAGTCCGGCGCATCGCCCGAGCTCTACGCCGAAGCAGCCGACCTGTTCAGCAAAGTCGAAAAGATCACCCCAAGGAAAAGATTCCGACTACTCGCCCTAGCCAGCTCGTCCATGTGCAAAGCCCTAGAGGCCGGCACACGGTTCCGCCGCACCCGAAACACCCAGCTGTACTCCGAAATCAAGAAAGCCCTCGAAACAGCGACAGACTACTACCAAGCAGCAGGACTGCAAAACGCGGCCGACTGGACCCGCGCCACCGGAAAACTGTTCGACGCACTAGTCTACCTAACCGACGCCGCCGTTGAGAGAGAGTCCAGGAGAAAGGCGGAACTCTTCCAGCTAGCCGAGAAACATCTCGAGCTGGCAGCAAGACTCTACGGACAAGCAGGCTTCACGGTCAAGAGAGACCAAGCCGTTCAGCTGTTGAAGCGAGCACGGGAGGACATGGAGCTCCTGATGAGCCCGATCGAAGCCCTCGCCCAGACACCAGCCCTCACAGGAGTTGCGGTAGCACCAGTCTCTCTAGTCCGCGAGAAAACCTTTGGTCTGGAACGAGTCGACGCAGCCAACATAGTGGGGAACCCGAATCTCTCACAGAGGAACGTCTCCGTTGGGTCCGAGCTCACACTAGAACTCGAGATAGCAAACGTGGGCAAAACACCGGCAACACTCACCAGACTGGAGAATATTGTCGAGGATGGGCTTGAGCTAATCCGCCAGAAAACAGTCTATCCAGTCGAGAACAACGCCTTCGATATGAAGGGCAAGAGACTGGATTACCTGAAGACGCTAACGGTGAAGGTTCCCCTAAAGGCCACGCGAAAGGGAACCCTAGAGCTTCGGCCTCGGATATTTTTCCACGATCAAAAAGGATTTCACGGGTCGTACGATTTCGACGCTACATCCTTGACCATTAGAGATCTAGGAATCTCAGGCTGGCTAAAAGGCCCAAAACAGTAACCTGGATATATCCTTCGAGCACGTTTGTCCCGTTAGCCTGCTTAACCCTCATAAGCTGCCATTGCAAATGTAGCACTGTTAGCAGCATGAGGCCCCGCACCGTCAGAGCTTTCATGCTCGCCATGGTAATCCTCACACCAATTACCACAACCGTGACCCAGACAAACCCCGACGGTCACACGTCCCATCCCACGATTCACATCGTCGGAAACAGCAACTTCACCCCGAACAGCGGGGTCATCCAGGGAAACGGGTCAATCACCGACCCGTACATAATATCCGGATGGGACCTCAACCCGAACGGGAACATCGCGATCGAGATCAATAACACCGACGCCTACTTCCGCATCCAGGACAACGACATTCACAGCAAAGCCTACGGCCAGTGGCCCTTGTCACCTTCAAAGTACGAAGGCATCAGGCTCACCAACGTGACAAACGCTGTCATCGAGAAGAACAAGGTCTGGACAAACCAGGGAATCCGCATAGCAGATTCGAAATCACTACTCGTCGACACCAACGGAATCTACAGCAACGCCCAAGGCCTAACAATAACAAATTCGACAAGCATCACAGTCAGATCAAACACAATAGGAGACGACACGATCACAGTCACCACAACAACCAACTTCCACTTCTACCATAACAGCCTCATCCGATCACAGGCGCTCAGCGACGCTCCGGACAATAAGACCCTCTGGGACAACGGCTATCCAAGCGGTGGAAACTTCTGGTCGGACTACTATCTCTACTTCCCAAACGGTGGAATGGACCGGTGCAGCGGGCCCAGCCAGAGCCTCTGCCCAGCAGCAGACGGAATAGGAGACAAGCCATACAACATCACAAACATCATCCAGGACCGCTACCCGCTCGTTAGATTCTACGCTCTAGGCCCCAACGTTCTCGCCCCACGGTGGCCAACACCTGTCAACATGAACGCCACACAAGTAGGCCCCACCAGCCTCACCCTCACCTGGACAAAGGCAAGAGACGAACTCGCAGTCACAAGCTACCTTCTCTATCAGGGAGCAAGACAGTGCGGTGGCGACCAGCTAATCACCACCCTCCAGGGAAACACCACCAGCTACATTATCACAGGGCTCAGCTCAGGCACCACTTACGTTTTCAAAATCGAAGCGTCCGACTCCGGCGGCAACGTGAGCTGCCTAGGCCCATCTCTACAAGTCACCACCCCGTCCTGGCTACAAATCTACTGGTTTTTCATACCGATTCCCATAGCAGGAGTCGCCAGCGCAATCGCAGTCCCCTCTCTCCTCAGAAGCCGACATAGAAATCTCGCCCGAACGATCATCTTTGTGACAGTCCTCTCGGTCGTAGCAGCCCTCTTCTACTATCTCGTCAGCATCTGCGGCCTAGCGTGCTGG
>Ga0209058_1005028_pt1 | contig 10429 bp, 9 predicted proteins | sample GraSoiAngelo_147_FD_185904 | JGI IMG/M metagenome (GOLD analysis project Ga0209058, IMG submission 185904) | Grasslands soil microbial communities from the Angelo Coastal Reserve, California, USA - 14_1009_05_40cm (SPAdes) (version 2) | ecosystem: Environmental > Terrestrial > Soil > Grasslands ... | reverse complement strand
GATCGCCGCGGCGCGGATGGCCCTGGCCCGTGCTCGGGTGGAGCCGGCGAGCCTCGACCTCGTCATCGTGGCGACCTGCTCCGGTGACTACCCGATGCCGTCGACCGCCTGCCTCGTCCAGGCGGCGCTCGAGGCGCGGCGCGCGGCGGCCTTCGACCTGAACGCCGCCTGCTCGGGCTTCATCTACGGGCTCACCCTGGCGGACCACGCGCTCGCGACCGGAGGCGCGAGGCACGTGCTCCTGGTGGGGGCCGACGCGCTCACGCGTCACGTCGACTGGGGGGATCGCACGACCGCCATCCTCTTCGGTGACGGCGCCGGCGCCGTGGTCCTCGGCCACGGCGGGGGGCTCCTCGGGACGCACCTCGGTGCCGACGGCCGCCGGGCCGGCGACCTCCTCATCGCGGCGGGAGGATCGCGGCAGCCGGCCGACCACGCCGCGATCGCCGCGCGCCGGCACAAGATCGCCATGAACGGCCCGGAGGTGTTCCGGGCCGCGGTCGAGGCGATGTCCGCCGCGCTCGCCGCCGCGGCCGAGCGCGCCGGCGTGCGGCCGGCGGACCTGCGCTGGGTGTTCGCGCACCAGGCGAACGCGCGCATCCTGCGCGGGGTGGCGGAGCGGCTCGGCGTGACGCTCGCCGCCTTCCGCATGAACGTCGAGCGCTACGGCAACACCGGCGCCGCTTCGATCCCGATCCTGCTCGCGGAAGCCGATGTGGCGGGCCATCTGGTGCCCGGCGACCTGATCGGATTGACCGCCGCGGGCGCGGGTCTCACCTGGGGCGGGGCGATCCTCCGCTGGAGCCGGGCATGAGGCGGCGCGTGGTCGTCACCGGTCTCGGCATGGTGACGCCGCTCGGCGTCGGCGTGCCGGCGAACTGGGAGGCCGTGCAAGCGGGCCGCTCGGGAATCGGCGCGATCACCCGCTTCGCCGCCCGCAGCTTCCCGTGCGGGATCGCCGGCGAGGTACGCGGCTTTCGCGCCGAGGACTGGGTGGACCCGCGCGAGCGCGACCGCATGGACCTCTTCATCCTCTACGCCATCGCGGCGGCGACCCAGGCGGTGCGCGATGCGCGGCTCGAGGTGAGCGAGGAGATCGCCGATCGGGTCGGGGTCGTGATCGGCGTCGGCATCGGCGGGCTCCCGGGCATCGAGCAGAACCACGACGCCCTCACCGCGGGCGGGGCGCGGAAGGTCTCGCCGTACTTCATCCCGGCCGTGATCGGGAACCTGGCCCCGGGGCAGATCGCCATTCGCCTGGGCGCGCGCGGCGTCAACATGACGATCACCACGGCCTGCGCCTCGGGCGCGCACGCGATCGGCGAAGCGTTCGAGATGATCCGGAGCGGCCGCCAGGACGTCGTCGTGGCCGGCGGGGCGGAGGCGGCGATCACCCCCACGGCGGTCGCGGGGTTCGCCGTGATGCGCGCGCTCGCCCGCTGGGAGGGGTCGCCGGAGGGGGCGTCCCGGCCCTTCGACGCGCGCCGTTCGGGGTTCGTCCTCGGCGAGGGCGCGGGCGTCCTCGTCCTCGAGGCGGAGGAGGTCGCGCGGCGCCGGGGCGCGCCGGTGCAGGCGGAGGTGCTCGGCTACGGCGCGAGCGCCGATGCCCACCACATCACGCAGCCCCCACCCGACGGGAGCGGGGCGCAGCGGGCGATCCGCGCCGCCCTCGCCGCGGCCGGGATCGAGCCGAGCGCCGTCCAGCACGTGAACGCGCACGGGACCTCCACGAAGCAGGGCGACGTCGCGGAGACGCGCGCGCTGCACGCCGTCTTCGGGGCGCACGCGCCACGCCTCGCGGTGAGCGCGACCAAGTCCATGACGGGACACCTGCTCGGCGCCGCCGGGGCGGTGGAGGCGATCTACACCGTGCTGGCGCTCCGCGAGCAGACCGTCCCGCCGACCATCAACCTCGACGAGCCCGATCCCGAGTGCGACCTCGACTACGTTCCGCACCATGCGCGCAGGGCGAGCCTCGAGATCGCGCTCTCGAACTCCTTCGGCTTCGGCGGCACGAACGCCGCGCTCGTCTTCGGAGCGGCGGCGTGACCCGCACCTGCCTCCACTGCGTTCTCGCCCGCGTGCTGGGCGCGGAGAGCGAGCGCCTTCGGGCGCGCGGCCTCGAGGTGCGGCTCGGGGCGGCCGACGCGGTCTTCCTGCCGGCGCCCGGTCGAGCCACCTACCGCACGGTGCGCGGGCTCCTCCGCACCGCCATCGGGGACGCCGAGGGCCCTCGCATCCGGCTCACGCTGGTCAGCCTGCCGGGCAAGAGCCACGTCGAGGTCACGGCGGCGTTCGCCGTGGGGCGCGGCACGCGCGTGCTGTCCTGCGCGTTCCCGCGCCACGATCCGGCTGCCCTGGCGGCCGGCCTGCTCGGGCAGTAGGGTCCTCCCACCTCGCCGGCAAAGGACCTATCCCAGGGGAGGCCGTTTCGCGGCCGCCTCGTCACGCAGCTTGTATTTCTCCACCCGCTGGGTCGCGGTCTTGGGCAGCGAGGCGCGGAACTCCCAGAGCCGCGGCACCTGGAACTTCGCCAGGCGCGCCGCCGCAAACGCGCCCAGCTCCGCTCCCGTCACCGGCCCGTTCGCCACCACGAACGCTTTGATCTCCTGCCCGAGCACCGGGTCCGGCACGCCGATCACCGCCACCTCGGCGACGCGCGGGTGCTCGCGCAGCGTCTTCTCGATCAGCACCGACGACACGTTCTCGCCCCCGCGCCGGATCACGTCCCGCTTGCGGTCGACGAAGTAGAGCCAGCCGTCCTCGTCGACGAACCCGAGGTCGCCGGTCAGGAACCAGCCGTCGCGGAAGGCGGCGGCCGTCTCCTCGGGGTCGCGGAAGTACGCCGTCAGGCACGCCGGCGAGCGGACGGCGATCTCGCCCGTCTCGCGCGGCCCGAGCGTGCTGCCTCGGGCGTCGAGGATGCGGAGCTCGACGCCCGGCACCGGCGGGCCGCAGGAGCCCGGGCGCCACGCGGCGCCGAGGGGCGTGATGGTCACCACGCCGGCGTCGGTCGAGCCGAAGCACTCGGCGACGTGCCGGACGCCGAAGCGGCGGATCACCTCGTCGCGGACGGGTGCGGCGCCGAGCCCCAGGATGATGCGCAGCCGGCTCGTGCGCTCGAGCGCCGACGACTCGCGCGTGAGGAGCATGGCGAGGATCGTCCCCAGCGTGTAGAGGACCGTGGCGCCCGTCGCGTGCACGAGCGGCCAGAACTCCGAGGCGTGGAACGCCCGCGGGAAGGCGACCGTCCCGCCGGCGTGGAGCGCCGTCTGCACCGCGCCCCAGGCGTTGCCGTGGAAGAGCGGCGTCACGGCGAGGATGGTGTCGTCGGGCGTGAGCCCGAGCGCCTCGATGAAGTGCCGCCCGCCCATGCCGGTCGAGCCGTGGCTGAAGAGGACGCCCTTCGGCGTGCCGGTCGTGCCCGAGGTGTAGAGGAGCGTGGAGGCGTCTCCGGGGCCGAGGGCGACGGCGGGCGGCGCGGCGGCGCTGCCCGCGACCAGCGCCGCGAATGCGTCGGCTCCGAGCACCGTGCCCGCGGCCTCGAGCCTTGCCGCGTCGGTGATCACGACCTTCGGCTCCGCGTGACCGAGGACGTAGCCGAGCTCGCGCGCGCCGAGCGCCGGGTTCACCGGATTCAGCACGCCCCCGGCCCGCAGGATGCCGAAGGCGGCGACCAGGTACTCGACCGAGCTCCCCATCGCGAGCGTCACCCGGTCGCCCTTCGCGACGCCGAGCCCGCCGAGCGCGTTCGCCGCGCGATTCGCGAGGCCGTCGAACTCGGCATAGGTCACGCGCCGGTCCGCGTGCAGGATGAACGGGTGCGCCCCGCGCTCGGCGGCGGCGCGCTCGAGCGCTGCGAGGAGCCCGGCCACTACGCGAGCGTCCCCCAGTCGGCCACCAGCGTCGCCCCGGTGATCATCGGCGTCTCGTCCGAGGCGAGGAATGCGATCGTCCTGGCCATGTCCTCGGGCTTCGACATCTGGTGCGGCACGGGCGGCGAGTAGTAGGCGACGAGCGATGGCTCGAAGTCGGGGCGCGGGATGAAGTTCTTGATGAACGGCGACATGATCCCCGCCGGCGCGAGGCAGTTGGCGCGCAGCCCGCGGCTCGCGAACTCGAGCGCGATCGAGCGCGTGAAGTTGACTAGCCCCGCCTTCGAAGCCGCGTAGTGCGCGGCATACGCCTGTCCGCGCATGGCGGCCGAGGAGGCGACGTTGACGATCGTCCCGCGCGCCGCGAGGAGATGCGGCAGCGCCGTCTTCACGGTGTTGAACGGCCCGGTCAGGTTCACGGCGAGGACGCGCGCCCATTCCGCCGGGTCGATCTCCTCGAGCCGCGCGCTCCGCCCGACGGCGGCGGCGTTCACCAGGATGTGGAGGCCCCCGAACAGCGCGACCGTGCGCTCGACGGCGTCGCGCACGGACGCCATGTCGGCCACGTCGCAGGTCGCGCCTTCCGCCGAGCCGCCCGCCAGGCGGATGGCGAGGATCGTCTCGGCGAGCCCGTCGGGGTTCACGTCGACCGCGAACACCCTGGCGCCCTCGGCCGCGAAGAGCCTGGCCGTCGCCCGCGCGAGGCCCGAGCCGGCTCCGGTGATGAACAGCACGCGATCCGTGAAGCGTCCGGTTGACATGCTCCCTCCCAGCCGTCAGTTAAGCGCGCCATGGCGACCATCCAGGAAGGGAAGGCAGCCCCCGCCTTCACGCTCAGGGACGCGCAGGGAAAGTCGGTCTCGCTCGCGGACTTCGCCGGCAGGCACGTCATCCTCTACTTCTATCCCAAGGACGACACGCCCGGCTGTACCAAGGAGGCGTGCGGCTTCCGCGACGCCTGGAAGGAGATCGGGAAGCTCGACGCCGTCGTGCTCGGCGTCTCCGCCGACGGCGAGGCCTCGCACCAGAAGTTCATCGCCAAGCACAAGCTCCCGTTCCCGCTCCTCTCCGACCCCGAGCGCAAGGTCATGAAGACCTACGGCGCCTACGGGGAGAAGACGATGTACGGCAGGAAGACCGTCGGCGTCATCCGCTCGACGGTGTGGATCGGGCCCGACGGGAAGGTGCGCAAGCACTGGGCGCGGGTCAGCGATGCGGCGGCGCATCCCGAGCAGGTGCTGGCGGCGCTGCGGGCCGAGTAGGGCGCGCGGCGCGCAAAGCCGAGCGGCGTCTCGTAGGCTTCTCCATGACCTGATCCGATCACGGGATCTTCCTGGCGCGGCCCGCGTGACGACGTTGCGGGGTCGAGGTGGCACCCCGCGCCGATGGTGCCGCCGCCTCGCAGCGCGGTCGCATTCTGGCAGGGGCGCAAGTCCATCGTAGCCGCTCCCGGATGTCGCCATCCTGCGCCCCGCGTGACGGCTCGCCCCGAGGGGCGCATGGCCGTGGGGGTCTCGAGCGGGCGCGAGCCTCGAGAGGTCCCTCGGTACGGCCCTTGCTCTTCCCCCGGGAGGGTCGGCGACCCGAAAAGAGGTGTCATGAAGCTTCCCTGGAAGGTGCTTTGTGGTGTGATCGGTCTCGGCGCGATCCTCGCTGCGACGGCGCGCGAGACCAGCCAGCCGTGTGGGGCGGGGTGCGGTGCGCAGACCGCCGCCTGTCTCAAGACCGCGCGGGTTACGCGGTCGAGCTGCCGGATGGACTGTCGGGCGAACTCCGCTCCGGCGGACATCGGCTCCTGCAGCCGTGGCTGTACGGACACGTTCCGGTCCGACCGGACCACCTGCCGCAGCAACCAGCCGAGCTGCGTGCAGGCGTGCGACGCGTCGTCGACCTCGGCGGGTGACCCGTCCACCGCGGCCTGCCTGGGGGCGTGCGGCGAGGACCTCGGGGCGTGCGCGCGCAATGCCACGGCGAACTTGAGGACCTGCGTGACGGGATGCCGGACCGCCTCCGACGTTCGCTCGTGCCTCGAGGGCTGCGCCGCGCCGGCACAGGCGGACACGGCGGCCTGCCCCGCGGACTTCCAGTCGTGCGCCGGGACCTGCGCGACCACCATGCCGCCGCGTCCCGCCTGCGGCGCCCCGACCGGCGCGGCTTGTGGCGGGACGTGCTCGACACCGGGCCAGGTCTGCCGCGGCGTCGGCCGAACGTGCACCTGTACGACGCCCTGAGGCCAGCATGTCCGCGCGGGGCGTGGTCAGGCGATGGCGTAGAGGCGCCGCGGGTTGGCCTCGAGGATGCGGCGCTTGCTCGCGTCGCTCAGGTCCGTGCGCTCGGTGATGATCTTCACCGTGTCGGGGAACTTGCAGTCCCAGTGGTGGTAGTCCGAGGCGTAGACGACCACGCCCTCGCCGAGCGACTGCACGACCCACGGGATGCCCCGCTCGTCGGGATCGCAGCCGATGCAGCAGCGGCCGGAGAGGAAGTACTCGCTCGGCTTGCGGTCGATGCGCGGCGCCTGCTCGGGGGTGAGCTCCCAGTGCTCGTCGAGGCGTTCGAGCCAGAAGGGGAGCCAGCCGACGCCGGCCTCGAGGAAGGCGACGCGGAGCTTGGGGAAGCGGTGCAGGATGCCGCCCACCGTGAAGGCCATGACCGCGATCATCTGCCCGACCGGGTGCGTGAAGGCGTGCACCTCGAGCCGGGTGCTCCACCGGTCGACGCCGATCGGCACCTGGTCGATCGCCTGCCCGCCGCCGTGGACGCAGACCGGGACGCCGAGGCGTTCGGCCTCGCGCCACACCACGTCGAAGCTCGGGTGATCGAGGTTCCGCTCGCGGATGTGCTGCGGCGTCACCATGCCGACCATGCCGAGCTGGGTGACGGCGCGGCCCAGCTCGGCGGCCGCCGCCTCGGGGTCGATCATGGGGAGCTTGGCGACCGACTTGAGGCGCGCCGGCGCGTAGCGGCAGAACTCGGCGCGCGCGTCGTTCAGCGTCCGGCAGAGCGCGATCGCGAAGCCGCGGTCGAGGCCCGCCCACTCCTCGCCCGCACCGCCGGGGAACATGACGGTCACGTCGATGCCTTCGAGGTCCATGTCGGCGAGCCGGCTCTCGGGATCCGTCATGCCGGGCCGCGAGAGGCTGTCGACGCGCGCCGTGCCGCGCGTCTCCTTGACGCCGACCCCGGGCAGGTTCGCGAACTGCTGCTTGATGCGCTCGCGCCGGGCCGCCATGTGCGGCTGGAACTCGCGCGGCAGGCGCTCCTGCCAGTCGGCGGGCTCGCCGCCGTGGCCGTCGGCATCGATCACGAAGTGGCCGAACTTACCCATGGGCGCTGCCTCCGAGGGAGAAGACGCCGCGCGCGAGCCGCCCGCCGCGCAGGTCGTCGAGCGCGGCGGCGAACTCGTCGAGCGCGTAGCGGCGCGTGATGAGCTCGTCGATCTTGAGCCGGCCGCCGAGGTAGAGGTCGGCGAGCATCGGGAAATCGCGGCGCGGCCGGGCGGTGCCGTAGCGGCAGCCGAGGATCGCCTTGTTCTGGTAGAGGGCGTGGACCACGAAGTCGAACGTCGAGCCGATCTTCGGCACGCCGACGATGGTGAGCGCGCCGCCCGCACCGAGCGCGTCGAGCGCCTGGCGGATGACGGTGAGGCTGCCGACCGCCTCGAAGGTGTAGTCGGCGCCCCCGCGCGTCAAGTCGCGGACCGCGGGGACGGGGTCGTCCTTCGTCGCGTCGATCGCGTGCGTGGCGCCGAGACGACGCGCCAGCTCGAGCTTCGCGGGCACGACGTCGACGGCGATGATCCTGGCCGCGCCCGCGAGCACGCCGCCCTGCACGCAGGAGAGGCCGATGCCGCCGAGGCCGAAGACGGCCATCGAGGCGCCGGTCTCGACGCGCGCCCGATTGAGCACCGCACCTACCCCCGTCATGATGCCGCAGCCGATCAGCGCCGCGCGGTCGAACGGCACGCGGGCGTCGATCGCGATCGCGCTCTGCTCGCGAACGACGGTCCAGTTTGCGAACGCTGACGCGTTCGCAAACTGATACGCGGGCTCGCCGTCCAGCGTGAAGGGCCGGGCGTCCTTGGGACTGGGGGCATTCCGGCATTCGGTCGGGCGTCCGACCTCGCAGGCGGGGCAGCGGCCGCAGTGGGCGAGCGTGGAGAGCACGACCGTGTCGCCCTCCTCGACAGCGGTGACACCCGCGCCGACGGCATCCACCACACCGGCGCCCTCGTGGCCGAGGACGACGGGGGTGGGGTAGGGGATCGCGCCGTCGATCACGCTCAGGTCCGAATGGCAGAGGCCGGCGGCGCGGATCGCCACCCGGACCTCGCCGGGTCCCGGATCGCGGACGCCGACCTCCTCGATGGTGACCGGCCGGCCGGCGGCGCGGAGGACGGCTGCCCTCATGATGGAGGGGTACCGATCTTGAGGACGCGGCCGGCGGTCTCCCCGGTCAGCTCGCCCCCCGCGACGATCGTCCTGCCGTTCACGAAGACGCGCACGACGCCCTCGGGACGCACCTGCCAGCGCTCCTCCCCGCCGGGCATGTCGCGCACGAGCTGCTTCTTGCCGAGGGCGAGGCGGGTCGGGTCGAACATCATGATGTCGGCGGGGCAGCCCCGCACCAGGGTGCCGCGGTCGCGCATGCCCGTGAGCAGGGCCGGGACGCGGGTGATCCGGCGCACGCCCTCCTCCAGCGGGAGGATCTTGCGATCGAGCAGCCACGAGCGGAGGTAGTAGGTGGACCACTCCGCGCCGTCGTCGCGATCGGCGTGCGCCCCGCCGTCACCGGTGCCGACGATCATGTGCGGGTTCTGCTGCGCCTCCGCGCTGGCCGCGATCCACTCGGGGCTCTCGCTGTTCCAGAGGAACTGCGTCTCGAGGTCGTCCGCCACGGCGAGGTCGCACATCACGTCGGCCGGATGCGCCCGCTGCTCCTGGGCGAGCTGCGCGAGGCTCCTTCCCACCGCGTCCGGGCGCGCCGCGGAGCGGTCGACGAAGACGCGGTCGAGCGCCGGGGGCGGTAGCGTCGAGCCCAGCTTCGGGTCGGTGTTCGGGTGGTCGAGCCCCCAGCGGAGCTGCTCGCGGAACTTCGCGTCGCGGAGCCGCGCGAGGCGCTCGGCGGGGGGGAGGTCGGGCAGATCGCGCCAGTGGACGACCCCGTCGAACAGCGAGGTCCCGCGCCGCCAGTTGAAGGGGCGCATGAACGGCTGCGTGCGCAGCATCGAGAAGATGGCGGCGCCCCGCTGCCTCGCCTCTTCGAGGAAGCGCACCTGGTCCTCCCACTTCGCCCGCTGGCCGGGACGGAAGCCCATGCCCTGCACGATGACGGGAAGCCCGGAGCGGCGGGCGAGCTCGATGAGCCGCTCGCGGTCCTGAGCGTCGTAGCCCTGCACGGCGCTCTCGGCGAGGAAGGCGATGGTCGCCGGGCCGCGCTCGCCCGCCGCCTCGGCGAGGGTGGCGACCTCCTCGAACGGGGCGCGGCGCGACGGCACGGGCCGGCCGGCCTGGTCGACGTGCGTCGGCGCCTGCGACGAGGAGAAGCCGGCGGCCCCTTCCGTCATCGCATCGCGCACGAGCGTGCGCATGTGCTCGAGCTCCGGGGCGGTTGCCGGCCGCTCGGAGGCCCCGTCGCCCATGACGAAGCGGCGCAGCGCCGAGTGGCCGACGTAGAAGGCGGCGTTGATCCCGAGGCGGCCGTCGAGCACTTTGAGGAGGGACGGGAACGTGTCCCAGTCCCAGGGGAGGCCCTCGCGGAGCACGTTCGGCGACATCCCCTCGACCCGGGCGAAGAGCTCGATCAGCCAGTCGTGGTCCTTGCGCGCGCAGGGGGCGATCGAGTAGCCGCAGTTGCCGGCGACGACCGCGGTGACGCCGTGGAAGCACGACGAGGTGGCGAACGGCTCGAAGGTGAGCTGCGGATCGTAGTGGGTGTGCACGTCGATGATGCCCGGCATGACGACCAGCCCGTCGGCATCGATCGTCTCGCGCGCGCCGGAGAGCCGCCCGACGTCCGCGACCAGGCCGAGCTTGATCCCGACGTCGGCGGTGCGGCTGGGGAGGCCCGAGCCGTCGACCACCCTGCCGCCCCTGATGATCGTGTCGAACATGGCTACTCCTATGGCGTCCAGCCGATGTACTTGAGCTCGCTGTACGCCGCGAGCGCCCAGCGGCCGCCGTCGCGGCCGATGCCGGAGCGCCGGTAGCCCCCGAAGGGCGCGTCGGGGTTGAGCGGGCTGCCGTTCACCTGCACCGTCCCGGTGCGGAGCGCGCGGGCCACCCTGAGCGCGCGCTCGGCGTCGCGCGTCCACACGTAGCCGTAGAGGCCGTAGTCCGAGTCGTTGGCGAGGGCGATCGCGTCGGCCTCGTCGCGGAACGGGATGGCGCTGATCACCGGGCCGAAGATCTCCTCCCGCGCGATGACCATGTCGTTGCGCACGCCGGTGAAGAGCGTCGGCTCGACGTAGTAGCCGCGCGCGAGGTGCGGCGGGCGCCTCCCACCGCAGGCGAGCGTCGCCCCCTCGGCCAGGCCCTGCGCGATGTAGCGCTCGA
>Ga0209058_1005027_pt1 | contig 10432 bp, 10 predicted proteins | sample GraSoiAngelo_147_FD_185904 | JGI IMG/M metagenome (GOLD analysis project Ga0209058, IMG submission 185904) | Grasslands soil microbial communities from the Angelo Coastal Reserve, California, USA - 14_1009_05_40cm (SPAdes) (version 2) | ecosystem: Environmental > Terrestrial > Soil > Grasslands ... | reverse complement strand
GCCCGCCACGGTGACGTACAGCGTTGGCGAGGTGGCGAAGGGCGCGATCCGCGCGCCACGGAGCGTCTCGTTCGTCTCGGAGTCCCTCACGGATGCCGAGCGCGAGAGGGTCGCCGGGGCGGTGCAAAAGCAGTACACGACGGATCCCGCGATCCTCGTCAGCGCGAGCACGCGGCTGCAAGGCTCCGTGGCCGCGATCGGACGCATCCGCACCGAGGCCGCGCAGACGCGCGACCAGAAGATCACCGCGCTCACGCGCTTGCCGGATGTCGCGCTGACGACGGCGATCGCCACGGACATCGTTGACATGACGCAACCGGAGTGGGACCAGGTGGCGTCCACGCTGGACAGCGCGCTCCGGTCGTTCTACGCGCAAGGCATTCGGGCCGAGCAGCTCGATGCGGTCAAGGCCGACGCCGTGAAGGCGCTGCCCTCCGGATGGACCGACCGGCAGAAGCGCGCCGGCACCGAAATCGTCAAGCAGAACCTCGACGCCAACGTCAAGGTTGACCAGCTCGCGACGAACCTCGCGCAGCAGGACGCGCGCAACGCCGTGACGCCGGTGCAGGTCCAGGTGACAGCCGGCGAGGCCATCGTGAGGACGGACGAGGTCGTCAACAAGCTCGAGGTGGAAAAGCTTCGGGCCCTCGGCCTCGCCAATGAAGGAGCGGACTGGCGCGGCGCCATCGGGCTGCTCCTCTGGGCGGCCCTCATCGCGGGCGTCCTTGCCCTGTTCATCGAGCGCTACGCGACCGAGGCCTGGCTCGACGATCGCAAGATGATCCTCGTCGTCGTCTCGCTCCTGGTGCTCACCGCGGCGGGTCGCACGCTCGTCCCGACCCACACCGTGGCCGTCTACTACGCGCCGTTCGCGGCGATCGCGATGATGCTCACCGTCCTGGTCGGCGGGCGGACCGCGCTCGCGACACAGATCGCGGGCGCGCTCCACGTCGGGATCATGTCCAGCCAGGTCGAGCTCGTCGCCTACGTGCTCGTGCCGGCGCTCCTCGGCATGGCCGCGGTCCACCGCGCGACGACCGCGCGCGAGTTCGCCGTGGGCGCCGTCGCCGTCGCGACGGGGGCCGAGGGTGTCATCATCGCCTTCGTCCTCGTCGGTCGTGCGGAGGACCCCCTCGGCGTCGCGCAGCTACTGGGCGGCGCCCTGGTGAGCGGTCTCGGCTCGGGCCTCCTCGCCTTCGCCGGCATGGCGATCCTCGGGCATGTCTTCCGTATTCCCACGGTGTTCGAGCTTCGCGAGCTGAGCGACCCGAACCATCCGCTGCTGCGTCAGCTCCTGCTGCGCACCCCCGGCACCTACCACCACTCGCTGCTCGTCGGGAACCTCGCCGAGCGCGCCGCGGAGGTGATCGGTGCGGATCCGCTCGTTGCCAGAGTGGGGGCCTACTACCACGACATCGGGAAGATGCGGAACCCCACCGCGTTCATCGAGAACCAGACTGGTGGGAATCCGCACGACGAGCTCGACCCGCTCGTCTCGGCGGGGATCGTCGCGGCGCACATCAAGGACGGCCTCGCGCTCGCCGACCGCTACCACCTGCCCGCGCAGATCCGCGAAATGATCCCGGGGCACCACGGCACGAGCGTCGTGAAGTACTTCTTCCAACTCGCGCAGCAGCGCGGCCAGGCGCCCGACGAGCGCTCCTTCCGCTATCCCGGCCCGCGCCCCCGCAGCAAAGAGGCCGGCATCGTCATGCTCGCCGACGGCACCGAGGCCTCGGTGCGATCGCTGTCCGAAAAGAACCCCGAGACGATCCGCAGCATGGTCGAGCGGATCATCGACGAGCGCGTCGCGGACGGACAGCTCGACGAATGCGACCTGACCTTCCGCGACGTGCAGAAGACCAAGGACGCGTTCTGCGAGCTGCTCCTCGGCGTGTACCACGAGCGCATCCCGTACCCCGAAGACCGCATCACCCGCATCAAGCCCGCGGCGAGCGGCTAAGAGCGCGGTGCGCATCGCCGTCGCCGGCGAGGCGCCCTGCGACCTCGCCCCGGTCCGCCGAGTCATCCGGGCCGCGCTCCGTCCGCTGCGACTTCCGCGCGAGAGCGAGGTCGCCCTCGCGTTCGTCGACGACGCCCAGATGCGCGAGCTCAACCGCAGGCACCGCCGGATCGACCGGACGACCGACGTGCTTTCCTTCGGCCAGCGGCTGCCGCGCGGGGTCCGCGGCGCCGAGGCGAGGCCGCACCTGGACGAAGACCCCGACGGCGTGCTTCGGCTCGGGGACATCCTCATCAGCCCGTCCCAAGCCCGGCGGCAGGCCAAGCGGCGCCGCCGACCGCTCGAGTCGGAGGTCGCCTTCCTGGCTGCACACGGCGCCCTGCACCTTGTGGGCTACGAAGACGAGACACCGGCTGGCTACCGCGAAATGCTCCGGCTCGGGCACGATGCGACGCGTCAAAACTCGGTTAAGCCCTGAAACACGGCGCGCTGGATGCCGTTACCTCTGCTGGATGCGCGGGGTCGGTTTCGGGCTGGCGGTCTGTCTGGTTCTCGGCCTCGTCGCGCCCGCCCGCGCCGAGGCGAGCACGGCCGACCTGATCCGTCAGCTCGACGGCCTGGTCGCGTCCTTTCCGGGTGGCGCCGGTATCTGGGTCAGCGATCCGAACGTACCGACGCCGCTCTTCACGCACGACCCTGACGAACAGGTGATCGCGGCCTCGCTCTACAAGCTCGGCGTTCTGGCCGAAGCCGAGCGCCGCGTCGACGCCGGCCAGCTCCACTACAACGACCAGGTCGTCATCCAGCCAGAGGACGTCACCGCCGACGGCTCGTTCGAGGAGGCGGGCACCCAGCTCACGCTGGACGAGGCGCTCGAGGCGATGATCACGATCTCCGACAACGGCGCGGCGCTGGCGCTCTGGCACATCCTGGGCGGAGCGAACGTCGACGTGACGCTCCAGAAGGCTGGGATCGGCGACTTCCACGTCGCGCTTGACGAGAGCGAGGACCACTGGGCGACACCGCGCGCGATCGGAATGTTCTTCACGCTCCTCGCCAGGCGCCAGCTCATCTCGCCGGCCGCGTCGGACCGGATGCTCGCCCGGCTCGAGCGCCAGCAGATCAACAACCGCCTCCCCGCGCAGCTACCCGCAGGGGTCGTCGTAGCACACAAGACCGGCAATCTCGTGGGCGCAACGCACGACGCCGGGATCATCTACACGAAGAGCGGCCCGCGCGTCGTCGTCGCGATGACCTGGGACGCGCTCGACGAGGACGCGGACAACTTCATCTCATCGGTCGGCGCCTCCGTGTACAGCGCGATCCTCGAGCCATCGGCCAACGCGCGATACCAGGTCGCGAAGAACGCGATCGCTGCGGAGGTCGGCACGCAGTCGCGCGTCATCGTGCCGATCACGAATGTCGGCACGCGCGCGTGGACCGCGAGCGGCCCGGGTTCGATCGGCCTCATCTGGGAGCTCCGTAACAGCCAGGGCCAGCTGCTGACGAGCTCGGCCCAACCGCAGACGCTTCCGGCCCTCCTGCCAAACCAGACGCAGAACGTCAGCATCGACGTCGCCGTCCCGAAGCAGCCCGGGACGTACACGGTGACCATCGGGCTGACCGACGCTAGCGGGAACGCGCTCGCACCGTCGGGCGCGGCGACCGCGAAGTTCATGGTGCGCGCGCATCAGCCCTATGTCGTCACGGCGCAGATCGGGATGCCGCGCCAGCTTCACCGCAGCGAGGCGTCGCTCTTGGTCGTGAACTACGCCGCGATCGCTGGCGCGACCGACCGTCCGCTCTCGATCGGCTGGCGCGTCATCGATCCGCGCACGAACCACACGGTGGAGCAGGGCTCGAGCCCGGTCGGCGCGCTCAAGGCGGGCGCGAACGGGACATTCTTCGTCTCCTTCCTAGCGCCGAACGTACTCGGGATTTACCGGCTCACATATGAGCTGAGCGACGGCAGCGCGGTACTGAGCGAGCCGGTGAGCACGACCGTCGAGATCCAAGGTCCGCGAACCTATCCAGACGACGAAGGTGGCCGTCCGATCCCGACCTCGCAGAGCCGCACGACACCGACGCCCTCGCCGCGCTTCGAGTTCCCGACGATCACGATCCCGAAGCCGTCGCTGCCTATCACCCTGCCGCTGCGCGGCAAGTCGCCGAGTCCGTCGCCCGCGCCCTAGCACTCGTCAGCGCGGCGGCTGCCAGGACTCCAGCGAAGGCTTGCCGCCGACGGTGGTCAGCGTCCGCGCGATGCCGCGAGCGAGCTGCCACGGCCAGCGTCGCCTTGGCTTCGATGGCGGGAGCTCGCGCGACGTCGCCAGCGGTCCCTCGTCATCGAGGATCTCGTTGCAGAGGCGAACGCACTCATCGCAGATGAAGGTGCCGGGGCGGCCTCCGCCGGCGATGAGCTTCCGGACCTGATCCTGGCGTTTGCCGCAGAAGGAGCACCTGTACTCGGCCAATCGTGCTCACCTCCAGCGCACGAGTATGTTCTCGCGCTGGAACGCGACCTTCGCCAGCCAGAAGACCGCGACGTCGACCACGATGAGGAACGCCGACATCTGCAGGAAGGCGCCATTGTCGAGCACGACGCGACCGGTCACCTGCGCGATCCCGAGCGCCACGACCGGCACGACGACGAGGCCGCCGATCTGCTGCGCGACGCGCACGTCGTTCACCCGCGTGGAGATGAGGATCCCGAGGTTCACCGAGAGGAGCGTGAGCAGCGGCACCATCACGACGATCGCGAGGATCCAGCGCGGTGCGGTGACCGCGTTCTGAGCCGCTCGGGAGCCGAGTGCGATGACCGATCCGAGGTAGATCGCGTACGCGATCCAGGTGACGAGGACGCTCGGCACGGTGGAGGCGAGGCTCTTCGCGAAGAGTAGATCGCCGACGCCGACCGGCGTCGCGAGGAGCGGCTCCAGCGTGCGCGCGCTCTTCTCGCCGATGACCGAATAGATCGCCATCGTGAGCGGCACGACGGTGGGAATGAGCATGAAGAGGATGAGGAAGTACGTCGCGATGAAGCCCTGCACCGCCTCCTTCGGGTCGAGGCCAGCGGCGGCGGGCGCGGCGGCGTAGAGCGCCTGGACGTCGTGCTCGCTGGGCGGGTTGATCGCGGCGGCCGCCACGGCCAGCACGCCGGTCGCGAGGATCACCACCGGCGGAAGGAGCGTCATGCCGACGAGCAGCTTGTTGCTGAGCGCCTCGCGCCACTCGCGGACGCAGACCGCGCGCACGAGCGTCGGTCGCGCGGGGCTCGCGGCGACGATCGCGGTCATTCGATCGGCTCCACGATCTTCAAATAGACGTCCTCGAGGTGCGCCTTGCGCTCCGTGACGAACGCGATCTGTGCTCCGCCTTCGACGAGCGCGCGGATCAGCAGGGGATTCGTATGGAGAGGATCGGCGGAGGCCACGACGATCGAGCCATTCTCGAAGCGCGCTTCACGGACGCCGGGCACGGCCTTCACCCGCGCCAGGTCTTCGGGACGGGGGGACGGCATCAGGCGGATCTCGGTCGCGCGGCCGTAGAGCTCCGCGCGAAGCTCGTCGGGATCGGCGATGCGGATGACGTTCCGACGGAAGAAGGCGATGCGGTCGCAGAGGCGATCGGCCTCGTCGAGGTTGTGCGTACAAAGGAAGACCGTGCGCCCTTCGCCGCGAAGCTGCACGATGAATTCGCGGACGGTCTTCGCCGCGTCAGGGTCGAGACCGGTGGTCGGCTCGTCGAGGAAGAGGAGTCGCGGCTCGTGCAGCGCCGCTCGCGCGATGGCCATTTTCTGCTTCATGCCGCGTGAGAATGTGGCGACGGGCTCGGTGCGGCGCTCCCAGAGGCCCATGAGCCGGAGGTATCGCTCGGCCTGTGAGCCGGCCTCCGCGGTCGTGAGGCCATAGAGGGTGGCGTAGAAGACGAGGTTCTCCCAGGCCGACTGGCGCTCGTACAGACCCGGCTGCTCGGTGAGGATGCCGACGCTCGCGCGGATCTTCGGATCGTCGCGGCCGAGCCGGAATCCGGCGACTTCGGCGGAGCCTGAGGTGGGCCCGATCAGGGCACAGAGCAGTCGCAGCGTGGTGGTCTTCCCAGCGCCGTTGGGCCCCAGGAAGCCGAACACTTCTCCCTCGCAGACCTCGAGATCGATGCGGTCCACCGCGACGAGCTCGCCGAACCGCTTGGTCAGCTTGTCGGTTCGCAGCACCGTCTTCATTGGTTGTGAGTCTATTTCTAGAATTCACCGATGACCGCATCCGATCCGGAGCGAAAGCTTCGTGAGCTCTCGTTCCTTCACGAGGTCACCCAGCTCGCCGCCTCCGCGCGGGACTGGGACGAGATGCTCCGCATCGTTATCGGCCGCACCACCGACGCGATGGGCGCCGAAGTGTCATCTCTGTATCTCCTCGAGAAACCCGAAGGCGTGTTGCGGCTCGTCGCGACGAATGGACTGAATCGCGGAGGCATCGGACGCGCCGCGCTGAGACTCGGCGAGGGCATCGTCGGGTGGGTCGCGAACGCGCGCGTGCCTCTCGCCGCACGTGATGTGCGCGCCGAGCCGCGCTGGAAGTGGGTCCCGGAGGTGGACGAGAAGCGCTTTGTGTCGATGCTCTCAGTCCCGGTCGTCGCGCGCGACGAAGTCATCGGGGTGATGAACGTGCAGACCGTCGAGCCGCGCGATTTCGGGCGCGAAGAGATCGACTTCCTGCAGACGATCGCGAACCAGGTCGCCGGGATCATCGAGAAGGGTCGTCTCCAGCGCGAGTCGGATCGCAAGCTCCGTGAGGTCTCCGCACTCTTCGAGGTCTCCAATGTGTTGACATCGACGCTCGATCTCGACGAGGTGCTCTCCCTGGTCGTCGACCGCTTGGTGCGCGTCTACCCTGGCGCGTCGGGCGCGATCCTCCTCCGCGAGGAGGGCGAGGACCGCGAGCGCTCGCGCTCGGGTGAGCTGCAGCGCACCGCGACGCACGCCGCCCACCGTGCGATCGCCGAGCGCCGGCCGATCGTCGCGTTCGATCACATCGCGATGCCGCTCATAGCGAACGACCGGCTCCTCGGCGCGGTGGTATTGCAGGTGCCCGACTACAAGGAGTTTCTCGAGGAGGAGGTCCGCTTCGTCGGCGCGCTCGCCAATCAGGCCGCGCTCGCGATCGACAAGGCGTCGCTCTACGCGCTCGAGCGCAAAACCACCGAGAGCCTACGCGAGCTCGAGCGCGCGCGCGCCGACTTCGTCGCCGTCGTCACGCACGATCTGCGGACACCGCTCTCGGTCATCCGCGGCTACCTCGAGCTCCTCGCTGACAAGAACGGGATGAAGAAGACGAAGCTGCCGGTCTCGGAGGCGACGGCGCAGGTCGAGCGTCTCGATCATCTCGTCGACCGCATCCTCGCCGGCGTTCGCACCGATCGTCCGGAGCTTTCGCTGCGCCGCGCGCGCTTCGATCTGCGCGCAACGGTCGCCGTCGCCCTGAAAGAGGTCGCGCCGATGGCGCGGCGCCACAAGCTGACCGGTCCGCGTGCCGGCCAGCCGCTGTTCGTCCGCGGCGACAAGCGCCGCACGGCGGAGGTCGTCGCCGGCCTCGTGCACAACGCGACGAAGTACGCGCCTGAGGGGACACGCATCGCGGTGCGCATCGAGGGCGCCGACGACCGCGCGATCGTGCGTGTGCGGGACGAAGGCCCCGGAGTCCCGCCGCAGGACCGCGCGCGCATCTTCGAGCCGTACGCACGCGGCGTCGCGCACGACGACATTGCCGGATCGGGCATCGGCCTCTTCGCCGCGCGTCGAGTCGTCGAGGGCCAAGGCGGTGATCTCTGGCTCGAGGATGCGCCGGGCGGGGGCGCGGTCTTCGCCTTCACGCTCCCGCTGGCGCGCGCGGGCACGGCGTCCGCGACGCGTTGAGCAACATCCTCGTCGTCGACGACGATCGCCAGTTCGTCGGCATGGTCGCCGCCCTCCTGGGCGAGGAGGGCTACGAGATCGTCACCGCGTACGACGGTGAGACCGCGTTACGCCGTCACGCCGAAGATTCGCCGGATCTGGTGATCCTTGACCGCAAGCTGCCGAGACTCTCGGGCGACGAGGTCTGCAGACGGATCCGCGCGTCGGCGCAGACGCCGATCCTCATGCTGACCGGGGAGCGCGGTGCCGAGGAGCGCGCGAAGCTGCTCGACCTCGGCGCGGACGACTATCTCGAGAAGCCTTTCAGCCGGAGGGAGCTCGCCTCGCGCGTGCGCGCGCTTCTCCGGCGTGCGGGTCCGGCGGCGCGCGCGCAGAGCGCCGCTTCGATCGGGCGGCTGCGTGTGGATCCGAAGACGCACGTCGCGAGCGTCGATGGTCAGTCCCTCGACCTCACCCCGACGGAGTTCCGTCTCCTCGCGGCGCTCGCCGCGCGGCCGGGTGAAGTCCTGGAGCGCCGCGCGTTGCTTCGCGCGGGCTGGCCGGAGGAGCGCGACCCCGACCCGGAGTGGCTCAAGGCGCATCTCGCGCGGCTTCGCTCGAAGCTCGATTCAGCGGGCGCGCCCCCGCTCGCGAACGTGCGCGGAGTCGGATACCGGCTCGGTTAGGTGTGATCCCCAGACACGTCGTTGACGCCGAGGAAGCGACACATCCGGGTGTGGCCGCCCAGCGCCACGTTCGGTCGGGAACGATAGCTGTCGAGAAAGCGGGGGAGCGTCCGCGGTGCCCTCGTCGCCGAATGGTGCAGCTCCGGAAGGCTGGCAGTATCCATGGTCGATCGGTCGTTGACCTTGTTGCGCGGACTCGCGTATCTGGTCGTGGCGCTCACATTGAGCGCATGTGTTCTCACAGGTCCGCCTCCGCGTGTCGGAGATCCTGGCACGGACGTTCGCATCAGAAACGACACCTCGATTCGACTCACTCTGACGGAGATAGGCGAGGACAGCGGGCGAGATCTCGTGACGCACTTGGCGGCGGGCGAGGAGCGCGTCACGGCTTGGCACTTCAAGGACAGTTCGCCCGTCACGCTACGCGCCAACGACGACGCCGGTCGCCTCGTCTTCTGTCACAGCTATAGCTACGAGGAGTTGCACGGCCTGAACCGTCGTGTCGTGATCGTGGACGGCAAGCTCGACTGTCCGAAGTGAGGAGTGCCACAGCGGCTCCCGCCGGAAGGCAGTAATGAGCACGGCTGCGATCGTGTCAGCCGTCATTCTCGCGATCGGGGCGCTCGCAGTGACCGCGCTCCTGCCCCGCATCTGGCGGGGCAGATGCGAAACCTGACGACCCCGCAGTACCGGTGGCCCTACGGCGCGGCCAGTTGGCTGCGATTCATACGTGCGCTCTCGATCTGTATCTCGATTGGTTGGCTGGTCGTGGCGGTCATCGCGTTCGCCTCGATCTCACGCGACTATCCCGCCGAGCTCGTGCGGCTCTTCGCCTACGTCGCGTCTGCGATCTTCATCGCACTTGGCCTTCTCTTCGTGACCGTCGTCGCATTCGCCCTGGCCACGGGGGCTCATTCCCCGTGGCTACGCCCGTAACGTCACGCAGCATCTCGGGGCACTCTCTGGCGTCCCCGGGGGCGCGGGTGGACGAGGCGCTCAGCGCCCGTGATCGGGAACACCGAATGGTGGCACTACAACGTGATGGGAGATCGACGCGAACAACCGAGCTCGGCTTGGCGACTTGTGGCACGTTGGGAAATGAAGCAGATGAACCGACTCCGATCGGTGCCTACTTTCGGCGGACTACTCCCCTCTCCAACGGTCGAAAAGCCGCCTCAAACCTCGGCGCTTTTGGCGGACCGGGAACCCCGGGCGCTCCGCGCACGTGGTCGACGAAGACGTCGGTGTCGAGAAGGACGTTACGTTCGGACGCGCCGGGCATACTGCCCCCACTCGTCGCGAGATGGAACGCTGAACTTTGGGGCTACCCCGAAGGTCTCGTCGAGGGTCTTCCGCACGTCTGCTGGTTTCTCCTTGCTGACGTAGGCATCGATGGCGTCGCGAACCACCGCCGCCAGCGTCTTATGCTCACGCCGGCGTCGCGAATCGAGCTTCTGGCGCTGTTCCTTTGTCAGATAGACCTGCGTGCGTATTGCTGGCATATACAGCGCAACATACAGCCCGGCCTTTTCTGGGTCGATTAGCAAAAATGGAAAATAGCTCCGCCGCGGTAACCACCAGCATCCGCTTCCCCCCTTCGATTTCAACTAGTTAAGATAGGCTGCGGCTGGCGCTGGAAAAAGGAGTTGCGATGGCGGCGAAGGCACCCAAGGCACCGACGATCGTGAATGCGTTCACCGCTCGCACACACCTAGGTCGGCTCATCCGTCTTGCCAGCGAGCAGGGTCAGAGCTTTGTCCTTACGAAGAAGGGCCTTCCGAAAGTAGCACTGGTGCCGCTCGGCGAGTACGAAGAGCTCCTTGAGCTTCGGGCGGAGGAGCGCGATCCCGCGCTGAAGAAGGCCCTTCGGACGTCAGCGGCGCAGATCCGGCG
>Ga0209058_1005021_pt1 | contig 10436 bp, 10 predicted proteins | sample GraSoiAngelo_147_FD_185904 | JGI IMG/M metagenome (GOLD analysis project Ga0209058, IMG submission 185904) | Grasslands soil microbial communities from the Angelo Coastal Reserve, California, USA - 14_1009_05_40cm (SPAdes) (version 2) | ecosystem: Environmental > Terrestrial > Soil > Grasslands ... | reverse complement strand
CACGGCGATCGCGAGGACGAAGCCGACCCGCATCTCGCCGCGACCAACGAAGTAACTGATCCACAAGTTGAGGAGCGCGTTCGACAGCGCCGCGATGCCATAGATGGGAGCGACGGCCACGGTCCCTGGGTACTGGCTTCCGACGACGATCCCGACGAAGAACTCCGGCGCGACGACGTACGCGAGCGATGCGAGACCGCTCGTCGCGAGGACTAGCCCGAGCGCGAGAAAGAGTGGGCGTTCCGTGGGCTCGCCGAGGGCGTGGGAACGGGCGGTGCGTTCGAGGAGGAGAAAGCCGACCGCGATCGGCGCGAACAGCACGATCTTTCCCAGCGTTACCGCCCCCGCGTAGGTCCCTGCCTCGGACGGGCTCAGCACTGCCGGCGCGAGTACCGCGTCGATGTTGGTGAGCGCCGCGTACGCGAGCAGAACGACGGCGGCGAAGGCGAAGAACCTCGTCTCGGCGCTGCCCAGCTCGACGATCGCTGTCGCGCTTCGCGCGGCGCGAAGCAGCGGCGCGAGGGGTATTGCGGCTACGAGAACGCTCACCGCGATGGCCGCGGCGGCTCCTGCGAAGGCTCCGTTGACGCCGAGGCCGAGCAGTACGAAGGCGACGCCGAGGAGGAGGCGAGACCCGGCCTGCACGATGAGCACGCTCCCCATCCACCCGAACCGCGCAAGGCCTTGCAGAAGGCCAAGCGCGAAGGTCAGCGTGCCCGCAAAGAACAGGCTGATCCCTAGCGAAGTCACCGATACAGGAGGGAGCGCGAGGCCGCCGGAGATCGGCCCGGCGAGCGCGACCACCGCGACTGCGAGGCCGCCCATCGCGATGGCCACGCGGATCGACCAGCGGCGGACGAATTGATGCAGCGCCGCCTCGTCGCCGCGCGCGCGGTACTGTGCCGTGAGCCTCGCGGTCGCCGACTGGATCACCTGGCTGGAGATGGACTCGAGGATGAGCACGCCGAAGAGCGCGATAAGGATCGCGTACAGCTCCTTCGTCAGGAGCCGCGCCATCACGAGCTGGTAGCCGAAGCCGAGCACGTTCGCGATGGTCGTCGCGGCGAGGAGCCATAGCGCGCCGGTATTCGCGCGGGCTCTGGCGATCACCGCCGGGAGTATGACGAAGCGATTCCTTTGGGCCAGGTCACATCGGTCGCACCCACGAACGCAGCGAGATCCTCGACGGCGTCCTCGATGGCCCGCCGCGTCGAGCGATCCCGAGGCGCGTCCCGTTCCAGGTGGAGTCGCAGGACCTCGAGCCGCTCGTGCTCGCGATCCATCTTCGGATCGACCGTTCCGATGAGCTCATTGCGGTGGAGGATCGGCATCGCCCAGAAGCCGCGTACGCGGAGATGCTTGGGCACGTAGATCTCCATCCGGTAGCGCATCCCGAACAGCTTCTCGGTCCGATCGCGCTGGATGATGAGATTGTCGAACGGAGAGAGAAGCGTGGTGCGTTCACGATCGCTCGCGCGCGCTCGGAGCGCTGAGACCAGAGCGAAGTGGGGCTCGCGAAATCCCTCGACTTTCACGCGCGCCGCGGTTCCATCGCGCACGAGCGACTCGAGCGCTGCGGCGGTCACGAACCACCCGAACGCATACGAGTAGCGGAGCTCCTTCAGGGTCGCGAGGCCGAGAGCGCGGAGGGCGCGCTCGGTCGCGTGCCGCGCCGCTGCGCCGCGGGCGAGCGGCCGCACCGCCGGTAGCCAGTCGTCGCTCAGAGTCCAGACCCGCTTGCCTCCGGCACGTCCACCGGTGGAGAGATGACCGAGCCGCAGGAGGAAGGACAGCATCTGTGAGACGTTTCGGTCGGCGGTCCAGCCCGACGACCGCCAACCGTGCGAGGCGCGATCCTCGAACGCCGTGATCGGAAGCGGACCCTCACGCCGGATGCGCGCGAGGATGTCCCGCCGCAGCCGATCGTTCTTCTTCACCCAGGCGTTGATGCGTCCCTTGTACGGCCCCTCCCCGCGGCGTTCGGCCCGGACGCGCACCTCGTGGAGCGGGCGATCCTCCGTCGGCAGGATCAGCGAGACCGTCTCATAGAGCGCGCGGTCCTTCCACATGAGCCGATCGAGAACGGCGCGGTCGTACGGACCGAGGCGGGACCAGAGGATCAGCAGGTGGTTGCGCGCGACGACGTTGGTGGGATCGAGCTGCAGGTAGCCGATCTGCCTGACGGTCTCGAGCATCGTCCGGGCCGTGGGCCTCGGGACTTTGTCGAGACGCTGAGCACGGATCGCGAGGCGGCGAGCCTCGGCGAGCGTGAGGCTGAGTGCGTCGTGCCCGTCGGTTATGCGACGGGAACCTGCGGGTGCTTCTCCGGGGCGCGCTCGAGGAAGTTGACTATGAGCTCCTCGGACTCGGGCGATTCGTACGACTCGATGAGACCCGCGTCCGCGAGCTTCGCGATCTCGGGATCGATCGGCAGCTTCGCGATGAGCGGCGCGTTCGAGGCGATTACCAGCTTGAGACCCTGCGACGGCCCGAACACCTCGATCGTCGAGCCGTCGGGGACCCGTACGTAGGCCATGTTCTCGACGATGCCCAGGATGTCGCCGCCGAGCTGCTTCACGAGCTTCACCGCCTTCGTCACGACCATCGCGGCGAGGGCCTGCGGCGTGGTGACGAGGATCACGCCGTCGACCGGGAGCGCCTGCATCACCGTCAGCGGCGCATCGCTCGTTCCCGGGGGAAGATCGACAACGAGGTAGTCCAGCTCGCCCCACTGGACGTCGCTGAAGAACTGGCGGATCGCGCCGGACACCATCGGTCCGCGCCAGATCACGGCCTCGCCCTCATCGGGCAGAAGCAGGTTCATCGACATGATCGGGATGCCGCCGCGCGATTTCGGCGGGTTCAGCGTCTTGCCATCGCTCGAGACCGGTTTCTCGCGGACGCCGAACATGCGTGGGATCGAGGGTCCGGTGATGTCGCCGTCGAGCACGCCGACGCGAAAGCCGCGCCGCTTCAGGCCGACCGCGAGGAGGCCGGCGACGAGCGACTTCCCCACTCCGCCCTTGCCGGACATCACCGCGATGACGTGCTTGATGCCTTTCTGCTCCGCCATGCCCCGCATCTTCATCCCGCCCATGGACGCGGTGCCGCTCGCCGGGGGAAGGTTGTCGGGAAGCTTTCCGCTCTCCGCGAGGCTGTTGAGGTCGCGCATCAGCTCTTCGACATTGACGCGGCCGCCACCATGCCCCGTCGCACCGGCCATGATCGTCTCGCTCTTCGAGATCGAGCACGACGCGCAGGACAAGCCGTAGCGCGCGAAGATCCGCGCCGCATCTGGCCAGCGGTCGACGACGCTCGAGATGGTCATGTCGGGGGTGACTAAAGCCACGTGGGGAGCCTCCAAGCCGGCGCCGGCGGCGCCGACGCACGTCAATTGTACCGTTGCCGATCGTGAATCACCGCACCCGTCAGCGGTCGCGGCTGCTTGTCGCCCTCGGTCTCGCGGCCGGTGTATTCGCGCTCGAGGCCGTCGCATCGATCTTCGCGAACAGCCTTGCCCTGCTCGCCGAGGCCTTTCACGTACTCATCGACGTTGTCGCGCTCGGCGTCGCCTTCGTGGCCGTGTGGCTCGCCGGCCGGCCAGCGACCGACCGCCGGACGTTCGGTCTTCTGCGGCTCGAGATCCTCGCGACGGTGCTCAACACGGTCCTGCTGCTGGTCGTCGCGGCCGTCGTCCTCGTCGAGGGGCTGCGGCGCTTCAGCCAGCCCTCGGAGGTCCAAAGCGGGACCGTCCTCGCCGTCGCCGTAGTCGGCCTCGCGAGCAACGGTATCTCGATCCTGTTGTTGCGCGACCCGTACGCATCGCTCGCGGTCCGCGCGGCCTACCTCGACGTCGTCGCCGATGTAGCGGCGTCCGTCGCGGTGATCATCTCGGCGCTCGCCAACATCGTCTTGGGCCGGCAGCTCGCCGACGTCTTCGCCGCGTTCCTCATCGTCGCGCTCATCGTGCCGCGCTCGATCAGCCTCCTGCGCGAGGCGATCGACGTCCTCCTGGAGGCAACCCCGCAGAACGTCGACGTCGACACGCTGCGAGAGCACGTCCTCGCGTGCAGCGGGGTCCTCGACATCCACGACCTGCACGTGTGGACCATCACGAGCGGTATGAACGTCATCTCGGCGCACGTCGTCGTGCATCGTGGCGCGGATCCGAGCGCTGTCCTCGACGACCTCGAGACGTGCCTCCGAGGGGATTTCGACATCGAGCACTCGACGTTTCAGCTCGAGACCGAAGATCGGAAACGCCTCGAGAGCGGGATGCACCCCTAGCGGCGCTTGCTCTGGCACCTCGCGCACAAACCGTAGAAGTCGAGCGCGGCATGGTCGACCGCGAAGTCGTGCCGCCGGCCCACAGCTCCGAGCATCGGCGCGACGACGTCCTCGGCGACGTCCTCTACGCGCTGACAGCTCGTGCAGACGAGGTGGTGATGATGCTGGGCGTCGCAGGCGATGTACGCCGACACGTGTCCCTCGCGCTCGAACCGGCCAGCCATCCCGTCCTCCACCTGCCGCTCGAGGGCGCGATAGACCGTGGCGCGGCCGATGGTCGGATGACTCACGCGGATGCGCTCGTACAGCTCCTGCGCAGAGAGCGCGCGCTTCGCCGAAGCGAGCGTTTCCGCGACGAGGACGCGCTGCTCGGTGCGCCGGCGCCCCCCTGCGGCAAGCCGCGTCGGGATGGATGCGGCGGTCACCAAGCCAGCATACGGCCCGGACCGATTATTTGACACTCAGTCTCATCTACCGTAGCTTGAGACCGAGTCTCATTTGGAGGGATGGCCGCGTGGGAGCCGCGCACCGAGCCCTTGGCGTAATGCTGGTCCTCGCGTTATGGGCCTGCGCGGAGCCGGCCCCGGCGCCCAGCGCCGGTTCGCCCATCGCCGTCCTCGGCACCGAGAACTTCTACGCGGACCTCCTCGCGCAGATCGGAGGCTCGCGCGTCACGGCCTCGAGCATCCTGAACGATCCAACCGCCGACCCGCACGCGTACGAGGCGAACCCTGCCACGGCGAAGCTCGTCGCCGACGCCAAGCTCGTGATCATCAACGGCATCGGCTACGACGATTTCATGGAGAAGCTACTGGGGGCGTCGACGAAGCCCGATCGCGTCGTCATCAACGTGCAGCAGCTCCTCGGCGTCAAAGACGACGTCAACGTCCACGTCTGGTATGACCCGGCGACGATGCCCAAGGTCGCCGACGCGGCAGCCGAGGCGCTCGCGAAGCTCGATCCGCAGAACGCTGCGTACTACGCCGCTCAGAAAGCGAAGTACCTTGCGGCGCTCAAGCCCGTGTACGACAGGATCTCGTCGCTCAAGGCCAAATACGCGGGAGCGCCGATCGCGTTCACCGAGAACGTCGCGGGGTACCTGACCGACGCGATCGGCCTCAAGGTCCTCACCCCGCCCGAGTTCATGGAAGCGATCGAGTCGGGTACCGATCCAGCGCCGGCCGACGTCGCGGAGGAGCGTGACCTCATCACCGGTCACGAGGTGAAGGTCCTCCTCTACAACTCGCAGGTGACGTCGCCACTCACCGAACAGATCCGGGACCTCGCGCAGAAGAACAACGTCCCCGTCGTCGCCGTCGGCGAGACCATCCCGCCGGGCTTCAAGACGTTCCAGGAGTGGCAGCAGGGGCAGCTCGACGAGTTGGAGAAGGCGCTCGCGAAGTAGCCTGCATGACGCGATGAGCAGTCGCCCGGCCGTCCGGTTCGAGCGGGTCACGCTGAGCTACGGCGCGCGCCGCATCTGGACCGACCTGTCGCTCGACATCGCCCCGGGCACGTTCGTTGCCATCCTCGGACCGAACGGTTCAGGAAAGACCTCGCTCCTCCGGGCCATCCTGGGGCTCGTCGCTCCGTCGGCGGGTCGCGTCGAGGTTCTCGGCCGGGCTCCGCGGCGCGGCGATCCCGCCATCGGGTATGTCCCGCAGCACTCGAGCTTCGACTCCGAGCTGCCGTTTCGAGGCCGCGACCTCGTGCGCCTCGGCGTCGACGGGCACCGCTGGGGAATCGGGTGGTCGGATCCGGCGGCGAACGCGCGGGTTAACCGCGCGCTCGGGTCGGTCGAGGCCGAGAGCTACGCCGACGCGCCGATCGGACGCCTCTCGGGAGGAGAGCAGCAGCGTCTGCGGATCGCGCAGGCGCTGGTCGGCGATCCGCAGATCCTGCTCTGCGACGAGCCCCTGGCGAACCTCGATCTGCGTTACCAGCAGGCCATCACCGATCTCATCGCGGGCTGGCGCGACCGTGTCGGCGGCACCGTTCTCTTCGTGACCCACGACGTCAACCCGGTGCTGCGCGTGGTGAACCAGGTGCTCTTCGTCGTGAACGGACGCTGGGCCGCGGGTACGCCCGACGAGGTGCTGCGCTCCGAGCGGATGTCCGCGCTCTACGGATCGCACGTGGACGTCGTGCGGGTGCATGGACGCATCCTCGTGGTCGGCGAGTCCACGGAGTCGGGGTTCAACATCGAGGAGCCTCATCACGCGCCGGCCGCGGTCGTCGATCACGGAGATGGCCACTGATGGACCAGCTCGTAGGGCTGCTCGGATACGAGTTCGTGCAGAACGCGCTCGCGGCCGGGTTCGTCATCGCGATCGTCTCGGGCGTCGTCAGCGGATTCGTTGTGGCTCGCAACATGTCGTTCGCCGTTCACGCGCTCGCCGAGCTCGGCTTCACCGGGTCGGCGGGCTTTCTGCTGCTTCATCTCTCGCCGGTCCTCGGCCTGCTCGCCGGCAGCGCGGTCACCGCAGTGTTCATCGGAACCCTCGGCGTCCGCGCCCGCGGCCGTGATGTCGTCGTCGGCGTGGTGATGGCGTTTGGTCTCGGGCTCGGCGTGCTGTTCATCACGCTCTACAAGGGCTACGCCACGCAGGCGTTCGCCATCCTGTTCGGCACGATCACGGGTGTGAGCCGAGGCGACGTGCTCTTGCTCCTCGCGATCGGCGCGGTCACGCTGCTCGCGCTCGCCGCGATCTACCGGCCGCTCGTCTTCGCGACAGTGGATCCGGAGGTCGCGGAGGCCCGTGGCGTTCCAGTCGGCGCGCTCGCCGTCGTCTTCCTGCTGATCATGGCGGCCGCCGTCGCCGAAGCGATCCAGGTCGTTGGCGTCCTGCTGATCCTGACCCTGCTCATCACTCCGGGGGCCGCCGCTGAGCGGCTCACGCCGCGGCCCGGTCTGGCCATCGCCTGCAGCGTTGCCATCGCGCTCCTCTGCACGATCGGCGGGATCCTCCTCTCGCTCGTTACGAATGCGCCGGTGAGCGTCTTCGTCACGTCCCTGAGCTTCTTGTCGTACCTTCTCGCCCGCTTCGCGATCGGGCCTCGCCGCACCGAGCGCCGGCTCGCGTCGGTCCCTACCGAAGCGCGCTCCGGCCCCGCGCCTACGGCCTCGAAGACGGGCTGACCGCGGAGGCGCGGCCCGCCAGGTACGTCGCGATTACCGTCGTCAGCGGGACGCAGAGCACCAGGCCGATGCTCGCGATGAGCACCGCCATAACGGACTCAGTGATCTCCTCGCTGTTGATCGAGACCGAGAGCGGCTGGAAGCCGAGCGAGACCAGAACGATGAGGGGCAGTGCGCCGCCGAAATAGGCGAGGGCGAGCGTGTTCACAAGCGATCCGATGTGATCGCGACCGACGTTGAGCGCCGAGAGGTAGAGGTGCCGGCCACGAAGAGCGCTCGTCGCCGAAAGCTCGAACACCGTGGACGCCTGACCCACGGCCATATCCACGAGCGCTCCGAGCGAACCGACGACGACTCCGGCCAGGACGAGGCGCGGCATGTCGACCTTGCCGCCAGTTCCCACGAACACGAAGATCGCTTCCTCCGTTCCTAGGCCCGTGATCCGGGCGGCCGAGACGGCGACCGCGGCGAGCACGATGACCAGCACGAGTGCGCCGAGCGTGCCGAGAAGGGCGGCGACACTCTTGCGATTGAATCCGTGGACGACGAAGACTGCGACGGCGAGGACTCCGATCGAGCCGAAAAGCGTGGCGAGGAGTGGATCGTCGCCGCTCCGGACGGCCGGGAGGACCGCGAGAAGGAACACCGCAATGCTCGCGCCGAGCCCGGCGAGCGATGCGACTCCTTTCCAGCGCCCGACCGCGACGAGCGCGACCGCGAGGAGCGCGACGAACGGCCACAGCGAAGGCAGGCGAACGATCTCAGAAATGGTGTACGTCCGCGTGTTGCCCTCGCGGCTCAGCGTCAGCAGGACGCGGTCGCCAGGCGAGAGAAAGCCGTTTTCGTTGAGCGCGCGCCGGCCGTCCCATTCGAGCTCGACGACCTCGCCGCGATACAGCGACTCGTCGAGCTGGACTGCGAGACGCTGATACTTCGCGCCCTCGCGATCGCCCGAGGCGAGGACTCTGACGACGTGCGCATCGATCACCTCGATGCCGACGCCGGTGTTGGGATTCCCGCAGGCGACAAGGACCGCGACCAGGACCGCGAGAGCCGCGCGACGATGCGTGATCAGCGAACCTGCAGGGTCGCGCCGACGGCCGTCGTGCGCCCGGAGTCGTCGGTCACGTTGAAGACCAGGCTGTAGTCGTCGCTACCGACCGCCTGCCCGGCGTCGTCGCGCATGTCCCAGAGGACCACCACCTCGGTGAGGCCCGTGGTCGTGCTCACCGGGTCGATCGCGAGATGTCGGACCGTCGCAGTTCCGTGAAAGCCACTCGCCTGGATGAACGGATCGAGCGGGCCGCGGAGCGTCCCCGTCGCCGGTCGCAGCCGCACCAGCGCGCGCACGGTCTCGCCGACCGGGTAGCGGCTCTTCACGACGATCTCGACCTTGCCGTTCGGTACGGCCGCCGGGATCACGAGATCGGTGACCGGCGCGGACGAGGAGGCGGGACGCGCGGGGGCGCAGGAGGCAAGCATGAGGACCGCGACGAGCGCGGCGAGCCACCGCACGCACCTGAGGCTATTCGGTCCGGCCCCCGAACAGGAGCTCTTGAAGATCGGGGAGGGTCGTCCCGAGGCCGGTAATAAAGAGGAGTCCGATGAGCAGGCTCCCGACGCCCGCGACGAAGCCGACGACCACGTAGACCGTCCGCAGGCGTTGCGCGCCGATGAATCCCGACGCGCTGACGACGGCCACGAGGGTATTCGAGCAGAGGAGCCCGGCGACGAAGGCAAGGAGGATCACGATCCCGGTGACGCCGGTGACGCCGGCGATCCCAGCAAGGAGCAGCGCCTGCGACCCGGTTTCCGCGCCGATCCCGTGGATCATCCCGACCCCGAAGGCGGTCTTCGGCCCGTACTGCGTGGCGTGCATGGACGGGTTGTGCTCGTGGCCGTGGATCCGCGCCTGCAGCGCGCCCCAGCCGTAACGCACGAAGTCGAAGACCAACATCCATCGGCTGCGAAGGCGGAACTCGCCCTTGCCGCGGAGGTACTGGTACACGGAGAAGAGCACCCACGCCCCGAGCAGCACGAGCGTGAGGCCGACGACCTTTTCGAGGATCGGGTCGACCCACTCGGGAAGGACGGCTCCGACGAGGAGCGCGGCGATCCCGAGGAGAAGGACGACGAAGGCATGCCCGAGGGCATAGAGCGTCGCGAGGCCGACGGCGTGGCGCTCCTCGTGGGCGAACCGTGACTCCGCGAGGGCGTGCATCGCACCTGGTCCTGCGGGAAGGTGCTCGTGCTCGTGGCCGCGGAGCTCATCGGGATCATGCCCGTGCGCCGGCATCGGCGCTCCGGCCGGTACGTTCGCCTCGGTATGGCTCGCGCTCGTCGTGCTCGTGATGTCGGTGATCGCGGCGATGTGATCCCAGTCGAACCCGTGACGAAAACCCAGCGCGGCCATCCCCAGCAGCAGCGCGACGAGGCTCAGGTCCACGCTCGGCAGGCTATCGCAACTTGTCGCAATAGTGGACTCTTGCAAGACGCTTGCGATTACCGCACTCTCGCGATGTGACTGAACGAGCGACGAGTGATTCATTCGCGAGGAGCGAGACCACCAGCCTGAGCGTGTCTCGAGCACGCTCGCTGCGCTCGCTGACAGGGGCCCCTACCCCTGAGCCTTTGAGATTGAGCAGGTAACGAAGTGGGTGTAGCGGACGAGATTCGCTCGAAGGGCCGGCGCATGACGGTGCAGCGTCGCTTGGTACTTGACGCGCTGCAGCGCGCCAGGCATCACACCACGGCGGAAGAGATCGCGCGCCAGATCCGGACGCGCCACCCGCAGATCGATCCGTCGACCGTGTACCGCAACCTCGAGGTGCTCGAGGAGCTCGGTTACGTGACCCACACCCATCTCGACGACCGGGTGACCAGATGGCACCGCGCAGACGCGTCCCGGCATGGGCACCTCGTCTGCCGAGGCTGCGGGCTCGAGCAAGAGATCCCCTTGCGTACCCTCGAGCCGCTCGGCCGGAAGCTTCGGACGGAGCAGGGCTTCCGC
>Ga0209058_1005019_pt1 | contig 10437 bp, 10 predicted proteins | sample GraSoiAngelo_147_FD_185904 | JGI IMG/M metagenome (GOLD analysis project Ga0209058, IMG submission 185904) | Grasslands soil microbial communities from the Angelo Coastal Reserve, California, USA - 14_1009_05_40cm (SPAdes) (version 2) | ecosystem: Environmental > Terrestrial > Soil > Grasslands ... | reverse complement strand
CGATCCCATTCCGCATCATCGGCGGCTGATCCGGTTATTTGTAACGCAACGACTAGCGCGATTACAATGAAGCAGCCTATTGGTTTGAACATACTGGTTCCTCCGAGAAACACCGCGAGCTTACACAAAGCGGTTAGTCAGCACACGCTAAAAACCGAGCGATCCAGACTGCGATTTCGTCGTTGAACGATTTGAGGCGCTCGTAGAGAATGGAAATGAAAATGGGGCTGGAGCTAAAAGGCGCATGTGAAAAATGCGAAGCGACGCTTGCACCGGGTGGTGTCGCCTATATTTGCACTTACGAATGCACTTTTTGCGCGGGTTGCGCCGGGCAAATGAATTTCGTCTGCCCGAACTGTGAAGGGGAACTTGTGCGGCGACCGCGTCGCAGAGAGACGCCTACTTCCGGCGCCTCCGCTGGTGCCTGATTTGAAAGGTGAGAAAGCATTCCTCGCCGATGGTGCGCATACCGTTCAACGAACAATGCACACTGGCGGGCAGGAATTTCTTGCTCAAGCCTGTCAGTGTTGGGGCCTTTGCTCCACCAAACATGTAAGGCGCAATGGTTAGATTGAGCCGATCGATAAGGCCTTGTTCTAATAATGACCGAAAGAGAGTTGGTCCGCCTTCACATGCAACCCTCCGAACTCCATATTTCTTGCGCAATGTTTCCAGCATGCCGGCGAGGTCGACATGCTTTGAACTGCTAAGATGGAGGGTTGCCTTCTTCTCCAAGGCTCGCTGATATTTTCTCGGCATCCCTTTGGTAGAAAAAATAATGATCGGCGAAACGTCCGACTGAAAAATCTTCAGACGATGCTCGATCCTGCCTTCATTCGAGACAATCACGCGTAGCGGGCAGCGGCTTTGACCGCGCTTCACTCTGTTTTCCTGCATTTCAACCGGAAGGCCAAGCCGGACATTGTCGCGTTTTAAGCTGGTGTGCCCGATCAATACCGCATCGGCCAGAGCGCGCTGCCGAAACAAATGCAACTTGTCTTCGCGCGAAGTGAAATCTACCGGTGACAAATTCTTCGTGGTGACCTTGCCATCGACAGTCATCGCGAAAGTGGCGACGACGAATGGGCGCTTGTCTTTCATAAGAAACGTTGAGACGTAAATCGTTGAATCGTTACATCGTCAAACCGAATCACGAACTTACGATTTACGAATCACGACCCTTATTCGGCTTCGCCGATCTCATGCTCCAGTGTGACTACTTCGTGCTCCATCTCGCGCATTTTCACACGCGCGACTGCACCACTCGGCTTGTAAAACAGATAAACGAGCGCGCCCGGCAGACAGCAGACGAGAATAATGAGGAAACTAAGAGAGCCGATGAGAATGGCTTTTGCTTCCGGCACACCGCAAAGACCGCTAAGCATGATCTGCAGGACTTTTTCGCGAAGTCCAATTCCCGCGAAACTGATGGGTAATGCGGAGATCGTGCGTTCTACTGGCATCACAGCAAAAAAGTTGACCACTGGCACGGGCGCACCCAATGCGTAAGCCGCACAGAGAAAAGTCGTGAACGTGGCCAGGTGGGCTATGAGAGATGCTCCAAACGCAACGAGCGTTGCGCGCCAATGATGCGCGTAGAGATGATACGCGGCGGAAATCTCGATCAGCTTGTCACGACCAGGGAACTTCTCTGGCAACGAATGAAACAAATTAAATCCGCTGATTACAAAAGTGGATATCAATGTCAGGACCGATGTGCCCAGGAGAAAAAGCAAGAGCCAGAGCAAGTTTCGGGTTTCGGTAGTCTGGGCGAGAAAATCATAGCGCAATCCGATGAGGGTGACGGTAATGGCGACCAATGCAACAAGCCCGATGAACCGGTCAAACACGACGGCTAGCAATGCACCCGCTTTTTTGTCCGGCGTTTCCTTGAGTAGATAATAGCTTTTTATGATATCGCCGCCCGTGCCGCCCGGGAGAAACTGGTTGTAAAACATTCCGATAAGAAACAAGCCTGAGAGGCGCGGAAGAGTCAGGCGAATCTTTTGAACCTTCAGCAAGACGTGCCAGCGAAAGGCTGCGGCAACTTCCACCACAACATAGGCGAGGATACCCAGGAAAACCCAGTGGTATTGAGCGTTTCGGATCGCCTCAACCATCTGGGCGCGCCTGCTGGGATCGTGATAAACCCAGTAGAGCACCGCAATGGTGACGCTAAGCTGGAAAAGCGTGACCAGGATTTTTTTCATTCGCCGAAGCGTTCCTTCCACATTTGGACCGACTGGCGAATTGCATCAGCTGTCCTGTTCGGGTTCATCTTCCAGACAAATAAGCAGTTTGTGGGAAGGAGCGGAACAAGTTTCTCAAAATCGACACCTCCGGTAAAGGGTAGTTGATCCTCGCGCGCCGGCCAGATGCAGTCATGCACATGGCAGCCAAACGTACGCGGACCGACCGCGCGCAGCCACTCGGCGTGATCAATGAACCCAAGATTCTCTTTAATCTGAGAGTGACCGAAATCATGCCAGTAACCGAGTTGCGGAGAATTCATCTCGTCCAGTAAGATCGCCAATTCGCGCTCGGTTGGAATCTCTTCGTAGGCGCGGCGGCCCTCGATTCCCAGACGGACGCCTTTCGAACCGGCATACTCGATCACACGGCGCAGGCAGTCCTGCATGTGCTGCAGGTATTGGGGCGAACATCGTTCTCGCTTGTGCACGGCTTTTATTTTCAGTTTCACGTAATTGCGCGAAAGGTATTCGCCGGCTTTTGCCATCGCAATCAACCGATCAGTAATTGGCGGCATGTTGACCTGTCCTAAATTCAATACAACGAACGGCGCGTTTAGTTGCCCGGCGAGATCAATCGCGTGAAACGTTTGCGTGACAGCGCGCTCGCGTTCCTCGGCTGACGCGGCGGAAAATTTGTAACAGTCTGGCGGAACCACCGTCGCTTCGCCAGACAACAGGCAAAAATTATGCAAACTGCTGAAGCGGATTTCTCGCGTATCGGACATTTTTTGAATTCCTGACATCAGGGGCATGCGGATACCATGGTCCAGCTCAATCAAGTCAAACCCAAGCTTGGTTTTGATTTCGCCCAGCATCGCGTCGCCGCTCGTATGGCGTCTGGAGTTCCAACACGTGGAAAACGAAATCATCGGCTAACTAATTGTAGGGCGTTTCTGTGAAACGCTATTTCAATAATTAGCAGACCGGCTCAATCTCAGCTGACGGGGCAGGCGAGACAGGGCTGTCGCAAACGTGCCGCCCGGCGACGCTCAAAACTGAGGCTGCGGCAACTCCATAAATCAGCGAGGCAATACCGAGCGTGGGCCTTATTCCGATCAAGTCGGAGAAGCCAGGCGCGATCAGACCGGCAATGGGCATTAAGCCGAAAAAGCTCATGCCTACCACCGCAGACACGCGACCCCGCAAGTGCGCTGGTGCCTGCTCCTGCACGATGGTGTTAACCAGACCAAAGTTCATCGAGAGCGCGATGGCAATGGCTCCCATGGCACACGCCGTAAGCAGGAAACTTTGTGACCAGGACATGAGGAAAACTCCCAAGGCGATGGCGGCCACATTTCCGCCCATGAATTTCAAGCGGTTTTCGCGCGCGACGCTAAATAAACCGATCGAGCCAAGGAATGCGCCGCTACCAGACACCGCCATCAATCCTCCCATGCTTTCCGCGCCGAGGTGAAGAATATTGCGCACGTAGAGCGGCAGCATCACGGATATAGCTGGAAAGACAAAGATCGTGTTCAACGCGATCATTGCGATCAGAGATAGAATAAGTCGATTTGAGCAGACATACCGAAAACCTTCGCGTATGCCGCTGCGGCGTTGTTCTTCTTCCTCGGGCGTGCCGATGGGCCGCTTGGGAAGCGAGATGAGCGCAACGATGAGCGCCACAAAAGAAAATGCGTTCGTGAAAAATGCCGAAGCCGCGCCCCACCATCCGATAAAAAAACCGGCCAGCGACGGGCCAATCAGACGGGATCCATGAAACACGGAACGATCAAGCGCGACGGCGGCACCAATCTCGTCTCGCTTCACCAACTCTGGCACAAGCGCGGAGATGGCCGGCATTTCATAGGAAAAAGCAATCCCCAGCAGAAGCGCAAAAAAGATTATATGCCAAATTTGAATGCGCCCGCTCATTACCAAAAACCCAAGCGCGATCGCAAAGATGATTTGCACAATCTGGGTTGCAATCAGGATCTTGCGTTTGTCCCACCGATCAGCGAGCGACCCAGCAATTGGAGCGAGTGCAAGCGCTGGCAAACCGGCAGCGAAATTAACAAGGCCAAGCAAAATCGCCTTGTTGGTGAGCCCACTTAGGACCCAGCTCTGCGCCATCATTTGCATCCAAGTGCCACTGTCGGAAATGAGCGAACCGATAATGTAGCGACGAAACGGCCCCTGCCCCAAAAGCGCCAACGCTTTTCCTCCAATCCCTTTTTCTTTCTCGTCCATCGCAAACACTCATAAATGGGATGAAGTGCCGCTGCAATGGACGAGCGTGCTTATCCTTCTCGCCGTCATCCTGAGCGTAGCGAAGGACCTCCCAAAAACCCGTTGAGCACATACTTGAAATCATGTGATCGAAGCTTCGACCGCGAGGTTTCTCGCTTCGCTCGGAATGACCATCGCGCGTGATTGCCTCTACGGGTTGCGTTCACTATCTTTCGAGCATGCGCATCGACAAACACACACAGAAGATGCAAGAGGCACTGCAAGCGGCACAGGACCTGGCTTCGCAGGCTAATCATCCCGAAATCACCAACGAACATTTTCTTTCTGCTCTCTTGGATCAAGGCGAGGGGATAACCCGGCCGCTCCTCGAGAAGATTGGCGCAAATGTGGAGCAACTGCGCGACCGGTTGCGTTCGGAACTGGACCGCCGCCCAAAAATCCACGGCGCCGCTGCCGATGTGCGTCTCTCAAACGAACTCCGCAACGTTCTGGATTCGGCGGAAAAGGAAATGTCGAAGCTGAAGGATGAGTTTACCAGCGCAGAGCATTATTTGCTGGCGTTGGCTGGGTCGAATGTTCCAGCCGCAAAATTACTTAAGGAAGCCGGCGTCACGCGCGACAAAATCATGCAAGGCCTTCAGCAGGTGCGCGGCTCCCAGCGGGTGACGGATCAAAATCCTGAAGGCAAATATCAGGCGCTGGAAAAATATGGACGCGACCTAACCGAGCTCGCTCGACGCGGCAAGATCGATCCAGTGATTGGACGCGACAACGAAATCCGGCGGATTATGCAGGTGCTGTCGCGCCGGACGAAAAATAATCCGGTGCTCATCGGCGATCCAGGCGTTGGCAAGACCGCAATCGCAGAAGGCCTCGCGCGGCGAATCATCAGCGGCGACGTACCCGATTCATTAAAGCAAAAACGAATCATTGCCATGGATATTGGTGCGATGGTTGCCGGCGCGAAGTTTCGCGGTGAATTTGAAGATCGCCTGAAAGCATTCTTGAAAGAGGTAACCGATTCGCAAGGTCAGGTCATTTTGTTCATCGACGAATTGCACACCATTGTTGGAGCAGGCGCAGCGGAAGGCTCTGTCGATGCTTCAAACATGCTTAAGCCGATGTTGGCGCGTGGCGAGCTGCGCACGATCGGTGCGACCACGATCGATGAGTACCGCAAATATATCGAGAAAGACGCGGCACTAGAACGGCGTTTCCAACCGGTTTTGGTAAACGAACCGACAGTGGAAGATACAATCGCGATTCTCCGCGGACTGAAGGAACGCTACGAAGTGCACCACGGTGTGCGCATCACTGACAGCGCGCTCGTTGCAGCAGCCGTGTTGTCGCAGCGTTACATCACTGATCGGTTTTTGCCGGATAAGGCGATCGATCTGGTTGATGAAGCAGCGTCGCGTTTGAAGATCGAGCTCGATTCAATGCCCACAGAGATTGACGTGATCGAACGCGAGATAATGCAGCACGAAATGGAACGCCAGGCGCTCAAGAAAGAGAAAGATCCCGCAAGCAAGGAGCGTTTGAAGAAACTCGAAAAAGAGTTGGCCGGATTAAAAGAAAAATCTTCCGCTCTCAAAGCCGAATGGCAGAAAGAGAAAGCGGTGCTCGAAGAACAGCGGAAATGGAAAGAAGAACTTGATCACCTCCGCACGGAGCTCGAGCGCGCACAGCGCCGTGGTGAGCTGGCGAAGGCGAGCGAAATCCAATACGGACGCATTCCTGAGTTGGAAAAGAAATTGGCTGACGCGACGGCAAAAAGTGCAAAGACAAAAAAATCGCTCCTTCGCGAAGAAGTAACCGAAGAAGACATCGCCGAGGTTGTCTCGAGCTGGACCCATATTCCCGTCTCGCGATTGCAGGAAGGAGAACGCCAAAAGCTGGTGAAACTGGAAGAGCACTTGCATTTGCGCGTTATCGGACAGGATGAAGCGATCAAAGCGGTTTCCAACGCGGTGCGCCGTGCCCGGGCAGGGTTACAGGATCCAAATCGTCCTCTCGGTTCATTCATTTTTCTTGGACCGACTGGTGTCGGCAAAACGGAGTTGTCGCGCGCGCTTGCGGAATTTTTGTTCGACGACGAAAACGCCATGGTCCGGATCGACATGAGCGAATACATGGAGAAACACACGGTCTCTAGATTAATTGGCGCGCCGCCGGGATATGTCGGTTACGAAGAAGGCGGTCAACTTTCCGAGGCCGTTCGGCGCAGGCCATACTCAGTGGTCCTCTTCGACGAAATCGAGAAAGCGCATGCGGACGTGTTCAATGTTTTGCTGCAGGTGCTCGATGACGGCCGAATCACGGACGGGCAGGGGAGAACGGTCGATTTCAAGAACACCGTCATCATCATGACCTCAAACATCGGTTCTCAGTACATCACCGAGGAAGAATCGAAAGAAGCGCGCCGGCGACTGGTGACGGACGCATTGCGCGCACATTTCCGTCCTGAATTCCTCAATCGAGTCGATGAAATCATCATTTTCGATCGGCTCAGCGAGGACGATCTGAAAAAGATTGTGGAAATCCAACTGGGCCGCTTGTCGAAACGCCTGGAGCAACAAAAGATCACACTCAAGCTCTCGGATTCTGCCAAGGAGCTGTTGGCGCGCGAAGGTTACGATCCCGTTTACGGCGCGCGTCCGCTGCGCCGCACCATTCAAAAAGAAATTCTCGACCCTCTCAGCATCGACATCCTGGAAGGCAAAGTCCGCGAAGGCCAGACCGTCCGCGTCGATGCGAAAGACGGAGCTTTGTCATTTCGAGCGTAGTCGAGAAATCTCTCGATTTCTGCAGATGGATCAGGTTATTCTGGTCGATAGCATCCTCGATGGGAGTAGCAGACATGGCTAAGGCTCTCGAACGCGCAATCGGTCGAACCATGCAGCAAAAGCGGCAACAACTTTGCGAAATTCGTGAAGAAGTCGAACACCTTTTAGATTACCTTGACGTTTTGGAAGCCTGCGCAAAAGATGCGGGCAAACCGCGTCTTGGCCACGACGAGCTAAAAAAGCGTTATCGTTGACCAGAGAAATTCTCGGCCGCTCGGCGTCGATATCTTCGAAGGCAAAGTCCGCGAAGGTCAGACCATTTAGATCACCGCAAGGATTGTACGCTGGAATTCTCCGAGAAATGATTTGCTTTTCTTCGCGCCTTGCCCGGCAAACGGCAGATGTTAGCATGGTCGTTGGTGAAAACAGCGCGGTTGCCGATCAACATTGACTCGGGCGAAATCGCACAGTTTTGCCGAGAGCGTGGTATCCGTAAGCTGGCGCTTTTCGGGTCTGTGCTGCGAGGGGATTTTAACCCAGCACTGAGCGATGTCGATGTCTTCGCAGAGTTTGAGCCTGGCGCGTTGCGCGGCGTTGGGTTGCAGTATTTCGATTACGGGCACGAACTCGGAAAGATATTCGGTTATCGCGTCGATTTCTGTTCACAACTGCACCCCGAAATACGGAAACGCGTCGAAAACGACTCGCTCACGATTTATGAGCAAACGTGATGTCGCCGTGACGCTGCGGCAGATCATCGAATTCGCTGATGAGATAGCAGCTTTGATCGCCAACCGCTCGCGCGACCAACTGAATAGCACTAAGGAATTTCGACGCGCCCTTGAACTGGTAGGCGAGGCGGCAAGGCGTTTACCGGAAGAGTGGCGCGAGCATCACCAGGATATTCCGTGGCGACAGATTATTGGAATGCGCAACGTGATGATCCATGGCTACGATGTTGTGTCGAATGACGTGCTTTGGAATACCGCGGCTCACGACATGCCTCAGCTTCGTGCAAAGATCGAATCCATTTTGGTCAACGAAGCATAACTACCTTAGAACTCGCTGGACCTTTGACCCGCTCTCGATCGATATCCTCGAAGGCAAAGTCCGCGAAGGCCAGACCGTCCAAGTCGATGCCAAAAACGGTGCGCTCTTGTTTCGAGAAGTGATTTCGTGAACACGCTTGGATTAGATCGAAAAATTCGGTCTAGTTCTCGTTAGGTCTATGGGCGTTGTCATCTTTGCTGCACTCTTCGGCTGGCTATTGCCGCCGCTTTTGTTCAGTTCGCAGTGTTTCGGAGGCAATCGTTCTCCTTCCGTACGGCTGCGGCAAGTGGTCTCATTGCCATCTTATTCGTCTCCTTCGTTGCCCTCGTTGTCGGCTACTTTATCGCACGCGTTCGCATTGGCGATCACTACGAGGTCAACTCTGAATTCATGTCTATTGTCGTTGTCGTGCCAGCCATACTCGGAGCTTTCGCCGGGTCAATCATTGGAGGTCTCATCGCGCGGTATAGTTTCACTGCTCGCTCATGATTTACATACATCCGCAGGTCAACGGCCTAACCAATCGCTGGCACCAATTGCTACAGCCAACCGGTGGACGCTGCGGTGCAGACATTCAAATTTATGAAACAGCTTAGTAAGTTTGCCACGCTTGCTCCCGCCACCAGTGGTTCAGCTCCGTCTCGTTAGTCTGCCGCAGCGATTCTCCGCGACTCAATACTGTTGTTTGTGATGCACCCGCGAGCTGCCGAATTGATCACAACATTGGATTTGCGGCCCCATCCCGAGGGCGGTTTTTATCGCCAGATATTCCGGTCCGCAGTTCAGGTTACTCCGATGGATGGGCGCGGCTCCCGTGCTGCACTGACGACGATCTACTTCCTCCTCCCGAAGGGTAACGTCAGCCGGTGGCATCAGGTCGCATCGGACGAGGTCTGGCATCTACGAGGGTGGCCTACTGGAGTTGCTGGAGCTGAACGCATCGGGGCAGACCATCCTGCGTCACGTGTTGGGTCCGGTTGGCGGTGGCACGGAGGCGCCAGTTTACACGATCGGTGCCGGGATTTGGCAAGCCGCTAGGACGCTATGGGAGTACGCGTTCGTCGGCTGCACTGTTGGCCCGGGATTCGACTTCGCGGACTTTCGCTTGCTTGCCGATGATCATGCGCGCGCTGCTGCGCTCCGGGCGGCATTGCCCGATCTCGCGATGCTTATTTGAGATCGAAGGGTTACGCCGCGGCATGGATGGCGATATTTCTGCTTAGTCGGCTGATTGTTAGGCCATCACTTCTCGGAACGCCGCTAGGAAAGTTTCCATTTCAGTCTTCTTACCAATAGTCAGTCGCATGTGGTTCGGCAGAGCGGGGAATAAGCGCCCCACGCGTACGTTGCGCTCTTTCATCGCTTTGATAATCGGCACGACGGAACGCTTACAATCGAACATGATGAAGTTCGCCTGCGACGGAATTGATTTGTAGCCCATCTTTTCGAGCTCGGATGTCGTGAATTGTTTCGCTTCTCTGTTTAAACGCTGGCCGGTTGGGACGTGATCTAGATCGTCCAGGCTCGCAGTCGCGGCAGCCAGCGCCATGCAGTTGACGCTGTCCCACATTTGGTTTCGGCGCATGCGTTCGATCGTTTCCTTCTGCGCGACACAGTAGCCGCAGCGCAATCCTGCCATTCCGTAAATTTTTGAAAACGTGCGGGAAACAATCAGATTCGGGTGCTCTTTCACGAGCGGGATCACGCTCTCGTAGTCGGGGCTATCCGCGAAATGGAAATATGCTTCGTCCACCAGAATCATTGTCTCGCGCGGGGTCTTTGCGATGAAGTCGCGTAATTCGTCCTTGGGCGTGATGCTGGCAGTGGGGTTGTTCGGATTGCAGACGTAAATCAAACCGCCCTTTGTAGCAGCAAGCATTTTCGGCATATCATGCGCAAAGCTGCTGGTCAGCGGCGCCTTTACTACTTCAGCGCCATTAGCACTGGCATTATTGAGAATTGCTTCAAAGGTCGGGTCCGCTGCGACTAGCTTTCCGTTGTGAGGTCCGGTAAATGTTTCTGCGCAGAGTTTGAGAATTTCACCCGAACCGTCACCGAGAAGGATCTGATCGTGGTTGACGCCGTTCAGTTTTGCTAGCTTGTCGATCAGAAGATTGTTGTGTTCGTCCGGATAACGGCAAGCGAGACCGAACGAATTT
>Ga0209058_1005018_pt1 | contig 10437 bp, 11 predicted proteins | sample GraSoiAngelo_147_FD_185904 | JGI IMG/M metagenome (GOLD analysis project Ga0209058, IMG submission 185904) | Grasslands soil microbial communities from the Angelo Coastal Reserve, California, USA - 14_1009_05_40cm (SPAdes) (version 2) | ecosystem: Environmental > Terrestrial > Soil > Grasslands ... | reverse complement strand
ACGTGCAGCGTGTCGCGCTTGCGCTTCTTCCGGAGAACGAACGCCGTGAGGCCGATGAGAAGCATCACGAGCGTCCCGAGCATGAAGGGGGCGCCGAGGATCGCGCCGACGCCGATCTCGTCGGAATCCGCGCTGTTCGTGAACAGGATCGCGACGACGGGGATGAGCGTCTCGGGCGTCGCGGTCCCTAGGGCGGCGAGGATGCTCCCCGTCGCGCCTTCGCTGATGCGCAGCTTGAGGCCGAGCCACTCCACGCCGTTCGTGAAGACTTCCGCGCCGAAGAGGATCAGGACGAACGCGGCAACGATGAGCCCGACGTCGACGAGGCTCATCTCTCGTCTACGGGTGAGCTGGGCTGCCGGCCGCGGCCGCAGCGGCGCGACGACGGCGAATCGTGCGAACGAGTGGAATCAGCACGAGAACGAGGGCGACCAGGATGAGCACGGTCGAGAGCCCGCTGTTGAAGAAGTACAGCGGGCTGCCGTGGCCGGCGATGAGCGCCTTGCGCAGCTCGCGCTCGGTCGAGTCTCCGAGAACCAGCGCGACGACGAGCGGCGCCAGGGGGTACTTCATCTTCCGCAGCCAGTAGCCAATCACGCCGAAGATCACCGTGATGAAGACGTCGAGCATGCTGTTGTTCAGCGAGTACGAGCCGATGATCGAGATCACCACGATGAAGGGCGTGATGATGGCGTAAGGGACCCGCATGATCATCGCGAGCAGCGGAACCGCGAGCAGGCAGATGATGAACGTCAGCAGGTGGCCGAGATAGATGCTCGCGATGAGCCCCCAGACGAAGTCGGGATGCTGGATGAACAGCACGGGTCCGGGCTGCAGGCCCCAGATGAAGAGGCCGGCCATGATCACGGCGGACGTCGGTGAGCCGGGGATCCCAAGGGTGATCATCGGAACGAGCGACGCGACGCCCGCCGAGTCCGCGGCTGACTGCGGTCCCATGATCCCGGAGATCTCGCCCTTGCCGAAGTTCTCCTTGTTGCTCGAGTACTGGCGCGCGAGACCGTAGCCGAGGAATGATGCGGCGGTCGCGCCGTGGCCCGGAAGCACGCCGAAGAAGAAGCCGATGATCGCGTTCGAGAGCACGAGGCGTAAGCGCTTGCGGAGCTCGCGGATCGCCTCGAACACATCGCCCAGCCCGAGTCGCGCCGAGATCTTCTCGACGTAGCCGATGCCCTGCTCTTCGGCGGACGCGAGGATCTCGCCGATACCGAAGAGCCCGATGGTGACGGGCACGAAGCTGATGCCGGAGAGCAGCGGAATCTGACCGAAGTTGAGTCGCTGCTCGCCCGTGATGGTGTCGAACCCGACGGCCGCGAGGAGCAGACCGAGCGCGAGCATCGCGAGGCTCTTCATCGGTGCCTCGGCGCCGAGTCCGATGAGGGTCGCGAAGGACAGCACGAAGACCGCGAACAGCTCCGCTGGTCCGAAGTCGAGGGCCTTGAGCGCGATCGGCAACGCGAAGAACGTGAAGAGGATGGTCGACGTCAGGGCGCCGAGGAAGGACGAGACGAATGAGCTCGCGAGCGCGAGACCCGGCTTGTGGAGGTGCTTCGCCAGCGGGAACCCGTCGAAGAGCAGGACGACGGCCCAAGGTTCACCGGGGATGTTGAAGAGGATCGAGGTGATGACGCCGCCGAAGAGCGCACCCCAGTAGATGCCGGCGAGGAAGATGATCGCGGTCGTCGTGTCGGATCCGGGAAGCGACCCGTGCGCGATGAAGACGGTGATCGGAAGGAGGATCGCGACGCCGCTCGTTCCACCCAGGCCCGGCAGGACGCCGATGACGAGGCCGAGGACGACGGCGATGAAGAGCATCGCGAGGTTGATCGGATGCAGCGCTGTCGCGAAGCCGCCCGCGAGATCGCCCAGGACCTCCATCTAGAACGGCAGGATGCCCGAGGTGTAGAGGAAGCTCTTCGGAAGCGAGACCCGAAAGCCGATCTCAAACGCCGCGAAGATGACGAGCGGAAACGCGACGCTGATGAGGGCGACCCACCAGATCTTGTAGCGCCCCAGCCACCACGCGAAGACGCCCATGTACAGCGCCGTCGCGAGATAGAAGCCGAAAGGCGGGATCACCGTGTAGGTAAAGTCGGTCGTCCTCCAGCCGATGCCTCCGATGAGCAAGGCGTATACGACCATGGGCAGGGCGAGCTTGAGGACCGCGAAAATGCTTTTCCTTCCCTCGAAGACCCCTGCAGCCGTCTGCGGGATGGCGAGGGACCGGTATGCGACGACGAGCGCGGCGATGCCCATGATCGTCGCGGCCCAGAACGGGTACCACCGCGCGCCGACATCGCCGGGCGATGTTCCCGCCGACGGATTGAACGCGGCGCGGGAATCGAACATGGCGACGGCGGCGATCAACACGATCGCCGCCGCCGTCGCTACCTGGTACGGCCTCACGTAGCCGCGATCAGACCCACTTGAACTTCGTGGCGATGTCCTGATGGAGCTGCTGGTACTGGAGGATGAACTGCCGGAACTCGAGCCCGGACTTGAAGTCGGGCTGCAGTGCGTTGGTGGTCATGAACGCCTTCCACTCATCGGAGTCGAACACCTTCTTGAATACGTCGATCCAGAACTGCTGCTGACCCTGCGACAGTCCGGGTGGCCCCATGATCGCGCGCATGATGAAGTAGTCGTCGATGGCGATGCCCTGCGACTTGCATGTTGCGAGACTCGAGTAGGCCGCGGCCGTCGGGCTCGCGGGCGTGAATGCGCAGAGGGGTCGAAGCTTCTTCGCCTGATACAGCTGGAGTCCCTCACTGGGATTGTTCACCGACGCGACGACGCCGCCCTGGTGTCCAGCGACGGCCGCTGCGACGGTGGCTCCAGACGTCTGGCTCAAATAGGTGAAGGGCTTGGTCTTCATGGTGTCTTCGATGCGGCGGAAGAGGGCCTCGTCCTCCTGCTTCGCGCCGGTGCCGGCCACCGTCAGAGAATCCTTCTGCGCGGCGTCGATGAAGTCCTGGGCCGTCTTCCAGGGGCTGTCGTCGTTCACCCAGAGGAAGAACGGGTCGAGCGCGAGGTTCGCGATTGGCGTGAAGTCCGTCGCCTTGTATGGAAGCTTCTGCGTGATGAGCGTCGTGAAGAAGCTGTTGAGCGTGATCATCACGTAATGCATGTCACCGCTGTGGTCATACACGTACGTGAACGCCACCGCGCCCGAGGCGCCTTCCTTGTTGAGCGGCGTCACCGGCTGCGGCGAGAGCTTCTTCGTTTCGATGATCGTCGCCATCGCGCGTGCGTAGATATCCGATCCACCACCCGGCGCCGTACTGATGACGAACTCGACCGGGTGAGTTGGCTGCACCGCTGCCGCCGACGCCGAGGTAGACGGGCTCGGCGAGGGGGCGTTGGCCACGGCGCAGGCTGAGACGGTGACGAGAGCGGCCGCCAGGATCGCCACTGTCCGGATCACGGGCCTCGACATGAACGCACCTCCATGGAGCAGGTACGCACCGCGGTGTCTAAGAGGTCACACCGGCGGTCTGACCGCAGGTAATCCTGTCACAATGGCGGAAGCGGGTCGGCACGGGGCGTGCGGTCGGCCTGTCCAAAGCTCGTTCGGTCGCAGGATCGAGCAAGGAGTGTGGGCATGGTGCAGGAGCTGACCAGACCGACTTCGCTACGGCGGGGGGCGGCCCCAGATACCGCATTTGCGTTCCTGGACGGCGAGTTCATCCCCGTACGCGAGGCCAAGGTGAGCGTCCTGACGCACGCGTTCAACTACGGAACAGGCGTGTTCGAGGGGATTCGCGCGTACTGGAACGCCCAGGACGAGCAGCTCTACGCGCTCCACCTGAAGGAGCATTACCAGCGCCTCCATCGCTCCTGCCGGATCATGCGGATCGGGCTTCCGTACACGGCGGACGACCTTGTTGGCATCACGCTCGAGCTCCTTCGCCGGTGCAAGTACCGCGAGGACGCGTACATCCGGCCGATCGCGTACAAGTCGAGCCCGCTCATCGGCGTGCGCCTCCACGATCTCGAGGACAGCTTCACCGTGTTCGCGATCCCGTTCGGAACCTATATCGACATCGACCGGGGCATCTCCTGCAGCGTTTCCAGCTGGCGGCGCACCGATGACAACGCGATCCCCGCACGGAGCAAGATCACCGGCGCCTACGTCAATGCGGCGCTCGCGAAGACTGATGCTCAGGAGGCGGGCTTCGACGAGGCCATCGTGCTGATGCAGGACGGCCACGTGAGCGAAGGGAGCGCCGAGAACCTTTTCCTCGTGCGCGATGGTGTCCTGATGACCCCGCCTGGGACCGACAACATCCTCGAGGGGATCACCCGGGCGTGCGTTTTGAAGATCGCCGCCGACAACGGGATTCCCACGGCGATCCGCCAGATTGACCGCACCGAGCTGTACATCGCCGAGGAAGTGTTCCTCTGCGGAACCGGTGCGCAGATCTCGCCGGTCACGAGCATCGATCACCGGGCCATCGGCAAGGGCGAGCGCGGGCCGATCACAGCGAAGATCAGCGCGACGTACTTCGATGCCGTCCGCGGCAAGGTGCCTCAGTACCGAAGCTGGGTCACGCCCGTCTACAAGCGATAGCTTGCTGCGACGTGCGAAGCACAAGAGGCAGACCGAAGGCTTGAGCGCCAAGAAGAAGAAGACGGAGCGCAAGCCGAGCGCCATCGGGCGAATCGCCCGAGCGATCGACGCCGCCGGACGCGACGCCGATCTTGCGCGCCGGCGCTCAGGGGATCCGGCATTCCGACGCGGCGTGCGCGACGATCGCCGCGAGACGCTCTCCGAATTCCGCACCGTCAAGCACGCGCTCGCCGACCGCAAACGCATCGAGGAGTCGAAGAAGAAGACTTAGCGGGCTCGCGACAGCGCCTGTGCTGGCGCGTCGCGGGTCCTGTCCCGGGGTCGGGGTCGCGCGCTCACCTACCGGTCCGCTGCCCTCGCGTGTCACCCGCCTCGTAGCGACGCGGCCGGTCAACGGCTCGCGCGCAACCCGCTCCCCCGTGCCACCCGCGACGCGCGCTCCTTAGCGCGCTAAGTCAGTCGCGAGCCCGCGGAAGTCGGTTCCCACCCTCACAACGATGTCTGCTGCGGTTGTCTCGCTTGATGGAAGTGAATCCACTGGCAATCCGCCGAGCTGCTGCGCGAGCGCCCCAGCGGTGTAGCGCTTTGCGGTATTGCGCACGAGTACTGCGGAGCGTCCGCTCGCGCCGTCGCTCACAGTCGACACAGTGAACGACCGCTCGCTGAGGCGATCCGCAATTGCTTTCGCAACTCCGTTGCGCGCGCCAGCGCTTCGAACTTCGATCGAAGCCCCTTCTGATTTGACCTGCGGGTCGTAGAAGAGGGCGGCGGCCAGATCGCGGATCTTGGCGCGGTCGGGGATCAGGAAGAATCCGCCGTCTCCACCGGAAGACTGCAGCTCGCAATGCGGGTAGCTGCCGCCGCACGGGTAGAGCACTTCGCTGCGGATCGCGTCGCCGTCGATGCCCGAGCCGAACTGCGCGAGGGGCAGCACGTTCGCCGGATCGAAGTTCGTCTGGACCGCACTGCCGACGCGGTCGACCAGGCCCGGCAGCCCGCGTAGGAAATCGCCCTGCGTCAGCCGCGTGCGAAGTGCGGACAAGACGAGCTGCTGGCGCTGCGCCCGGCTGTAGTCGTTCGTGTCATGGCGCGAGCGCGCAAAGCGCAGGGCGGTCTGCCCGTCCATGAGCTGGGGTCCGGGTGTGATGTCCAACCGCTCGACCCCATAGTCCGGGGTGGGGTAGGACTCGTCCCGCACGGGACGCTTCACGTCGACCACCACGCCGCCGACCGAGTCGATGATCTTCGTGAATGCATCGAAGTCCACGAGCGCGTACGCGTTCAGGCGGATGCCGAGGAGATCTTCGACGACCTTCCGAACGAGGTCGTAGCCACCATAGGCATAGGCCGCATTGATCTTGTCGGTGAACACACCGGGACGATCGATGTAGACATCGCGCGGGATGGAGAGCATCGCGGCGGTCTTGTTCACGGGGTCGAGGCTCAGCACGATCATCGTGTCGGTGTTCTGAGTCGAGGAATCGGCGCGCGAATCGATCCCGAGGAGGAGAACGTTGAGCCGGTCGGTTCCGGTCCATGCCGGCGGTGGCGGATCCTGGCCCGGGGCCGCGCCGCCGAGGGGCACACTCGCGAGCGGCGCGAAGATCTTCGTTGCGAGTCCTGCCCACGGCGCCGATCCTCGGTACGCCGCAGCGTAGAACCCGACGAGTGCGACGCACACGATTCCGAGCACGACGTAGTCGACGACCCGCCGCCCGCGCAGCGATCCCATACCGCGCAGCTTTCCGGCGAACGCATCGGCCACGACGATCAAGTGATAGGTGAAGAACCCGCCCGCGACGAGGAACGTGACCGCGCGCGCGTTGCGCAGCACGAGCGAGGTGAGCGGGTCGGCGATGGCCACGAACGCGCCCGTGAGCAGCACCGCGAAGATCGGAATGACGAAGATGAGGACCCCGCGGACCCATCTTCCGTGGTAGATCTGGCCGAGCCCCGGGAGGAGGAGCGAGAGGACCGCCGCAAACCCCGGAGAGCCGCTCACAGCCGGCGTCGGAAGCGAGCGGACAGGCGGCGAGAAGGCCGACGACGCTCCCCGATTCGACACCGCCCCTCTAGCGTACGAGACTCGAACTCCCCGAGATGGAGCGCCCGCTTCCGGCTGACTCCGCCACGCTGCGCGGCGCGCGTGCCGTTGGGATCGTCTGCGCGACGCTTTTCATCCTTCCGGTCATCCTTTCGATCGCATTTCCGTCGGCGTTCCTCTTCCCGCCGTACAACCGCATCTATGAGCGGATGATCGCCGCGGTCCTGCTCGCGTTCGGTCTCGGGCTCCTGCTCGCACTTCGCGATCCGGTTCGAAACGCGGGCGTTTTCGCGGTCGTCGGCCTCGCGACCGGACTTCTCGGCGGCGCGGTCGTCTATGCGCTCGTCGTCGACAGAGCCGATCCGCTGCACTGGGTCGCGCAGGTGCCGATCCTCGCGGCGATCACGGCGACGCTCGTCGTGACATACACGCGCCTGCGCCGCCCGAACCCGATCGTCGTGCGGATCGTCGTGGCGGCGGTGGTGCTGCTGCCGTTCGCCTTCTTCGTGCACGACTTGGCGTACGCCGCGTTCGTCGCGAATCGATAGCGTTTCGCGCATGACGCCGATCGTGCAAGTCATTGACCTGCGGAAGCGCTACGGCGAGATCGAAGCGGTGCGGGGTATTAGCTTCTTTGTCGAGCCGGGCGAGGTCTTCGGGCTGCTCGGTCCCAATGGCGCCGGGAAAACGACCACTGTTGAGATCCTCGAAGGGCTTCGGCGGGCTGACGGAGGAGCGGCGACCGTCGCCGGGGTCGACGTCTTTTCGGATCCGGCCGCCGTGAAGCGGCGAATCGGCGTCCAGCTGCAGGCGAGTGCGTTCCCGGACAACCTCACAGCGCGTGAGACGGTGCGCTTCTTCGCCGCGTGTTACGACCTCTACGTCGACGAGCTCGCGCTCCTCCGCCTCGTCGAGCTCGAGGAGCGTGCCGGCCAGCCGCAGGCGAAGCTATCGGGCGGGCAACGGCAGCGTCTCTCCATTGCAACGGCACTTGTGAATCAGCCGCAGGTGCTCTTTCTCGACGAGCCCACGACCGGACTCGACCCGCAGGCGCGTCGCAACCTGTGGGAGCTGATTCGCGGCATTCAGAGCCGCGGCACCACGGTCTTCCTCACGACGCACTACCTGGACGAGGCCGAGATCCTCTGCGACCGCGTCGCGATCATGGACGAGGGAAACATCGTCGCGCTCGATGCGCCGCGGAAGCTGATCGACGATCTGCTGGTGCGCGGATTCACCAAGCCTGTCCTGCAGCAGAAGGCCAACCTCGAAGATGTCTTCCTCGATCTCACCGGCCACGAGCTGCGCGAGACATGAGGCAGACCGCTCGCCTCTTCTCGCTGCTCCTTCGGGCGTATCTCCGCGATCGCATTGCGCTTTTCTTCAGCCTCGTCGTCCCGCTCATGCTCATGGTGATCTTCGGTTACCTGAACCTCGGCGACTTCGGCCGGGTGAGCGTGGCGATCGACGATGAGGCGAGGAATCAGTCGAGCGCGCAGCTCCTCCAGATCCTGCGGGCGATCCCGACCTTGCAGGTGTCCGAGCTGCAGACGGATGCGGCCCTCGTCAAGCTGCGCCGGACCGAGCTCGACATGCTCGTCGTCATTCCCTCTGATTTCGCCGTCGCCCCCGCGCGACCGGGGCAGGCCGTTCCGCAGCTCGTGGTCTACGGGGACGATGCCCGTCCGCAGCAGGTCGCCGTCGGTCGCCAGATCGTCGCGCAGGTCATCGACCGGCTCTCATTCGCCGTGACGCAGACGGCGCCGGTCGTCGCGGTCAGGGAAGAGTCCGTGCAGGGCGTTCGCCTGCGGTACGTCGACTTCCTGGTACCTGGGATCCTCGGCGTGAACATCATGCAGCTCGCCGTGTTCTCGGTGGCCTTCGCGCTCGTGGCGGACAAGCAGCGCGGCGTTCTCCGCCGGATCATGGCCACCCCGGTGCGCGTCGCGAACCTTCTCGCGGCGCATGTCGGGACAAGGCTGGTCATCGCCACCGGCCAGCTGGCTGTGCTGCTGATCGTCGCGCTCGTCCTCTTCAACGTGACGATCGTCGGTGGCCTCGCGCCCCTTGTCGTGGTCGCCCTTCTCGGAACGATCCTCTTCCTCACCATCGGGTTTGCACTGGCGGGCTGGGCCAAGACCGAGAACCAGGTCCCGGCGATCGCACAACTGATCACCCTGCCGCAGTTCTTCTTCTCGGGCGTGTTCTTCTCGAAGAACGCCGCGCCCGAGGCGATCCGTCCCCTCACGAATCTGCTGCCGCTCACGTTCCTCAACGACGCCCTGCGCGAGATCAGCGTCCAGGGCGCGACCCTCTGGGACGTGCGGATGCAGATCCTCGGTCTGCTGGTGTGGACGGTTCTGGGCTTCATCCTCGCCGTCCGGCTCTTCAGGTTCGAGAAGCTCTGACCAGCTCGTCATGCACGACGCGGTGTACGACCGCGCGGAAGCGTCCCCAGTCCGACCATTTCCCGCCGATCTCGTCGGAGTAGGCGCTCGTCACACGCTCGAGCCGGTCGGCGGTGTCGCCCAACGCGGCTGGGTCGACCTCGATCCACTCCTCGATCTGCTCGTCCGTGTCACGCGTCTCGAGGGTGCCGCCAACTTCGTCGAGGAGAAACGCGAACGTGTGGAAGATCGGCGGGGAGCTTGGCGCCGATGCGTCCCGATACGAAATCGCGGCGACGAACCGGCGCACTTCTGTCTGGAGCCCGGTCTCTTCGGCCGTCTCACGCATGAGTGCGTCGAGAATGAGCTCTCCGTGCTGGATCCCGCCGGTCGGCAGCCGGTAGGCGCCGCGCGGGTAGAACGTCTTGATCGCAAGCAGCAGCTTGCCGGATCGGCGGCGAACGACCATGCACACCTCACCGAATCGGTCCGGACGCTGCACCGGATCGAAGAACGGCGTGATCGCCGCATCCACTCGTTTCGGCGCGCCGTACGAGCGCGCGAGCTCAGCCACCTCATCGCGGTGCGCGGGGTCGAGCTCCACGGCTGCGAGGCTAGCGTTCGACGATAGCGAAGGCAGGCACTCAGTCGCGGTCGTATTTGCGCAGCACGTCCTCGAGTGCCTCACGCAGGAGAACGGCTTCCTTCGTTTTCTTGCGCTCGGCGAGCGCCTTGAGGCGCGCGAGCTGCGCGGCGCTGTAGTACGAGGACTTGAGAACCATGTCGTCCGCGGGTGTGAGGCCGACGGTGTCGCCGCCCTGCTCCTTCGCTGCGTAGAGGGCAAGGTCTGCCTTGCGCATGAGCTCGTCCGGGCCTCTCGCGTCACGTGGGATGTTGGCGACACCAATGCTCACAGCGCAGCGCTGCCCGCGCGCGAGCGCCTTGGCGAATGCTGCGTCCACGTCGCGACGCAGTGCGTCGGCGCGGAGGAACGCGGCCTCGACGGTCAGCCCTGGCGCCAACAGCGCGAACTCGTCCCCGCCGATGCGCCCGAGGGTCCAGCCCTCGCGCTTGGCGGCGCGCGCCAGCTCCGTCGTAGCGGCGCCGATCGCGCGATCTCCGGCCTCGCGCCCGTGCACCATGTTCAGCTGGTGGAGATTGTCGAGGTCGACCAGGAGGACCGTGAGCTGTGACTCCGGCCGCTCCTTTGACTCCTTCCAGACCGCGTTGACTGCGCCGTGAAACGCCGGAGCGCTCAGGCAGCCGTCTCTGTCGGCACGAAACCGCACCTCTCTGACCTGGCCTGCTCTCGCCACCGATACACCTCCTGCCGACGTATGTCAGACATATATATATAAGGTCGATAGGTCAACAGCCGGGACGGAGGCCGATCCCAGGCGGAGACCTTCTAATCGCGG
>Ga0209058_1005017_pt1 | contig 10440 bp, 9 predicted proteins | sample GraSoiAngelo_147_FD_185904 | JGI IMG/M metagenome (GOLD analysis project Ga0209058, IMG submission 185904) | Grasslands soil microbial communities from the Angelo Coastal Reserve, California, USA - 14_1009_05_40cm (SPAdes) (version 2) | ecosystem: Environmental > Terrestrial > Soil > Grasslands ... | reverse complement strand
CAGCGAGGGCATCCAGATCCACGGCGGCGCCGGCTACACGAGCGAGTACCCGCTCGAGCGCTACTGGCGCGACGCGCGTCTGACCAGGATCTTCGAGGGCACCTCCGAGATCCAGCAGCGGATCATCTCGGACGCCTTCCTCCCGAGGCCGAAGGGATGAGCACGGAGCGCGCCTACTTCGAGGACTTCGAGGTCGGCCAGAAGATGCGTCACGCGCGCGGCACGACGATCGGCGAGGTCGAGAACCAGCTCGTCACGAAGCTCGTGATGAACACCGCCGACGCGCACTACAACGAGCACAAGATGCGCGCCACGCCCTTCGGGCAGCGGCTCGTCTTCGGCCTCGTCACCGGCTCGATCGTGATCGGCCTCGCGACGCAGGATACCGCGGAGCACGCGATCGCGGAGCTGGGCCTCGACCGGCTCCGCTTCCGCGCCCCGGTGTTCCACGGTGACACCCTCACGGCCTACAGCGAGGTGATCGCGAAGCGTGACGCCGACCGCGACGATGCGGGCGTCGTCCGCTTCCGGCACTGGGGCGTGAAGCACGACGGGACGATCGTCTTCGAGGGCGAGCGCGAGGTCCTCCTCAAGCGGCGGAGCCACTGGGCGCGGGGCGAGGCGACGCCGCGATGATCGCCGCCCGCACGGGACCGCTTGCGGACGTCCGCATCCTCGACCTGACGCAGGCGCTCGCCGGGCCCTTCTGCACCATGCTGCTCGCCGACCTCGGTGCCGACGTGGTGAAGATCGAGCCGCCACAGGGCGACATGACCCGGACCATGCCGCCCCATCCCGCCGACCGCGAGGGCTGCGACTACGGTGGCTACTTCGCGAGCATCAACCGGAACAAGCGCTCCGTGGTCCTCGACCTGCGCGGGGCGGGCGATCGCGACATCCTCCTCCGGCTCGTCGACCGGGCCGACGCCGTGGTGGAGAACGCCCGCGTCGGCGTGATGGACCGCCTCGGGGTCGGCTGCGAGCGGCTGCGCGAGCGGAACCCGCGCCTGGTCTACGCGGCCATCCGCGGCTTCGGCGATCCCCGCACGGGGGCCAGTCCCTACGCCGAGTGGCCGGCCTTCGATATCGTCGCGCAGTGCATGGGCGGCATCGTGGGGACGACCGGGGCGGCGGGCACGGGCGGCGTCCCGTGCGGCGCGAGCATCGGCGACCTCTTTCCCGCGACGCTCGCCGCCCTGGGGATCGTCGCGGCGATCCACGCCGCACGCCGCAGCGGCGTCGGGCAGTTCCTCGACGTCGCGATGTACGACGCCCTCCTGAGCCTCTGCGAAAGCGTCATCTATTACTACTCGTACGAGCAGCGGGTGCTCGGGCCCCGGAGCACCGGGCACCCCTCGCTCTGCCCGTTCGACGTCTTCGCGACCAGCGACGGCGCGGTCGCGATCGCCGCGCCAACCGACAAGCACTGGAAGCTCTTGTGCGAGGCGATCGGGCGGCCCGAGCTCACCGCCGACGCCCGCTACGACCATAACGACAAGCGCGTCGCCAGCGCCGACGAGGTGCGCCGCCTGATCACGGCGTGGACCGGGCGTCACACCAGGCGCGAGGTGGTGGCGGCCCTCGGCGGGAAGGTGCCCGTCGGGCCGGTGAACACCGCGAAGGACATCTTCGAGGACCCGCACGCGAGGGCTCGCGGCATGCTCGTCGAAGTCGAGCAGCCCGGAAAGAACGCGCCCGTCGTGCTCGCCGGTCCGGCGATCAAGCTCGCTGCCACACCGGCGGCGGTCTACCGCCGCCCGCCACGCCTGGGCGAGCACACCGCCGAGGTGCTCGCCGAGGCGGGCATCGACGCCGTGCCGACGGGGGCTCCGCGCCGTCGCCCCGCCGGGCCCGGCAAGGAGGAGCCATGAGTGCGAGGCTCCGACGATCCGAGCTCGCCACCCCGGCCTCGAGCCAGAAGATGATCGAAAAGGCCGCGCGGAGCGAGGCGGACCTCGTCTTCCTCGACCTCGAGGACGCGGTGGCCCCCCCGCAGAAGGAGGCCGCGCGCGACAACGTGGTGCGCGCGCTGCGCGAGCTCGACTGGGGCAGGACGCTCCGCGCCGTGCGCGTGAACGGCGCCGACACGCGCTGGGCGCACGACGACGTCATCGCCGTGGTCGAGGGAGCCGGGGCACAGCTCGACCTTCTCATCCTCCCCAAGGTGAAGGCGCCGCGCGACGTGTGGTTCTTCGAGACGCTCCTCGAGCAGCTCGAGGCCAAGCTCGGCCTCGGGAAGCGGATCGGCCTCGAAGCGCTGATCGAGGAGACGGCAGCGCTGGCTCGGGTCGAGGACATCGCCGCCTGCTCGCCCCGGCTCGAGGCGCTGATCCTCGGCTTCGGCGACCTGTCGGCGAGCCAGGGGGTGCGCCTGGCGCTCGCCTCGGGCTACCCGGGCGACCTCTGGCACTACGCCCGCGCACGCGTCGTCGTCGCGGCGCGGGCCCACGGCCTCGACGCCATCGACGGCCCGTTCGCGAACTACCACGATCCGGAGAGCTATCGCCGCGAGGCCGCCTGGGCCTCGACGCTCGGCTTCGTCGGCAAGTGGGCGATCCACCCGAGCCAGATCGAGATCGCCAACGACGTCTTCGCGCCGACGGAGCAGGAGATCGCGCTCGCGCGGCGCATGTGCGAGGCTTACGAGGGGGCCTCCCGGGGCGGCGCCGGCGCGGCGGGCACGGGCGGCATCCTGGTGGACGCCGCCTCGGTGCGTATCTTCGAGGCCGTCCTCGAGCGTGCCCGGCTCACCGGCCGGGCCTGATCTGACGATCAGGATCTGAGAAGAGGTCGTATGGTTCTGGCCCGCCGCCTGTGGCAATGTCGCCGCGTGCGGCCGGGAGGGCCGCAGGAGGGGCCAAGTTGGCAGGGATCGTTCGCTACGGGAGCTACGTCCCCTACTTCCGCCTCTCGCGCGCCGCCATGGGGGCGGGGAAGGGGGAGCGCGCGGTCGCGAGCTACGACGAGGACTCCGTGTCGATGGCGGTCGAGGCGGCGCGGGACGCGGTCCGCGGCGACGTCGCCGTCGACACCGTGCTGTTCGCCAGCACCAGCCCCGCCTACGCCGAGAAGCTCGACACCGCGACCATCCAGGCGGCGCTCGACCTCCCGGAGACCGTGAGCTCGGTCGAGCTGGGTGGCTCGTCGCGCATGGGCCTCGCGGCGCTGCTGCTCGGCCTCGATCTGGCCGCCGCGGGGCGGCGCACGCTCGTGTGCGCGAGCGACGTGATCGTCGGGGCGCCGGGCGGCCCACGCGAGAGCCAGGGCGGCGACGGCGCGGTGGCGTTCGTCACCGGGAATCACCGGGAGGCGATCGCCCGGATGCTCGGCCGCGCCTCGGCGACGCTCGAGATCCTCGACGTGTGGCGCCTTCCGGAGGAGCGCTTCCCGAAGCAGTGGGAGGAGCGCTTCACGGCCGACACGATGGCCCCGGCCATCACCGACACCGCCCGACGGGCGCTCCGGGCCGCCGGCGTCGAGGCGTCGGCCCTCGCCACGGTGATCCTCGACGGGACCAACCCGCGCAGCATGGCGGGACTCCCGAAGGCGCTCGGCCTCCGGCCCGAGCAGGTGGCCGACCCGCTGGCCGCGACGGTCGGTCGCACCGGCGTCGCCCACGCGGGCCTCCTCCTCGCGCGCGTGCTCGACCGGGCGAAGCCGGGCGACCGCATCCTGGTCGTGTGCGAGGCCGACGGCGCCGACGCCCTCGTCCTCGAAGTGACCGACGCGATCGAGGGCATGCGGCCCGTGCGCAAGGTCGACCGCTGGATCGCGTCCAAACGCAACGAGCTGGCGTACAACACCTACCTCAAGTGGCGCGGCATCCTGCCGTTCGAGCCGCCGCGACGTCCCGACCCCGAGCGGCCGGCGGCCCCTCCGATGCGCCGGCACGAGCGCTGGAAGCTCGCCTTCGTCGGCTCGCGCTGCCTCGAGTGCCAGACCGGGCACCTGCCGCCGCAGCGGGTGTGCGTGAAGTGCGGGGCGGTCGACCGGATGCGCGACGAGCGCTTCGCGGACACCTCGTGCCGGGTCGCGACCTACACGCTCGATCACCTCGCCTACTCGCTGCAGCCGCCCGTGGTGGCGGCGTTCGTCGACTACGAGGGCGGGGGCCGTTTCTCCTGCGAACTGACCGACGTCGAACCCGCGCGGGTCGCGATCGGCGATCACCTGGAGATGACGTTCCGGCGCCTGTTCACCGCGCAGGGTGTGCACAACTACTTCTGGAAGGCCCGTCCAGGGCGCTGAAGGAGGGGATCATGGCCAGCAACGGGATCAAGGACCGCGTCGCGATCGTCGGCATGGGCTGCACGCCGTTCGGCGAGCACTGGGACAAGGGGCCCGAGGACCTCCTCGTCGACGCCGCCACGGAAACGTACCGGTCGGCGGGCATCGACCCCGCGCAGGTCGACGCCTACTGGCTCGGCACGATGGCGAGCGGCTTCTCGGGCCTGATGCTCTCCGAGGCGCTCAAGATCCCCTACAAGCCGGTGACGCGCCTCGAGAACATGTGCGCCACGGGCAGCGAGGCCATCCGCAACGCCGCCTACGCGGTCGCGTGCGGTGCCTACGATCTCGTGATGGCGATCGGCGTGGAGAAGCTCAAGGACTCGGGCTACTCGGGGCTGGTCGGCGCGAACCCGCCCAACGACGGCACGCTCTCGAACATGACCGCGCCGGCCACGTTCTCCCTGCTCGCCCCGGCGTATGCCAAGAAGTACGGCGTCGAGGAGGACACGCTCAAGCAGGTGCTCGCCCGCATCGCGTGGAAGAACCACAAGAACGGGGCGAAGAACCCGAAGGCCCAGTTCCGGAAGGAGGTGCCGATCGAGACGATCTGCAAGTCGCCCCCGGTCGCCGGCATGCTCGGCATCTTCGACTGCTCCGGCGTGAGCGACGGCTCGGCGGCGGCGATCCTCTGCCGGGCCGAGGACGCGCACCGCTACGCGAAGCATCCGATCTTCATCAAGGCGCTCTCCTTCGCGGCGGGGCCAGCGGAGGGCTACTACAGCCAGGACTACGACTTCACGACCTTCCCCGAGGTGGTCGCCAGCTCGCGGGACGCCTACCGGCAGGCGGGCGTGAAGGACCCGCGCGCCGAGATCAGCATGGCCGAGGTGCACGACTGCTTCACGCCGACGGAGCTCGTCCTCATGGAGGACATGGGCTTCTCGCCGCGCGGCCAGGCGTGGCGGGACGTCCTCGACGGCCGCTTCGACGGCGAGGGCCCGCAGCCGGTGAACCCGGACGGCGGGCTCAAGAGCTTCGGCCACCCGATCGGGGCGAGCGGGCTCCGCATGATGTACGAGATGTGGCTCCAGCTCCGGGGCGAGGCCGGGCCGCGTCAGATCGCGCAGCCGAAGCTCGGTCTCACCCACAACCTGGGCGGGGCCCCGGGGCGGTGCGTGAGCTTCGTGTCGATCGTCGGCGCTGCGTGAACCCCCTCCGCGTCCTCGCTGCGGCGGCCTCAGCGAGGCCGACGACCGAATCCCGCCTGTCAGACGTTGCGCGGTGCGCCTTGTCGCCGGACTCTGGTCAGATGAGCTGGCACCCTTGCCAGAGGTGTGTGCCCGGGATAGGTGCGCTCCCATGATCGACCTCTACTACTGGCCCACGCCGAACGGCTGGAAGATCAGCATTATGCTCGAGGAGTGCAGCCTCCCGTACACCGTGAAGCCGGTGAACATCGGCCGGGGCGAGCAGTTCTCGCCGGCCTTCCTGAGGCTCTCTCCGAACAACCGCATGCCGGCGATCGTCGACCACGATCCGCCGGGCGGCGGCGATCCGGTGGCGATCTTCGAGAGCGCCGCGATTCTCCAATACCTCGCCGAGAAGGCGGGCAGGTTCATGCCGCGCGACGTCCGCGGCAGGTACGAGGTGCTCCAGTGGATCGCCTGGCAGGTCGCGAACCTCGGCCCCGTGGCCGGGCAGCTCAACCATTTCGCGAACTACGCGACGGAGAAGATCCCCTATGCGATCGAGCGCTTCGCGAACGAGATGAACCGCCTGCTCGGGGTCCTCGAACGGCGCCTCGCGGACCGGCCCTACCTCGCGGGCGAGTACTCGATCGCGGACATCGCGACCTGGCCGTGGGTCTTTCCCGAGTACCAGGGCAAGCGGGTTCTCGCCGACTTCCCCCACGTCGCCCGCTGGTGGGACGGTGTCGCGGGGCGGCCGGCCGTACGGAAGGGCCGGGCCGCCGGCGAGGAGCTCCGGCGCACCGCGCCCCTCGACGACGAGGCCCGCAAGATGCTCTTCGGTCAGACCGCCGCCAGCGTGACGAAGGCGGAGGAGGAGAGAAGCTAGGAGGCCGTCGGCCTCGCGGAGGGCGCTTCGCGGGACGACCTCACGACCGACGCGACGCGCGTTCTGCGGGTCTCGATGGCACGCGCGGGCTCCCGACGGCGGCCGCTCGACCCGCCGGGATCTCGAGCTGAGAGAGCCGACCGCTTCCCGCACCCGTTCCCGAACCATGTCGCGGATCACGGTGACCAAGCTGTGTTCCCCGAAACCCCTGACCTCGCCGGGCGACGGACTGCGGGTTCCAAGATCGGGGGGTGGTCGATACCGGCGACGAGGAGAGGCGTCTTGCCTCTGGGCGCGAACCACCCGGTAACCCGCTGCCGCCCCGTCACAAAGATGCCGTAGCAGCCGCTGGCTCAGGGGCCTCCGCGCTCGCCTCTAGGCTGATAGCACGTTAGCCCCGCGCGGCACGGGTTTTTTTTCCACCACCTGACCGACACCGCCGCAGGCTGCTTCGGACCCACGTCGGGGCGAGTAGCTCGGACCACTCGGGGGGAGGAGCTCGCAGTCTTCGCTCGAAGCGATCGATGGTTCTGAGACTCGCCCTTGCCGCCGCCTTGCCCGTTCACGCCGGCATCGCCGCCGGCGCAGGATCGCCGGCCCCGTCCACGGATGTGAGCACCACGACTCCCAGATAAGGTGACTACAAGACACGAGGGGGATGATGAAGAAGGTACTCGTCGCGTTGGCTCTGCTCCTCAGCACCACCGTTGCGCCCGCGTCGTTACGTCGGACAGTCCACCATGAGAACCACGTCCGTCGTGTCATGTGCTACACCTCGTGCCCCTTCTATAGAGACCGTTGCCGCAACGTCTTCGTAAAGGGGTGCTTGTTCAAGCGGTGCCTGAAGGAAATGGTGTATAGCTGCCTCGGCAATCCGGCTGACGCACAATGTGCCAGACCTTGTAGCCGACTGAATCCCTGCCCAGGTGGTCAGCAGTGCTCTCAAGGGCAGTGCATCATACAGCCGCCACCGGGAGTGAAGTGCCCGTTGCCTCCACTAAAGCGGCCGAAGCCACCAACAACGGAAGCTTGTGGAACCATCTTCTGTCCACGCGGGAGCCCCTACTGCGACCATGGGACATCGACGTGCGTGCCGAATCCTCCTACAACCACGACGACACTCCCACCTGCTGGATGCCCGACTGACTTCCCCCTCGAATGTCGACAAGGGGGATTCTGTTGTCCTTCGGATGCCACATGCAACACTGCCGGGTGCTGCTCTGCGCAGCTTCCGGTGGCTTGTGACGGATACTGCTGCACACCGGGAAGTGTCTGCGGTCAGGGGGGGTGCACTGATCCCTGTCCCGCCGACAGACCCGTAGCCTGTGGCGCCCCACTCGTCTGTTGCACCGCCGGCAGCGTATGTGGTCGGGACTGCAACGCGGGTACTACGACTACGACGATACCTGGAGGTGGAAACTGCAACTGCTTCTGTCCAGATGGCACCGATTGCACGGGTGGGAGAAGCTGTGGAGTTGATGAAAACGGTATCCCCAACGCTTGCGGGTGCCCGGTCAACTGTCCCTGATGCAAGGACACGGTACAGTCGTTCCCGGGAGAGGTGACGCGGATAATCGCGAAGTTCGACCTGCCGTCGGGCACTCCCGTGCATCCCGGCGACAGATTCAGGTACGTCTTCCACTGCCACATCGTGGAGCATGAAGAGAACCAGATGATGCGACCCTACGACGTGGTCGGCTAGGAGTCTCCTGCTCCTCGCGCGCGTCGTGCAGATCTGGCATGGTGAGACGTCGTGACGGGTCGCGCGCAGCAAACGACCATGATGACGGCCGGGGCCTCGCGGTCGAGCGCGCTCGAGCACCCCATCATCTTCTTCGACGGGGCATGCGCCATGTGCAACCGGTTCGTCGATCTCATCCTGCGGGCAGACCGGCGGGAGGTCTTCCGCTTCGCCCCCTTGCAGGGAGAGACCGCTCGCGAGCTGCTGCCGCCCCTCGCCGGCGACCCGCGGCAATGGTCGATGATCTACCTGGACGAGCGGGGCGTCCACGAGGAGTCGGACGCCTCGCTCGAGGTCTATCGGCGCCTCGGTGGGGTGTGGTGGCTGCTCAGCCTGCTGCGCCTCGTGCCGCGCTTCATTCGGACCCCGGCATACCGACTCGTCGCCCGCAACCGGTACCGCTGGTTCGGGCGCCGGGACAGCTGTCGCGTGCCGTCCGCGGAGGAGAAGGCCCGGTTCCTGCCCTGAGCACCGATCGGTCCGCCGGGCGACCCGTGTGAGCTTCTCGTGCCCGGTCGCCCGTCCTCTTCTGGCGCGGGGCTGATCTCTGTGTCGGGACGCACGCGTCAGGAGATCATCGAGGAGGACGTTCGCGACCTCGCCCGGCTCGGTTACGCGCAGCAGCTCTTCCGCGAGATGGGCGGGTTCTCCAACTTCGCGATCTCGTTCTCGATCATCTCGGTCCTCACCGGCGCCGTCCTGCTCTTCGGGTACGGGCTCAAGTTCGCCGGGCCGATCATCAACTCGGTCGGATGGCCGGTCGTCAGCCTCTTCACCCTCTGCGTCGCCGCCTCGATGGCCGAGCTGGCCTCGGCCTATCCCACGGCCGGCGGCCTCTACTTCTGGGCCTTCCGTCTCGGCGGCCGCACGTGGGCGTGGGTCACCGCCTGGCTCAACATGATCGGGCAGGTCACGATCACCGCCGGCATCAACGTCGCCGCCGCCACCTACATCATCGGCGCGGCGACCCGCATCGCCGGCGTGCCCGCCGGCGTCGCCGTCCCGGTGTTCGGCAGCGCGACCAGCTGGTACTTCCAGCTCGTGGTGATGGTCCTCATCATGATTCCCCAGGTCATCATCAACATCGTGGGCATCCGGCTGACGGCGCGACTCAACGCCCTGAGCGTGTGGTGGCACGTCGGCGGCGTCGTGCTGATCACCGCGCTCCTGACCTTCTTCGGGACCCATCACAACAGCGCCGGGTTCCTCCTCCACAGGGCGACCGTCGTGAGCCCGCTGGAGGCGGTCTCCGCCGATCTCGGCGGCGGACGGACCGGGCCCGGGCTAGTCATCGCGGACCTGAAGCTGCCGTCGCCGCTCTTCGCCTTGCTCCCCGCGCTCGCGTCGGCGTACGCCGCCGCGCCCTTCGCGCTCGTGTTCGTCCTTGGCCTGCTCCAGGCGCAGTGGACCTACACCGGGTACGACGCCTCCGCCCACGTGGCGGAGGAGACCGTCATGGCCCGCCTGAATTCCGCCTGGGGCGTGTTCCTCTCCGTCGCCGTGTCGGCGGTAGTCGGCTACGTGCTCCTGATGATCCTCACGTGGAGCATCCCCGGCGGCGACATCGCGGCGACGGCGAACGACGCGTATCCCGTGCTGCAGATCGTCTACGGCAACCTGTCGCGCGTCTTCGCGAACGTGATCGCGATTGTCATCGGCGGGGCCATGTGGCTCTGCGGTCTGGCGTCGATCACCTCGATGGGGCGGATGTGGTGGGCGTTCGCCCGCGACGACGGGATGCCGGGCGCGGGCCTCCTGAAGCGAGTAAGTCCGCGCCACGGGACGCCGGCGGCGGCGATCGTGGCCACCAGCCTCCTCGCCGTCCTCATGACAGCCTATGCCGCGGCGTACTCCGTGGTCACGTCGATCAGCACGATCACGCTGTACCTCGCGTACGTGATCCCCATCTACCTGAACTGGCGGAACCGCCACCGGCGCCGGGGGGAGTACACCGAGCCCGCGAACGCTCCCTGGAGTCTCGGGCGCTGGGGCGTCGCGCTCAACGTGGTCGCGATCCTCTGGGTCGTCTTCATCGTCGTCGTCTTCGCGCTACCCCCGAACGAGCTGGTGCTGTGGACGATGCTGTCCCTCGCGATCGCCCTCGCGGCGTACTGGCGAGTCTCGGCGCGGCGCCGCTTCGCCGGTCCGAAGAGCCACCCGAGCGGATCGCCTCGCGCGGCCTCTGATCGCCAGCCCAACCGCAGCAGCAGCGGCGGCAGCGGTGGATAGCGGAAAATGGGCGTTCCCGAAGAAGTCCCGCACGTGATCCAGGGCCATGACGACCATGACGAGGCCGCGGAGCAGGTCGACGGACCCGAGGCGGGGTCGGGTGCCGTGCGTGAGCCGGCTTCGATGAGGACCGGCCTCGTTGCCGCCATCGCCATCGCGCCGCC
>Ga0209058_1005016_pt1 | contig 10442 bp, 5 predicted proteins | sample GraSoiAngelo_147_FD_185904 | JGI IMG/M metagenome (GOLD analysis project Ga0209058, IMG submission 185904) | Grasslands soil microbial communities from the Angelo Coastal Reserve, California, USA - 14_1009_05_40cm (SPAdes) (version 2) | ecosystem: Environmental > Terrestrial > Soil > Grasslands ... | reverse complement strand
GCCGGCCTACTAGCGGCGGCGGGTCCGGTGGTCTACGCCGCGCTGCGGGGTCGACTCAGGGCGAAGCAGCACCTAGCGGCGTAACCGACTTCCCCCCTCCTTGCGAACTTGTGGAATCGCGCGCAAGCTAGCCCCTGCCGTACGGTTTCCGGTCGTAACAGCAGCGAAACCCGCGCAACGAGGTACGGAGGAGCCGTGGTCAAGCGCACCTGGTTCATCACACTCGCGCTGAGTTTGAGCGTCGGCATCGGCGCCGCGCTCGCCCAGCAGCGTCCCATCACGGGGAAGGTGACGAGCTCCGCCTCGGGGCAGCCCGTGGCGGGCGCAACAGTCACCGTGCCGGGCACGCCCGTCATCGCCGTCACGAACGACCGGGGGGAGTTTTCCCTGTCGGCCCCGGCTGGGCCGGCGACGCTGTCGATCCGCAACATCGGGTTCAAGCATCAGCGGGTGCTCGTCCCGGCGGACCAAAGCACAGTGCAGGTGAGCCTCGAGCAGGACGTGTTCAACCTCGAGGCGGTAGTCGTCACCGGCCAGGCCACCGGCGTGGAGCAGCGGAACCTCGCGAACGCGGTGACCGTGGTGAACGCGGACCAGCTCGTCCGGGCGCCGACGCAAACGCTCGAGAGCGCGCTCCAAGGCAAGATCCCCGGCGCGTTGGTGCAGATGAATTCCGGGGCGCCCGGGGGCGGCGGCCAGATCAATCTGCGCGGCGTCACGACGATCAACGCGGGCGTGGACCCGCTGATCGTGGTGGACGGCATGGTAATCGCGAACGATGCGATCGCGAGCAACATGAACGCGATCACGGCGGCCGCGGCGGGCGGCAACTCGTCCAACCAGGATAACCCGGTCAACCGCATCGCCGACCTGAACCCCAACGACATCCAGAGCGTCGAGGTGCTGAAGGGCGCGTCCGCGGCGGCGATCTACGGCTCGCAAGCCGCGAACGGCGTGATCATCATCAATACCCGGCGCGGGCGTCCCGGGGCGCCGCGCTTCAGCGTCGCGCAGCGCTTCGGAACGTCGTCTGTGGCGAATGCCCTCGGGACGCGGGCCTACAGCGACACCACTGAAGCGTTCAGCGTCTGGGCTCCCAAGGTTCCGCGGGACACCGCCACGCGCACCTACATCCGCGGCATCTGCACCTTGCCCGGCGGCAAGTGCCCCTTCTTCGACAACGCGAGCGTGCTGTACGGTGAGCATCCGCTGTCCACGGAGACGGATGCCAGCGTTACGGGTGGGAACGACCAGACAACGTACTACCTGTCCGGTCTCGTGAAGAAAGACGGGGGCATCGCCCCCAACACGGGCTACCAGAAGCAGTCGATCCGCGCGAACCTCGATCAGGCGCTGGGCAGCCGGTTCAAGATCGGGGTCAACCTGAATGCGATCCACAGCCTGTCGAACCGCGCGATCTCGAACAACGACAACACCGGCACGAGCCCGTACTTCGTGTTCTCCTCGACGCCGAGCATGGTGGACCTGCGACCCGTGAACGGCGTCTACCCCAGGAACCCGTTCGTTCCCTCCAACCCGCTTCAGACGGTCGCCGAGCTCAAGAACGCCGAGGACGTGTGGCGAATCCTGGCCACGTCCAGCCTGAAGGTGAACGCTGTCACGACTCCCACGCAGCGCGTGGCGTTCAACCTGACCGGCGGGGTGGACTTCTTCAACCAGCGCAACGACGTGCTGTCGCCGCCAGACCTGCAGTTCGAGCCGCAGGACGGGCAGCCGGGCACGGTCGTGCTCGGGAAAGCGTCCGATCTGCGGTTGAATCTCGCTGGCAGCGTCGTGCACACCTACACGCCGCCCTCGGAGGCCTTTCAGGCCACCACGTCGGCCGGTTTCCAGTACGAGAATCGGGATCTCAACCTCACGAACATCGTGGGGCGCACGATCGCCCTTGGGCTGCAGAACGTCAGTCAGGCCACGAGCATCAACTCGTCTCAGTCCGAGCAGCCGGTGAAGAACGTGGGACTGTACGCCCAGGAAGAGGTGCTGGCCGTGGGCCAGCGGCTGCTCCTCACCGCTGGCGTACGCGCCGACCGCTCCAGCGTAAATGGCGACCCCAGCAAGTACTTCGTCTTCCCAAAGGCCGCCGCCTCATACCGGTTCGTGCAGCCGGTGAGTGGGGTGGACGAGATCAAGCTGCGCGGCGCGTGGGGCCAGACGGGGAATCTGCCGCTGTTCGGTGCGCGTTACGTGGTGGACAGCACTGCGGTGCTCGGCGCTCAGTTCGGACAGTACCCTGCCTTACAGCTCGGCGACCCCAACATCAAGCCCGAGCGGAACAGCGAGATCGAAGGCGGGCTGGACGCGACATTCGGGAACCAGCTGGCGTCGCTCGGCGTGACCCTGTACCGGAAAACGATCACCGACTTTCTGCTGGTGCAGTCGGCCGCGCCGTCCACCGGGTACGCGACACGCATCTTCAACGCCCCCGGCGGGCAGTTGAGCAACTGGGGCGTCGAAATTGCGGCCGCCGTGTCTCCCGTTCGGAAGCCCGACTTCAACTGGATTCTCCGCTCGACCTTCTCCTTGAACCGCAGCAACGTCGATAGCCTGCCGGTGCCGGCGTTCCTCACAGGGGGTTTTGCCCTCTCGCTCGGCGCTTATCGGATCGAGCAAGGGAAGTCCGCGACACAGATTGTGGGCTCGGACGGTGTGGACGGCGACGCGAACCCCAAGTTCCAGATGTCGCTCTCGAGCGATTTGAGCTACAAGCGATTCAGTTTTGGTTTCCTGTGGGACTGGAAGCACGGCGGGGACATCATCAACCTGACGCAGCTTCTGTATGACGCGGTCGGCAACTCGGCGGACCAGGTCGCGGCCGGGAACAAGCGCATCACCGATTGGGCCGTCAGCAAGAAAACCCAAGTGTACGTGCAGGACGGCTCGTATCTGAAGCTGCGCGAGGTAAGCGTGGCCTACGACCTGCCGCCCGACATCCCGCAGCACCTCGGCATGCGGACGGCGCGGATCTCCATCGGCGGCCGTAACCTACTGCGGTTCACGCCCTATGTCGGGCTCGACCCGGAGGTCTCGAACTTCGGGAACCAGGCGATCGCGCGAAACATCGACGTCGCCCCGTTCCCGCCGAGCCGCAGCTTCTTCTTCTCGATCGACGTGGGGTTCTGACCATGCGCACGCACAACACCAAGGCCATCGTCGCACTGACGGGCGCCCTCGCGGTCGTGGCTTGCGACTTCAGCATCACGAATCCCAACAGCCCGCCTTCGATTGGCCCAAACGCGACCGCCGCGCAAGTGAATGCCGCCGCAGTAGGTCTCCTCGTCGCACTGCGCGTCGACTACCCTAACTGGGTGTTGAAGTCGGCCATCCTTGGACGGGAAGGCTACCGGCTCGACGCCGCCGATCCGCGGTTCACGACTGAGCTGCTCGCCGGTCCGCTCGACCCGAGCAACAACGCGTTCGGGGGGGGGCAGTGGCAGCCCGAGTTTCGCACGATTCAGGCCGGGTATGCCATCCTGAACGCGATTGGCTCGGCGCAGATTACCGACGCCCAGAAGGAGGGGGTGAGCGGGTACGTCCAGACGATCCAAGCGCTCTCGTTCTTAAACGTCCTGAACGCCCACACCCAGGACTCGATCCCGATCGACGTGAACCGTCCGGTGGGTGGGGCGCTCGCGCCGTTCGTGACCAATGCGGTCGGGTACCAGCACGTGGTCGGTCTGCTTGATTCGGCGCGGACGCACCTCCAGGCCGCTGGCGCTGGGTTCGTGTTCGATCCCGGACCCGGCTTCGTGGGATTCAACACGCCGGCGACCTTTCTCAAGTTCAACCGCGCGCTGGCGGCCCGGGCTCGGGCGTACCAGGCGAGTCCGAATGCGCCGGGCCTGAACTGCGTCGCCTGCTGGGACTCAGTCCTCACCGCCCTGGCGGCGTCGTTCGTCGACCCCGCGGCGTCCATGGACTTGGGAGTCTACAACCTGTTCAGCACCGGGAACCAGGACACGCCCAACGCGCTCTCCCAGGACCCGGCGTCGGCGATCAACCTGGTGCATCCGTTCGTAAAGGACTCGGTCGAGAATCAGGTGGGCGGCACGCCGGATAAGCGCTACCTCGCGAAGGTGACGACGCGCGGAACTGGCGCGTTCTCGCTCGCCTGTCTCTCGTCGGGACTGTCGTGGACGCGCTACCCGACGCCGAACTCCTCGATTCCCGTCATCCGGAACGAGGAGCTGATCCTGCTGCGGGCGGAAGCGGAGTGGTTCGCGGCGGTGCCCAACAAGGCGCAGGCGATCACTGACATCAACACGATTCGCCAGACCTCAGGCGGCCTGGCGCCCACGACGCTCACGGTCGGGAGCACCAATGCGGCGTTTGTCAACGAGCTCTTGAAGCAGCGGCTCTATTCCCTGTTGTACGAAGGCGGGCACCGCTGGATCGACATGCGGCGCCAGGGGCGACTGAACCAGGTGATCAACGATCGCCCGACGGGTTGCCCGGCCGCTGGCATACCGAAGGACACGGTGTTTTCGACGATGCCGATCAACATCTTCGAGGTGCAGGCACGCCAGTAGCTCACCGACCTCGGCCTGCCGCTTTCCCGCCGCCGGGCGCCGCGCGCGCCCGGCGGTTTTTTGCGCGGTGCCGAGCATTTTGTATCACAAGCCGCGACCACGGGGCCCTGCTTGCGGGGTCGCCCGCTGAGCGGCAGGATATGGGATAATCGTGGCCGGCTCTGCTTCGTTCATTCCTCTGGTTCGGTTCGAGGAGGCATTGTGGTAAAGCGCATTTCGCTACTCGCGCTGGTGCTCCTGCCGCTCGTGGGTGTGGCCGCGCTGTCGGCCCAGCAGCGCCAGATCGCGGGCCGGGTCACTACCGGGCAGACCAGCGAGCCTGTCGCCGGTGTGGCCGTCACGGTGACAGGCACGGCGTTCGCGGCGGTGACCAATGCCGACGGCCGCTACACCGTGTCGGCCCCGACCGGCGCAGCGACGCTGGTGTTCCGCGCCATCGGCTACAAGCGCCGCGAAGTCTCGGTTCCCGCTGGTCAGAACACGGCGGACGCCACGCTCGAGCAAGACGTCTTCAACCTCGAGGCCGTGGTGGTGACGGGACAGGCGACCGCGACCGAGCGCCGCAACGCCGCCGTCGCCACGACGGTCGTGACAGGCGCCGAGCTGACGGCCGTGCCGGCGCCGGCATTGGATCGCGCGCTGCAAGGGCGCGTCCCCGGTGCTTACATCCAGCAGAACTCCGGCGCGCCCGGGGGCGGGACCCAGGTACAGATCCGCGGTTCGAACACCGTGGTGGGGTCCGCCGATCCGCTGTTCGTGGTGGATGGCGTGATCGTGAGCGATGCCTCGCTCTCCACCGGTCTGTTCTCGGTCACAGCGAGCGGGAACCCGCAGTCCACCCGCAACGACGGTGAGAAGCAGGACGACCCGGTGAACCGGCTCACCGACCTGAACCCCAACGACGTCGAGTCGATCGAGATCCTGCGGGGCGCGGCGGCGTCGTCGATCTACGGCTCGAAGGGCGTGAATGGCGTCGTCATCATCCGGACGAAGCGCGGCAGAGCGGGCACGCCGCGCGCCAACCTGACCCAGCGCGTTGGCTTCTCCGAGCTGCAGCGCGGGCCGGGCACGCGAGCCTTCGACACCAGCACGGCGTTCAAACAGTTTGGTGATACCGCCCTGGTCCGGTCCTACGAGGTGAACGGCGTGCTCCCCACGTACGACCACCTGCGGGAGCTGGCGGGCAACAAGCCGCTCGGCTATGAGACCCAGCTCGATGTCTCGGGGGGCGCGGGCAACACCCAGTACTTCCTGTCGGGCAACATCAAGGGCGACGGCGGGATCATCGAGAACACCGGCGCCCAGCGACAGACGCTGCGCGCCAACGTCGACCAGAGCTTTTCGGATCGGCTCAGCGTGTCGCTCAGCTCCGCGTTCAACCGCACCACAACGCAACGCGGGTTTACCAACAACGACAACGCGGGCGCCAGTGTCACCTACGCGCTCGCCTACATCCCGGGCTTCGTGCCCCTGAAGCCGGCGAACGGCGCGTTCCCGGATCCCGGTGGGCTGAGCTACTTCGGAGCTAACCCGTTGCAGACGACCGCCCTGGGGACGAACGACGAGGCTGCGGTGCGGTTCACCGGCGGGCTCACCGCGAGGTTCCAGGCGGTCCAGACGGCGCGGCACAACCTGCGGTTCGTGGGCGCCGGGGGAATCGACTTCTTCAATCAGAAGGACGAAGTCTTTGCGCCGCGCGAGCTGTTCTTCGAGGCGCGCCAGACGAATCCCGGGGCGTCGACGCTGAGCAACGCCGACAGCCGGCTCGCGAACTGGAACGCCAACGCGATCCACAGCTTCACCCCAGCCGGCGGCGCCTGGAAGGCCACCACCGCCCTCGGGGTGCAGTGGGAGGACCGGGCGCTGGGGCGCTCACGCGTGATCGCGCGCGGACTCCTGCCGGGCCAGAAAAACATCAACCAGGGCTCCGTGATCAACGTGTTCGAGGAGAACACCCACGAACGCACCATCGCGTTGTACGGCCACGAGGACTGGCTGGGCGCGGGCGAGCGGCTCTCGCTCTCCGCCAGCGTGCGGGCGGAGCGGTCCAGCGCCAACGGGGATGTGAAGAAGTTCTATCTCTTCCCGTCGGTGACGGGCTCCTACCGGTTCCCCGGGCTGGTGGGTGAGGGGAGCGAGGTGAAGCTGCGCGCCGCCTATGGGGAGACGGGCAACCAGCCGCTGTTCGGCCAGAAGTTCACCTCGCTGCAGGGCGGCACGGTGATCGGCGGCAACATCGGCACCGTCGTCGGGGCGACGGCGGGCGACCCGATCATCCAGCCGGAGCGCACCCGGGAGGTCGAGGGCGGCGTGGACGCTACGCTACTGGACGGCCGCGCCACGCTGGAGGTCACCCTGTGGCAGCGCCGGACCAGCGACCTGCTGGTTCCGGTCACGCCCGCGCCGTCGAGCGGGTTCTCGCTCCAGTTCATTAACGGCGGCAAGATCAAGAACGAGGGGCTCGAGATCGCCGCCGGTATCACGCCGATCCGGCGCGAGCACTTCGACTGGCTGTTCCGGACCACGTTCTCGAGCCTTCGGAACCGCGTGCTCGAGCTGAACCTTCCCGGCGGCGCAACGGGCTTCCGGCCGGCCAACGCCGGCTATGGTCTCTCGTACGGTGAGTTCTTCGTACAGGTCGGGCAGCCGCTCACCCAGATTATCGGCTACGACGACGCCGGCAACGTGATCTCGCTCGGTCAAACGAATCCCAAATTCCGCTGGGGGTTCTCGAACGTCCTCACGTATCACCGCACGACGTTGGCGTTCCTGTGGGACTGGCAGAACGGCGGCGTGGCGCAGAACCAGACGCTGTCGCTGTACGACTGCAACAGCCTCGCTCCGGATGGCGGCACGCCGGCGGGCCAGGCGCGCACCAATGCGTGCCTCGTCACCGGCGACGCGCGGCCGTTCGTGCAGTCCACCTCGTTCCTGAAGCTCCGCAACGCGAGCCTGTCGCTCGACCTGCCTGACGCCTGGGCGGCCCATTTCGGGGCGCGCTCGATGCGGATGAGCGTGAGCGGCGTGAATCTCATCGTGATCACGGACTACTGGGGTTACGATCCGGAGGTGTCCAACTACGGCGCGCAATCGATCACGCGCAACATCGACCTCGGTCCCTATCCGCCCTCGCGGCAGTTCTTCTTCACCATCCAGGCGGGGTTCTGACCATGCGCACGAGACTCTTCGCGATCGCCGCCGGCCTCCTCGCCGTCGGGGCGGGGGCGTGCAACTTCGACATCACCAACACGAACCAACCCACGCTCGACGACCTGCTGAGCAACCCCACGCGAACGAAGCTCGCCGCCGCCGCCACCGGGGTGATCGCCGGCGCCCGCGGGGGCATCCAGGCGCTCATCTGGCGCCTCGGGTCCACGGGCCGGGAGGGCATCAACCTTTCGGGGAACAACCAGCCGGACTTCGTGGAGCCGTACTTCGGCCCGGTCGCAGCCGGCGGTAGCTTCGGCGGTACCCTGTGGTTCGATCGCTACCAGCACATCCGTAGCATCAACGTCTACCTCGCGGCGCTGGGCAACGCCAAAGACGCCGCCGTCGATCCGGTTCAGGGGCTGTCGACGCAGGAGAAGGCCGGGGCCCGCGCCGTGGCGAACTCGCTCAAGGCGCTCGCCCTCCTCTACGTGGTCGAGACGCGCGGCGAGCTCGGTGCGCCGGTGGATGTGGATCGACCGCTCAACGCGGCGCCCGCGCCGTTCGTGAGCGAAGACAGCGCCTACGGCTACATCGTCGGATTGCTGAACGGCGCCGCGACGGATCTCACCACGGCGGGCGCTACCGCGTTCCCGTTCCCGGTGCCGCCGGGCCTGGGCGGCTTCGACAAGCCTGCCACCTTCCTCACGTTCAACCGGGCGCTGGCGGCCAAGGCCAACGTGCTGCGGGCCACGGCGAAAAACGGGTGCGGGGGCACCAAGGCGACGTGCTACGCCGCTGCGCTCACCGCGCTGGGCGCCTCCTTCATCAATCCCGCTACGACTCCTACGGGCTTTCAGGCGGGTGCCTACTTCGACTTCTCGACCGCCCAGGGGGATGCCACGAACAGCCTATCGTCTCCGTTGAACGAGTTCACCTTCTATGCGCTGCAGGGCAACGAGACGGATGCTCAGCTGCAGACCGGCGGCGCCAAGGATCAGCGCGTGCTCGACAAGATCGCCGCCGCGACCGACACACAGCGGGCGCTGCTCGGCAGCATCCCGATCCCGGGCGAGCTCAAGTTCGTGATGTACTTCAGCGGCGGCCAAGCGGACCCCGGTCACGCGATCCCGATCATCAAGAACGAGGAGCTGATTCTGCTCCGCTCCGAGGCGAACTGGTTCGGGGGCAGCAAGGCGCAGGCGATCCTCGACCTGAACCAGGTCCGCACCAACTCCGGGAAGCTGCCCGCGACGACGGTGACGGCAGTGAGCGCCGACTCGGTGTTCGTTAAGGCCCTGATGTACGAGCGACGCTACTCTTTGTTGTGGGAACAGGGGGCGCGCTGGATCGACGCCCGGCGCTTCGGTCGGCTGGGCGACATCCCGCCCGCGATTCCCGGCGGCAACGTGCCGCCGTACATGCCCGTGCCACAATCGGAGTGCGACGCGCGCAACTTGAAAACCCCGCCAGCCAGTCAGGATGTCGTGACCTGCAACCCGCCGACGTCGTAGCGACCGGATCTTCTGGTGGCGAAAAAAAGGGGGCGCGGCACTCGCGCCCCCTTTCTTCATGCCTCCGCCCCGCCGGTCAGGCTTCGGTGTAGAGGTAGGCCCCGACGACGGACGCCAGCGGAATCTTGATCAGCGCCACGACCGCTCCCATCGTGTACAGCCTCTGCGGAAACAGCCCCATGGGCGCTTCGCCGATCGCGCTCATCAGGCCGATGAAGAACCACAGGGCGAGTCCCGCGATTACCGCCGTCTTCACGCCGGCGCCGAACCGCGGCCGGATGGCGGCGTACAGCCACACGAGACCGATCCCCATCACGAAATCCCACACCACGAACACCCAGATGATGCTGTCCGGTATCGGCTGTTTGCCGAGCGCCTGCATCGCCGCGGCCATGTCCTGCTTCATCACCACGCCGTAGTAGATGTAGTCCACCACGTTCAGCACCAAGCCCGCCAGTAGCCCGCCCAGTATGACGCGGCTCCAGTTGATCCTGCCCATGGCGCACCCCCCGAGAGAGTGACCCTACATTACGGCACGACCAGCACGGCCACCATCCCGCCCAGCCCGTCGGGCACCGTCGCTACGCCGTTGGGCACCACCCAGTCCGTGCCATCCACCAGAACGTTGAAGTGGTACAGGCCGTGCCGCAGCGCCAGGGTTCCCTCCCACAGACCCGCACCGAGAGAGCGCAGCGGCAGCTGGGCCCACTGGTTCCAATCCCCCGCGATCGCGACTGAGCGCGCGCTGTCGAATTGGAACCGCACCACGAGGCTGTCGCCGCGGCGCTCGGGGACGAGCGGCGACCACTTGGGACCCTTCGGATCGGCGCTGGACGCGCGCGCTGTGGCGTGCAGCCGCACGCCCAGCGTCACGAAGCCCGCGCGTGGTAGCCCCTGATATGGGTCGTCGAGGTAGCTTCCGCCGGCGACTTCCAGCGCCACCCTCGGCGCGACGTAGAACTGCAGAAAAATGCTGCCAGCGCCCTTCGATCCGTATGCCCCGGAGATGCGCGCGACTGCGGCAAGCGACGCGACCGCGCGCCCCCGCGTGAGCGTCGCCCCGACGGTCGCGTCGGTGAACCAGCCGGCAGGCACTACCGTGGAGTCGACCGTGATCCGAGGAAAGCGCGTCGGCTCAACGGTGACCTGCCAGTCCGTGTCTCCCTCGTCTCCGGTGAGATGCCACCACCCCCGAGCACGGGTGCGCCACGCCGTGACCGACGATTGGTCCACA
>Ga0209058_1005008_pt1 | contig 10452 bp, 10 predicted proteins | sample GraSoiAngelo_147_FD_185904 | JGI IMG/M metagenome (GOLD analysis project Ga0209058, IMG submission 185904) | Grasslands soil microbial communities from the Angelo Coastal Reserve, California, USA - 14_1009_05_40cm (SPAdes) (version 2) | ecosystem: Environmental > Terrestrial > Soil > Grasslands ... | reverse complement strand
CGGAGTGGAAGGTCTCCGACTTGCGGAGAAAGATCAGATGGCGCTTGCCGCGCTGATCGGTGAGCAGGACCTGCTCACCGTCCTGGAAGGGAAGCCCGTCGTTCACCTGGCGTCGTGGACGCTCGGGGCCGGCAGGAAACGGGTCGCCACGAACGCCGCGAGCGGCATCATGGCGCTGATCCAGAGCGCCGCGGGCAATCCGTGCCGGTCCGCGACCCAGCCGAGCGCCGTCACGCCGAGGCCGCCGGCGCCGATTGCGAAGCCGACGATCAGGCCCGAGGCCGTGCCCGAGTTGCGCGGCAGGTACGCCTGCCCGAGGACGATGGACACCGAGAAGCTCGACGTCAGGATCGCGCCGAAGAGGCCGAGCATGACGAACGCGAGAACGCCTCTCGTCGTCAGGAAGAGCATGCCGAACGGCAGCGCCGCGAGAAGCACCCACTTCATGAAGACGCGATGGCCCCAGCGGTCGGCGAGCGGCCCAGCCGCGGATCGGCGCCGAGCTCATCGATGTAGTAGAACGGCACGAACGTCGTGAACCCGAGGCTCGCCCACGAGCGGATCGTGACGACGAGGATCAGCAGCGCCATCGCGCCGGGCATGTTGACGCCGCGCATCGCGGCCGCGGCGGTGACCCGGGGCGCGGTGGTCGGCGAGAGCGTGGGCAGCGCGGCGAGCAGTAGCGCGGTGACCACGAGGGTCGGCGCCAGCATGCCGAGGCTGCCCGCGAGGCCGAGAGCGGCGACGAGCGCGGTGATCACGGGCGGGCCCAGCGCGACGCCAACGTTGCCTCCGAGCGAGAACCACGAGAGCGCCGTCGCCTTGCGCTCACCGGCGACGCTCGTCGCCGTCTTGTAGGCCTCCGGATGGTACGCGGCAACGCCGAGTCCCATCACGATCACGAGCGCGAGCAGGGCCGCGTACCCGGGTGCCAACCCCATCAGCGCGAACCCGACGCCGGTCAGGAACACCGAGGCCGGCAGCATCCAGCGCCGGGCCGTCTGGTCGGCGAAGTAGCCGAACAGGGGCTGCACGAGCGACGAGGCGACGTTCGCCGCGAGCACGATCGTCGCCGCCGAGGCGTACGACAGCTGATGCGCCGATTTCAGAAAGGGTAGCACCGCCGGCAGCGATCCCTGGTTGAGATCGACGACGAAATGTCCGAGCGACAAGAGCGCGATCAGCTTCGCGTTGGGTCGGACGCGATCCGTGGTCGACGCGACGAGAGCCTGCACGGCGGGCGCGATGTAGGCCGCCGGCTTGGAATCAGCCATGACCTCCCAATGTTACACTACTCCGCGATGGACGCACGATCGGAGCGGGTGACGATCCGCGAGTTGGGTCACGTCGCGCTCTTCGTGCGCGACCTCGACGCGACCCGTCGCTTCTACCGCGACATTCTCGGGCTGGCGGAGACCGGAACCGGCAAGGGCGGGCGCATCGTCTACCACATCGCGTTCGACGTGGGCGCCGCCCTCGACGACCTCGCGGCGGCGCGCCGGTGGGCGGAGACGCACGGCCTCGAGCCGTTCGGCGAGACGCCGACCTCGTTCTCCGTGCGCGATCCCGACGGGCACGAGATCGAGCTGTACGTCGCCTCGGCCGTCCGATCAGCGAACGCGGGCTGATCCAGGATCCCGCGGCGCCGGGCGCACGCGCCACATCGAGACGACGCCCGCCGCCAGCGTCAGCCAGACGAAGCCGAACGCCGGGAAATAGCTGCCCCACACGTCGAAGACTTTCCCGCCGAGCCACGCTCCGAGCGCCTCCCCCGGCCCCACGGCGAGCGTGAGCCAACCCCAGATCGCGCCGAACGACGCCCCCGCGAAGAGGTCCGCGGCGCGGGCGGACGCGACGATGCCTGACGAGCCCTGGGCCATGCCGTAGAGCACGACGTAGAGGCCGAGCCACCACGAAGCACCCGTGAGGGCGAGCGCCGCAAGGCAGCCGACGCCGAGCGCGGCGCTGGCGTAAGCGAGCGTCAGCGCCTGAGCCCGCCCGAGCCGGTCGCACAGCACGCCGGTGGTGAGACGCCCCGCGAGGCTCACCAGACTTACGGCGCCGAGCGCCGCGGCGGACGTGGCCGGCGCGATCCCCTGCCCGATCGCGTACGCGACCATGTGGACGTTCATGACCGGGAAGGCGCACGCGCCGAAAAAGCGTGTCGCCGCGAGCCACCAGAACGAGGGCGATCCGAGCGCGTCGGCGAGCGTCGTTCCCGGCCGCGGGCCCGTGGAGCCGCTGCGCTCGACCGCCGCGCCCTCGGGCGAACCGTGGGTTGGCACCGCTGGCAGCCGCTGAAACGCGTTGAGCGGCACGACGACGAGCACGAGGATCGCCGCCCACACGAGGAGCGTCGCTCGCCAGCCGAGCGCCGTCACGAGCGCCTGCCCGATCAGGAGGAAGCAGACGGCACCGACGGCGGTTCCCAGGTCGACGACGGCGATCGCACGTCCGCGCGCCGACGGGTACCAGAACGCCGCGACGGTCATGTTCGTCTGGCTGCCGAGCGGCGCGAGCGCGAGTCCGCCCCACAGCCCATAGGTCAGGACCAGCAGCGGTAGCGACGTGACACGGCTCGCCACGACGAGCGCGGCCGCGGCCAGCACGGCGCTCCCCTGGAAGAGTCGCCGCGGCCCGAACCGGTCAAACGCCGCTCCGACGAGCGGACCCGTGAAGCCGCCGAGCAAAAGCGACACCGACTGCGCGGCCGCGACCTCACCGCGCGAGCCGCCGAACTCGGCGACCAGCGGGAGGTAGAGAACGGCGAAGGACATGAGGACACCGTTCTGGGCCGCGAGCGTCACCGCCGCAATGGCCAGGCTGAGCCTGGCGTGGCGTGAGCCGGCAGAGTTCAGCGGATCAGGTGGCGCGTTCCGGGCCCGTCTCGAGCCGCCGCATCGCCAGGGCTGTCTCGATGGCCCGCGAGAGGTTCGAAATCTCGAACGGCTTGGTGACGTAGTCGTGAGCGCCGAAGGCGAGCGCTCGCTTCAGGACGTCCTCGTTCGCGACTCCGCTGATCATGATGACCTTGGCGTTCGGGGCGAGCGCCACGATCGTCGGCAGCGCGCCGACCCCGCTGAGCCCGGGCATGTAGACATCGAGCAGCACGACGTCAGGCGCGTCGGCGAGGACCGCGCGCACCGCCGCGGCGCCGTCGGCCGCCGTGCTCGTCCCGTAGCCCAGCGAGGTCAGCACGTCCTCGAGCATCGCGCGCACCTCGGGGTTGTCGTCGACCACGAGGACCCGTCCCGTCGGCGCGCCGACGGCCGGGGCGGGCGCCTTGGAGGTCTGCGCCGGCGGAGGAGCCGGCGGTGGGGGGCCGGTCAGCGCCGCCACCAGCGCCGACGCATTCACAGGCTTGGTGAACACGCCGGCCGCGCCGGCCGCGGTCGCTTGTCGGTGGAGCTCGGGATCGATAGCGCCGGTGACCACGAGCACCCTGATGCCGGGATTGAAGGCGTGGATACGCTTGAGCGCCTCGACCCCGCCGAGCCGCGGCATCATGAGGTCGAGCACCACGGCGTCGGGGCGGTCGCGCTTGACGCACAACAGGGCCTCGAGCCCGTTCGCCGCGTCGAGCACGTCGAAGCCGGCCACCCGGAAGGTCTCGACGAGTACCTCCCGGACGTCCTGGTCGTCATCCGCAATCAGTACTCGCATGAAGAACCCCTCCGGCGCCGTCGATCCCGTCCGGTGCTCATGCTCACATCCCGAACGCGTCGAGGCCCGTGATGTCGCGGCCGATGATGAGCGTGTGGATGTCGTGCGTGCCCTCGTAGGTGTTGACGGTCTCGAGATTCATCATGTGGCGGATCACCGGGTGTTCGTCCACGATTCCGGCGGCGCCCAGGACATCGCGCGCCAGCCGCGCGCTGTCAAGCGCCATCTGGACGTTGTTCATCTTCGCCAGCGAGACCTGCTGCGCCCGGACGTGGCCCTCGTCCTTGAGCCGGCCGAGCTGCAGACACAGGAGCTGCGCCTTGGTGATCTCCGTGATCATCCAGACGAGCTTCTGCTGGACGAGCTGGAACGATGCGATCGGCTTGCCGAACTGGATCCGCTGTTGTGCGTACTGGAGCGTCCAGTCGTAACACGCCATCGCCGCGCCCACGGCGCCCCAGGCGATCCCGTAGCGCGCCTGATTGAGGCAGCCGAGCGGGCCACGGAGCCCTTTCACGTTCGGAAACTTGTTCGCGAGCGGGATTCGGCAGTCCTGGAACGACAGCTCCGAGGTGATCGAAGCCCGCATCGAGAACTTGCCGTGAATATCGAGGGTTGAGAATCCCGGTGTTCCTCGCTCCACCAGGTAGCCGTAAATTTCTCCATCATCCTCTTTCGCCCACACCACGGCGACGTCGGCGATCGAGCCGTTCGTGATCCACAGCTTCGTACCGTTCAGGACGTACACGTTGCCCTGGCGGCGGGCCCGAGTTTTCATACCGCCGGGGTCGGAGCCGTGATCGGGCTCGGTGAGGCCGAAGCAGCCGACCCTCTCGCCCCGCGCCATCGCGGGGAGCCATTCCTCCTTCTGCGCCTCCGAACCGTAGGTGTAGATCGGGTACATGACGAGCCCGCTCTGCACGGAGGCCGCCGAGCGCAGGCCGGAGTCGCCCCGCTCGAGCTCCTGCATGATGAGTCCGTAGGCGACGTTGTTGAGGCCCGCGCAGCCGTACCCTGTGAGCGTCGCGCCGAAGACGCCGAGCTCGCCGAGCCTGGGGATGAGCGAGACTGGGAAGGTGCCGGCGCGATGGTGCTCGGTGACGACGGGCAGGAATTCCGCCTCGACCCAGTCACGGACCGCGTCGCGGACCATCCGCTCTTCCTCGGACAGGAGGCCCTCGATCCCGTAGTAGTCGACGCCCCGGAACTTCTCCATGAACTAGCCTCTCCGACGCAGCGCCGCCAGGGGCACCGAAAGGAGCGCGCCCAGCGCCACTGTCAGTGTCACGGCGTGAAAGAAATGAACCGGCACGTTCCAGCGGACGAACCCGGCGACGACCTCACGAGGGATCTTGCTCGCGCTCCGCAGGACGCTTGCCTCGAGGGCCCCGAATCCCGACGCGTAGTGCACGACGATCCAGAGCGAGCCCGCCACGCCCGCCACCAGCGCCGCGACCCGATGCCGGCGCGCGACGAGCGAGACCAGCAGGAACGCGTTCGTGCCAGCCACCTGGAGTCCGGCGAGCACGTAGTAGGCGTCGAGCCCCGACCGCCCGGTCGATCGTCGGAACGCCGGATATGCCTGGCTCAGCGCCGGCGTCGCCGAAAGGACCAGCCAGTCCAGGAACCGGGCGAGGATCAGCGCGTGGCCGAGCATGAAGCCCGCGACGATCCCGGTCAGGAGGGCCGCGAAAAACCAGCTCGGCCAATACAGGCGGTCGGTCATGTCAGAGCCGGATCGGGTTGAAGTCGGTGTCGTGATCGTACGTGTCGGTTCCCTCGCTCGCCTTCAGCCAGGCGACCGCGGCGTACGTGAGCGGCGTCGCGGCCGCCTCGTAGAGGACCTTGGCGATCCACTGCCCGATCATGATCCCGATCAGTACGCCCAATGGCACCCTGCCGGCGAAGGCGAACGCGACGAACACCGCGCTGTCGAGCGCCTGGCCGACCACCGTGGAGCCGATCGTGCGCGTCCAGAGCCAGCGCCCCCGGGTCAGGATCTTCATCTTCGCCAGGACGAAGGAGTTGGCGAACTCTCCGGCGAGGTACGCGACGAAGGAGGCGGCCAGGATCCGCGGTGTCTGCCCGAGGATCTCGCTGTACGCGGCTCCTCCCTTCCAGAACGGCGCAGCGGGGATCTCGCCGCCCAGCCAGATCGCCGCGACCATGAGCGCGTTACACCCGAAGCCGAGCCAGATCACGCGCCGCGCCGCCCCGTAGCCCCACACCTCGGTCAGCACGTCGCCGACGATGTACGACACGGGGAAGATGACAATCGCGGCCGACAGGACGACGCCCCCGACGGTGACGAGCTTGGCGGCCATCGTGTTGGCCGTCAGGAGGCAGGTGACGAACAGCGCGGCGAACGAGACGAACCGCCAGCTCATGGCCGTCCGATGATACTACGCGGACTCAGAGGCCCAGGCCCAGCTCCGCGAGGCCCCTCACCGAGATCGCTTCGCCCGGATGCATCGCGTTGTGGTCTCCGCGGCTCACACGTTGGTTGAAATCGCGGACGGTTCCTCGTTCAGCGCGCGTCTCAATGCCCGAGCCAGCTCGGCGTCGTGCTCGTGGGTCATCGCGAAGATCCGGCACTGCGCGACCTTCCCCGGCAGGTATTTCAGGATCTCCGTCAGCGGCTCCTCGGAGACGTTCTTCGTCGACGAGTCGTACACGTAGATCTGGCGATCGCCCATCTTGAGCGGATTCAGGGGCCGCGGGTCCTGCAGCGCCATGTCGATCTCGAAGGGGACGTCCCGCAGCGCCGTGGGGAGGAAGGTGCGCACGCGCCTTTTCACCGTCTCCACGTCGAGGAAGCTCTGTCCTTTACGCGCCTCGAACTGATCGAGGACCTCCTCGCTCGACATCCGCCATTTGAGCTTCCGGTCGAGGACGTGGCGCCACTCGGCGCCAAGCGCCCTCTTGGCCGGGTCCTCGTCGTCGTGCCACCGCTCGACGTCTTCGAGCAGCGTCCATTCCGTCAAATGGAGATAGGGGTGGAGCTCCTTGCGCAGGTCATACGGGAACGCGACCCGCATGGTGTCCCGGAAGATCTCCTTGAGGTGGAGGTCGATCCCCCGCGTGGTCCGGTGGTAGTACACGTTCGTGTACATGTAGAAGCGGGCGTTCAGGAACATCGTGAAGGCCTGGAGCCCGGCCCGGTCGAGCGTCAGCCCGCGCTCCGAGAAGAACGAATAGTAGATGATCCGGTCGATGTCGATGGGCCCCACCGCGACGCCGCACATGTAGGAGTCGCGCAGCACGTAGTCCATGTTGTCGGCCGTGAATACGCCCGAGAGGAGCGGCTTCAGATGCGGCAGCCAATTCGGGTGCGACTCGAGCGGCTGGGTGTAGGTCTTTCCCATCAGGTAGCAGATCCACTCCGGATCGATGGACTCGCCGGCCGCGAAGGCGCCGCTCGGGCTCCGCCGGAGGCTCCGGAGGATCTCCGCCAGCTCCTCGCGGATGATCCGCTGGCCGACCAGCTCGTGGGTCAGCTCGTAATCGACCAGGAAGTTATCGTCGAAGAAGTGGCCGAAGGGGCCGTGGCCGATGTCGTGGACCAGGCCCGCCGTCCGCAAGAGCTCCTCGATCAGCGCCAGCGAGGGCGCGTCGGGGAAGACCGCGCGCAGCGACGGATAGAGCTGCTTCGCGAAGCGTCCGGCGAGGTGCATCGCCCCGAGCGAGTGCTGGAAGCGGCTGTGCTCCGCCGCCGGGTACACCCAGCGCGCCGACTGGAGCTGGGGCACGCGGCGCAGCCGCTGCATCCACGACGTGTCGATCAGGTCCTGCTCGGTCGCCTCGCCCGGGATCCCACCCGGGCGGGTGTACAGGATGTATTGATGGATGGGGTCGGCGATGAGGCCGCGTCCCTGGTACGGGTCCTCGGCACCCTTCATTGAGGAGGAGTCTAACGTCTGAACGGGGCTACCGCACTGGATAGAGCCGGTGGCGGTCGACCGAGGGCACGGCGATGATGTGCACCTGGCTGTCGCGCTGGACGGCCAGCTCGATGAGGTCGCCGGCACGCCGGGACCAGAGCTGCTCGTAGAACTCCTCCTGCGAGGCGATGGCCACGCCGTTGACGCGCAGGATGCGATCGCCCTGACGAAACCCAGCCCGCGACGCCGGCCCAACCGGGGACAGCTCGCTGACCACGAGGCCCTCGGGCAGCTTGACGGTGTAGAGCCCGAGCCACGGCCGCGGCGGCCGGCTCGCGATCCGGCCGGACGTGATCAGCTCGTCCTTCACGGGCACGAACTTCTCGATGGGGATTGCGAGGTTCACGTGGGGCGGGTCGCCGAGCCTGAGCGAGGCGATTCCCACGACCTCGCCGCGCTCGTTCACGACGGCGCTGCCGCCCCACTGCGGGCTCGCCGGGGCCACGATGATCGCGCGGTCGAGCATGTACTCCCAGTACGCCGAGAACCGCCGCACCGCGTGCACCGCGCCCGACACCTGGACGAGATCATTGTCCTCGTCCACGCCGACGGTGCCCGTCCGCGCGCCGGGGACGACGACGCTCGAATCACCGAGCGTTGCCGCGGGCCACGGCCCGTCGCCCTCGAGCTTGACCACGCCGAGGCCGGCGTCGAGGTCGAGGCCGACCACGCGCGCCGGCACGGCGCGCCCGTCGCGCCCGCGCGCCTCGATCTTCACCGCGTCCAGCAGCAGATAGCTCACCGTGAGCACGTAGCCGCGCTGATCGAAGATCACGCCGCTACCGAAGCGGCGACTGCCAAGCCGCGCTGAGGAGGTGGCGCCCTCGGCATTCCGCACGCGCAGCGCGACGACGGCGGGCTCGACGCGCCTGACGAACGACGGGAGGGCCGAAACTTCGCCGGGATGGAGCCGCCGCTCCTGGACGGACGACGGCGCCCCGAGCGTGAGAGTCGGAAGCGACAGGAACAGGGCCAGCACCGACGTGACGGCTCGCCTCATCGAACGCCTCCCTGGGTCAGCGATAGCCGTACTGCTTGTCGTAGTACTCGCGGAATTCCCCGGACTTGAGCGGCCGCCACCACGACTCGTGCTCGCGATACCAGGCGACCGTCGCCCCGAGCGCGTCCCCGAACCGGTGACGGGGCGTCCAGCCGAGCTGGCGGACCTTTTTCGAGTCGACCGAGTAGCGCCGGTCGTGGCCGGGCCGGTCCTTCACGGGCTGGATCAGGGTCTCCGGCTTGCCGGTGAGCTGGAGGATCTGCCGCGTGAGGACGATGTTCTCGACCTCGTGGCCGCCCCCGATGTTGTAGACCTCGCCCTCGCCCCCCTTGCGCAGCACCAGATCAATGCCCGCGCAGTTGTCGAGGACGTAGAGCCAATCGCGTACGTTCTTGCCGTCGCCGTAGAGCGGCAGCGGCTTGTCGTCGAGGGCGTTCGTCACGAAGAGCGGGACGACCTTCTCCGGATACTGGTAGGGCCCGAAGTTGTTGGACGAGCGGGTGATCAGCACCGGTACCCGGTGCGTGTGCCAGTAGGCCAGCGCCAGCAGGTCCCCGCCGGCCTTCGACGCCGAATACGGATTGGACGGCCGGAGGGGATCGCTCTCGCGGGACGAGCCCCGCTCGACCGATCCGTACACTTCGTCCGTGCCGATGTGGACGAAGCGCGGAATCTTCAGCTCTTTCACGGCCTCGAGCAGCGTGAACACGCCGAAGACGTCGGCGCGCAGAAAGGCGTCGGCATCGCTGAGCGAGCGGTCCACATGGGTGTTGTGAACCACGATGTTCCCGATACCTGCGGCGAAGTTGTGCGCGTCGTCAACGGTGAGGTCGTAGACGTAACCGTCGTACTCTTGCTCGGAGTAAGCCCGCGAGGTTCGCGTATCGTAGTTTGCCACTTCACGAATCTCCACCTTCGGTCGCTGCCGCTCGTTGGCTCCTTCCGAGTATCCGAGCGTGTAGTCGAGCCCGAGCATGCTCAACAACAGTCCTAACCCGGCCGACAGTCTTTCGGAGGTCGTGATTGCCCGGCGGGTTGCGACCGTCTTCCACTGCAGGACATTCCCGTCGCCACGCATGTAGCTGTCGAGAAATGCCACCTTGTACTCGTCAAGAAGCGTGTAAAGGAAATCCGGTACGCGCTTACGATAGGAGTGGCTACCGCACAGCGTCGTGACGAGCAAGAAGAAGACATGCGAACTGAACGTGAGTTGGTGGGCTCCCGGTCGCTCGCGCAGCGTGATGCTAGACGACGAGTTCGTGAAGAGCTCGGCATCGTTTCGTAGCTCATGCAGAAACTCGAGGTCCTGGTTCGCGATGCAGACCTGCCAGCTTCCGTTCGCTCGGTTGAACAGAGCGTTGCCTTCCGCGACATAGGCGCCGAGCACCCGGAGGAGCGCGAGCAACGCCTCACCCTTGAGCGACTGTTGAACATAGACTTCCCGGGGCCTGCCGCCGCCCTTGGCCGTGCGCGTGTACAATCGGCCGTCGACCGATTTGATGCTCGGAAGGCAGATCTCGACATAGTCGCGATGTCGACTCCGGTCCACATTGATCTTGCGTACCGCCAATAACTCTGGATTTGTCTCGGCGGCCACCAGTTGCCCGTCTGCGTCGTACACGGAGTGGTTGGGCGTCACGGTGACGCCTCCCCACTTCTGCCGTAGCGTGACAACCCTCCCGGTGTAGCGATGACGTGTTATGTGCGTGATTTGCTTCCATTGCCCCATGCCGTTCCTGAAGGCCAGGGCGAACAGCGGCAAGTTCGGCTCGACGACTTCGATGCCGCTGCCGTCGATTAGCACTCCGCGTTTCGCACCGTACGTCTCAAAGAGTTCTTCGATGCTCG
>Ga0209058_1005003_pt1 | contig 10455 bp, 11 predicted proteins | sample GraSoiAngelo_147_FD_185904 | JGI IMG/M metagenome (GOLD analysis project Ga0209058, IMG submission 185904) | Grasslands soil microbial communities from the Angelo Coastal Reserve, California, USA - 14_1009_05_40cm (SPAdes) (version 2) | ecosystem: Environmental > Terrestrial > Soil > Grasslands ... | reverse complement strand
CACGCGCGCCTACGACGCCGCCGCGCGCTCGGCCGCCGACACGATGGACGCGATCGAGGACGAGCGCCTGGATCTGGTGGCGAGCGAGCTCGACGAGCCGCCCGATCTCCTCGAGGCGGGCGACGACACGCCCGTCATCCGCCTGGTGAACGCGCTCCTCGCCCAGGCCGTCAAGGACGGCGCGAGCGACATCCACATCGAGCCCCACGAGCGCGGCCTCGCGGTGCGCTTTCGCACGGATGGCCTCCTGCACGACGTGCTCGCCCCGCCCGGGCGCCTCGCCGCGGCGATCGCGGCGCGCGTCAAGATCATGGCCGGGCTCGACATCGCGGAGCGGCGGCTCCCGCAGGACGGGCGCCTCCGCGTGCGTGTCGCCGGCCGCGACATCGACGTGCGCGTGTCGATCGTACCGACCGCCTTCGGCGAGCGCGTAGCGCTCCGCCTGCTCGACCGGGCGAGCGCGCTCCTCGACCTGCGCGAGCTGGGGCTCGCGCCGGCGACCGCCGCGGCGCTCGAGCGCGTCCTCGGCCAGAGCCACGGCCTCGTCCTCGTGACCGGCCCGACCGGGAGCGGCAAGACGACGACGCTCTACGCCGCGCTCCGGCGGCTCGCGACCGGCGAGCGCAACATCATGACCATCGAGGACCCGATCGAGTACCAGCTGCGCGGCATCGGGCAGATGCAGGTGGGCCCGCGCATCGGGCTCACCTTCGCGGCGGGGCTGCGCGCCGTGCTGCGCCAGGACCCCGACGTCATCCTCATCGGCGAGATCCGCGACCGCGAGACGGTCGAGATCGCCCTGCAGGCGGCGCTCACCGGGCACCTGGTCTTCTCCACGCTGCACACCAACGACGCGCCCGGCGCCATGACGCGCCTGGTCGACATGGGCGTCGAGCCGTTCCTCATCTCGTCGTCGGTCCTGGCCGTGCTGGCGCAGCGCCTCCTCCGCCGCGTGTGCGACGGCTGCGCCGTCGCGGGACGGCCGACTGCCGACGAGCGGCGCGCGCTCGGTCCTGCCACGCCGGAGGTGCTGCGTCGCGCCGGCCCCGGCTGCGCCGCCTGCCGTGGCACGGGCTACCGCGGCCGCAGCGCGATCCACGAGCTTCTCGTCGTCGACGACCCGGTGCGCGCGCTCGTCATGGCGCGCGCCGACGCCGCCCAGGTCCGCCGCCACGCGACCGCGGCCGGCATGGCGACGCTCCGCGACGACGGCTTCGCGAAGGCGCGCGCGGGCGTCACCACCGTGGCGGAGGTCCTGCGCGTGACGCAGGACGAGGGCTGATGCCGGTCTTCGCGTACCGCGCCTTGACGGCCGCCGGCCGGGCCCGCGGCGGCGTCATCGGCGCCGAGAGCGCGCGCGCCGCCTGGCAGGCGCTCCGCGCTCGCGGCTTCTACCCGACCGACCTGCGCGAGCAGGCGGCCGGCGCGGGCTGGGTGGGCCGCCGCGTCGGCGCCGAGGAGCTCGCCGCGGCGACGCGCCAGCTCGCGACACTGGTCGGGGCGGGCGTGCCGGTCGCCGAGGCGCTCGCCGCCGTCGCCGAGCAGAGCGAGCATCCCGCGCTCGTGCGCGGGCTCACCGTGGCCGAGGCGCGCCTCCGCGAGGGCGAGCCGCTCGCCGACGCGCTCGCCGCGAGCCCGCGCGTCTTCCCGCCGATGTTCCGCGACCTGGTGCGCGCCGGCGAGGCGGGGGGCGCGCTCGCCACCGTGCTCGCCCGCCTGGCCGACCACGGCGAGGCCGCGGCCGCGCTCCGCGCGCGCCTGCGCGCCGCCCTCACCTACCCCGCCGTCATGGCCGCCGCCACGGTCGCCGTGCTGGCCTTCCTGCTCGCCTGGGTGGTACCGCAGCTGACGCAGCTGTTCGCGGAGACGGGCTCGCGTCTCCCGCTCGCGACGCGCGCCCTGATCGCGCTGACGAGCTTCGCCCGGCGGACGTGGCCGCTCCTTCTCCTCGCCGCCGCGGGCGCGGCGTGGGCGCTCGGGCGGTGGGCCGCGACGCCCGGCGGCCGGACCCGCATCGACGCGGCCCTGCTCCGTGCCCCGCTCGCGGGACCGATCGTGCGCAAGGCCGCCGTCGCGCGCTTCGCGCGCACGCTCGCCACCCTGCTCGCCGGCGGGCTCCCGCTCGACCCCGCACTCGGGATCGCCGGCGCCGCGACGGGGAACCGCCGGCTGGCCGACGCCGTCGCGGGCGCGCGCGAGGCGGTGCGCGCCGGGGAGCCGCTCGCGCCGGCGCTCCGCGCGACGGGCGTATTCCCGCCGCTCGCCGTCCACCTGGCCGCGGTCGGCGAGCGGGCGGGCTCGCTCGGCGCGATGCTCGAGCGTGCCGCGGCCGCCTACGAGCGCGAGGTGGAGACCGCCGTCTCCGCCGCGACCGCCCTGGTCGAGCCGCTCCTCGTGCTCGTGATGGGCGGCGTCGTCCTGGCGCTCGTGGCCGCGATCCTGCTGCCGCTCTTCGACCTGAACGGGCTCGTCCGATGAGGCGCGGCTTCACGTTGCTCGAGGTGATGGTGGTGATGTTCATCGTGGGGCTCCTCGCCACGCTGGTCGCGCCCAGCATCGTCGGCCGCGCCGACGACGCGCGCCGCACCAAGGCGATCGCCGACATGAAGGGCATCGAGCAGGCGCTCAACCTCTATCGCCTCGACAGCGGCGGCTACCCGACCACCGAGCAGGGTCTCGAGGCGCTGGTCCACAGGCCCGAGCGGCCGCCCGTGCCACGCGCCTGGAACCCGAACGGCTACCTCGAGCGCGTGCCGCTCGACCCGTGGGGGCACGCGTACGTCTACCTGGCCGCAGACAGCGGCTACACGCTCAGGTCTCTCGGCGCCGATGGCGTCGAGGGTGGAGACGGCACGTTTGCGGACCTCGACAGCAGGGACTTCTGAGTCGTTTTGGTGCGCGGCGCGGGCGCGGGGTGCCCTGCGCCCTGCCGGTCGGGGTGGCTTCACACTGCTGGAGGCGTTGGTGGCGTTGGCGGTGAGTGCCCTCGTCCTGGTGGCCCTCACGAAGGCGCGTATGCTGCTCCTTCGCATCGCGGGAGAGGTCGAGGGGGCGGTTCGGCCGGGGGCGCCTGGCGCGCCGGAGCGGTTCATCGTGGTCGCGCCGGCCGATGGCGGGCCGCCGTGGTGGGAGCTGCGGCTCGCGACCGCCGCGAGTGACGACGTCCGCCTGCTCGCCTACCGCGTGGAGGCCCCTGCAGCCGGGCCGGGTGTGCTGGTGCGGCGCGAGGGCGGGCGCTTCGCGCCGCCCGACGCGCCCGAGCCGGCGGGGACGCCCGCCCTGGCCGGCGTGCGCACGTTCCGCGTGCGCTGCTTCGACGGCAGCGAGTGGAAGGCCGCGTGGACGCTCCCCGCGCTGCCGCGCGTGGTCGAGCTGGCGGTCGGGGTGGACGACGGCGCGGGCGGTGCCCTGGAGCTGACGACGGCGGTCGCGCTGCCGCTCGCGGGCGCGTCGTGATGCGGCTCCTCGGGCTGGAGGTCACGGCGCACGAGGTGCGCGTGGCGCGCGGCGAGCGGAGCTTCGGCACGCTGCGCCTGACCGCGCTCGAGCGCCGGCCGCTCACAGGCCCGGCGGCGCTGCCGGGGGTGCTCGCGGAGATCGCCGGGGCGCGTGCCGACGTCGTGCTCACGGCGCTCCCCGCGTCCGCCGCCACCCACCGGTTCCTCACCTTGCCCTTCCGCGACCGCGGGCGTCTCACCCGCAGCGCCCCGCTCGAGCTGCTGGGGCAGCTCCCGCTCGACCCGGCGGGCCTTGCCGTCGCATGCGAGCCGCTCGGGCCCGCGCCCGGCGGGACGGCCGTGCTCGCCGCCGCCGTCCGGCAGGGCGAGCTGGAAGCGCACGTGGCGCTGCTCGCCGGCGCCGGGCTCGCGCCCGCACGCGTCGACCTGGCGCCGTTGCCGGCCTGGAACCTCCTGCCCTCGAGCGGCGACGACCAGGCCCTGGTGGTCGCCGACGGCGCCGCGAGCGCGCTCGCCCTCCGGCGCGGCGGGCGGCTCGCCGGGCTGCGGGCGCTCGGCGCCTCGGCGCGGGAGCCGGCGGCGCTCGCGGCCGAGGTGCGGTGGTCGCTCGCGGCGCTCGGCGGCCGGGCGGCGACGATCGTCGTCGCCGGCGCGGATGCCGACTCGTCGCTCGCGCGGGCGCTCGGCGCCGCCACCGGGGCGCGCGTCGTGCCGCTTGCGGACGCCGCGCGTCTCGTCCCGCCGCACGGCGCGGACGAGATCGCCGCGTGCGCGGTCGCCGCCGGCCTGGTCGCCGGCGCAGGGCGCGCGGCGCGCGTCGGCCTGGCGCTCGGCGGCACGGAGCCGGCGGGCCACGGCTCCCTCCGCCGGGCCGTGGCGCTCGGCTGCCTCGGGCTCGCCCTGGGTGCGTTCGACGTGGGCCTCGCGCACCAGCGCCTCGCGCGCCGCGACGCGGCGCTGACGCGCGCCGTCGCCGCCGAGGCCGCCGCCGTGCTTCCCGGCGTGCGCCTGGTCGCGCCGCGGGCCGAGCTGGACGCCGCCGTCGCGGCCGCCGCACGGCGCGCGGTGCGGCTCGGGGGCGAGACGGGCCCGCTGGAGGTGCTGCGCGAGCTCTCGGCGCGCGTGCCGGCGGCGCTCCGCCTCGACCTGGACGAGCTCGCCGTCGAGCGCGACGGCATCCGTCTCCACGGCCGCGCGGAGAGCTTCGATGCGGTCGACGCGCTCCGCCGCGCGCTCGCCGCGTCGCCCCTCCTGGCCGACGTCGCCGCCGACGAGACGCGCACCACGGTCGACGGCCGCCGGGTCGAGTTCCGGCTGCGCGCGGCGCGGAAGCCGGCGCTGGGAGCCAGCTCGTGAGGCGCCTCGCCGCCTGGCTCGCCGCGCTCTCGGCGCGGGAGCGGACGCTCGTCGCGGCGGCGGCCACCGCGGCCGCCCTCGCCCTCGTCGCGCGCGGCGCGCTCGCCGTGCGCGACGACCTGGCGACGCTCGGCGCGCGTGTCGCCGGGCACGAGCGCGAGCTGGCCGCCGTGCGGCGCGCCGCAGCCGCGCTCCGCCGCGGCGCGCCGGCCGCCAGCGGCGCGGCCGACGCGCCGGCGCTGCTCGCGCGCCTGGAAGCCGCCGCCGCCGACGCCGTCGGGCGCGAGCGGATCGCCAACATGACGCCCGCCGCCGGCCCGGTCGCGGACGGGCTCGCCGAGGAGCGCGTGACGCTCGGCCTGCGTGGCGCCTCGCTCGGCGACACGGTGCGCCTCCTCCACCGGCTCGAGACGGCGGATCCGCCGCTTCACGCCGTGCGCCTCGAGCTGCGCAAGCACCCCGATGACCCCGGGCACTTCGACGCCACGGTCGAGGTGGCCGAGCTCCACGCTGCGCCGTGAGGCTCGCCCGCATCCTGGTCGCGGGCGCGATCTTCGCCGGTGTCGTCGCGCTCACCTTCCCGACCGACGCGCTCGTGCGCTGGGCGCTGGCACGCGCGCTCCCGCCCGGCGGCCCGCGCCTGGAAATCGACCACGCGACGCTCCGGCCCTGGGGGGTCAGGCTCGCACCGGCTACCCTCCGCGACGCCGAGGGCTACCGGCTCGCGGTCGCCGACTGGCTCGTCGCGCGCCCGTCCCTGCTGGGCTTCATCGACGATCCGGCGGGACGCCCCTGGCGCGTGACCGGGGCTGCGTATGGCGGCACGTTCACCGCGGTGGTCGACCGCCGGGTGACTCTCCTCGAGTGGCACGACCTCGACCTCGCGCGCATGCCGACGCTCAAGGTCGGCGGCGAGCGCGTCGGCGGCGCGACCGAGGGTGCGGCGACGCTGGAGGCCACATCTGCCGGGGGCAGGCTCGACGTGCGCGGCATGACGTGGCCGACCGCGGCGCGTTTCCTCGTCGGCCCCGAGGCGGTGCCGATCGACGCCACCGTGGGGTGGGACCTCGCCGGCGGGCGGCTCCTACTGACTGGCATCACCGCCCACGGCGCCGGCGTCGAGGCGAAGGGCGCGGGGTCGGTGCGGCTCGCGAGCCCGCTCGGGCGGAGCGCGCTCGACGTTCACCTGACGCTCGCGCCGGGCCCCGACACGTCCCCGGGCCTGCGGCGGTTGATCGCCGACCTGCCGGCGTCGGCCGACGGTACCGACGCGCGCCGCGTCGCCCTCACCGGGACGATCGATGCGCCCCGCTTCGAGGCAGCACCGTGAGGCGGCGCCGCGGCATCACCCTCCTCGAGGTGCTGGTGGCGCTCGTCATCCTCGCCGTCGGCGTGACCGCGCTCCAGCGCCTCCTCGCGCGGAGCGTCGCGACCGTGACGGCCGACGGGCGGACGACCCGCGCCATGCTGCTCGCGCAGGCGCTCCTCGCCGAGGCGGAGGTGCAGCCGCCCGAGCCGGGCCGGAGCGACGGCGTGCGGCCCGGCGGCCTCCGCTTCGAGCGCGAGGTCCGGCGCACGCTGCACCCGGCGCTGCGCGAGGTGCGCGTGCGCGTCTACCCGGAGGCGGGCGGGACGGCCTGCGAGGTGATGGAGATGATCCGTGTGCCGCCGGCGTGAGAGCGGCCTGGCGCTCGTGGCCGCGGTCACGGCGCTCGCGCTGATGAGCGTGCTGGCGCTCGGCCTGGCGGAGACGAGCGCGCTCGACGAGCGCCTCGCCGAGAAGTCGCTCGCCGCGCTCCAGGCGCAGGCCCTCGCGCGCTCCGGCGTCGCCGTCGCGGCCGTCGTGCTCGCCGAGACGGGCGCTGCCGGGACGCCCGACACGCTCCGCGCGCCGTGGGCGGTCGGCGTGGGCCGCCAGCCGCTCGGCGCCGGCTGGGTCGAGGTGCACGTCGAGGACGAGGCCCGCCGCCTCGACCTCAACGCGCCGGAGCTGGCGGACGCGGTGCCCCGGCTGCTCACGCTCCTCGGCCTCGATCCCCGCCTGGCCGACGCGCTCGCCGACTGGACCGACGCCGACGACACGCCGCGCCCGCATGGCGCCGAGCGGGAGTGGTATCTGGCGCAGGCGCCGCCGCTCGTGCCGCGGAACGCGCCGTTCGCCAGCGTGGGGGAGCTGGCGCTCGTGCGTGGGATCGATGCCGCGGCGCTGGCGCGGCTCAGGCCCTTCGTGGCCGTCGCCGACGAGCATGCGGTCAATCCCAACACAGCCTCGCGCGAGGTGCTGCTCGCGGTGGTGCAGGACGTGGCGGCGGTCGATCGGCTCCTCGCCGAGCGCGCGCGACGGCCGCTCGCGGCCGAGGACAGCGCGGCGCTGCTCCCCGACGCCCCCGACGCCGTCCGCCTCGTTCTCACGCCGCGCGGGCAGCACTACACGGTGCGGGCCGTGGGCGGCGTCGGGGCGGTCCGTCGGGCCGTCGAGGCGACGCTCTCGGCGCCGGCGGGGGTGGAGCCGGAGATCGTGGCGTGGCGGGCCGTCGAGAGGTAGCAGCGGGAACGGCCTCACGCCGCGAGCCGCTGCTTGACGGCGCTGCTCCGTTAGGCCTGAAGGGAAGTCGATGAGGCGGAGGACGTCCTCCGGATGGTGGGTCGCTGCGCTCGCGCTCGTCGCTCTCGGCGTCGGCGCCTATGTCCTGCTCCTGCGCGGGCAGCCGGAGGTCAGTCCACCCGCGCCCGAGGCTGTCTCTCCCGTCCCGGTGCCGGGCACCGCGGTCGCACCGACCAGCCCGGAGCCGACCACGACGCCGCCGGAGAGCGTGCCCGGGACGACGCTGCCGCCGCTCGCCGAGAGCGACGCGGTGGTGCGAGAGCTGGCGGGGGGCCTCTCCTCGGATCCCGGGCTGTCCCGCTGGCTCTCCGTCGACCGGCTGATCCAGCGCTTCGTTGCCGCGGTCGACAACATCGCGGAGGGGACGAGCCCGCGCCCTCACCTGCTCTTCCTGGCTCCCGAAGCGACCTTCCAGACCGTCACGCGCAACGGACGCCCGTACGTCGATCCCAGGAGCTACCAGCGGTACGACGCCGTCGCCGACGTCGTCGCCTCGCTCGATGCACAACGCTCCGTCGCGCGGTACCGCCAGCTCCAGCCGCTGTGCGAGGACGCCTGGCGTGAGCTCGGGCATCCCGGCCGCTTCGACGATGCGCTGGCGAAGACCATCCACGCGCTCCTCGTCACACCCGTCGTCGACGGCGACATCGAGCTTCACCCCAAGGTCGTCTCCTACGCCTTCGCCGATCCCCGGCTGGAGGCGCTGAGCGCGGCCCAGAAGCATTTCCTCCGCATGGGGCCACGCAACGTGCGGCTGATCCAGGGCCAGGTGCGTGCCCTGGCGGCGGCGCTCGGCGTGCCGGAGAGCGAACCCCGCCCGTGAACCCGACCGCTACCTCCGCCCGAACATCCCGTTCACCTCGGCGTGCGAGAGCGTGTCGCGGAGGAAGCCCTGGTAGGTCCCCTGGCGCAGCAGCTCCTCGGCGATGCGCCGCGTGAGCGCCAGGGTCGCTCGCATCGGCCCGGCCCCGACGCTCACGCGCGCCACGCCGAGGCGCTCCAGCTCCTTCACCGGCGGCACGCCGGCGAAGGCCATGACGTTGAGCGGGCGGTGGACGGCGCCCACGACGCGCGCGATCGCCTCGGGGTCGGCCAGGCCGGGTGCGAAGAGCCCGTCGGCGCTCGCGGCCTCGTAGGTCTGGAGGCGGCCGATGGCGTCGGCCAGCTGCTCCGCCGGGCCGCCCTTGCCGCGCAGGAAGGCGTCGGTGCGCGCGTTCACGAAGAAGTCCAGCTCGCGCGCGGCGGGGAGCGCCCGGATGGCGGCGATCTTCTCGACCAGGCCACGCGGCTCCTGCATGCCGTCCTCGATGTTGATGCCGACCGCGCCCGCGTCGATGATCGCCTGCACGTTGGCGGCGACACCCGCCGGGCTCTCCGCGTAGCCGCGCTCGAAGTCGACGCTCACCGGGATCGCGACCGTGGCGGTGATGCGGCGGACGGCGCCGACCACCAGCTCGCACGGGATGCGCTCGCCGTCCGGGTAACCGAGCGACGCCGCGAGCCCGCTGCTGGTGGTGGCGATCGCGGGCGCGCCCGCCAGCTCGAAGATGCGCGCGCTGGCCGCGTCCCAGGCGTTGGGGAGGACGAGGATCCGTCCGCCGTGGTGGAGCGCATGGAAGGCGCGGGCGCGATCCTTCTGGGCCGTCGTCATGGGAGGCTCCTTTGCTCGAGAGCGCCGGCGCGCTCGTGCCCGAGCAGCCAGCGCTTGCGCTCGATTCCACCCGCGTAGCCGGTGAGTCGCCCGTCGGCGCCGATCACGCGGTGGCACGGCACGACGATGCCGACGGGATTGGCGCCGTTCGCCGCACCCACCGCACGCACCGCGGCGGAGGCACCGATGCGACGCGCGAGCGCCTGGTACGAGATCGTCTCGCCCGGCGGGATGCGCCGCAGCGCGGCCCACACCCGGCGCTGGAACGGCGTGCCGCCGGGATCGACCGCGATGGCGTCGAGCGCGCCCAGGTCGCCGCCGAAGTAGGCAGCGAGGCGGCTCGGCACCCCGGCCGGATCCGCGTCGCGCCGGAGCTCGACCTCTTCGAAGCGCCTGACGAGGCGCCCGCGCCGCTCGGGCCAGCGCTCCGCGAACTCGAGCGCCACGAGCGCGCCATCGCGCACCGCCAGCACGATCAAGCCGATGGGCGAGCGGAACTCGGTCACCTCGAGCGTCATGTGCCCTCCTCGCCGGCCAGGCCGGCCCAGAGATGCATCGCGGCGTAGGCGCGCCACGGGCGCCACGCCTCGGCCAGCTCGGCCACGCGCGCCGTCTCGAGCGGCGCCGCCCCGTGGCCGAGCGCGCGGCGGAGCCCCAGGTCGGCCGCCGGGAAGGCGTCGGGCTCGTCCAGGGCGCGCATCGCGATGTAGTGCGCCGTCCAGGCGCCGATGCCGGGGACGGCGGCGAGACGCGCGACGGCATCCTCGAGCCCGCGCGACGCCTCGAGCACGAGCTCGCCGCGGGCGACGCCGCCGGCGAGCGCGCGGATGGTCGCGGCCCGGGCACGCGGGAGGCCGAGCGGGGCGAGGTCGGCGTCCGCGAGCACGGCGGGGCGCGGGAAGAGATGCGTGAGGCCGTCCTCCGGCGGGTCGAGCGGCGTGCCGAAGGTGCGCACGAGCCGTCCGGCGAGCGTCGTCGCGCCCCGCACCGTCACCTGCTGGCCGAGGACGGCGCGCACCGCGAGCTCGAAGGCGTCCCACGCCCCCGGCACGCGGAGCCCGGGCCGGCGCGCGACGAGCGGCGCGAGCTCCGGGCTCCGCGCGAGGTGGCCCCCGATCAGCCCGGGGTCGGCGTCGAGGTCGAAGAGGCGCCGCGCGCGCTCCACCACCTGGAGCAGGCGCTCGTGGCGCCCGAGGCGGACACGCATCAGAAGATGCGGCTCGGCCGCAGCCGCGCGCACCTCGATCGTGCCGGTATCGCCGCCGATCGCGATCGTCCGCCGGTAGACGCCCGCCGCGACCGCCTCGACGCCCGGTGTCGCGCGCAGCGCGACGAACCCGAGCAGCGCCGGCCAGTCGAGCGGCGGCCGGAAGGCGAGCTGGACG
>Ga0209058_1004998_pt1 | contig 10458 bp, 12 predicted proteins | sample GraSoiAngelo_147_FD_185904 | JGI IMG/M metagenome (GOLD analysis project Ga0209058, IMG submission 185904) | Grasslands soil microbial communities from the Angelo Coastal Reserve, California, USA - 14_1009_05_40cm (SPAdes) (version 2) | ecosystem: Environmental > Terrestrial > Soil > Grasslands ... | reverse complement strand
TGCCATGAGACTTCAACGTCGGCATTCAAGGCGGCGTCAACCGTCCACTCACGAGATTGTTCTCCGGGAGCGCACCCTCGAGCTCGTGGCAAGAGTTCGCGGTCGGGTCGTCATCACCACATATGCTTCGCCCGTTCAGGCGCCGCGACGCAAGCGCTCCAACTCAACTCGTCGTCAGCGAGCAAGGCGACAAGCATTGCAGGTTTGACGCTGATGACGACTCAGGTGTTGGACAAATCAAGCAGTTGATGAATCTGAGGGGCGGATGCGAAATGATGGAGGTGAAGAGTCGGGTTGGACGCTTGATCGCCGTGGTCGCTCTCGTCCCCTTCGCCGTGTTTTGGGTCATGGGCGTCACCCGCGGAACCTGGGCGTCGCACACGTACAATGCGACGCATCCGTATGCCATTACCTTCAAAGGTGGCACAACACTCTATTTCGCCAAGTGGCCGGGCTGGTTTCTCGAGCATGCTCTTTGGATCTTCTTCGGCTTGCTCTTTGCGATTTTCGTGTGCGAGTGGATGGCAAGGCGCCAAGGTTGGCCCTGAGTCTTGCGCCGGCGCTTATGAAGGATTCACGAGCGGGGAACATCCCAGGTAGGCTGCGGGTCAGGGGCTGGAGGTTCGCAGTCTGCGTTGACAACGAGTCCTACGAGGTCTCGCTCGAGCGCAACAAGATCTACGTTGTGCTGCGCGACAAAATCGCTGAGAGCGATGTCGACATTCGCGTCGTCGACGAAAGTGGGGACGATTAGTTGTTCTCCGCTGATCGCTTCGTCCCAATCGACGTTCCTCCACGCGTCAAAGCGTTATTGTTGAAGACTCGACAGCCCGGAGCACGAAAGCGGCGGGGGCGCTAATCGCGTTTTAACTCGCCAGGCGCCGGCTTTTCCCGTGCGCCTCGACGAATGTGCACGACGCGCACGACTTTGACGGTCTCGTCAATCGTGAAGAACACGCGGTAGACGTGAGGGCTGCGACCGTAGTTAAGCACACGAACACGTTGGTCCCGATCGAAGCTCTCGGGTGCTATCCGGCACCGCTTGGGGAGGCGGTCGAGGGAGAGAATCGCCTGTTCGAGACCGTTGAACCACGCTGCACCCTGGCTTGGGGCCCGCTCGACCACCCAGAGATACAGCTCTTCGAGCTCGGCTTCAGCGTTCTTGGTCAGCTCAACGCGGTATGCCATGCTTGCGGCGCAGCCGGTTGAACACCTCCCGCGCTGGCTTCGTTCGGCCAGCCTTCACATCAGCGAGCCCTCGTTGGATTCCTTCGATGGTCTCGACCCGTTCGAGAAGCTCCTGGTAGGCTTCCGCGTCTTGGATGACGACTTCGGCCTTCCCGTTAATCGTGAGGACCAGCGGATTACCGGTCTTCTTGATGCGGTCGAGGAGTTCTGACGTGTTGCGCTTGAAATCGCTGAGCGATCGAATGTCGTTGGCAATGTCCAGCATAGATCCTCACCAAATTTGCATCGAATTTGATGATCGCACCTGCCTAGGCAGTCGGTCAACCTAGGGCTGGGCGCGCATTGGGGGACTGTGCCGGTAGGTGTGCCAGTTTCGGGCGCGGAACGGTGTCGTTCCCTGTCGGTCCGCGGCGCTCCATGACGCGAGATCGCGCGAAACGCTAAGGAAATGCGCACATCACCGAACGTCTTCGAGCTAGGACTTGCGGCTGTCACGCCGGAGGCCGCGGGTTCGAGTCCCGTCGACCCCGCCAACTTATCCTTCAGCAACTAAAGGGTTTCCCGTTTAGTGCGGGAGCCTGCTTGCAAACTGGCCGGAGTCCGCGGAACGGGCTCGCTTGCAAGCGGGGCGGAATTCGATCGAGATTCCAGCTCGATTCGTTCAGACTCGTCGCGTCGCGTTGAGAGAAATGCTGGCGTTTTGACGATCGCGTCACGAACATACCGCGTCCTCCGGCCCAAACGGCCGGTCGTCGCGGAGCCGAGCGATCGCCCGGTCCGTCCTGGACTTTCCGCAACCCAAGTCAATCGATTCCGTAGCCTCGATGAGGATCGTCGTCGGTCGGGCGCTTGTGGACAGTAAAAGCCGAGCGGTCCGGCGCCGATGTTGGTTCCGCTGAGTCTCGGCACACCATAGGTCAGGCATCGTTCCACATGGCTGAGATCTTCCGGTCCCTCCGGTGGACGGCGGCGCCTCGCATCGGCGGCCGCCCTTCTCTGCTGCGCTTCGGCTGTCAACGGAGGGATCCGGCCGTCAGGTGGATCGACGATCAACGAAGTCCGATTGTCAAACTCCCGCTCGATCATCTCGAACGTCGTGCCCGTCGCCGTCGCGCTCTTGAAATGATCGACATTGGCGAGGGCGGCGAGGAAGACCGCATCGCCCCCCGCGAAATCGGCGTTCGTGTTCTTGAACAGACGATCTGCTCGCTTGCGCAGCTCGATGACTTCGTCGTCGGTCAGAAACTGCCTGCCTTCGAGCCCGTAGTGTCCCAGTTCTCAGCCGACGTCGGCTTCCATGGCTGGCTGATGTTGATCGTGTAGACTCCCGCGATGATGGAAGGCGCGGCGCTGCGGTTCATGCTGATGGCATTTGCGGGCTGGTGGAGCGATCAGCGGCAGGCGGCGGTGGCGTATCTGGTTGAAGAAAATCGGATCCTCCGCGCGCAGTTGCGCGGACGACGGGTGCGGCTGACCGATGAGGACCGGTGCCGGTTGGCCAGGGCGGGACAGCGCTTGGGCCGGCGGCTGTTGCGCCAGGTCGCCACGATCGTCACGCCTGATACGATTCTCCGATGGCATCGGCAGCTGATCGCGCACAAGCGGATGTATGCGAAGGGGCGGCGCCGTCGTTCGGGCGTTCTCGCCGAAATCCGCTGGCTCGTGGTGCGGATGGCGGAGGAGAATCCCACCTGGGGCTACACGCGGATCCGAGGCGCACTGAAGAACGTGGGGCATCAGGTCGGACGATCGACGATCGCTCGAATCCTCAAGGCGCAGGGGATCCGGCCGGCGCCGGAGCGACCGACGTCGTGGCAAGCGTTTCTGCGGGCGCATTGGGGCGCGATCGCGGGCGCGGATTTCTTCACCACGGAGGTCTGGACCTGGCGGGGTTTGGTCACGTACTACACCGTGTTCGTGATCGATTTGGCCTCCCGTCGTGTGCCACGTCGTCGGCTCGACGCCGCATCCGGATGAGATGTTCATGCGCCAAGTTGCCCGCATGCTCACGGCCGCAGACGAGGGGATCTTGGTCGGTTATCGCGTGCTGATCTGTGACCGCGACACGAAGTGGAGCATGCCGGTGCGCGCGCGGTTGGGCGAGGTGGGAATCCGCGTAGTGCAGACGCCGTATCAGGGGCCCAATGCGAACGCCTACGCGGAGCGCTTCGTGCGCTCGATTAAGCACGAGTGCCTCAACCGCGTGATCCCGTGCGGCGAACGCCATCTACGCCGGACGATTGCGGAGTTCGTCGAGCACTACCACGGTCAGCGCAATCACCAAGGCCTTGATAACGAACTGATCGATGGCGTGCGCGCGGTGGAGCGTGTCGGCCGCATTTGTCGGCGTCAGCGCCTTGGCGGGCTCCTCAATTATTACGCATGCGCGGCGTGACGCCGTGCGACAGTCAATTCGACGGCTCGGCTCACTGATGGGACATTACGGTAATGTCCCAGCTCAGGATCGACAGCATTACGGAGATTCTTGCCGCGTCCGTGGGATAAGCTCCCGCTCGTGATCGACGTGTCGGTCCTTCGGTTGCTGCCCCTGACCCTCATCGGTTGGCTCGATCATCGGGAGCGGGAGGCGCTCGCCTATCTGATCGAAGAGAATCGCCTCCTCCGGCGGCAGAGCGGCGGGCGGCGCCTGAGTTGACAAACGACGACCGCCGGCGACTGGCCATCCGGGCCCACGTGGGGAGCCATCTCGGGAGCCGACTTCTTCGCGACTGAGGTGTGGACGTGGCGCGAACATGCGGTACCTGACACGTATTCTTCTCGTGCCGATCCTCCTCGTACCGATCCTTTGGGTCTGGCCACAACGGGGGATTACAGTGAAGTTCTCCTCTAACAGGAACTGGCTCAGGCCGGCTGTTGTGCGCGTCGAGCGGCGGATCAATCTCGACTTCATGACCGCGGCTTCGGCGTCGTTGCCGCAGCAGGAGTTCAGTGTCGAATGGAGCGGCTGGCTGCGGACCGATCGCGATGGGCAGTACGCTTTCAACCTGCGGAGCGACGATGGCTCGACCCTCGAGCTTGACGGGCACATCGTCGTCGACGCCGGCGGTGTTGCTTTTCCAACGACTCGAGCTGCCACCATTGCGATGATCCGCGGACTGCATCAGATTCGCCTGCGCTTCGTGCAGACGGATGGCGCCTACGAGTTTTATGCGTACTGGACGCCGCCGGGCGAAGCAGAACTAGCGGCGTTCCCGACGGAGCAATTGTTCGTCCAGCAACAACCTGCCGTCATCGTATTTCTAACCCGCCACGTCTCTTTGCTATGGGCGCTGTGCTGGTTCGCACTCGCGTTGGTGATTGCGGCCCGGATTGCGAAAAGCGCGCGCGAGATCGCCAGCACCGGGAGGCGCCGATTCGCACGGCGCCTGACGCTGGCGCTTGCATCGACCATCGTGGCATTACTCGTCGCGGAAGGGATCGTTCGGCTGGCGCACTACGTCCGCGAGGATCGGCGGCCGCTCGAAGTGCAGCTGCGCGGCGCTCGCGCTCAGGCGCCGTTGTCGATGCAGAGTCTGAGACTCGGCGAGATTGTTCAGCCGAGCCGGTACGCGGGCATCGTTTACGAACTGAAGCCGAACGTCCGTGGACGATTCATGGGCCAGCCGCTCCTCATCAACTCTCAGGGGCTTCGCGATTACGAGTACACGCGTCGCAAAGAGCCCGGCACATTCCGGATCGTTGGAGTGGGTGACTCGTCGCTGTTCGGGTGGGGTGTGCCAATCGAGGATAGCGGCTTGAAAGTGCTGGAACGGCGCCTTAATGAGGAATTCCGCGCGCGGAAATTCGAGGTCGTCAACTTCGCAGTGCCGGGCTACAACACCGCCATGGAGAGCGAAACGTTTGTGCAGAGGTGCCTCGAGTACGCGCCCGATCTCGTTCTTCTCAACTTCAACACCAATGATTACGACGTGCCGGAGTTCATGCGGCGCCCGAACGAGCTGGCAACGTTACGCAGGTCCTATCTGTTCGATTTGGCGTACTCCGTTTATGAGGGCGTCATGGCCGTTAAACGGGAGCCACTCGGCCTGTTCGACTTCAGGCATCGTACCATTGCACAACGTCAGGCCGCGCGCCTGGATGAAGATCCGGCACTCCCAGACGAATATCGGTATATGGTTGGCGCCAAGGGCGTTGTGCGTGCTCTCGAGCGGCTGGCTGCCGCGGCGCGCGAGCGCGCCATTCCATTTGTCGTGTTTGATGTGAAGCCCCAGCCTGGCTTTGACCCACAGTATGTGCGCGACGAATTGCGTGATGGCCAACGCGAGCTCCTCGAGCGAGAGAGCCGGCGCCTGGGATTTTACTTCTTGAATACCTATCCCTACTTCATGAATTACTTGAAGCAACATCCGGACGCAAGCTCGCGGCCGGTGTTCGCGGTGTCGGCAGTCGATGGTCACCCAAACACGCTCGCGCACTCAATCAACGCGCAGGCGCTGTTCGATTACCTCGTCGCTAATCAGCTGCTTCCTTCCGACAAACCGTCCAAAGATGATCACTGAGCGCTACCGCCGCGTCATCGCGCACGCCGATGATTCAAGGCGAGAGCTTTCGTCTACGCCAGAAGAAGACCGGCGTGCTCGGCCGGCACATCGCAACGACGGGTACATGGATCGATTCGCCAACGGGCAGCTTCGGATCGCAGCGGGCTGAAGGGCGCAAAAAACCTGGCTGCCAGCCAGAGCGTACTCGTGAACGATCGTAGTGTCCCATTACTCGGCTCATCGGAATCGTGCCACGTTAGCTCGGTTGGCGCAGTAGACTGTCGCGCCGTAGTCGACGCATTTCTTCTCCGCATGCTGCTGGCGGCGCTGATCGGCTGGCTGGATCGACGCCAGCAGGAGACCGTGGCGTACTTGGTTGAGGAGAATCGCGTCCTGCGGAAGCAGCTCCAGGGCCGGCGTCTCCGGCTCAGCGATGACGAGCGGTGTCGGCTCGCCATTCGTGGGCACCAAGTGGGCCGACGCATGTTGCGCCAGATCGCGACGATCGTCACGCCTGACACGATCCTCCGATGGCATCGACAGTTGATCGCGCGGAAATGGACGTGCCGCAACGGACGACGTGTTCGTCTGGGCGTGCTTGCGGAGATCCGGCGGCTGGTTGTGCGCATGGCGGAGGAGAACCCGACCTGGGGCTATACGCGGATTCGCGGCGCGCTGAAGAACGTCGGGCATCGTGTCGGTCGGTCGACGATTGCTCGTATCCTGAAGGCGCACGGCATTGCACCGGTTCCCGAGCGACCCACGTCGTGGCAGACGTTTCTGCGCGCGCATTGGGGCGCCATCGCCGGCGCCGATTTCTTCACCACGGAAGTCTGGACGTGCTGCGGCCTCGTGACGTACTTCACCGTGTTTGTGATCGACTTGGCGTCGCGACGCGTGCAGATCGTGGGCTCGACGCCGTTCCCGAACGATCTGTTCATGGACCAAGTTGTCCGCACGCTCACGGCGGCGGACGAAGGCGCCCTGGTGGGGCATCGCGTGCTGATCTGCGATCGGAACGCGAAATGGAGCGCAGCCGTGCGTGGACAACTAGACGAGGCCGGCACCCGCGTGATCCAAACGCCATTTCACGCGCCCAACGCAAATGCCTACGCTGAACGGTTCGTGCGTTCCATCAAGCACGAGTGTCTCAACCGGGTGATTCCATTGGGCGCCCGTCATCTTCGCCAGACGATCACGGAGTTCGTCGAGCACTACCACCTTGAGCGGAACCACCAGGGCCTCGCGAATGAACTGATTGAGGGCATGCCTGCGCTGAAGGACCCTCGCGGCCGTATTCGCCGGCGTCAACGTCTCGGCGGGCTTCTCAATTATTACAGTCGCGCGGCGTGATGCGAGGCGGACCTCAATTCGGCTCGGCTGAGTGATGGGACACTACGCCCTCCGCACAGCTTCTTCGGAATACTCAATGCTCTTGCTGGCAGCCTCCGTCTCTCTCCGGCCGTGCAGGAAATAGCGCGCCTTCCAATAGGCGAGTTGTGCCTCCGAGTTCACGTGACGACGGGACGGCGTCGGGCGTACTCGCTGTCTGACTGTGAGTGTTCCTTCAATCTCCGCCGCAATCGCATCGGCGATCTCGTTCTGCAGCGTCAGTGCATCGCGAGAGCTCCGCTCGTAGGAAGCCGCCCAAAGATGCTTTTCCGGCGAAACCTGAATGAGGTTCGCCGTCGCGCGCAACCGGTCGCCGGAACGCGTGATCGTGCCTTCGACGACGACATCGACGTTCAGCTCCCTCGCGATCTCCTGAACCGACTTCTTTGTTCGCTCGTATCGGCTGACGGACGTCCGACCAATCACACGAAGCGGACTTGCCTGACCGAGATTCGTGATCAGCGCGTCGGTGAGCCCATCGGCGACGTACTGCTGGTCGGCGGCGCTCGAAAGATTTTCAAACGGCAGCACGGCAATCGCTTGAAACGAACGTCTGCGGTCAGACACATCGCCGCGCCAGCGATGCGCTAGCGCCGCCACGACAATACCGAACACGACGATGCCCGCAAACGACATCGTGAGCGCGTCATGAAAGGGATGCGTCCGACGACCACTCGGCGGCCGTGCCTCGTGTGGCGGCATCGCCGGGTCGTTCAGACTCCCAGATCCGTCGCCAACGCGTACTTGGGGCTGGAAAAGGAACCCTCGCCTGGTGACGGTTCGAACGATCTGCTGCGAATCGTCTCCGAGCGCCTTTCGGATGTCGGCGATGCACTTCGTGACCGATTCGTCCGTGACCGCGACATCCCCCCATACAGTCTGCAGGAGCTCCTCGCGGGTGACCAGGCGGCCGGGGCGCTCTACGAGATACCGCAACACCTGAAAGGATTTTGGGCGGAGTTTGATCTCGCTCGTGCCGCGCAGCAGGCGGCCTGCGGCCACATCGAGCGTACAGTCGAGGAACAAGTACGATGAGTCGCGTTGTGCGGAATCTAGAACGTCCACTCTTTCCGCCCTTGAGCTGAGGAGGCCGTCGTAGGTGGCCGAAGCTTAGCAGAACACTCCGCTGGTGGCGATTTCCTCGCTTTTTCCCTGTTCTTTCCGCGTTTCTTCAGGCTTCCCGTCGAAACCAACGATAACTTCTATCGCAAAGCTTTACGACTCGGCTGGCTAGCGGACGTTCCCGCCCTCTGGCCGTCATGCGTTTGATGGGCGCGATGCATGGTGCCTCGGAAGGAGAAGCTATGTCACGAATCAAACGGTTACTGGTTGCTGCAGGTCTCGTCGTTATGTGTATGGGAGACATCGTCCACGGCGCTTCGTCCCAATCCGGCTCGCAAATTGCGGAAGCGGTAGGATGTCGCTATCGATTGTCGTACGTTTCGTTTCAATGGTGGAATTTCCTTCGAGCAGTTCGGCCGGGGCGATGGATTCATCGCCAATGGGAAGATATTCCCTGCGGGAACGCTGCCAAACGGAGTGCAGGCGAACGATCCAAATGATCCCGGCAGTATCGGCAACTGGATCGAACGCGGAACGATGGCGGCCACTCTGGCGGAGATTAGTGCCGGCAAGCGTCCGGCCTTTTTCGCCAGCTGGTTTCATTTTCTCGATGACGGCTCGGGGCTGATTGCCGACGGGCCTCACCCAGATTCTGGCCCGATGGCGATAGTTGGCGGCATGGGTCGTTTCCGCGACGCCTCCGGTGAACTCTCCGATGTGATCATCGGTTCTAACAGCACGGGCTGCCCGAACCTCCGACTGACGATCAGGTTGAAGAAGCGGGCGGCGCATTAGATCGTCGGTACGCTCCCTGTTGCTCAAACTGCCGAATAACCATAGCGCGTTCCGAAGGCGGAACGCGCGGCAGGGAGGCGCGATGCCGCTCGTTCTGGTGCTCACGCTCATGTTCCCCCCGGTGGGTGCCGCGGTCATCGACGTCGATGCGAACGACACGCTTCGCAGGCTCAGGACGACCGACGCGATAGTGCTACCGTCATTCACGAGGGCCGACGCCGCTCACCGACAGTTGCGGCGTTGGTCGAGGTTGTCGAACGATCCAACACATTTGTCTACGTCGTCCGAACGCACACGCTGCCGACGGAATGGAAGGCTGCCTGGTGCACGACCGGGGGGTGCGCAAGGCCGCTATCTGAGAGTGCTCCTTTTGATGGGAACGCCGACCCGACCGGATGATCGCCGTTCTGGCGCACGATCTTCAGCACGTGCGTGAGGTGCTGGACCCCGGGATTCCACTCGATGGGTCAGCGATGGATTCGTTGTTCAACCGGATTGGTTCGCGGCTCCGCGGAACCGAGATGGCGGAGCAGTATGAAACAGCGGCGGCCCAGAAGGTGACGACGCTGGTCACCCGTGAACTGGAAGGCAACAACGAAAAGGCACCAGAGAAAAGGCGGGAGGACAAAGATCGCGGGCGGCTGGCTTCCTGAACGGGGACAGGAGCACTGGGTTACCTCCGAGGGATCACTGCGACCCACAGTAGTGAATGCGGACCATCGCGGCCAACGCCAGCCAGGCTGCCGCGGAATAGCCGTCGAACCGCGAACGGCCGCCGTGCCGCGGCTGGCGATCACTGCGGAATGGCTGCGCAACCGTCGATGCGATCGCGTGCAAGCGAGCCTTGGCGATCGCTTAATTCCCTCTTGACTTGAACGGAGACTCCCCTGCTACATAACGTGGTCGCGTTCACCTGGGGCCGCGTATACGGCGGCCGGCCGTTGGTCCCGAGCGAAAAAGTAGATGTGTGCTTCGCGTCGGCGCCCGCGACTACAGATGCCTCTTCGGTCTGGGGTTCAGCAAGGGAATTGACGACATCCTCCGGCATCCCTCCGCTTCGATTCTTGCCTTGAGCTCGTCGATCTTGGTCTGGATGGCCCGCTTCCGCGCGTGACGTAAGACTCCTTTCGCATTTTCACGATCTGTAGTCGACACGCGCTTGAACGCGACGCTCGAGTTCAAAGCATCGTCGTCGGCTCTTCGTGCCATTCCGCGGCCATTCGTGCCGGCGCTTGCAAGAACTTGCAAGATTTTCCGAAACACGCGTCCACGATCGGCTTTCAACGACCATGCTGCGTGACAGCCGACCCCGATTTGCCGGGGTCGGCTGCGGTCTGCTGTCGTTGGCGCCTGCCTGTCACGCCGGAGGCCGCGGGTTCGAGTCCCGTCGACCCCGCCCACTCACGCACGCAGATTGGGTTTCCAGCAGGCACAGGTCGAGCAACCGCCTTCGGACGGGAAAGGGCAAGGACACCTGGATGATGGGCGGCGGCGAGATCATTGCTTCTTTCCTTGACGA
>Ga0209058_1004993_pt1 | contig 10465 bp, 8 predicted proteins | sample GraSoiAngelo_147_FD_185904 | JGI IMG/M metagenome (GOLD analysis project Ga0209058, IMG submission 185904) | Grasslands soil microbial communities from the Angelo Coastal Reserve, California, USA - 14_1009_05_40cm (SPAdes) (version 2) | ecosystem: Environmental > Terrestrial > Soil > Grasslands ... | reverse complement strand
CATTCCTGCACCGACGCCATGGCCTTTCGGCGGATGCGATCGTCGCGACCGTTCTCGAGCGGTTGAGCGCACGCGCGTGACGCCCGACACGCTCGTCTCCGTCGTGCTGCCGGCGCACAACCAGGCGGACCACATCGGCGAGGTCGTGCAGGAGTACACCGCGGCGCTCGGCCGCATGCCGCTCCGCCACGAGCTCGTGCTCGTCCCGAACGGCTCGAAGGACGCGACCGAGGCGGTGTGCGCCGGGCTCGCCGCCACGCTGCCGCACGTGCGCAGCGAGCCGCTTGCGCGCAGCGGCTGGGGGCGGGCGGTGCGGACCGGTCTCGCCCGGGCGACCGGTGATCTCCTCTGCTACACGAACTCGGCGCGGACGACGCCGGCCGAGCTCACGCTGACGATCCTGTACGCGGCGACGCATCCAGACACGGTTGTAAAGGCGAACCGCAAGATCCGGGAGCACTGGTCGCGGCGGTTGGGATCGCTTCTCTACAACCTCGAATGCCGTGCGCTCTTCGACCTTTCGTGCTGGGATGTGAACGGCACCCCGAAGGTCTTTCCGCGCTCGTGCGATCGCCTGCTCCGACTCCGTCGCGACGACGACCTCATCGACGCCGAGTTCGTTCGCACCTGTCGCGAGGCCGGCTATCCGATGCTCGAGGTACCGGTGTTCTCGTCCCGGCGCCACGGTGGGAAGTCGACGACGAACCTCGCCTCGGCGTTTCGCATGTACTGGGGCGCATGGGCGATGCGCCACGACGCGGGATGATGGCGCGCGAACATTTGCACGCTCGCGCCGACGGCGCCTGGCGCGATCCCCGCGCCGTGGCGATGCTCTGGCCGGACGCGAGTGGGATCGACGAGCGTCTGCTCCGTCACCGCACGCGCGGCCGCTTCTGGGAGACGCTCGCCGAGACGGCCGTGACGCTGCTCGTGACACGCGAGTACGAACATCTTCTCGTGGCGCTCCACGCGGGAGCGACCGAGCCCATCGTCTCGTACCTGCCGCTTCCACATCCCTCAGGCATCGCCGTCGATCGACGTCGCGGCGTCGTCCACGTCGCGAGCACCCGCAACCCGAACCAGGTCCACGACCTCGTGCCGGCCGTCGCCGCGCCGCGCGACGTTGGCGAGCCGCCCGTGCGTCTTGCGGCGCGGCCCCTCGTTCCCGTCCGGACGCGCATGCTGCCCGGCGGGACGTACCTCCACGACCTCGCGATGGTCGGCGGCGTGCTGCATGGCAACGCGGTCGGCAAGAACGCCGTCGTGCGCCTCGAGGATGACGGGACGGCGACGCCCGTCTGGTGGCCCCGCTGCGTCGAGCGGCGCGGCGGAGCGCGGCTCGACCGGAACTATCTCCAGTTGAACTCGATCGCCGCCGGTGCGACGGTGCGCGACTCGTTCTTCTCGGCGTCCGCGGACGTCGTGGGACGGGTCCGGCCCGGAGACCCCGCCTTCCGCGTCGATCGTCGCGGGGTGATCTTCTCGGGGCGGACGCGCGAACCCGTCGTGCGCGGGCTCACGCGCCCGCACTCCGCGCGCCTGCGTCGGGAGGCGCTGTGGGTCGACAACAGCGGCTACGGCGAGGTCGGCATCTGCCACGGCGGCCGGCTCGAGCCGGTGGCACGACCGGGCGGCTGGACGCGCGGACTCGCGTTCGCGGGCGGTGTGCTGTTCGTCGGGACGTCGCACGTCCTGCCGCGCTTTCGGCAGTACGCGCCGGGACTCGACCCCGATCGCTGCACCTGTGGCGTCCATGCCCTCGACGCGAAGACCGGCCGGACGCTCGGGAGTCTCGTCTGGCCGACCGGGAACCAGGTGTTCGCGGTCGAGGCGGTGCCGTCCGCATGGACGGCCGGGCTGCCCATCGTGCTCGGTCGCCGCCGCTCCGAGTGGGAGCGCGGGCTGTTCTACGGCTTCGTCACGGAGTAGGAGACGCAACGCCATGGCCCAGGACTTTCGCCTGCTGATGCTCGGCGCCATGTACGAGAACGGCGGGAACATGACCCACCGCTTTCTCGACGGCCACCCCGAGCTCTTCGTCTACCCCTTCGAGTCGCAGGTGGGGACGCGCCTCGTGCAGGACCATCTCACGTCGATGTTCCCCGTGAAGTACCGCTGGCCAGCGTTCCCGCTCGACGGCACACCGGCGGGCGACTACCAGCTCATCATCGACGAGGAGGGCAAGGTCCGCGCGCGTACCCCGCACGTGAGCAAGTTCCGGGATTGGCCGTTCGAGCTCTCCGACGACGACCGAAAGGCGCGCTACGTCGAGCTCGTGAACTCCACCGGCCGGTCGCGCGCGAACAACGTGGCGGCCTTCTTCCGCGCCACCTTCGACGTGTGGAAGGACTACAAGCGGAGCGCGAAGGAGCAGGTCTGGGTCGGCTACAGCCCGATCATCGTGGTCGACACCGACAAGATCATGACGGATCTCCCGAACGCGCACGTGCTCCACGTGGTGCGGAACCCCTGGTCGGCGTACGCCGACACGAAGCGGCGTCCGGTGCCGCTGCCGCTCGAAACCTACATGCTCGGCTGGACGCTGAACCAGTACTGCGCGCTTCTCTACCGCGAGCGCTTCCCCGGCCGCGTGCACATCGTGCGCGCCGAGGACGTGATGCGCGACTCCGTCGGCACGCTCGCGCCGGTGCTCGCGAAGCTCGGCGTTGGCCCCGCCGACTCGCTCCGGCAACCCTCGTGGAACGGGAACCCGCTCGGCACGGTCTATCCGTGGGGGACGATCCGCACACCGACGCCGGAGGCGAACCGGGCCGAGGCCGAACGGCTCTCGCCCGCCGAGCGCGAGGATATCCGAGCCCGTACCTGGCAGTATCTCGAGACGTTCGACTACGGGGGCTTCCTCGACCGGAGGTGAACGTGCGCCGGCGCGTCCTCCTCACCGGCGGCACCGGCTTCGTCGGCGCGAACCTCGTGCGGCGTCTCTTGGCCGACGGTCACGCGGTGCATCTCGTCGTGCGGCCCGAGCGGAGCCTCTGGCGGCTCGCCGGCATTCGGGACGACGTGAAGCTCCACCAGGCATCGCTCGAGGACCGGGCGGCGGTCGAGCGCGTCGTGCGGCGGGCGCGGCCCGAATGGATCTTTCACTTGGCCGCGCACGGCGCGTACTCCTGGGAGACGGACCTCGACCGCATCCTCGCGGTGAACCTGCTCGGCACGGTCAACCTAGTGCGCGCGTGCCTGCGCACGGGCTTCGACGCCTTCGTGAACGCGGGCTCGTCCTCCGAGTACGGGTTCAAAAAGCGGGCCCCGACGGAGCGCGAGTGGGTCGAGCCGAACAGCCACTACGCCATCGCGAAGGTCGCTGCCACCCACTTCTGTCGCTTCACCGCACGCAGCGAGCGGGTGAGCATCGCGACGCTTCGGCTCTACTCGGTCTACGGTCCGTGGGAGGAGCCGGGGCGCCTCATGCCGACGCTCATCGTGCAGGGGCTCGCCGGGCGGCTGCCGGCACTGGTCGAGCCGCGGATCGCGCGCGACTACGTCTACGTCGACGACGTGTGTGACGCGTTCGTGCGAGCGGCCGCCACGCCGCATCCGGAGCCCGGGCCCGTCTTCAACGTCGGCACGGGCACGCAGACCCGGCTGCGCGAGGTCGTCGCGGTCGCACGGCGCGTGCTCGGCGTCGCGGAGCGGCCGCGGTGGGGCTCCATGCCGAACCGGCAATGGGATACGTCAGTGTGGCGATCCGACAGTCGTGCGATCCAGCGCGCCCTCGGCTGGACGCCGCGCTACACGTTCGAGCGGGGGTTTCGGCGCATGGTGACCTGGATGCGCGAGCAGGGGCCGTGGACGAAGCGCTATCGCGCTCACCCGTGAAGCGGCAGATGCCGCCGTCAGCCGGGTACCTCGCCGGCCGCTATCCGGTGGCCGCCGCGCTCATGCGGCGCCCGAGCGCGTGCCACCACTCGACCAGCACGCCGCCCCGCCGCCCCCTGAGCTCTTCGAGGCCCTCCTCGGCCATCCGAACCGTCGTCGGATCGCCCGGGAAGCGCCGCACGACGCTCGCGAACAGGCGTCGCGCGCGGCCGGTGTGGCCGCGGTTCCGCTCGCACATGGCGATGTGCCAGTAGGCCGCGGGCAGCCATCGGCCCTGCGGGAATCGACGGCGGAGGCGCTTGAACTCGTGACGGGCCCGCGCCCAATTATCCTCGCGGAAGAACGACGCTGCATAGAAGAAGGCGGCGTCCTCGGCCGCGGGGTGATCCATGGCGACCAGCTTTCGAAAGAATCTCCGCGCTCCCGGATAGTCGGTCGCCTCGTACCGGGCCATGCCGCCCGCGCGGAGCGCCGCCGGGTCGTCCAGACCCTCGAGCGACGACAGGTCTTCGCGCTCGTCGTGTCGCACGGGCGGACGGGCGCCCGCCGGGCGCTCGAGGCGCCAGAGGCGCGCCGGCTCGGGCCGCGGCAGGTACGACAGCACCCCGTACTCACGGACGAGCTTCCACTGCGGCCCGAGCGGCTTGGCAAACCACGCGAGCCGGTAGCCGTCGATGTGCGCGCCGTAGTGCACGAAGCTCGCGAGTCCCGTCACGAGGAGCGTGCCGTCGGGGAGGGTGTCCTCGTGCTCGTGGAGCCAGCGCTCGTAGTCGGCCGCTTCATGCTCGTCGTGCTGGATCACGACGTCCGTCTCCTGCGCGTCGGGATCGAAGTAGAGATCGCGGAAGTAGCTCGCCAGGACCGCTTCGGCGAGCAGCACGGGCGGCTTCGCGGCCTCGACGTCGTGGAGGACTGCGCGTAGGTTCTTGCGGTAGACGTGGCTCGGGCCCGTCGCCTCCAGGCTCTGCACCAGGTAGAGCGCGAGGACCGGGGTGACAACGCCGGCGGCGAAGAGCCCGCTCGCACGGACCCGTGTCAGGTCGAGCACGAGCTTTGCCGCGTGAAGCACGATCGGGAACGAGATCGGCGCCAGGTAGCGGAAGATGCGCGGCACCGAGTAGTACCTGTCGAGCCGGAACCCGTTCGGAAAGAACTCGAGCAGCAGGAAGAACGAGCCCCAGCACGCGAGGAGCAGGCCGTCGGCGCGATCGAAGCGGAGACTCTCGGGCCACGTACGGACCGCCCGGCCCCCGAGCTTCACGACGAAGAGCGCCACCAGGAGGTGCGGCGTCCACCCCCAGAGCGTGGTCGGAAACTCGGACGAGCCCACGAACATGAGTCGCGGATACTTGAGGAAGAGGTCAGCGAGGTCGGCGCGGGGCACCGGATAGTTGACGGCGTGGTGCGAGAGAAAGGGGATGAACGTGCCGAGCTTCGCCTTCCAGAAGACGGAGGTCGCGCCATGGATGACCGCGCTCGCGATGGCGAACGCCATCGCCGCTCGCCACCGCCGTCCGGCGAGGTAGTAGAGCCCGAGCGCCGGGAGCGCGTAGACGACCCACAGCTTCACGTAGAATCCGAACCAGAGACACACGGCGAGCGCGATCCCTTGCCAGACCGGGCGCTCCTCGAGCAGGACGAGCGAAGTCAGCCCGAGCGCTATCGCGAGCTCGAGATACGAGTCGTTCGCACGGAGCGACCCGAGCGTGACCTCGAACGGCGCCACCGCGACGAGGAGGCCGCCGAGGAAGGCGCGCAGGCGCCCGTAGCCCCAGCGCACGAGCAGCGCGTACGCCATGATGGCGAAGGTCGAGGTGAGGAGCGCCGTCGGCATGAGGAACGCCGACTCCGAAACGCCGAAGAGCCAGAACGCGAGGTAATTCGCGAGCCAGCCGGCGAAACGCTGATGGAGCTGGTCGCTCCAGATCGGGCCGTTGGTCAGAATGCCCAGGAGCGCCCCGTATTCCTGCGGGTCGTCGCCCAGGACGAGCCCCTGCCGGAGCCACCACCGGACCGTGAAGCCGACGGCGAAGAGGACGGCGGCCGCGAGCACGTGCACGCGCATCTCCGCGTGCGGCTAGCGGCCGCAGCGCGGGGTGTCAAGATGCGCAGCCGACAGATGCGCAGCCGAAGTGCCTTGGGGAACCAGCTCCTCGCAGTAGGCGGTCACCACCATGGAGACCAGGTTCCCGCTGGGCTCTTAGAACGCATCCTCCGGAGGACGAGCGCACCGAATGCGTTCGTTCCTCACACCTTGGCGGGCAGCCACGCCCCAAGTATGCTAAGGGTTGGCGGCATGCGTGACCCGCTGCTCACCCTCGTCTTGGCCGTGATCGCGGCCAGCTGTGGCCCGTCGGACAAGGGCGCCCCGCAGGGGCCGCCGCCCACCGCCGCCGCGGCCGCCACCGCGACCCCACCCGGTGCGGCGGGCATGCCGCACATTGCCTCGATCGAGATCGGCCGCTCCGTCAACCCCGACAGCACCATGCACGACGCCACGATGCTCTTCATCCCGACCGACGATGTCTGGGCGTCGGTGATCGTCGAGGGCAACGCGCCGCGCGCGACGCTCCAGGCGCGCTGGCTGACCGACGGCGGCGGTGTCCTCGAGCAGTCGAGCCAGGAGATCACGCCGACCGGCCGGACGGTGGTGGCGTTCCACGCCGCCGCGCGCCCCGGCGGGTGGCCGCTCGGCCGCTACAAGCTCGAGTTGCTGCTCGACGGCGTCGTCGGCGGGACGCAGCCCTTCGAGATCCGACGGCCGCCGCTGTAGGCTGCGCCCTCTCGGGGGGCGCGGTAACCGAGCGGCAGACGTAGCCGTGGGACGGCGTGCACCGGGCGGCGCCCCGCATGAGGGGCATGTTCTGCACGGCGACGGTGCTGCGGCGTTGCCGTGCCTTCGCGACGTCAGTGCCGCAGGCGGTACCGACCTGAGCCGTCGCGGGGCTCAGCCCAGTCTGAGTCGAGCTCGTCGCGTCACTTCGAGGTCGAGGTACGCGAGACCGCCGCGATCCCTCGCGCGCACGGCGAGCAAGTTGGTGCCCACGTGCAAGAGGCTGTCGGGCACCGCAAAGCTGAAGCTGTTCAGGCTGGGGCATCCCTCGTGAGTCTGAAGCCCGTCAGAGATATCGTAGCCGTTGATGAAAACCTGCACGTCGTTGTCGACGGCGACATACACGACTACATCGGTCGTTCCGACCGGCAGTTCGAATGTCTTTCTCACCAGCAGATCGGTCTCCACCGGCCACTCCGTTCTCACGTCGCCCGGGTTGTTGAGTTCGCAGTATCCTTCACGGGTACCGAAACCTGCGTCACCGATGCCGAAGGCTGAATCGTCGAAGTCCGGTCGTTCGAAACCGATGCCGTCATCAACGGGCACCACTTGGTACTTATACTCGGAGGCTCCGTACGGAACGACGATCGTCGGGGCGCTCGTTGGTGCGTCGGCCGCGCTCCCCAGCGCGCCAACGGTGGACAGAGCGAACATGACAGTGAGGGGAAACAAAACGCGGCTCACAAATGGCGACCTGTCATTCATGGTGTCCTCGCAGCGCGGATTCCGTCGAGATGTTATTCGCGGCGAGTGAGACCTTTAGCCCCCGGCCACGGCGTCGTCAATGCCCCGGAGTGCGCCCCCCAACCGCGCGGGCTTTCAAAAGGAGCAGCCGCCATGAAGAAGAGTCGCACGGGATCGCCTGCCGGGGAAGCGCTCGTGTCCCCTCCCGTCGCCACGGTTCAAGTGCCGCTGCCACTGCTCGATGTGCTCGCCGACACGCTCACCGCGTTCTTCGGTCTCTGTCTCGAGGCCGGCGAGCAGGTGCTGCGCACGATGATGGACAGGATCGCGAGCGGCTGTGCGGCCCCGAAGAACGTCCCCGATCCCGCCCGCCGCGCGTACCGCCGGCGCGTCGGCGAAGTTACCTCGGCGGGCGCCGCATCCTCGTGCGGCGCCTGCCCGCCCGCAGTGTCGACGGCCACGAGCTCGAGCTTCGATCTGGTGGTAGCTGCGTACCTCACGCGCGAGCACCCGAAGGAGCGGGTTGGGCTCGATGACGCGAGCAACCGTACCCTGGCGGCCCGGCCGCCCTGAGTCATCGTCTCGCGGCCGCCCGGGCGCGCTGGCGCACCGATCCGCTCGAGCCAGCATCCCTCGCCGACTCGTCTCCGTGCTCTTCGCCGATCTCGCGGAAGTGAAGCCCGAGCCTTCCGAAGAAGTACGCGCCGATCACCGTGATCGGGATGAACGAGAGCACGTGATAGCCGATCGCCCAGGTCACGGCTTGTGATTCACCCACTCCGTAGACGGCGAGGCCAATCTTGGCGCTCGCCTCGAACGGACCGAAGAAGCCTGGCGATGACGGCAGCGCGACGCCGATGGCGATGAGGCTCTGGAGAAACACGGCCGCGCTGAACGGCGCCGAGATGCCGACGGCGCGGAACCCGATCCAGAACGAGAGCGCACCGACCATCCAGAGCGTGAGCGTCCAGAGAAACACCGCCGCGAATCGCCGCGGGCTTCGGAGCGCCCCGAGTCCGAGCGTGAAGTTCGTGAGGAGGCGTGTCCCGCGGTCTACCAATCGAGGCGCAGCGCGCCCGACGATGGCCTGGAAGATCCGAACGATCAGCCGCGGAGCGACGACGATCGCGTACAGGCCCGCGAGCAGGACGAGCACGCCGGCGGCGAACACGAGGGCGTAGTGAGCCGCCGGCTGTCCCGCGATGACGGTATCGCCCGGGAATGCGGGCGCGAGCATCGCGCCCACGAGCATCGCGATGAGGACGACGGCGTCGAACACCCGGTCGACGGCGAGCGACGCGACTGCTGCCACGAACCCAACCCGCGAGGTCTCGCGCGTGAGCGCAAACGCGCGCGCCACCTCTCCGGCGCGCGCGGGCAGGACGTTGTTGACCATCATGCCCACGGCGGTGGCTCGCCAGAGCTCGATGAATGGCAACCGAGGCGCAACGGGATCGAGGATCACGCGCCAGCGGATCGCACGCAACGGAAAGGTCGACGTCGCTACGGCCGCCGCGAGCACGAACAGCCCGAGGTTCGCGTGCGCGAGACCAGAGCGCACCTCGGCAAAGGGGATGTCCTTGAAGGTCCACCAGAGCAGCCCCGCGCTCAACGCGAAGCCGAGCGCGCCACGCCAACCGATACGCATCGAGTTCGATCCGTTCCCACGAGGTCGAGAAGATCCGTTTCCCCGCGGACCACATCTCGCAGCGAGCTCGCCCCGGGCCGATGTGCCAACGCGCTGGCGTATAGTACATGCCTGTGGACCAGTCGAACGGAAGTCGGCCACGGGATCGCCGAGGCAGCAGGCCGATGAACCTGACGGAGCGGCTGGACACGCTCCCGGGGATTTAGCCGATGCGTGGCCGAGGTCGTGGTCGCCGAGATCGCTCCGGACAGGGGCGCCTTCCCGAGCGCCCGGCCAGCTGGCGAGCTGGGCCGCGCTGTGCCCGGGCCATCACGAGGGCGCGACCTTCACCCGACCCGGGCTCTATGTAGATCGCGCGGCTGGGCAAGAGCGCCGAGGTGGTGATGCCGCACATTCGTTAGGGGATGCGCTGGCAGTGCTGCGCGCCGTGCAGCGTCCCCGCCGGCTGCGCGCCAGACCGTCCGCGCGGCTGGCCGACGACGGCGGTTTGGACGGGGGATCGATCCGTTGTGGGCGTCCTCCCCTCTCGAAGGGATTGACGCCGCTGGCTCGCGAGGGCATTCGCTTCAGCTGAGCCCAGATCGGGCCTGGGACGACACACTCGCACCTAATCAGCCCGCGTCAACGGAGGCAGCATGCGCCGTTCACATCGCGGCCCTCTTGCTCTAACGCTACCCCTCTGGCTCGTCGCGGCCCTCTTGGGCACGGTACTGCCGGGCGAGTGCGGCGGTCTCCTGAACCCCGGCGGCGGGAAGGGAGGGGACGACGCGGGCGGGGGGCAGCGAGGGTTTTGTCGGCAGGTGGGTGATGCCGATGGGGACAAGAGCAGCTCATCCTGCGGTATCGAGTCGGACGACGCCGATCAGGACGAGAACGGCCCAGCCTGCGGCATGGAGCAGGGTGATGCCGCTCAGGTCGCTGCCGTGCGCGCGATGGCGGACGAGCAATGCGATTGCGCCACCGCCGCCAATCACGGCGCCTACGTGAGCTGCGTGGACGCGGTGGCGGCTGCGGCGGTGGCGGACGGATCGCTGCGGCCCGAGTGCGAGGACACGGTGATCTCCTGCGCGGCGCAGTCGACCTGCGGCCGGCCGGGCTTCGTGACCTGCTGCACCACCGATAGCACTGGCCAGACGACGTGCTCGATCAAGAGCACAGCGGCACTCTGCAAAGCGCCGACGGGCGGGACGGCGTCCGTCGGGTCGGCGCCGAGTTGCTGCGATGCCTGTGGCGCGCCGGCCAGTAGCACGACCACGACGACGCCCATCGCGACCACCACGACGACGGGACCCGTCGCGACCACCACGACGACGACGCCCATCGCGACCACCAGGACGACGGGACCCGTCGCGACCACCACGACGACGACGCCCGTCGCGACCACCACGACGACGGCGCCCGTCGCAACCACTACGACGACGACGCCCGTCGTGACCACCACGACGACGACGCCCGTCGTGACC
>Ga0209058_1004978_pt1 | contig 10487 bp, 11 predicted proteins | sample GraSoiAngelo_147_FD_185904 | JGI IMG/M metagenome (GOLD analysis project Ga0209058, IMG submission 185904) | Grasslands soil microbial communities from the Angelo Coastal Reserve, California, USA - 14_1009_05_40cm (SPAdes) (version 2) | ecosystem: Environmental > Terrestrial > Soil > Grasslands ... | reverse complement strand
ACGGCGACCGGGGCGAAGCGGTCCGAGGCAGCGATGAACCGCTCGGCCACCCAGTCGTTGTAGAGATGCGCCGTCTCGATCTGGAGCTCGGGGCGCCGGATGTGGAAGCAGCAGAAGAAGGCGAGGTTCGGGTAGATGACCTCCCCCCAGACGCCGTCCGTGTCGAGGTCACGGAGCCGCCCCGCGGGGTCGCTCGCGCCGGGCATGAAGGTCTTCCCCTCCGGCCGATCGGCCGGGCCGGCGGCCTTCGCCGGCGCCGGGAGGCGCCGCACGACCGCGTCCTCGACCAGAATGCACGACACGCCGTCGCGCTGCTCGACGCGGGGGCCGTGCGCGCGCAGGTGCTCGGGGAGCCCGCTCGTCCACAGGTCGAGCGGCTCCATCACGTGCGAGTCGGCCGAGATGAGGAGGCGGCTCACGCCCGCGCACGTATCGCCGCCCCGCACGTGCTGTCAACCTAGGCCGGTTGACGCGGCCGGGAGCCCGGGTGTTCCATGGGTGGCCATGCCGGACCGCCTCCAGCGCGCGCTCCGCCTCCTCTTCGCGGGCCTCGCGGTCGCATTTGCCACGACCGGGCTCCTCTTCTTCCTCTTCCCCGACGGCACGGTGCGCGCGCTCAACGCCGCCGGCCACCCGCTCGGCTTCCCGCCCGCGCCCCCCTCGGCGCTCCGCTTCTGGCTCTCGCTCGGCCTCGCCTACATGGTGCTGGTGACGCTGCTCGCCGCCCAGATCGCACGCGACCCGCGCGGGCGCGCGCCCCTGATGCCGCTCCTCGCCGCCGGCAAGGCGACCTCGTCGCTCACCTGCGCGGGCTACTTCGTGCTCTCGCTGCCCGCCTTCATCTACCTGGCCAACGCGCTGGTCGACGGCTCGCTCGCGCTGGTCGCGCTCGGCGCCTGGGCGGTCGTGTGGGCGACCGACGAGGCGCCCGCGGCCCGCGACGCCACGCTCCTGCGCGCGGTCCTCGACGCGCTCGTGCCGCGCGGCGGGCCTTTCCCGCTGGGCGCAGCGGACACCGACCTGGATGCGGCCCTCGCGCGCTACTTCGCGCGCCTCCATCCGCTCGGCCCCGCGGGCCTCCGCCTCGTGCTGCGCGCCATCGAGTACGGCGCGGTCGTGTTCGAGCGCACCCGGCCCTTCTCGCGCCTCGACCCGGCCGCGCGCGAGCGCGCGCTCGCCGCCTGGGAGACTTCCCGCTTCGGCCCGCGCCGGCAGCTTCTCGCGAGCCTGAAGCTCCTCGCCCTCATGCACTTCTACGAGCGCCCGGAGGTGTGGCCCGCCGTCGGCTACGACGACGCCCACCTCCGGCGGAAGCTGCTCGACGGGCCGAACGCCGCGCACCACGCCGCGCGGCTCGCGCCATGACCGACGGCGCCGCCGTCGCGCACGACGTCCACGAGCTCGCCGACGTGGTCGTGGTGGGCTCGGGCGCGGGCGGCGCGGTGGTGGCCCGCGAGCTCGCGGTGCGCGGCCGCGGCGTGGTGCTGGTCGAGGAGGGCGGCTTCTTCACCGGCAAGCACTTCACCGGGAACCCGCGCGCGATGATCGACCTCCTCTACCGGAGCCGCGGGCTCACCTTCGCGCTCGGCCGCCCGACCATCCCGATCCCGCTCGGCCGCTGCGTCGGTGGCACGACGACCATCAACTCCGGCACCTGCTACCGCGCCCCGGACTACGTCCTCGACGAGTGGGCGGAGCGCCACGGCGTCCGGGGCGCGCGTGAAGCCGACCTGCGCCCCTACTTCGAGCGCGTCGAGCAGGAGCTGCACGTCCGCCCCGTCCCCGACGAGACCTACGGCCGCAACAGCACGCTCTTCGAGCGCGGCGCGGCGGCGCTCGGCTACGCGGGGGCAAGGATTCCCCGAAACGAGCGCGGCTGCCTCGGCACCGGCGTGTGCGCCTTCGGCTGCCCGCAGGACGCAAAGCAGGCGATGCACGTCTCCTACGTGCCCCGCGCGCTCGCCGCCGGCGCGCGGCTCTTCACGCGCTGCCGCGTCGACCAGGTCCTCCTCTCGGCCGGCAAGGCGATGGGCGTGGTCGGCCGCTTCATCGACGCGGACGAGCGCGAGACGGGCCACGAGCTCCGCGTGCTGGCGCGCCACGTGGTGGTGGCCTGCGGCGCGCTGCTCACGCCCGCGCTGCTCGAGCGGAGCGGGGTGCCGGATCCGTCGGGGCTCCGCGGGCGGAACCTCCACATCCACCCCGCGACTCGCGTCGGCGCCCTCTTCGACGAGGAGGTGCGCGGCTGGGAGGAGGTGCCGCAGGCCTACAACGTGCACCAGTTCACGCGCGAGGGCATCTTCATCCAGGGCCAGTTCGTGCCGCCCGCGATGGAGGCTCCCGTTCTCCCCGGCGTCGGGACGGCGCACAAGGAGGTCATGGCGCGCTACGCGCGCCTCGGCTCCTTCGGGGCCCTCGTCTCGGACGAGTCGGCGGGGCGCGTGCGCGCCGGGCGCGGCCGCTTCCCACGCGTCACCTACCGGCTCGGCGCCGCCGACGCGCGGAAGCTCGCGCGCGCCATCGGGCTCGCCGCCGAGATCTTCTTTGCCGCCGGCGCCCGCGAGGTCTACTCGGGCGTCCACTCGCGTCCGGTGCTGCGCTCGATCGACGAGGCGCGCGCTCTCCAGCGGGCCGAGCTGCCCGCAGCCGACTTCGAGATGATGGCCTTCCACCCGCAGGGCACGGCCCGCATGGGCGAGGATCCGCGGCAGGCCGTCACCGACTCCGTCGGCCGGGTCCACGGCACACCGGGTCTGTGGGTCGGCGACGCGAGTCTCTTCCCATCGTCCTGCAAGGTGAACCCGCAGATCACGATCATGGCGCTCGCCACGCGCCTCGCCGAACGGCTGGCCGCGGAGTGATCACGTCGACAAGCGACGATCTGACCCGACGCTCGCGTCGCTTTCTCATCCCGTACGTCCTCTTCGTCATCGCCGCCGGCGCCTGCGCTCTCGAGGCGGGCGTGCGCCTTCTCGGCCTCGCGCGCCGCCTGACGCCGCAGTACATGCAGGCGGTCGGCGACCCCTACCTCCCCTACAAACCGCGCCCGCTGAGCGTCAGAACGTCCTGCTCTGAGGGCGAGTTCTGCTTCGAGCACCGGCACAACAGCCTCGGCTTCCGCGACGAGGAGCATGATCTGGCGAAGCCCGCCCGCACCTTCCGCATCGTCGGCCTCGGTGACTCCTTCACCTACGGCCGCGGGGCCGCATTCGACGACACCTACCTGAAGGTCCTCGAGGCCCGGCTCAATGCACGCGCGGGCGACCATCCGAGAGTCGAGATCATCAAGGCGGGCATCCCCGGCTTCTTCCCCGAGCCCGAGCGCATTCTGCTCGAGCACTACGGCCTGCCCTTCGCGCCCGATCTCGTTCTCGTCGCCTTCATGCCGAACGACCTCATCGATACGTACCGCGGCGTCGACGCGCTCACCTTCACCAAGACCGGCGACCTGACGACGCGCGAAGCGGCCCGGCTCGGGGACTCCGCGGCCTGGCTCTATGTGCACTCCCATCTGCTCCGCATTCTTCTCCAGGCGCACGTGTCGCGAAGAGTCGCACGGCACACCGCCTGGATTGGCACCGTCTATGCGCCCGGCGAGGCCTTCGAGGATCAGTGGAGGAAGGTCGAACCGGAGTACCTGAGGATGCGCGAGCTCGCTCGCAGCGTCGGCGCCAGCCTCGTCATCGTCCACATCTCGGACAACCTTCCCGGGCTCCGGCACCGTGGAGATCCAGCCGCGCGACTTGCGGCCTGGTGCGCAGAGCACGGCATCCCGTTCATAGACACCCTGTCTGCAATGCAACGCGCGGAGGTGGCCGAGCGTCTGTACTGGCCACGGGACGCTCACTGCAACGCCGCCGGCTATCGCGTGATCGCCGACGTACTTTACGACGAGCTGACGCGACGCGCGCTCGTGCCGTAGGCGCGACTCGCCCGCAAGGACGGGCGGCCTCCACGCTCGGCGAGGCGCTGGGTTTGACCCTGGGGCTGGGGACGTGATGACCTCCGCGGCGTGCTCCGGGTCCTGCGCTCGCGCGACTACCTCCTCTTCTGGTCGGGCTCGTTCATCGCCAACCTGGGCGTGTGGATGCAGCAGATCGCGCTCGGCTGGCTGGTCTACGACCTGACGCGCCGGGCGTCGCTCCTCGGCACCGTCAGCTTCTGCGGCAACGCGCCCATCCTCGTCCTCGGCCTCGTGGGCGGCGCGATCGCGGACCGGGCCAGCCGGCGCACGATCATGCTCGGCACGCTCGGCGTGATCGCGGCGACCGCGCTCACCCTCGCGCTCCTGACGGCGAGGGGGCACATCGCCGTCTGGCACATCATCGCGATCTCCATGGTCGCGGGCACGGCGAGCGCGCTCTTGGCGCCCGCCATGCAGGCCGTGATCCCGAGCCTGGTCGAGCCCGGCGAGCTCCTGAACGCGATCTCGCTCAACTCGGTGCAGTTCAACCTGGCGCGCACGATCGGGCCGGCGCTGGCCGGCTTCGCCTACGGCACGATCGGCCCGCAGGGGTGCTTCGCGCTCAACGCCACGGGCTTCCTGGTGATGATCCTCATGCTCGCGCGTGTCCGCCTGCCGCGGCGGCCACCCGGCGCGCCGCCGCCGGTCGGGCGCGCGCTCCGCGAGGGGCTCGGCTACGCGCGCCGCCATCCCGTGATCGCCCCCTCGCTCGTGCTCGTGGCCGTGATGAGCGTCTTCGGCTTCCCGTACATCATCCTGCTGCCGGCGCTCGCGCGCGACACCTTGCACCTCGACGCCACCGGGCTCGGCTATCTCATGGCCGCGGTAGGCGCCGGCGCCGTCACGGGCGGGCTCGGCCTCTCGGCCGTCGGGGACGTGCCGCGCAAGGATGTGGCGGCGGGCGGCTCGGCGATCGCCTTCGGCCTCGCGCTCTGCGCCATCGTGCTCGCGCACACGCTGCGCGCCACGGCACTCCTCCTCTTCGTGATGGGCGTGCTGCAGACGGTCTCGGTGGCGTCCGTCAACACCACCATCCAGACGGTCGTGCACGACGGCATGCGGGGGCGGGTCATGAGCATGATGACCGTGATCCTCTTCGGCTTCGCGACGGCGGGCGCGCTCGGGATCGGCTTCGTCGGCGACCGGATCGGCGTGCCGCGGGCGCTTGCGGGCGGCGGGGTGATCATCGCGCTGGTGGCGAGCGCCGTCCTCGCGTGCGCCCCGGGGGGCAGAGCGCAAGCCCTGGCGTCGGCCCCTGACGGGTGCCGTGAGAGCGGCAGACCGTAGTCCGGCCCGAGCTTGCAGATCGGGCCGGCTGGCGCTACCTGGCCCGCATCACGCCGCCGAGGGCCCGTAGACCCGGATCTCGATGATCTCCCGGCACTCGTCGCAGGGCACGTCCTTGATCACGGGAAACGAGGTGAAGTGCGAGCGAATGCGCGCCAGCCAGCGCTCGCGCGTGCGCCGGCAGCACTCCTTCTCGGCGGGCTCGTCGGCCATGCGACCGGCCCGTATCTAGCGAAAGGCCCCATGCGTGCCAAGCGGACCGCCGGGCCGCCCGTCCCGCTCGACGCCGGCGCACGCGCCGTGCGCGCCGCGCTCCACCGCCGCGGGCTCTTCTGGGAGGGCGAGCGCGACCCGACGCCACTCCTCGTGCCCGACGGCGCCGCCCGCGAGCGTCACTACGAGCTCCTCGGCCACTACTCCTACCGCCTCTTCCTGCGCGACGTGCTGAAGCAGCGCGACGACCTCCGGCCGGCGCGGCTCGGGCGCTACGTGGGCCCGCCGGTCGTCGCTCGCTACCTGCGGTTCCTGGCCGACGCCGGCCTGGTCCGCCCGGCCGCGCGCGGCGCATATCGGCTGTGCGACGACCGCATCGTCTCCTTCGGCGGCACGCTCGAGTGGTACGTGGCCCAGCTCCTGGCACGCGAGTTCGAGTGCGCGAGCGCGCACGGGCTGCGCATCGCGCACGCCGCGCACGGCGGCGACTACGACGTGATCGCCTGCACCGAGGGCGAGGTGGTCTACCTCGAGACCAAGTCCGCCCCGCCGCGGCAGATCGTGCAGGAGGAGGTGGGGGCGTTCCTCGACCGCATCGACACGCTGCGGCCCGACGTGGCGCTCTTCCTCGCCGACACCACGCTCCGCATGCGCGACAAGCTGGTGCCGCTCTTCGCGGCCGAGGCCGCCCGGCGCCGGCTCGGGTGGGAGGCGACGCGGCTCGAGCGCGAGCTCTGGCGCGTCGGCCCCGAGGTCTACCTTCTGAATGCCGACCCCGACCTCCGGCGGAACGTCGGCACCTGCCTCGCCGCGCACTTCCGGGGGCGGGGGATCGCGCTCGGCTAGGTCACGGCTAGGTCAGCGCGGCTTCTTCGGCGTGAGCACGCTCCCCGAGCGGGCGCGCATGACGTCCGCCGTCTCCTTCGCCTCGCCGAGCGCGCCGCGGGCAAGCGCCTGGCGGAAGCGCTCGGCGATCGCGCGCATCATGGCGCCCTCGGCGGCGTCCGCGTGGCCCGCGAGCGCGGCGAGGAGGTCCATCGCGCGCGTGATCTTGGCGACCGCGGCGCCCGGGTCGCCGCGCTCGCGCGCCGCGAGCCCCTCGCGCAGATGCCGCTCGACCTCGTCCACGCCCGGGGCGGCGGCGGGGCCGAGGACGACCTTCAGCTCCCCCATGCGCGAGAAGAGCGCTTCCAGCGCCTCGGGGAAGGTGATCAGGTGCGAATGCTCCGGGTTGTCCGCCATCCACGGCGCAGGATAGATGGCGGCCTCCGGGCCACGCAAGGAGGTTCCCGTCCATGCTCTACGTGATCATCGGCCACGACGCGCCCGACGCGCGCGAGAAGCGCCCGCAGGTGCGGCCGGCGCACCTGGCGCACCTCGACCCCCTCGCGCGGGCGGGGCGCATCCGGCTCGCGGGCCCGTTCCTCGACCGCACCGGCAGCCTGATCGTGCTCGAGGCGGACTCGCTCGGTGACGTCTGGGCCCTGGTCGCGCGCGACCCCTACGTCACCGAGGGCGTCTTCAACCGCGTCGAGGTGAAGCCGTTCCAGCAGGTGCTGCCGTGAGGTGTGCCATCGCACGGGGCGCGTGTTAGTAAGGAAGCGATGGGCCCCTCAGCGGACGAGCTCGCGCTCCTCGCGGCGCGCCGGGCGCGCATCATGGAGAGGATGGGCGGCGGCGTCATGCTGCTCGCCGCCGCGCCCGAGCGGCCACGCACGGCCGACATCCTCTACCCCTACCGGCAGGACAGCGACTTCGCGTACGTGACCGGCTTCCCGGAGCCGGAGGCGGTGTGCGTGCTCGCGCCCGAGGCGCCCGAGCCCTTCGTCCTCTTCGTCCGCCCGCGCGATCCCGAGCGCGAGCTCTGGGTGGGGATGCGCGCCGGCGTCGAGGGCGCCCTCGCCCGCTACGGCGCGAACGCGGCCTTCAAGCTCGAGGAGCTCGAGCAGGTGCTGCCGCGCTTCCTCGAGAAGACGCCGCAGGTCTGGCACACGGTGCGGCGCGACGACCCGCTCGCCGCGCGGCTCATGGCGCTCATCCGCCGGGCGCAGGAGATGCAGCCGCGCACCGGGACCGGACCCACCACCATCCGCGAGCCGGGCGACATCCTGCACGAGATGCGGCTCCGCAAGGAGCCGGCCGAGCTCGCGTGCTTGCGCGAGGCGATCGCGATCGCGTGCGAGGCGCACCGCGAGGCGATGCGCACCGCGCGCCCCGGCATGTACGAGTACGAGATCGAGGCGCTGATCGACTTCACCTTCCGCCGGCGCGGCGCGGCGGGCCCGGCCTACCCGTCCATCGTCGCCTCGGGCGCGAACGCGACCGTGCTCCACTATACCGACAACGACCGCCCCCTCGGGGAGCGCGAGCTCCTCCTGATCGACGCGGGTGCCGAGCGCGCCGGCTACTGCGCCGACGTGACCCGCACCATGCCCACCGGCCGGCGCTACGAGCCGGCGCAGCGCGACCTCTACGACGCCGTGCTGGCCGCGCAGCTCGCCGCCATCGCCGCGGTCGCGCCGGGGACGACGCTCGAGGCCGTGCACAAGACGGCGCTCCGTGTCCTGGCCGAGGCGCTCATCGCGCACGGCGTGCTCGCGGGCTCGGTCGACGAGGCGCTCGAGAAGGAGACCTATCGCCGCTTCTACATGCACCGCACGAGCCACTGGCTCGGACGCGACGTGCACGACGTGGGGCGCTACGCCGAGGACGGCGCGCCGCGCGCCCTCGAGCCGGGCATGGTGCTGACGGTCGAGCCCGGCCTCTACATCCCGGCCGACGCGGCGGACGTGCCAGCGCCCTATCGCGGCGTCGGCATCCGCATCGAGGACGACGTGCTGGTGACCGCCGACGGGCGCGAGGTGCTGTCCGCGGCGGCCCCCAAGCAGGTGGCGGAGGTCGAGGCCCTCCGTGCCGAGGCGACCTGATGCCCGGACCGATGGCAGGGGTGCGGGTGGTCGAGCTCGGGCTCTGGGTCGCCGGCCCCTCGGCGGGCGGCGTGCTCGCCGACTGGGGCGCGGAGGTGGTCAAGATCGAGCCGCCCGACGGGGATCCGTTCCGCGGCCTCTATCTCGCCGTGTCGGGCGCCGAGCTGCCCGCCAACCCGCCCTTCGAGCTCGACAACCGCGGCAAGCGGAGCATCGCGCTCGACCTCCGCACCGAGGACGGCCGCCGCGTCGCCGACCAGCTCATCGACCGCGCGGACGTGTTCGTGAGCAACGTGCGGCCGGAGATCCTCGAGTCGTTCGGCTTCGACGACACACGGCTGCGCGCCCGCAACCCGCGCCTCGTCTACGCGCGCGTCACCGGCTACGGCGAGAACGGCCCGGACCGCGACCGCCCCGCCTATGACATCGGCGCTTTCTGGTCGCGCGCCGGCATCGCCGCGGCACTGACGCCGCCGGGCGGTGACCCGCCGTATCAGCGCGGGGCCATCGGCGACCACGTCGCGGGGATGACGCTCGCGGGCGGTGTGGCAGCGGCGCTCCTGGCGCGCGAGAAGAGCGGCGCAGGGCAGATGGTAACCACCTCGCTCCTCCGCGTCGGCGTCTTCGTCCTCGGCTGGGACACGAGCGCGACCCTCCGCCTCGGCATCCCGGCCACGCCCATGACGCGCACCAGTACGCCGAACCCCGTGATCAGCTGCTACCGCGCCGGCGATGGGCGCTGGTTCTGGCTCCTCGGCCTGCAGGGCCAGCGCCACTGGCCCGACCTGCTGCGCGCCGTCGCGCGTCCCGACTGGCTCGAGGACCCGCGCTTCGCGACCATGCGGTCACGGCGAGAAAACTGCCCCGAGCTGGTCCGCCTGCTCGACCAGATATTCGCCACCCGCCCGCTCGCCGAGTGGGGCGCGATCTTCGACCGCGCGGGCATGTGGTGGGCGCCCGTGCAGACGACCGAGGACGTCGTCCGCGACCCGCAGGCGATCGCCGCCGGCGCCTTCGTCGACGTGCCGCAGCCCGACGGGACACACATCCCGGGTGTGGCCTCGCCCGTCGACTTCTCCGTCGACCGCTGGCAGCCGCAGGGGCCGGTGCCCGAGGTCGGGCAGCACACCGAGGAGATCCTCCTCGAGCTCGGCTACGAGTGGGAGGCGATCGCGGGGCTCAAGGAGCGGGGCGCGATCCCGTAGAGCGGCGAACCTGTCGCCCTGGGCCGTGCTGCGCGGTTACGCGGCGAGGTCGATGATGCGGGCGTCACAACGCCCCGGGGCAAGGACGAGCCGGGCAACACTCGATCACGTCATCGGTGAGCAGCTCGGATGCCCACGGGCCCTTGTCGTTGTTACCCCGGACGGCGCGAACCGGGGCGATGGCCCGAAGCGCGCCGAGCACCACGGAAGCCCCGATGTCTCCGCAATGGACGATGAGATCGGATCCGCGAAGCCGATCGACAGCCTCAGGCCGGATCAGACCGTGGGTGTCAGAGATCACACCGACAACGTGCCGGGGTGACTTGATACCCGAGGCTGCCATGGCCGTCTGGGGACGCGGCCGATCAGCGGCGGCGCGTTAGAGCCGTCCGCTGCAGCGAGTTAGACGCGCGCGGCGGGGTTCGTTCCGCCAGCGCTCGCTCGGCTTGTCGGGGGAGTTCGACCGCGACGAAACAAGCTTCCGGGTACAGGTAATCCTCCCCGGACTCATCGATGACGCGGACGTATCCTTCTCTGGTCGCCATCTTGTCGGGCAGGCGCTCATAGAGCTTTCGCAGCTCGAGATCCTCCCATCCCGTGTTGCGAACGCATAGGAGAAACCGCCTCTTTCGTCGTGCCATCGCCATCAGTCCAGAAACCGCTTACCTTCATGTTCACCCGTCCCACTCCGTGAGCCTCGTACCAGTGTAGCTCGGCCCGCCGCACGCGCCCACTGCTCAGGCGACGGCAGCCATGCCCTTGCACTTCCTCCAGCGCCGGGGTCCATGCCGCCGACGCAGCCTAGCGAGATCGCGGATGCCCCGCCCCGCGGCGATCGTCACGATCTCGGTGATCGCGCTGACCAGCTCGAAGTGCACCGAGGCCTGGGCA